>Ga0316229_1001487_pt1 | contig 23681 bp, 18 predicted proteins | sample TBH18023metaG_FD_206011 | JGI IMG/M metagenome (GOLD analysis project Ga0316229, IMG submission 206011) | Freshwater microbial communities from Trout Bog Lake, Wisconsin, USA - TBH18023 | ecosystem: Environmental > Aquatic > Freshwater > Lake > Hypolimnion/Profundal zone | place: USA: Wisconsin... | reverse complement strand
GCATGTGAGAACTCGTCACTGTCCAGTTCCAACGACGACCAAGATAATCCGGCACATACCAAAATCTTGGTGAGTTCCAAGGCATGCGGTCCCTGTCCCAGAATGGTGCCGGAACCCTCGGGTGAAATTCCCATCGAATGGTGACAATCCACGACACGAAACTTAGTTCAAGGTTTTGGCACTCATCTGGTAGGGGGGCAATGAACGACTCGACCCTTGCCTGTGCATGGCGCTTGGTCCGGCAGGCGAAAAAAATCGTATGGAACGTCCCGCTGCTTGCGGATTCGGACCCACTGGATCCCAGTGCAGAGGGATCGCTCTGGCTCAACCAAGCAACAATCAGTTTCGAGGTCCTTGCGCCTTGGGTGGAGACACACGCCCGGCCTTTGGAGGGGATCATGGATCGGGAGTGCAGAATATTGAGGCCATCCCTTGCCTTGACGCCAGTGCTGATTTACAGCGTGGCGAATCAATGGGCGATGGGACAATCCGCCGTTTCCCGGACCAAGCAGTGCGCCCATGCGGGTGGTCGAATCGAACTCCCGAGCGGGTCGATTGGGGCCACTTGGGTCAACCCGCGGAATGGGCCGCAATTATTCTACAATACTTTCCATAACCAAACATCCGTCCTACAAACCTTCTCCCAGGAGGTCAGGGGCGAGGTGCTGAGTTCGTTCGATGGAACTCTCGCATTAGGTGCGGCCTGTGTAAGAGTAGGAACTTCCGTAATGGTTAGCCTGTCTCGAGCGTTTCCGGTGAGCATACCGCCGGGCTCCTCGGTAACCATGACCGCATATGCCAATATGATGAACCGGAGCATCGAGATTATGAATACCTGCGGTGCTTGTCATGAAGTAATTAGTGTGAAAAATAATTGGGTTACATCGGCAAGAGGAATTAATGAATATTTTAAGAAATAATTCAAAGATTGGCACCATGGGGCTTTCTCTGGGGAGAGCGGGGCTTCCAATGGTTCTGTGCCTGCCCGGTGCCCTTTGCGCTGTGCAAGGGAGCCCACTGGCTATGGGCCTTGAGAGCCCCGAGGTGCCAACCCTCGTCACCATAGGCCCAGGGGCAGCCATGGATATCCATACGATCCGGACTCGTGCATTGTTGGCCTCCGATACGCTGCTGGACTTCGGAGTTGCCAGCCGGGAAGTGCCGGAAGACCGGCCGGCCGGACAGTCCCAAGGAGCCTGGCTGCGGCAACGGCACGGCCTTCCATCTGCGACTCAAGCGCGCAGAGTCTGGGTGCTCCTCGGCAGGGGCGGCCGCGCCCTGGCCTCAGGCCGTGTCCTGCCAGAACCGGAGGGGCTGGCCCCGGTTCTGGAAGCGGCCGGAGAACGCAATTCGGTCGCCCTGTTGCAAGCCTTTCTGAGAGAGCACCAAGACCATTCCGAGGCTCGGCTGGATCTGGTTCAGGCGCTGCTCCCCCGGCTCCAGGCTCGACTGTGTGAGCATCCGATAGCCGATGGTCAGGATCTGGCCCCAGATATTGATGCCCGGGTTTGGGGACCCATCGCCCGGGAACTGGACCTGCTATTTCAAAACCGGGCTGTTATGAGCCTGAATTTGAATCTAGATCTGCTGCCCGAAGGGGTGCGGGAACGCTCCAGCCCTTTGATGAAAGCCTTGTACCGCCGACACGAACCTAGCCTGGTGGTGGACTTGCAGCGTTTCCCGGAGAATCCGCGCGCCTGGTTCAATCTCTTGCGCATGGACCAGGCATTGGGGGAGCAGGAACTGCTGCTGGCCTTGGCGGGGATCAACTGGTTCCGGGTCCGTCCGATCGAGGCGGCTATGATACCGTACGGGCTCTTAGCCCAGCGCATCCACCAGGAAGCCTGCAGGAAGGGGGAATGGCGGCTCGCTGTGGCGACCGAACGGACCTTGTGGGACCAACTGGCCCAGCCGAAGCTGGCCTATTACGGCAAAGCCTACCTCCTACCGCCTGGGGCCGACGCGGATGAGCGGGAACTGTGGAATTGGGCGGAACGGGACACCGTTTGGACCCAATTGTTGGCGCCCCTGCTCGAGGCGATGGTGCGCGCTGGCGTGGAGTGGGAAGTGCCTGAATTTCTTGGGAGATTGGACGAAGGTTGGGCTGGGGTTGGCCTGGACGTGCGTCTCCGTGGCCTTGCCCGCGCCGTCGGCCGACTTGATCTGGCCCGGATCTGGATTGCAGCCATACAGACACCTCCTGGCCAGATTCCACGGGAAGGGCTGCTGGGCCATGATCGGGTGGTCTTTCACTTAGGGCAGCAACTCATCCCTGACCAGGCGGTCCAAGCATACGACCAGCCCTTCCGTAAGAAGGGCATGACCGTGGGAATCCAGCCTGTGCCCAGTTCCTGGGCCAAAAGGCTTGGCTGGTCCGGCTCTGCTCCGCGGTGGGCCCTAGTGGATGCCCAAGGCCAGGTCCTGCTCCAGGGTGAACGATTGCCTTCGGGGGAGGAACTCCTGGCTGCCTACCAGGCCCGGTCGCTGCCGATGGATCTGGAACGGGTCACCACCTTTCGCCAGGAGCACCCGGAGCACCTGGGCGCCCTGGCCATCGAGGCCCGGATCCGTGGCACCATCGCCTGGGCCTATAGCGTGGATCGCAATCCCGGATCGACCGCTGGCCTCCCCATGGGAGGCGCCGAACGTGAGGCATGGGTCAACTACCTCGCGGTCCTGGAATGCCTCTTGGGCGAACCGCTGGGATCGTGCCCGGGCCTCATGCGCACCGCTCAAGTGCACTTTCCCGCCCCAAAGGAATTGGGCGAAGCTGGCCAAGACCTGGGGCTTGAAGGGCTGTCCCGGCGTCTCCTGCCAAAGTTGGAGACGCGCCTCAGCCAGCAGCCCAGCGACATGGACCTCTGGTGGCTGTGGCTGGTCTTTGCACCGCACCTGGAACGGCCCCTAACCGCGCTACTGGACAGCCTGGCACCAAGCCCCGTGGCCCCGCCCGCGGACTGGCCGCCACAGGAAATCCTGGTCGCGGCTGCGCAAGGACTCATCCGCCAGGAGCGCTGGCAGGATCTGGTAGATCTGCTGCAGCCGCGCTGGTCGGCCAGGCGGGTTGGGGTTGAAATGATGCTGCGGGCCAAGGATCCCGCTGCGGCGCACGGTTACTGTCAAAATTGGAGTTGGGAATTGAGTCGACCACTGCTGGAAGGCCTGCTCCGGCTTGGTCGTAGTCGGGAGGCTGACCAGATACTGGAAGCCTTGGCCCAGGGCGGAGGCCACCCCAACACCTTTGATCTGGGCAGCCTTTGCCAAGTGGCAAGGGAACTGGGCGTGGACTCCTGGGTCACTAAATGGAGCCACCAAATCCCGAGCGCTCCCTGACCAGGGTTGCCTGCCAGTCTTGCCCACTCGCGAACGATCCCGGGAACCTCCTCCCCTTGCAAGCGGCGAGGAATCAGGGGAGGGGTCGCCATGGCAGCCGGGGTGGTTCGGGAGTTGGCGACGGCTCCGGGACGGAGTAGACCTCAATTTCCTTCAGACAGCCTTGTTTTTCATTGCTGCCGCCCAGGACCAAGACCTTGCCGGAGTCCAGGCGCAGCACGCAAGGATGGCGTCGGGGCAGGTTCAGGGCACCGGTTGTAGCGAAACTCTGGGTCGTCGAATCGAACCGCTCGGCGCTGGCACAGGCGGTGCGGCCATCGGCGGTTCCGCCAAGGAGAAGCACCTGGTCATGATCCATGATGGCTGCTCCGAAATCCGTGCGGGGCGTGAGCATGGGATTTGGACAGAGCTGGAACTGTTCAGTGGTCGGATCGTACCATTCGGCGCTGGCCAGCGGCCCGCTGCCGTCGTTACCGCCAAGGATGAGCACCTTCGGAGGATGGACCAGCAGCACTGACTGGTGTCCCTCCCGGGGCGTTCCTGGCTGTCCGTGGGTGGCTCTCGCTGTTTTGCTGGCAGGGTCATAGAGGGCGGCGAACGGCCGCCAACCGTCGCCGGTGGTGCTGTGGCTGACCAGGAGGATCTTGCCGTTGGGGAGGAGGGTGGCGCTATGCCCGGGCGCCAGGGCTAGGTTGCCTGCGGCTTTGAAGGAGCCAGTGTTGGGATCGAAAAATTCGATCAAAGGTGTCGGGTTCGTTTTGGCTGTGACACCGCCGATAATGAGCACACCGGGTGGAGAAGTGAGATGTATCGCGGTGTGCCTGGAACGGTCCCAGGCCATGCTCCCAGTTGGGGTGAACAGCCGGGAATCGAGATCGTACACCTCACAGATCCCGCAGGTCCCGCCAGTGACCAGGGCTAGGCTGGGGTTGATACGGGCGACGGCATGGCCCACCCGGCCCTGGTTCATGGCATAGGTAGGCTCGGATTGGCCTGTGGAAGGGGTGTAAAGTTCCACACTATTCAGTCCTGCGCCGCCCGGCGTGGCGCAGCCTCCCATGACCAAGATCCGATCGGCGGAAAGGGCAATGGCAGCGAGCCCCTGCCGCCCCTGGAGCAAGCGCCCCGCAGGTTTGAACGTTCCTGGGAGGAACTGGATGGGGACTTTGGGCGATGGCCCGCGGCTGCGCATTGGGCCGGCGTCGCCTCCGCCGCAGGCCAAGGCGCCCACCAGGATGGGCGGGGCCAACAGTGAAGCCAGATTGCGGGCATAAGAACGATGGGTGATCCGGCCAGAGCCTTCGACACGGATACCACCAGCGTCATCCCAGCCGAAACGATAGGATTGTTTGTTGTCTGCCCTTGAACAGTAATACATTTTCATGCCCCTTTCATGCCCCTATTGACGGCGGTTTGCGCCGAAGCTCGTTCTTAGGTGCGGCAAATCAAGCCCTGGTTCAAGCCCCCCATGATTGTCAGGGCGTTGCCCAGAACTGCTGGCCAAGTTCCTTCGCCACCCCGTCGAGGGTCTTCAGCTCATCGGAACCGAGGCGATTGCCCTCCGCCGCCAGGGCTTCCAGGATCTCCGCGGCCTCAAGGGTGCGCCCAAGCCTGAGCAGCGCTTCAAGCAACGGACAGGTCAATTCCCAGGGCCAGGCGGGCCGGTAGCACTGCTGTTCTTTGAGGTTCCGGGAGCCCAGGAAGGGCTGGACCATGGCCAACCGTGCCCTCCTCCGGCCTTGGAGCAGGTCCACCACCTCGCTCCAGCGGCTCTGGCGCATGAGTCCGTCGGCCGCTTGTGCCAATAACTCGTCGGGTGGCCAGACCTGGGGAGGGGCCAACGGGCTCGGGGCCAGGGTGTCCAGCATCGCCATCAGAGGGCGGTCGAGATGGGCGGCCAGGGCCAACCAGACTCGCCAAAGTCCCATGTCGCTGGGACGGTGGGCCAGGTCGGCTTCCAGCCTCGGCAGGATTCGCTGCGCCAAGGATTCGGCACCAATGATCGCGCCATGCTTGCTGAGGTTTTCCGGTGGCGGCACCCGCACCTGGGCGCGCCGCAGGGATTCTGGAGTGGTGCCCAGAGGATCGGCCATCAGTTGTTCCAGGACCGCGAAATAAGCCTGCCAGGCCGCCAGTTCCGCGCCGTCAGGCGCGCTCCTGTCATTACGGTGCTGGCGCTCGGACAAATGCGCCCAGGCGATGGTGCCCCGTAGTTTAGTCTCCGCGGCCTGGGCCGCCAGACTCTCCGGGTGGCCTCGCACGAAGCAACTCGCCTTATCCAATGCGGTGGGTTGGCCCAGGGTCAGGTAGGCCGCCAACAGCTCCTCCCGCCCAGGCAAGCGTTCCCCTTGCAGCAGCAATTTGCCTTGGCAGTCCAGCAAGGCCCACTGCGCTAGGCCTGCCCGCCAGCCTAGGCGGTTCGCCCAGGAGCAGGGAACCGGCTGGAGCCAAACGCTCATGCCCTGCTTGTGGAAGGTATGGCTGTAGCGCCAAGGTTCCAGTTGTATCTCGGCGGTCTGCCCATGGTGGAAGACTGTTAGGTCGTTCCCCAGCATGCAGTTCTGGGGCTTCCGGAGAGGCTGGACCTGGAGCGCCGCTCTCCAGTTCAGGGCCAAATCGGGCCGACCCAGGGTCCGGGGCAAGGCCAAAATCCGCCCATCCAGGTTGGATCTTCCCCCGCATTCGGCCAACTCACCCAGCAGGGGAACCACCTCCGCCTCTGAGCCTGAACGGATCATGGCTTCGATCAGCGGCACCAGCAGCTGCGTCCAGACGGTGGTGCATTCGCCCGTGAAGCTGAAGGCCGCCTCAGGCACTGGACGGTTTGCCGGATCGAGCAGGGCCAGCCGTGGCTTTGCGGACTGCCGCCATAGCAACTGAAGCGCCTCCTTGGTTTGGCTCCAAGCTCCAGTTCGGCCTGCTTCCCGATAGAGACACTGGGCCAGAGGGCAATAGGGCAGAAGCGCGCCTTCGGCTGGCTGCACCAGGTGCCAGTCGATACTCTCCAGCACCCGCAGCATGCTCCGTTCTCCCAGTGCCTGATCAATGCGTAGCAGGTTGAGCCAGCATTGGGGGTGCTCCGGAAATCGTCGCAGGCCTGCCACCAGGATGGGGCGTTCTCTCAAATACAGCGCCTTCATGGATGGGCTGGCGCGTTCGGGCACCCCTTCGGGCAGCAGGTCCCGTCCCAGGTCAAGGTTCAGGCCCACCCAGGCTTCGTCTTGGAATAATTGGTCCAACTCTCTGACCATGTGCCCCCAGACCTGGTCATCGACCTTCGGAGCCAAGTCCTGGCCAGCGATAGCGGGATGCTGAAGAAGGCGAGCCTGAAGCCGGGGGCGTAGCGCCTTGAGCAGGTCCAGCCTAGCCTCGGAATGGTCCGGGCGTTCCTGCAGGAAGTCCGTGAGTAGTGCGACTGAATGGCGTTCTCCTGCCTGATCCAGGATCCGGATCAGGTCGGAAGCTTCTGGCAGATTTCCGCCCAAGGCGAGGACGCGCCCATCCCTACCAACCAGCGCCCAGCCGGGACCGGTCGGGCCCAGGCCCAACCTTTGGCGCAACCCTACGCTCGAGCCTGGCGTCCCGGGCGGGTCCTCCACCACGGTTTGGCCACTAACCTTCAGGTCCAGGAGTCCATCGTCGTCCAGCAATTTCCCGAAGCGTGCCGCCTGGGCTGCCAACGCCTGCTTGGAATCAAAAACCAACAAAATCAGTGTTCCCTGAGGGCCCAGGGAACCACCTGGATCAAGGATTGGCCCCGACTGCAACGCAACATTCGCGAGCAGGCTTGCCCCTACCAGGAACCGTGGCATCCGTCGCACCCGATCACACACCACGTACCTGACCGGCCATTGAAGAACCGCCTTCCTGGTCTACGGCAAGGGTTTCCATGATCCCTGATCATTCTTCTCCAGCTGTTTCCGAGCTTGCTCCCTGGCTTCCTGCTCTGATTTTAATGGCTCGGTGTAGCGGGTTCCTTCGATCCGCATCGTGTTGGCCGGGTCCATGGTGGTCCAATCGAATTCCACCGGACCATAGATAACCGGCGGCAAGCCGCTAGAGGCCATGGGGCTGTCAACCTCGTACTGCTTTTCAATTCGATATTGGATGTTGTAGTGTTGTCGCTCTGCCAAACCTTCTGCACCCCGAGTGGCGATGATCACCCAGCCGGGCGGGATCGGTGAGCAGCCAAGCACCTCGATGACAGCGCCCACCGGTGCCCCGTTCAGGTTGACCAGGGTCCAATAGTGCTTGGTGGGGAAATGGGCACTGTAGATGGTCGGTCCGGAGTACGCTTGCCGAATGACCACCCAGCCTGGTGAAATCCTTGCCCCCAGTTTGTTCTCGACCAATATGGTTTCACCATAACCCGCCCGTAGACCCGATGCCGTCAACAGGCATCCAAATATAAGCGAACAACGCATTAAATTATTGTTCATGTTTTCTCCTCTTTAGCCGATGCCGCACTGACTCTTCGTTTGATCTTCAGCCTGGATAGAACCATGACCCCAGACCGAATTAGAATGCTGTGGCCTTGCCCAGGGTTCCCCAACCCATGAACGCCTAGCCAGTAAAAGTGCAGGGCCCCAGCCTACCGGTAGCTCTTTGGCCTGGCGTGGAACCTAGGGATGGCTGGGCTCACTTTCCTTTAAGAAAAGGCCTTCGCCACTGGCGGACCTGCTTTTTCAGCGCTACTTGCCCACTTAATCTTCTCTCAAAGATGCGGAGGTTTTATGACCATCAGCAAACTGATCCGTGCCACTCACTTTCTTTTCTCGGAGAGAACGCGCCCCTGTCCGTGTGGTATAAGACTGCCAGTGCTCGCCTTGGTGATGGTTTGCGCGCCAGCTGTCTTCGCGAAATTTGGCGACGTCATAGAGATCAAAGGCAACTCCCGGATCCCGAATGGCTGGGTGATCATCGAGGTGACCGGACGTAACACATGTTCGACGGGGTTACAGCCGGAACCTGCCCCCTCATCCTTCACTTTCAAAATCAAAGACGTGAAGGATGCTCCCCTGGGCACGGTTGAGGAGGTAAGGGGTAATTCCATGATCCCAGATGGGTGGATCATCATAGACTCGGTTTGGCCAACCACCGCGTCAACGGGGCGCCAAACGTTACTGCCAGAACATATGGCCGTTCATTCCATCAAGCGCATTGCCTAGCCGCCGTTGACAGGTCCTTCATACAGCTTGTCGATGCGCGAAGCGAACGCCTCGTCCACGGCACGCCGGCGGATCTTGAGGGAAGGGGTCAACAGGCCGCTGTCGGCGGTCAGTTCCCGGTCCAGCACGATGATCTTCTTGACGTTTTCGAAATTGGAGAAGTTCTCGTTGATCCGCTGGACCCGGCGCATCATCTTGTCCTTGGCCTCGGGCAGCGCCACCAGTTCGGCGTCGGTGCTGAAGGTGAGCTTCTTGTACTGGGCCCAGCGGCGCAGTTCGGAGAAATTCGGCACCAGGATCGCCGAGATGAAATGCCGGCGGTCGCCGATGACCACGGCCTGCTCGATGTACTTGTCGCCCCGCAGGGCGTTCTCGATGGGCTGGGGGGCCACGTTCTTGCCGCCGGAGGTCACCAGGATCTCCTTCTTGCGGTCGGTGATCTTCAGCCGGCCCTGGGCGTCCATCTCGCCGATGTCGCCGGTGTGGAAGTAGCCCTGGTCGTCGATGGCCTCCGCGGTGGCCTTGGGGTTCTCCCAGTAGCCCAGCATCACGTTGGGTCCCCGGCACAGGATCTCGCCGTCGTCGGCGAGGGTGACGAACGGCTTGCCTTTCCACTGGTCCATGATCGGCCGGCCCACGTAGCCCGGGCGCATCAGGCCCTGGGCGCACAGGGCGAGGATGGGGCTGGTCTCGGTCAGCCCGTAGCCCTCGAAGATGGGGATGCCGGCCGCCCAGAAGAACTCCAGGATATCGGGATGGACCGGGGCGCCGCCGCAGGCCGCCAGCCGGACCCTGCCGCCGAAGCGGGCCCGCACCTTGCCGAAAAGCAGCCGATCGAACAGCTTCATGGCCAGCCGGAGCCACAACCCGGGTTGCCGCTCCTGATAGCGGTACGGCACCACCTTGCGCCCGACCCGCATGGCCAGGTGGAACACCAGCCGGCTCGGGAAGCCGCCGGCGGCCACCTGCTCGCGGATCCGGGCGTAGCTCTTCTCGTAGATCCGCGGCACCGCCAGCAGAATCTCCGGCCTGACCTCCTGGAGGTCCCGGGGAATGGTCTGCAGGTTCTCGGCGTAATAGATGCTGACCCCCGCGTAGAACATGATGAAGTTGCCGCAGGTGCGCTCGAAGATGTGCGAGAGGGGCAGGATGCTCAGCGACCGCTCGCCCTGGGTGGGCTGGAGCACCTTCAGGCCGGCCATCACGTTGGAGACGATGTTGCCGTGGCTGAGCATGGCGCCCTTGGGATCGCCGGTGGTGCCGGAGGTGTAGATGATGGTCAGCAGGTCCTCCGGCGTCGCCAGCCGGGAGCGCTCCCGCACCTCCGGGCGCCGCGCCTCGAGCAGCGCGCCTTCCGCCAGCAGGGCCTCCCAGGTGAACACCTGACGGTCCAGGACCTCGGGCATGGGCCCTTCCACCAGCACCGCCGCGTCGAGGTACGGCAGCTCCGGCCAGAGGCTCAGCACCTTGGCCAGCTGGTCCGGGGTGGAGCACACCGCCCAGCGGGCCCGGGAGTGCTTCAGGATGAAGCCGGTCTGGGGCAGGCTCAAGGTCGCGTAGATGGGCACCGAGACCAGGCCCGACAGGGCGCAGGCATAGTCCGCCATGGCCCATTCCGGGCGGTTCTCGGCGAGGATGGCCAGGCGGTCGCCGCGCTCCAGGCCGCGCCCTTCCAGGGCCAGCACCAGCCGTTCCACATGGGCCTGGAGTTCGCGGTGGGAGATGGGCCGGAAGGCGCCATCCACCCGGCGGGCCAGGGCCACGGGGAGGTCGCGTTCGATACCGTGATAAAACAGGTCCGGGATGGTTTCGACCAAGAAAAGGCTCCAAATAGTGGGTGTCGGTGGCATCGTAACAGGGATGGGAAATATGTCGACCGAGGATAATTCCGGCAAGCCGCAAAGCCTGGCTGAAGCCATCGCCGCGTTCCGTATGGAACAGCGGGCGCGGGGGGTCTCGCCGCATACCCTCAGGGCCCAGGACGGCGATCTGGGCAAGCTGCTGGCCCATGCCGCGGGCCAGTCCTGGGGCCGGTGGGACGTGCCGCCCCGGACCGTGCGCCGGTTCGCGCTGGAACTCGGCGAGCGGGGCCTGGACCCGGCCAGCCAGGCCCGGATCCTCTCCACCGTCCGCGGCTTCTACCGGTGGCTGTTCGAAACCCAGCGGATCGACGTCAATCCGGCCTCCGGCCTGCGCAACCCCAAGCTGCCGCAGCGCCTGCCCGCATTCCTGACCGAGGGCGAAAGCGCCACCCTGCTGGACCTGCCGGCCAACGACTTCCTGACCGCGCGCCTGGGCTGCATGCTGGAACTGCTGTACGCCGCCGGGCTGCGGGTCTCCGAACTGACCGGGCTGGACCTCCAGGACCTGCTCATGGAACAGCGCACCCTGCGGGTCCTGGGCAAGGGCCGGAAGGAGCGGCTGGTGCCGTTCCACGAGAAGGCGGCGGAGATCCTCAAGGGCTACCTGGCGCGCCGGCGCGAATTCATCGCGGAAAAGCAGCTGCCGCCCACCCCGGCGCTGTTCCTGAACCAGCGCGGCGGCCGGCTCACCCCCACCAGCGTGCGCACCTTCCTGGCCGCGGCCCTGGACCGGGCCGCCCTGCGCCACCGGGTCAGCCCGCACGCGTTGCGCCACAGCTTCGCCACCCACCTGCTGAGCCGCGGCATGGACCTGCGGGCGATCCAGGAACTGCTGGGCCACGCCAGCCTCAGCACCACCCAGCGCTACACCCACCTGGACCTGGAGCAGTTGGCCCGGACCTATGAATCCGCTCATCCACGGGCGCGCAAGACCTAGAAGCCCGACTATAGGGTATGATCTCTTTTTCACCCCAGGGTGTGGAAAGGATAGTGCCGTGGAGTTGTTGGTCGATCGCATCTGTCAGGAACTCGCCTTGCCCAGGGCCGGCGTCGCCTCGGTGGCGGCGCTGCTGAACGAAGGGAACACGGTTCCCTTCATCGCCCGCTATCGGAAAGAGGCCACCGGGTCCCTGGACGAAGTCGCCATCCGGGCGGTGGAGGATCGGCTCGGCTACTACAAGGAACTGCTGGAACGGCGCGAGGCGGTGCTCAAGTCGATCCAGAAGCAGGGCAAGCTCACCCCGGAACTGAAGGCGAAGATCGAGGCGGCCTGGGCCAAGACCGAGCTGGAAGACCTCTATCTGCCCTACAAGCCCAAGAAGCGCACCAAGGCCACCGACGCCCGGGAGCGCGGCCTGGAGCCCCTGCTGGACGAGCTGCTGGCCGACGCCACGGGCGCCGACCCGCTCATGCTGGCCGCCCCGTACGTCAAGCAGGAGCAGGAGGGCACCGAGACGCCTTCGCGCTGCCTGGAAGGCGCCGGGCACATCCTGGCCGAGCGCCTGGCGGAGGACGCCGACGTGCGCGCCTGGATGCGCCTGGTGTTCCACGACACCGGCATCCTGCACGCCACCCTGCGCGAGGAGCGCAAGGACGCCCCCGAGGCCCTGCGCTTCAAGCCCTACTGGCAGTTCCAGGAACCCCTCAAGAAGATGCCGGGCCACCGGATCCTGGCCGTGCGCCGGGGCGAGAAGGAGGAGATCCTCACGGCGAAGCTGGCGGTGGACCGGGAAAAGCTGGTCACCGAACTGGTCTCCAAGGTCGCCGTCAACCCCGCGTCCGCCTACCGGGCCATGCTGCACGGCGTCTGCGAGGACGCCTTCGACCGCCTGCTCTCGCCTTCCATCGAGACCGACGTGCGCATCGAGGCCAAGAAGAAGGCCGACCTCGAAGCCATCAAGGTGTTCCAGACCAACCTCGACCACTTGCTCCTGGCCCCGCCGGCCGGGCAGCGCTGCACTCTGGGGGTCGATCCCGGCATCCGCACCGGCTGCAAGTTGGCCATCATCAACCGGCTCGGCCAGTTCATGGAGACCGCCACCATCTATCCGCTCGAACCCAAGCGCGACCTGGACGGCAGCCGGGCCCTGCTGGAGGGCCTGGCGACCCGCTTCCCCATCGAGGCCATCGCCATCGGCAACGGCACCGGCGGCCGCGAGTCCGAGGCCTTCATCCGCGGCTGGCTCAAGGAGTCCGGCCGGGAGGACGTGCTCTGCGTCGCGGTGAGCGAGGCCGGCGCCTCGGTCTATTCCGCCTCCGACGTGGCCCGCGAGGAATTCCCCGAGCAGGACGTCACGGTGCGCGGCGCGATCTCCATCGCCCGGCGCTTCCAGGACCCCCTGGCCGAACTGGTGAAGGTCGAGCCCAAGTCGATCGGGGTCGGCCAGTACCAGCACGACGTCAACCAGACCGCCCTGAAGAAGGGCCTGGACGAGGTGGTGGAATCCTGCGTGAACCGGGTGGGGGTCGACCTCAACTCGGCCAGCTACCGCCTGCTGGCCTACGTGGCCGGGATCGGCGAAAGCCTGGCCAAGCACATCGTGCAGCACCGTTTCAATAACGGCGCCTTCAAGCACCGGGAGCAGCTTCTGGAGGTCCCCCGGTTCGGGGAGAAGGCCTTCCAGCAGGCGGCGGGCTTCCTGCGCATCCGGGAGGGCGAGAACCCCCTGGACGCCAGCGCCGTGCACCCGGAAAGCTATCCGGTGGTCCAGCGCATCTGCCAGATGGCCGGCAAGACCGTGCTGGAGCTGGTGGGCAACGACGCCATCCTGGACGGCCTGGATCCGGCCCTGTTCATCGACGAGCACTCCGGCCTGGAGACCGTCAAGGACATCATCGCCGAGCTGAAGAAGCCGGGGCGGGATCCGCGCCAGCGCTTCGAGGCGGTGATCTTCCGGGAGGGCGTGCACAAGCCCGCCGACCTGGAGATCGGCATGGAGCTCCAGGGCATCGTCACCAACGTCACCGACTTCGGCGCCTTCGTCGATGTCGGGGTGCACCAGGACGGGCTGGTCCACCTCTCCGAGATCTCCCATCAGTACGTGAAGAACCCCGCGGACGCCCTCAACGTCGGCCAGTCGGTGCGGGTCAAGGTGCTGGCGGTGGACCTCAAGTCCAAGCGCATCGGCCTCTCCATCAAGGCCCTGCTGCCCGGCGGCGGCGGCACCGCCCGGCCCGAAGCGCCCCAGACCCCCCGGCCCGATCGCAGGCCCCGGGGCGACCGGCCCAAGCCGCGCGCCGACCGGCCCCAGGCTGTGACCGCCGGCCAGCCCGCCGCGCCGAACCCGAACCCGCACCCCAACCCGCACCGGTCTTCCCGGCCGCATCCGGACGGACGCAAGCCCGCCGGGGCCCCGGAACGGCGGCCGGAACGGCGCCCCGAGGCGCCCGAGCGCAAGCCCGAGCGCGCTGCCGAGCCGCGCGGCGGCGCCAGCCTGTCCGATCTGATGGCCAAGTACAACAAGGGCCTCCGATGAAGCTGGCGCCCCTGGGAGCCCTGCTCGCGCTGGCGCTCTCCACGGGTTGCGACCGGGTGTTCCTGCCCGACCTGCACCCGGTCTACGCCGCCTGGGAAGAGGGGCTGACCCTGGGCTACGAGGATCCCTCCCTGGAACCCGCCCTGCGCCTGCAGAAGCGGCAGCAGGTGCGGGTGAAGGAATCCCGGCCGGCCGGGCCGGCCCTGGCCGTGACCAAGACCTTCACTTCGCTGACCGGGCAGTGGGACATGCAGGTGCTGCAGAAGGACGGCGGGGTCACCCTCCAGTCCGGCGGCATCCTTCTGCTCCCCGAGGGCTTTCCCGATCGGGTCGACCGCTGGGAGACCCGGGGAACCTTCAACTGGGTGGTGGGCCGGGCCGACGTCCAGCTGCCCGGGGTGCGCCTGGCCGATCCCGCCGGCGCCGTGGGGGTCTGGGTGGAATCCATCGCCCTGAACGGCTCGGGCAACCGGACCCGCACTCTCTACCTGCCCGACATCGGCGAGGCGGAGACCCTGACCTGGAGCCAGGGCCGCTGGGTCACCACCAATCTCCTGGTCACCCGCGGATTCACCGACGTTCCGGCCCCGGCGGCCGGCAGCCCATCAGGGAGCACATCATGAGCGACGAGAGCAGCGAGCAGGTCCTGCCCGGAGGCGTGGCCAAGGGCTTTCTCCGGGACAACCTGGAGGTGGTCTGTTTCGCCATCCTGATCATCATGTTCTACAAGACCTTCGTCGGCCAGCAGTTCACCATCCCGTCCGCGTCCATGCGCAACACCCTGATGATCGGCGACCACCTGCTGGTGAACAAGTTCCTGTTCGCGGTGCCCCAGTGGTCCTGGGAGGAGAAGCTGTTCCCCATGCGCCGCCCGGAGCGCGGCGACATCATCGTCTTCCGCTACCCGCTGGACCGCAACACCGACTACGTGAAGCGCCTGGTGGCGCTGCCCGGCGACACCGTGGAGATGCGCGACAAGCGGGTCTACCTCAACGGCAAGCTGAGCACCGGCCCCTGGGAGCACCACATCCTGAACCGGGAGGACGGCCCGCTGCCGGGGCCCTGGCCGGTGACCCGCAACGCGGGCCGGCTCGAGCAGGAGGAACGCCCGGCCGGCATGGCCTTGACCTGGCCCTTCGCCGACCCGGACGCCCTGGCCATGGACATGCAGGGCCGGGAAATGCTGGACGGCGGGTTCCGGGACACCATGGGCCCGTTCACCGTGCCGCCCGGCCGGGTGTTCGCCATGGGCGACAACCGCGACAACTCCGCCGACAGCCGCTACTGGGGTTTCCTGCCCATCGATCACCTGCGCGGCCGCCCGTTCATCGTCTGGTGGAGCTATCGGGAAGGCGGCAACGACGACACCAACGCCCGGGTTCCCGAGGGTCCCGGCGACGTGCTGGGCAACTTCGCCGACGGCGCGCGCCACTTCTTCTCCCGCACCCGCTGGGAGCGCACCGGAGCCATCCCGAGATAGCCCAACATGAGAATCGCCGCCATCGATGTGGGATCCAATTCCATCCACCTGGTGGTGGTGGAGACCGACGCCATGGGCAACCAGCAGGTGCTGGCCCGGGAAAAGCACATGGTGCGCCTGGCCCGCGGCGTGCTGCGCACCGGCGAGATCGGCGCCGAGGCGTTCCAGGCCGGCCTGGAGGCGCTGGCCCTGATGGCCGAAGTGATCCGCGGGCTGCGCTGCGAAACCGTGATGGCCTGCGGCACCGCGGCGCTGCGCGAAGCGGCCAACGCGCCCCGGTTCATCGAGGAGGCCGACAAGCTGGGGATCCACATCAAGGTCATCTCCGGCGAAGAGGAGGCCAGCCTGATCTACCTGGCCGTGAGCCGGGCGATCCCGTTCCCGGACGAGCCGGCGGTGCTCCTGGACATCGGCGGCGGCAGCACCGAGCTCACCTGGCTGGTGGCGGGCCGGCCGTCGGCGACCCTGTCGCTGCCCTGGGGCCTGCAGCGCCTGGCCGACGCCGTGCCCACCTCCAATCCGCCCCTGCCCGAGGAACTGGTCCGCCTGCGCAAGTTCATCCGCAAGGTGCTCAAGAAGGCCGGCCAGGCCCTGCCCGGGGACCTGCCCGAGGCCCAGGTGGTGCTGGGCACCTCGGGCACCCTGCTGGACCTGGCCAAGGGCGCCAGCGACCAGGCCAGCTTCGATCTGGCGCAGCTGCTCCGCTTCAAGCGCCGGCTGTGGAAGGCCACGGCCCAGGACCGGGTGGAGCTGCTGGGGGTCGATCCCAAGCGGGCGGAGGTGCTGCATGTGGGCGCCACCTGGACCACGGGCCTGATGGAGTGGCTGGGGGCCGGGCAGGTGCGCTGCCTGCCGGTGGGGCTGCGCGAAGGCATGGTCTGGAAGGCCCTGGCCCGGGGCGGCATGGCCCTGCCGGTGCTGGCCGACCGGCGCAAGGCCTCGGTGGCCGCGCTCGGCGCCAAGCTGGACCCCGATCCGGGCCACAGCTCGCACGTGGAGGTGCTGGCGGACCAGCTGTTCCACGATCTCATGCCGTTCTTCGAACTGGGCGATCCGGAGCGGGAACTGCTGGGCTACGCCGCCCGGCTGCACGACGTGGGCCTCTCGCTGTCCGAGAAAAGCCACCACAAGCACGGCGCCTACCTGATCCAGAACGCCAACCTGGCCGGCTTCTGGCCGGCGGAGATCGAGACCATCGCCCAGATCGTCCGGTTCCACCGGGGCAAGGCCCCGTCCGCGGCCAGCCACGAGACCTTCGCCCTGCTCAAGCCCTGGACCCAGCACGTGGTGGAGAAGCTCTCCGCCATCATCCGGGTGGCCGACGCCCTGGACCGCACCCGCCGGCAGGCGGTGCGCACCGTGCGCCTGCTGCCGGAGGGCGAGGACCTGTGTCTGGTGGTGACCGGAACGGGCGATCTGCGCCCCGAGCTGGAAAGCCTCCAGGACAAGGGGCGGCTGCTGTACCGGCTGCTGGACCGCAACGTGAAGGTCGTGCGGGCCAGCTAGTGTCGGCCGATCGTAATGGCGGAAGCATCTCGACCCACTCCGGTAGCCAGAGATCCGCAACCATCTTTTTGGCCCATCCCAGCACACTGGCAAGTTCAGGCAAAAAGACATAGACGCAGAGCAAGCAGAGGCGCTGAGGCCGCAGAGCGTGCTAAGCGAGTCAAGGCGCCGCCCCACTCCGCCCAGGCCCTGCTCGCTGCGCTCGCCGAAGCTCTGCGAGCTTCGCGGCCAATGGGCAGGCGGCCCTCCACATGCAGGCATGTGGCTGGCCGCCCACCCCTTGGCCGTGACGGGCCTAGGCCAAAGGAAGGACCATCCAGGCCCGACTGATGTAGCGGGCGGAAGGAGCCGGAATCCACCCTGCGGCCAAGCAACACCCGGAAGGTTTCAATACCGTCCGGCGGTGGCGAAACCGGTTCCTGGAGCTGGGGTGTCAGGGCATCCTGCATGGTGCCCCGGGACGTGGTCGGAGGCCGGTCATCACCGCGGCACGCGGGGCCGAATCGTCCTGGTGACCACTCAGGAGAAACCACACAATGATACGCACTGGTCCCTGCTCTGGAGCCGAGGCCATGACGAGGATGTTGAGCCCAGACCCGTCACGGCCAATGGGTGGGCGGCCAGCCGCATGCTTGCATGTGGAGGGCCGCCTGCCCATTGGCCGCGAAGCTCGCAGAGCTTCGGCGAGCGCAGCGAGCAGGGCCTGGGCAGAGTGGGGCGGCGCCTTGACTCGCTTAGCACGCTCTGTGGCCTCAGCGCCTCTGCTTGCTCTGCGTAAATAGTTTTTTAGCCGCAGTTACCGAACCCACTAATTGGACCCCATCCCAGGACCCGACAATGAATAGTCCGGGTGGGTCGAAACGGTACCGCTAATCCGATCGGCCTAGGTGAACAAGGTGCCGGGCGTGGTGTTGATTCCCAGGTAGGAAAAGGCGGCGTCGGTCGCTTTGCGGCCCTGCTGGGTGCGGTCCAGGAAGCCGATCTGCATCAGGTACGGCTCCACCAGGTCCTCCAGGGCCCCGCCGTCGCTTTCGCCCAGGGCCGCGGCCAGGGTGCGCACGCCCACCGGGCCGCCGCGGAACTTGACGCACAGGGCCTCCAGGTAGGAGCGGTCCAGCCCCTCCAGGCCCAGGTCGTCCACCTCGTGCAGCGACAGGCAGGCGTCGGCGATGGGCGAGGTGATGACCCCCTGGCCCTTCACTTCGGCGTAGTCCCGGCAGCGCCGCAGCAGCCGGTTGACGATGCGCGGGGTGCCCCGGGAGCGCCGGGCGATGGCCTCCGCTCCCTCCAGCGCCAGCTCCACCCCCAGCACCCGGGCGGAACGGCTGGCGATGATGGCCAGCTCCTGGCGGGTGTAGTACTCCAGCCGGTGGGTGATGCCGAAACGGTCGTGCAGGGGCTTGGAGATCAGCCCGGCGCGGGTGGTGGCGCCCACCAGGGTGAACGGCCGCAGATCCACCTTGAGGGTCTGGGCCGAAGGGCCCTGGCCGATCAGGATGTCCAGCTTGCGGTCCTCCATGGCCGAGTAGAGCATCTCCTCGATGGCCGCGGGCATCCGGTGGATCTCGTCGATGAACAGGAACTCGCCTTCGTCCAGGTTGGTGAGGATGGCGGCCAGGTCGCCCTTCTTCTCCAGGGCCGGGGCCTGGATCACCTTGCAGGGGGCGCCCATCTCGTTGGCCAGCACGTGGGCCAGGGTGGTCTTGCCCAGGCCCGGAGGGCCGAACAGCAGCACGTGGTCCAGCACTTCCTTGCGGCCCAGGGCCGCGCGCAGGGCGATCTCCAGCCTGGCCTTGACCTTCTCCTGGCCGATGTACTCCGGAAGGCTCTGCGGCCGCAGGGAGTACTCGAAGGTCTCATCCCGCTCCGCCGGATCGAGATCGGGGTTCCGTTGCTGTTCCATGGGCCCATTTCCTCATGCCGAGCCTGCCCATGTCCACTATATCTGGCCCCCGCCTTCCCTTATACTGGCCGTTAGCCGTGGAACGCCGCGGCCTCCCCATCGGAGACTCCGTGCCAGAAAGGGCTTCCATTTCCATCCGGGATCGCCACGGGTTCGAACGGTCCGTGCCGGCCCAGCGCACCATGGTCCTGGGCCGCCAGGTCCAGTGCGATGTGGTGCTGCCGGACAGCATGGTCAGCCGCACCCACCTGCGCGTGCAATGCGCCGAGGACGGCTGGTGGGTGGAGGACCTGGGCTCCTCGCACGGCACCTTCCACCAGGACCAGCCGCTCACCCGCATGCGCTGGGAGCCGGGCAGCACCATCCGCCTGGCGGACGGCGCCTACTACCTGACCCTGCGGGCCGAAACCGCCGCCTCGGCCCCGGAGGCCAACCTGCAGGCCATCATCCAGACCGCCGCCCTGCTCACCGGCGAAGTGGAGCTGGACGACCTGCTGGAACAGACCATCGACCGGCTCCTGGGGCTCTCCGGCACCGACCGCGGCTTCATCATGCTGCCCGAGCAGGGCGACCTGGTGGTGAAGGTCCAGCGCAACCTGGGCGCCGGCCACCTGGCGGAGGACATCCAGCTCTCCATGTCCAGCGTGCAGCAGGTGTTCGAGCAGGGCGAGGCCGTGTGGATCCACAACGCGGCCTCCAGCGAAGACCTCCAGGGCCACCCCTCGGCGGCCGAGCTGAGGATCAAGACCATCCTATGCCTGCCCATGCTGGTCCAGGGCGAACGCATCGGCGTGCTCTACCTGGACAGCCGCAGGGCCCGCACCGAGCCGGTGGACCGGCTCACCTTCGAGGCCATCGTCTCCCTGTGCGCCATCGCCATCGAGCGCACCCGGCTGGCCGAAGCCAACCTGCGCAACCAGGTGCTGGGCACGGTGGGCCAGGTGGCCAGTTCCATCGTCCACGACTTCAAGAACGGCCTGTTCGTCATCGCCGGCCACGCCCAGCTGCTGGGGCTCACCAGCAGCGATTCCAACACCCGGCACCACCTGGCGCAGATCCTCGGCGCCACCGAACGCCTGGGCCAGCTGAGCCAGGACATCCTCGAGTATTCCAAGGTCCGCGAGTCCAAGCGCGAGATGGTCGACCTGGCGGCGTTCCTGGCGGCCCAGGTGGAACCCCTGCAGCCGCGCGCCCAGGAGGCCGAAGTGGCCCTGGAGTGCCAGGGGCCGCCCTGCCGGGCCAGCCTGGACCGGCACCGGTTCAACCGGGTGATCGAGAACCTGCTGGGCAACGCCCTGGACGCCCTGGCCGGCCGGGACGGCGGCAGGGTCACCCTGACCTGGAATCCGCTCGAGGACGGCGGGGTGGAGATCCAGGTGGGCGACAACGGCAAGGGCATCCCGAAGAAGATCCAGAAGCGCATCTTCGAGCCGTTCTTCAGCTACGGCAAGGCCAGGGGCACCGGCCTGGGGATGGCCACGGTCCAGCGCATCATGGCCGAGCATGGCGGCAGCGTCGACCTGGTGAGCGCCGAAGGGCAGGGCACCACCGTCACCCTGCGCCTGCCCGGTCCGCCCGGCGGCGACACCGGTTCGTTCCCGGTGCGGCCGTGACCATGCGGGTCGGCCAGGGTTTCGACGTGCACCGGTTCGTCCCGGAGCCCGACGGCAAGCCGCTGATGCTCATGGGCGTCGCCGTGCCGCATCCGCGCGGCCTGCTCGGGCACAGCGACGCCGACGTGATGCTGCACGCCCTCATGGACGCCCTGCTGGGGGCGGCCGGGCTGGGTGACATCGGCCAGCACTTCCCCGACACCGACCCGGCCTACCGGGGCGCCGATTCGGTCAAGCTGCTGGAAGCGGTGCTGGCCGCGGTGCGCGCCCGGGGCTACCGGGTGGTGAATGCCGACGTCTGCCTCATCGGCGAACGGCCCAAGCTCGGCCCGCACCGGGAGGCCATGCGCCAGCGCATCGCCCCGGTCCTGGGCATCGACCCCGAGGACCTGAACGTGAAGGCCACCACCACCGAGCGGCTGGGCTTCACCGGGCGCGGTGAAGGCCTGGCCGCCCAGGCGGTGGTGCTGTTGGATCGCATCGGCTAGGCGGGCCGGTTCCCCAGCCATTCCTTGGCCAGTTCGCCCAGGGGCCCGGGCTGGTTGCGGTCCGGATCCTCCAGCACGGCCTCCATGAGAAATTGCTGAAGCTGGCCCAGCCAGGGGCCGCCTTTGCGTCCCGCCAGCGCCATGAGCGCCCGGCCGTCCAGGGCCAGGGACTGCAGGTCCAAGGGCGGGCGCCGGGCGGCCAGGGCCTGCAGCCGGGCCAGCATGGCCGCGTGGCCGGCCAGGAAAGCCATGCCGAAACCCTTGCCGGACTGGTCGGCCAGGTTGAACTGGGCCCAGCGCTCCAGCGGCAGATCGTCCTCCAGGAGCTGCTTCAGGAACCGGCGGCAGGCGGCATCGCCCCAGCCGGGGCCCGGGTGGGTGCCGTGGTGGCGCACCAGCGCGGTCACCTGGCGGACCAGGGCGTGGCTGGCGCGCAGGCGGGTCAGGATGGTCTGGGTCAGACCGACCGAGATGGCTTCGTGGCCGTAGAAGTGGGTTTCGCCCTGGGGGTCGACGGTGCGGGCGGCGGGCTTGCCGGAATCATGCAGCAGCGCGGCCCAGCGCAGGTCCGCCTCGGCCGGGGCGCGCCGGGTCACCTCCAGCACGTGCTCCCAGACCGGGTAGCGGTGGTGGTGGTTCTGGGCGCAGCCGATCATGGGCCGCAGTTCGGGCAGCCAGAGGTCCAGCAGCCCGGTCTCGGCCAGGGCCGCCAGCCCGCGCTCCGGTTCGGGCCCGCGCAAGAGCTTGGTGAGTTCGACGAAGGCCCGCTCCACGGCAACCTTGCCGGCCACCTCCAGGCACCGGGGGATGGCCGCGAGGGTGGCCGGCTCGATGGCGAAGCCCAGCTGGGCCTGGAACCGGCAGGCCCGGAGGCAGCGCAGGCCGTCCTCGCTGAAGCGCCGCAAGGGATCGCCCACGGCCCGGATCAGCCGGTCCGCCAGGTCGCGCCGGCCGCCGTGGGGATCCACCAGGAAGGCCAGCCAGTCCGGATGTTCCAGGGCGGCCGCGGGCAGCGCCATGGCGTTGATGGTGAAGTCCCGGCGGGCCAGGTCCTGCTCCAGCGACACGCCGAAGGTGACCGATTCCGGCCGGCGCCCATCCTGGTAATCGCCGTCGCCGCGGAAGGTGGTGATCTCGAAGGCGACGCCCGCCTCCATCAGGGTGACCGTGCCGTGCTGCAGCCCGGTGGGGATCGCCCGCAGGCCGGCCGCCTGGGCCCGGACCATGACCGCCTCGGGCAGCAGCGCCGTGGCCAGGTCCCAGTCCCCTCCCGTCCGGCCCAGCAGCCGATCCCGCACCGTGCCGCCCACCACGGCCAGCTGCGCGTCGGGCCCCAGGGCTTCATTGATGCGGTGGAGGGCTGGATCCATTGGGCTCCCTGGAGATCGTTCCGGCAGGACTCGACTCCGGCCTGGGGTCCATCCTACCGCTAATGCGGGAGATGCCGCGGCGCCTCGCCGACCCGCGCCTTCAAGGCGGATTTGCGCTCGGCGCAGATCTCGGCGGCGATCCGCTCCACCTGCAGGGTCAGCCAGTCGCTGGTGGGGCTGCCGGGGCGGTAGTCGGCGGGGCCGAAGTGGTCGATCCGGCCGTCCCGGCGCAGCCGGTCCACCTGCTTGAGGCTGGCCGGATTGGCCGGGTCGTAGACGGCGTAGCCGATGCCGTGGTTCTGGCGCATGACCGCGAAGGCCGGCACGTCCGAGGGGCCGTCGGCGATGTAGATCATGTGCTCGAACGGCACCCGCCGGTCCTCGTGGCGCATGGTGGCGTTGACCTGGATGCTCGGGTTGGTGTTGCTGCCCTTGTTGATCTCGAACAGGGCCCGGGTCTTGCTGGTGTTGTCGTAGGCCACGGCGATCTGGGCGATGCCGTGCGCCGGGAACAGCGGCTCGCCCAGGTCGGAGGGGGCGTCCAGGTCCACCGTGGCATCCGCGTCGAAGCCGGGCCCCGGCGGCGATTCCAGGAACTCCGAGGCCCACACGCCGTTGACGTAGGGATGGATGGCGGAGCCGTCGATCATCGGCTTCAGGCCGGTGGAGACGATGTAGTGCTCCAGCCGGATCTCGAAGCGCTGGACGTCCGGATCCTGGTCCAGGTGCTCGCGCAGGGCCCGGAAGAAGTCGGGGAGGCCGGGGTGGAAGCGGATATGGGCGCCCAGTTCGCGCAGCCGGGCGTTGGTCAGCCCGGGCATGCGCCCGTGCTGGACATAGGTGAGCAGGTGGTTCAGGTAGGCGGTGTCGGGGTGGACCGTCACCCCTTGCCGGGCGAAGTATGAGGGCAGGGCGTTCACTTCGCGCCAGAAGGCGCCGTCGTCGATGTTGTAGCTGGCGAAGATGGGGTCCTGCATGTAGCCGGGGATCAGGGTCTTGTCGAAATCCCAGACCAGGGCGATGACGTTCTGCGGATGCAAGGGGTTGGACATGGCTTCGATTCTACGGTGAGAATGGACCGATGGAGCGACACTACTTCGACGCCAACGCCACCGCCCCGCCGCTGCCCACCGTGGTCGACGCGGTGGCCCGGGCCATGGCCGAAACCTGGGGCAATCCCACCAGCACCCACCGGGAGGGCCAGCGCGCCCGGCACCTGCTGGAGGAGGCCCGGCGCAGCGTGGCCGCGGGCCTGGGCGCCGCGCCCGCCGAGCTGGTGTTCTGCGCCAGCGCCACCGAGGCCCTGCACCTGCTGCTGCGCGGCCTCCGGCCGGCGCTCGGGGACCGGCCCGCCCTGGTGTTTCCCGGCGAGCACAGCGCCTGCCTGAACCCGCTGGCCGACTGGGCCGTGCGCTGGATGCCGGATGATCCCGAGGGCTGCGCCACGGTGGTGCAGATGGCGGCCAGCAACGAGACCGGCAT
>Ga0316229_1001476_pt1 | contig 23842 bp, 22 predicted proteins | sample TBH18023metaG_FD_206011 | JGI IMG/M metagenome (GOLD analysis project Ga0316229, IMG submission 206011) | Freshwater microbial communities from Trout Bog Lake, Wisconsin, USA - TBH18023 | ecosystem: Environmental > Aquatic > Freshwater > Lake > Hypolimnion/Profundal zone | place: USA: Wisconsin... | reverse complement strand
CTGATGACCTGGCCGCCGGTGACGGTGGCGATGTCTTCCAGCATGGCCTTGCGGCGGTCGCCGAAGCCCGGGGCCTTGACGGCGCAGACCTTGAGGCCGCCGCGCAGCTTGTTCACGACCAGGGTCGCGAGGGCTTCGCCTTCGACTTCCTCGGCGATGATCAGCAGGGGACGGCCGGCCTGGACCACGGCTTCCAGGATCGGCAGCATCGGCTGCAGGCTGGTCAGCTTCTTTTCGTGGATCAGGATGTAGGGATCGTCCATCACCGCCACCATCTTCTCGGCGTTGGTGATGAAGTAGGGGTTGAGGTAGCCGCGGTCGAACTGCATGCCTTCGACGATGTCGAGTTCGGTTTCGACGGTCTTGGCTTCTTCAACCGTGATGACGCCTTCCTTGCCGACCTTCGCCATGGCCTTGGCGATCATGCCGCCGACTTCCTTGTCGCCATTGGCGGAGATGGTGCCGACCTGCGCCACTTCCTCGTTGTTCTTGACGGGCTTGGAGCGCTTCTTGAGGTCGGCGACGATGGCGTCGACCGCCTTGTCGATGCCGCGCTTCAGGTCCATCGGGTTCATGCCGGCGGCAACCGACTTGGCGCCTTCGCGCACAATGGCGCGGGCCAGCACGGTGGCGGTGGTGGTGCCGTCGCCCGCGACGTCATTGGTCTTGGAGGCGACTTCGCGCACCATCTGCGCGCCCATGTTCTCGAACTTGTCGGCCAGTTCGATTTCCTTGGCGACGGTGACGCCGTCCTTGGTGGTGCGCGGGGCACCGAACGACTTGTCGATCACGACATTGCGGCCCTTGGGGCCCAGGGTCACCTGCACCGCGTCGGCCAGGATATCGACGCCGCGAAGCATCTTCTCGCGGGCGTCGGCGCCGAATTTCACGTCTTTGGCTGCCATTGGATAATTCTCCTAATTCTGTTTTTTCGGATTGTGGCGGTTGGGCGGAATTACTTCTTCGACGCCTTGCGGCCTTCGAGCACGCCCATGATGTCGCTCTCCTTCATGATGAGGAGGTCTTCGCCATCGATCTTCACTTCGGTGCCCGACCACTTGCCGAACAGCACGAATTCGCCGGCCTTGACGCTGGTGGGGACCAGCTTGCCGTTATTGTCGGGGGCGCCGGGGCCGACCGAGATGACTTCGCCTTCCTGGGGCTTTTCGGCGACGGTGTCGGGGATGATGATGCCGCCGGCAGTCTTCTGGTCTTCTTTCAGGCGGCGGACGACCACGCGGTCGCCAAGCGGACGAAATTTCATAAGCCTCTCCTAACGTATTGAAACTGTTGTATTTCACGTGCGTTGCAGCACTCGGTGCTGACGAGTGCCAACACCGTGACCGCTATTTAGGCTTGGGGGCGGGGGCAATCAAGGGTGGGCGCGCCGAATCCGGCCCGATCGCGGTCTTTTCGGGGCAGGGGAAACAGCGGGGCCGGCCCGCGTTTCCTTGCCTGGAGAGGTAGGCAGCCTGTTCAGGTTGGGTTCAGCCGGGTTTTGCAAAATCCGGCTTCACGGGCAGGGCACACGTTGAGGAAGGATCAGATGAAGAAACGCATCGCCAATATGGCAGTCGCGGCCGCGCTGGTCACCGGCGCCGCCATCGTCACAGCCGCGCCGGCATCGGCGCGGCCATTCGGCATTAGCATCGGCGGGCCGGGCTATTCGTTGAGCTACGGCTATCCAGGCTATTACGGCTATCCCAGCTATTATGGCTATTATGGCCCGCCCGCCTATTACGGGCCGACCTATTACTATGGCGGTCCTGCCTATTACTGGGGCGGCTATTATGGCCGTCCCGCCTATCACGGCGGTTACCGTGGTGGTTATCGCGGCCGTCGCTAGACGTTGCCGCGAGGATAAGCAGAAGGCCCCGGCGCGTTCGGGGCCTTTTGTTTTGGCAGCGCGAGGGAACATGCCCCTGTTCCGCCATCTTGCGTTCAGACTGGGTTCAGCGCGCCGCCGTCATGTTCGTCTCCAACACGCGAATCCTCGCGCTCGATGGAGACCATGATGAGAAGATTCTGGAAGGCGACGCTGGCGGCGCTGTCGTTCACCGCCTTCGTTGGCGTGGCGGGTTGCGCCAGTGCACAGTCCTATGGCTATGACAGTTACGGCCCCGGCTATGACGACAATTATGCCGACGGTTACGGCTATAACCAGCCGCCCGGCGGCGTGCCTTACGACTATGACAGCGGCAGCTATTGCGACGAATGGGGCTGCCCGGACGATTACTACGACCTGCCGGTCTATTATGGATCGGTCTATTATGGCGGCAGCTGGTTCAACGGCCCGCTCTATTACCGCGACTGGGGCGGCGGCCGGCAATTCTGGGTCCATGGCGGCTGGCACTCTGACGGCTGGCGCGGCCCGCGTCCCAGCTGGTATCGCGAAGGCCGTTATGGTCCCGCGCTGGGCCGCAGCTTCTACGGCAGCAACCGCTTCGGTGGCGGCTACGCGCAGCAATATCGCGGCGGCTATAATCGCGGCTTCGACAATCGCGGCTTCAACCGCAACGATGGCAACGCTTCGCGCTTCGGCAATCGCAGCTTCGCCCCGCAGGCGCAGGCCGTACCCCAGGCGCAGCAGCGCTTTGGCGGCCAGCGTTTCGGCAATCCGTCCGGTCAGCGCCAGAACGTCCAGCGCTCCGACGCGGGCCGTGCCGATCGCGGTCAGCACAACGCCGCGCCGCGCGGCGGCGACCGGGGCGATCATGGTGGCCGTTCCCGCTAGAACGTGATGCGCAACAAGCAGAGCCCGGTGGCGACACCGGGCTCTTTCTTTTGATGATCCGTTGCCAGGCCAGGGCCAAGCCGCAGGCTTCCGCGCCGGTTCCGGCATGTTGAAGCCTGTCGAAGCATGAGGGCGCGGGCGCGCAAGGTAAACAAATCCCTAACGCCGGGCGAAACAAGCGCCGGCGTTCGATTTTTAGAGTTAAGAATTTGGAAACGCGGCAGGCGGCAGTATCTGCCGCATGACCAGGCTTCTCATCAACCTGACCTGTTTCTTCGGCTGTGCCTTCATCGGCGCCTCGATGGTGCTGTTCACCGGCTGGCCGCTGGCCGTGGTGGCGGCGGGGCTGTGCTTCCTTGCCACCCAGCATGTCGGCGCCGGCTTTGCCCGCCGGGGCGACAAGCGCGCCGTCGCCCGCGAATTCTCCCAGATCCGCAAGATGACGATGGAATTCCAGGGCCAGCTCGACGAAGTGCGCGACCGCGTCGGCGCGCTGGACGGGCTGATCGACGAACGCACCAATGCCCAAAGCCGCAAGATCGTGGCCGAACTGAAGGTGCTGGAAAGCCTGATGCGCGAATTCGCCGGCCGCATCTCGCGCAGCGCCGCGCCCGCAGCCCTGCCCGCGTCCGTGGCCGCGCCTGCCACCGGCCCGGCCTCGGCCTATCTGCGCAGCTTCGGCAACAAGAACGAATTGCTGGAAACCATTCGCGCCAGCCTGGAAGAGAACCGCGTCGACCTCTATTTGCAGCCCACCGTCAGCCTGCCGCAGCGCAAGTTGCGCTATTACGAGGCGCTTTCGCGCCTGCGCGATGCCGGCGGCCAGGTCATCATGCCGGCGCAATACATCAATGTCGCCGCCGCCGCTGGCCTGATGTCGGTGGTCGACAACCTGTTGCTGTTCCGCTGCGTCCAGGTGCTGCGCCGCCTCGCCACCAAGACCCGCGAGATCGGCATCTTCTGCAACATTTCGGCGGCGACCCTGTCGGACGCCGAATTCTTCCCCCAGTTTCTCGAATACATGGCCGCCAACAAGGACCTTTCCGGCCTGATCATCTTCGAATTTTCCCAGGACACCGTGCTGAACGCCGGCAATGCCGGCGAGCGCAACCTGGCCCGCCTGTCGGACATGGGCTTTGCCCTTTCCATGGACCATGTCGAAACCCTGGCGCTGGACTTCGTCCGGCTGAAGGGCATCGGCTTCCGCTTCCTCAAGGTGCGGGCCGAGACGCTGGTGGCGGGCATGGGCGGCGCCGGCGCCGCCGTCGCCGCCGAGGATTTCAAGAAGCTGCTGTCCCGCCATGGCCTGGACCTGATCGCCGAACGGGTCGAGGATGAGAAGACCGTGCTGCAGCTGCTGGACTATGCCGTGGACTATGCCCAGGGCTATCTCTTCGGCGAACCGCGCGCCGTGCGCGACGATTCCGCCCGCCCGGCGGTCTCCATGACCGAAACGGCGCCGGTGATTCCCTTTAAAAGGGCCAGTTAGCCCCCTTGCGAAGTTGATTTCCGGGCCGGGTCATGCGATCCGGCTGGGCTCATGAAGATGCCCTACCGCTTCGCTACCTGAGGGCGAGATGTCCATCCGGCTCCTGAACGGCCTTTCCGATATTGCCAGCCACTATGACGCGCTGATCTGCGACGTCTGGGGGGTGGTGCATGACGGCCATCACGCCCATGACGCGGCCTGCGACGCCCTGCGCCGTTTTCGCCGGAATCATGGCCCGGTGGTGCTGCTGACCAATGCGCCCCGCGTGCCCGCCGCGGTGCAGGAACAGTTCGCCGGCATCGGCGTGCCCACCGACTGTTATGACAGCATCGTCAGTTCCGGCGGCGCCGCCCGCGCTGAGCTGGCACGCCGGGCCGCCGGGGGCCGCCTGTCTCTTTATTATATCGGTACCGATCGCGACGTTTCGATCTTCGAGGGGCTGGACGTCGCCCTGGTGCCGCTGGACCAGGCCGATGTGGTGCTCTGCACCGGCCTGCGCGACGATGACGGCGAAGCCCCCGCAGACTATGCCGATGAACTGGCGCGGGTGGCGGCCCGGGGCCTGACCATGCTGTGCGCCAATCCCGACCTGGTGGTGCACCGGGGGGCGCGGCTCTACTGGTGCGCGGGCGCCCTGGCGCGCGATTACGCCGCGCTGGGTGGTCCGGTGATCTATTACGGCAAGCCGCATGGCCCTGTGTACGACATGGCGCGGATCGAGGTCGCCGCCTTGCGCAAGGGCGTGGCGGCGACGCGGCCGTTGGCGATCGGCGACGGCATGCCCACCGACATCAAGGGCGCCAACGCCCAGGGCCTGGATACGCTCTTCATCGCCGACGGCATCCATGGCGAGGAAATCGAACCCTATACCCCCGCCCATCTCGACGAATTGCTGGGCCGCAATGGCCTGACCGCCATCGCGGCGCTGCGGGATCTGAAGTGGTGAGGCCATGACCGTCTATCTGGAAGACCTGAAGCCCGGGCTGAGCGCCCGCGCCACCCACACCATCACCGAGCGGGAGATTGCGCTGTTCGGCCAGGCCACCGGCGACATGAACCCGGTGCATTTCGACGAGGTCTTCGCCAAGAAGACCGTGTTTCGCGGCCGCGTCGCCCATGGCGCGCTGCTGGTGGGCTATGCTTCGGCCATCATCGGCAATGACCTGCCGGGGCCGGGCACCATCTTTTCCGGCGCCAACATCGCCTTCAAGGCGCCGGTACGCCTGGGCGACACGGTGACCATCATCTGCACCGTGCGCAGCCTCGAAGGCCGAAACGTCACGCTGGACTGCATCGCCCGCGTTGGTGAGGTGGTGGTGGCGGAAATGGAAGCCCGCGCCATCGCCCCGAAACGGCCGCCGTCAGCGAAGACCGAAGCCTGATGCGCATCTTCCGCCATTTCGAGGATGCGCCGGCCCCGCTCCGCGGGGCGGTGACGGCGGTGGGCAATTTCGATGGCGTGCATCTGGGCCATCGCGCCCTGATTGGCGAGGCGGCGCGGCAGGCGCGTGAGACCGGCCGGCCCTTGACGGTGCTGTCCTTCGAGCCGCATCCGCAGGAGTTTCTGAGACCATCGCCGGAAAGCTTCCGCCTGACGCCGCTGCGGATGAAGGCGCGGCTGCTGGCCGAACTGGGCGTCGATGCTTTCTTCGCCGTGCCGTTCGACGCCGCCATGGCAGCACGCACCGCCGATGTCTTTGTCCGTGATGCGCTGGTGCAGGGGCTCGGCGTCTCCGCCGTGGTGGTGGGCGAGGATTTTGTCTTCGGCAAGGGACGTGGCGGCAACCTCGCCACGCTGCAAAGCGAAGGCGCCGCGCACGGTTTTTCCGTCACGCCGTTCCACACCATTTTGGCGGGCGCCGGCGAGAAGATTTCCTCCACCCGCATCCGCGAAGCCCTGAAGGCGGCACATCCGCTGGAAGCGGCCAAGCTGCTGGGCCGCCACTGGGCGGTGGAGGCGCGGGTCGAACATGGCGATGGCCGTGGCCGCACCATGGGCTTTCCCACTGCCAACATGCATCTGGGCCACTGTTTGGCCCCGGCCTTCGGCGTCTATGCCGTGCGTGCCGCCATTGTCGACAATGACCAGATTGTGGAGCGCCATGACGGTGTCGCCAATTTCGGCGTCCGCCCCATGTACCAGGTCTCGGTGCCGCTGATGGAAACCCATCTCTTCAACTTCGACGGCGACCTGTATGGCCGCCATCTGTCAGTGGAGCTGGTGGACTATATCCGGCCCGAAACCCGCTTTTCCGGTCTGCCCGCCCTGATCGCCCAGATCGCCGATGACGCCCAGGCGGCGCGGCGGATCCTGGCGGCGGTCCCCCGTACCCCTGCGCTGGACGCCTGACTTTAATTTGCCCCCTCCGCCCTTCGCTGGCGACGGGCGCAAGCGCCCTGCCAGCTATGGGCACCTCCCCTTAGGTGCGCTTCGCGCAAAGGGGGGGAGGCGGGCCGCTGGAATTCGGCTCCCCCCCCTGTTAGAAGCGTCGGCATGTCCGACAAACCCGCCGAAACCCCGGATTTCCGGGCGACTCTCTTCCTGCCCGCCACCGATTTCCCCATGAAAGCGGGCCTGCCCGAGGCCGAGCCCAAATGGCTGGCGCGCTGGGCCGAGATGGACCTTTACGGAAAGCTCCGGGCCAAGGCCAAGGGCCGGCCCCTGTTCCTGCTGCATGACGGCCCGATCTACGCCAATGGCGACATTCATTCCGGCACCGGTCTGAACCACATTCTGAAGGACTTCGTCGTCCGTTCGCAGGGCATGCTGGGCAAGGACGCGCCCTATGTTCCCGGCTGGGACTGTCATGGCCTGCCGATCGAGTGGAAGGTCGAGGAGAAATTCCGGGCCGAGGGCCGCAACAAGGACGAGATTCCGAAGGACGAACTGCGCCGCGAATGCCGCGTCTTCGCCGCCCACTGGCTGGGCGTGCAGCGCGAGCAGATCAAGCGGCTGGGCCAGATCGGCGATTTCGCGCGGCCCTATACCACCATGGCCTTCAAGGCCGAGGCCAAGATCGCCCGCGAGGCGATGAAGTTTGTCGAGAACGGGCTGCTCTATCGCGGCTTCCGTCCGGTGATGTGGTCGCCGGTGGAGAAGACCGCCCTGGCCGATGCCGAGGTCGAGTATCACGAGAAGCAGTCGCCCACGATCTATGTGAAGTTTCCGCTGGTGAAGAGTTCACCGGAATTGGCGCATACCTTCATCGTGATCTGGACCACCACGCCCTGGACCATTCCGGGCAACCGCGCCATCGCCTTCTCGCCGGAAATTTCCTACGGCCTGTACGAAGTGGCCGACGCCACCGACGGCTCGCTGGCGCGGGTCAGCGAGCATCTGCTGCTGGCCGACACCTTGGCCGAGCAGGTGGCCAAGCATGCCAAGATGATGTTGTCGCGCATCCGCACCGTGCCCGCCGACGAACTGAAGTCGCTGGTGGCGGCGCATCCGCTGCGCAGCGCCGGCTACACTTTCGATGTGCCGGTATTGCCCGCCGCCTTTGTCACCGCCGATACCGGCACCGGCTTCGTTCACAACGCGCCGGGCCATGGCGAGGACGATTTCGAGTTGATGGTGGGCGCCGACCGCGACTATCCCGCCAAGAATCCGGATGCCTTCGCGCTGATCCTGCCCGATGGCTCCTATGCGCCGAACGTGCCGGTCTTCGCCGGCAAGCGCATCCTGACGCCGGAAGGCAAGGATGGCGACGCCAACGGTGCGGTGATCAAGGAACTGATCGCCCATGGCAAGTTGCTGGCCAAGGGCACGCTGCGCCATTCCTATCCGCATAGCTGGCGCTCCAAGGCGCCGGTGATCTTTCGCGCCACGCCGCAATGGTTCGTGGCGATTGATAAGCCCTTCATGCACGGCAAGACGCTGCGCCAACTGGCCCTGGCCGCCATCGCCGAGACCAACTGGTATCCGGCGCGTGGGGCAAACCGCATCGGCGCGATGGTGGAAGGCCGCCCCGACTGGGTGCTGTCGCGCCAGCGCGCCTGGGGCGTGCCGCTGGCCATCTTCGTGGAAAAGAAGACCGGCCAGGTGTTGAACGACAAGGCGGTGTTCGACCGCATCGAAGCGGCGTTCGAGGCTGAAGGCGCCGATGTCTGGTTCACCTCGCCGCCGGAACGCTTCCTGGGCGAAGGCCGCAAGGCGGCGGACTATGAGCAGGTGACGGACATTCTCGATGTCTGGTTCGATTCCGGCTCCACCCACACCTTTGTCTTTGAAGACCCGATCGATCCGGCCTGGCCCAAGGCGGAACAGGCCGACCTTTATCTCGAAGGTTCCGACCAGCATCGCGGCTGGTTCCAGTCCTCGCTGCTGGAAAGCGTCGGCACCCGTGGCCGCGCGCCCTATAAGGGCGTGCTGACGCATGGCTTCGTCCTCGACAAGGAAGGGCGCAAGATGTCCAAGTCGCTGGGCAACACCCTGGCGCCGCAGGTCATCGCCGAGAAAAACGGCGCCGAAATTCTGCGCCTGTGGGCGGCGTCAAGCGATTTCACCGAAGATTTGCGCATCGGCGACGACATCATCAAGGCCAATGTCGAATCCTATCGGCGGTTGCGCAACACCATCCGCTTCATGCTGGCGAACCTGTCGGGCTTCACGGAAGAAGAGCGCATCGCGCGCGACCTGATGCCGGAGCTGGAACGCTTCATGCTGGCGCGCCTGGCCGAGATCGACGCCACCGTGCGCGCCGCCTATGAGGCGTTCGACTACAATCTCGTCACCACCACCCTGTTCAATTTCTGCACCAACGACCTGTCGGCCTTCTATTTCGACATCCGCAAGGACGCGCTCTATTGCGACCCGAAGGAAAGCTTCCGCCGCCGCGCCGTCCGCACGGTGACGGACGAAATCTTCCGCCGCGTCGTTACCTGGTTCGCGCCCATTCTCTGCTTCACCATGGAAGAGGCATGGACGACGCGCTTCCCGGACCAGAGCGTGCATCTGCAGGACTTCCTGGCGACGCCGTCCGGCTGGGGCAGCGCCGACCTGCTGGAACGCTGGAAGCGGCTGCGCGAACTGCGCCGCGCCATCACCGGGGCGCTGGAGATCAAGCGCGAGGAAAAGCTGATCGGCTCCAGCCTGGAAGCCTCGGTGCTGCTGCAGCTTGACGACCCGAACGACCTTGCCTTGTTCGAGACCATCGACCTGGCCGAGATCGCCATCACCTCGCTGGCGCGGATCGAAACCCTGGACAGCGCTGATCCCAACCGCGCCCCCGGCTATATCGCGGTGGAAGTCACCCGCGCCGATGGCGAAAAATGCGCCCGCTGCTGGCGGGTGCTGGCGGAAGTTTCCACCCATGCCGACCATATCTGCGACCGCTGCACGGGCGCGGTGCATGGCTAGCGCTGCCGCCGCCAACTTTACGCCGCGCTTCCTGGGGCTTTGCGCCGCGGTGCTGGCGCTGGTGGCCGACCAGGGCAGCAAGGTCGCACTGCTCTATGGGGCGGGGTTCGGCCGCATGGCCCCGGGCGAAACCATCCCGGTCTTGCCGTTTTTTAACCTGGTGATGGTGTGGAACCCCGGCATCTCCTACGGCCTTTTTCCGGCTTCGGGGGTGGTGGGAACCTGGGCGCTGGAGGCGGCGACTCTGGCAGTGATCGGTTTTCTGGGCTGGTGGCTGTGGAAATCCCGGGATTGCGTGGTGGCGCTGGGCTGCGGCCTGATCGTGGGCGGCGGCCTGGGCAACCTGATCGACCGGCTGCTTTATGGCCGGGTGGCCGATTTTTTCCACTTTCACGGCTTCGGCTATGACTGGTATGTCTTCAACATCGCCGACCTTGCCGTGACCCTGGGCGCGGTGGCGTTCATCTATGATGTGCTGAAGCCGTCGGAGAGTTCGAAAGATGCGTAGAACGATGTATTCGGGCGTTGCCCTGCTGGCAGCAGCCACGCTGCTGAGCGGCTGCACCTATCTGAGGCAGCAGGCCGGTTATGGCCACCAGATGCCGGACGAGTTCGCCGTCACCACCAAGGCGGCGCTGGTCATTCCGCCCGGCTTCAACCTGATTCCGCCTTCGCCGGGCGCCGCGCCGACCAACTCGGTGCAGACCGACGTCCAGGCCCAGGCCGCCATGTTTGGCGCCGGTGACACCACCGCCATCGCCGCCAACATCACGGGCAATTATTCCGCCGGCGAGCGCATGCTGCTGGCCACCGCCGGCACCAACCGCGCCGATCCGGGCATCCGCCAGCTGCTGCAGTCCGACCAGGGCAAGATGCAGGGCGCCGATCCCAGCTTCACCGCCCGCCTGATGGGCGCCGCGGCCCAGCCCAATAACGGCCAGGCCGTCAACGCCAATGCGGAACTGGAACGCCGCGCGGCCGCGCCCAAGCCCGTCGCCCCCAAGAAATCGAGCGGCTGGTTTGACTGGTTCTGATTTTTTGGGTCGCGCATCCCGCGCGCGGATGCGCGCATTGTTGAATGGCGCTTCCGGCGCCGCCCGGAAAACCGTCCGCGTCATGGAGCGGCTGAAAAATTTTCGCCGCCGCTTGCGTTTTTCCTGGCCGCTGCTCCTGATGACAGCGCTGACGGCGCTCGCCCCGGCGGCGGCGGCGCCTCCCGCGCGCGAAGATGCGCCGGCCAGCAAGGGCGTGCAGGCTTTCCAGTTCGCCCTGGCCAACGGCATGCAGGTGCTGGTCATTCCCGACCATCGCGCGCCCGTCGTCACCCAGATGCTGTGGTTCAAGGTCGGCGGCGTCGACGATCCGCAAGGCATTTCCGGCCTGGCGCATTTCTTCGAGCACATGATGTTCCGCGGCACCAAGAAAGTGCCGGGCGATCTCTTCTCCACGACCATCGCCAAGAATGGCGGCGAGGACAACGCCTTCACCACCCACGACTACACCGTCTTCTTCGAGCGCATCGCCAGGGACCGGCTGCCGCTGGCGATGCAAGTGGAAGCCGACCGCCTCGCCAATCTCGATCTCTCCGACACCAATGTCGCCACTGAGCGCGATGTGGTGATGGAGGAGCGGCGCCTGCGCACCGACAGCGACCCGCAGGCGCTGTTCGGCGAGCAGTTGCGGGCGGCCCTGCATCTGTCGCATCCCTATGGCCGCCCCGTGGTGGGCTGGGCCGAGGAGATCCGTCATATCGACCGCAATTCGGCGGCGGATTTCTATCGCCACCATTACGCCCCCAACAATGCCGTGCTGGTGGTGGCGGGCGATGTCACGCCCGACCAGGTCCGCGCCCTGGCGCAGCAATATTATGGTCCAGTGCCGGCCCGCCCGCTGACGCCGCGCGCCGAGAATGCCACCGTGCCGCGCCTGGCAGAAGCCCGCCTCGCCATCACGCGCCCCGACGCCAAGGTGCCGATGGTGGAACGCATCTACCGCGTGCCTTCCTATGCCACGGCGCGGCAGGGCGGCGCGGAATCGCTGGAGACGCTGGCGCAGTATCTGGGCGGCGACCAGACGGCGCTGCTGTATCGCGTGCTGGTGGAGCAGAAGAAGCTGGCCAGCGAAGCGGGGGCTTTTTACGACGGCTGGCGCCGCGATGCCGGCGAGTTCATCGTCTATACCGTGCCCCGTCCCGGCGTCAGCCTGGAAACGCTGGAAAAGGCGATGGACCAGGTGCTGGGCGCCGCCGCCGCCATGCCCGCCGCCGCGTCCGACCTGGAGCGCGCCAAGACCCAGCTGGTGGCCAGCGCGCTTTACCGCCGCGACAGCCAGTCGGAAATGGCGCAGGCTTATGGCCAGGCGCTGATGGTCGGCCTGACCGTCGATGATGTGAATGCCTGGCCCGCCCGCATCCGGAGCGTGAATGCCGGCGGCCTGCGCGCCGCTGCCGCCGGGCTGAACCGCCGCGATGCGGTGACGGGCCATCTGATCCCGGGAGGCAGGTGATGCGCATGCATCTGGTAGCCCTGTTTGGTGCCGCGGCCGCGCGCTTGGGCTCGCGGCGTTCCCCGCGCAAAGCGATCCACCGGATCGTTTTGACCGGCGTTGCCGGATTGCTCGCCACTGTTTTCACCCTCGCCGCGCCGGCCCAGGCGGCCGATGTGAAGAACATCGATCTGGGCCGCCAAGCCACCGTCTGGTTCGTCGAGGACCACACCGTGCCGATCATCGCGGTCAACATCTCGCTGCCGGCGGGCGCGGCGTATGACCCTGGTGCCAAGCCGGGACTGGCCGCCTTCGCCGCCTCGCTGATGGACGAGGGCGCGGGCACCATGGACGCCACCGCCTTCCACCGCGCGCTGGCGGCCAAGGCAATCCAGTTCTCGGCCCGTGCGGAGCGCGACTACACCGTCATCAGCCTCACCATGCAGTCGGCCGATGCCGCCGAGGCGCTGCGGCTGCTGCAACTGGCCTTGACCAGGCCGCGCTTCGACAATGAAGCGGTCGCGCGGGTGCGCACCCAGATCGTGCAGTCTCTGCAACAGGAAAGCGCCGAGCCGGGGCAGGTGGCGGCCAAGAGTTTCATGCGCGTCTTTTTCAACGGCCATACCTATGGCCATGCCACCGATGGTGAATTGCAGAGCATCGACGCCATCACGCCGAACGACCTCAAGGCATTCGCCCGCACCCACTGGGTGAAGAACGGCCTGAAGATCGCCGTGGCCGGCGACATCCCCCAGGACGCCATCACAAAACTGCTGGGCCAGACCTTCGCGCCGCTGCCTGACGCCGCGCCGCCGCCGCCGCCGGATGTGGGGCGGCTGGGCGCGCCGGGCGTGCATGTCGTGCCGATGGCGGTGCCGCAGCCCAACGCCGTGTTCGGCCTGCCGGGCGTGATGCGCGCCGATCCCGATTTCCTGCCGGCCTTCGTCGCCAACTATATTCTGGGCGGCGGCGGCTTTTCCTCGCGGCTGATGAACGAGGTGCGCGGCAAGCGCGGCCTCACTTATGGCATCTCCACCAGTCTCAATCCCTTCGCCAAGGCCAGTGTCTGGGTCGGGCAGGTGGCGACGCGCGCCGACGCCATCAACCAGACCCTCGATGTGGTGCGCCAGACCATGCGCGATTTTGCCGCCAACGGCCCGACGCAAGCGGAACTGAACGACGCCAAGACCTATCTCACCGGCTCCTTCCCGCTGGCCTTCGATTCCAATGCCGGGATCGCGGCGCAGCTGGGCACCTATCAGCGCCAGGGCCTGGATGCGGGCTATGTCGCGCGCCGCAACGCCCTGGTGCAGGCCGTGACGCTGGCCGATGTGCGGCGGGTGGCCAAGCGCCTGTTCGATCCGGCACGGCTGACGGTGGTGGTGGCGGGCAGCCCGGCGGGCGGGCCCGCGCCGCAGCGTCCCAAGCCGCCCGCGGCCACCAATCCGGCTGCAAAGGCGGTGGATAAGCCCATCGTCAAGCCGGTGCAGAAGCCGCAGCCATAAGCATTCGCCGCCATGTCCCGTTAAAGTGCGGGCTTCCATGAGCAAGATTCGCAGACTTTCCGAAGGTACCGTCAACCGCATCGCCGCCGGCGAAGTGGTGGAGCGTCCGGCTGCCGCCATCAAGGAGCTGGTGGAGAATGCCGTCGACGCCGGCGCGACCCGCATCGTCATCGCCACATCGAATGGCGGCGCCGACCTGCTGCTGGTCGAGGATGACGGCATCGGCATGAATGCGGACGAACTGGCGCTGGCGATCGAGCGCCATGCCACCTCCAAGCTGCCGGTGCTGCGGGGCGAGGACGATCTCTCCCACATCGTCACCATGGGCTTTCGCGGCGAAGCGCTGCCATCCATCGGCGCGGTGGCGCGGCTGAGCCTCGCCAGCCGCACCGCGGACGGCGAGGCGGCGGAAATCCGCGTTGATGGCGGTGCGGTACGCGGGCCGTCGCCTGCCGGGTTCCTGTCACGCGGCCAGCATGGCACCCGCGCCGAGGTGCGCGAGCTGTTCTATGCCACCCCGGCGCGGCTGAAATTCCTGAAGTCGGCGCGCTCGGAAGATTTGGCCATCCTCGACATGGTGAAGCGGCTGGCGATGACGCGGCCCGATATCGGCTTCACCCTGACCATGGATGGCAGGCTGTCGCTCGATCTGCCGGTGGCGGGCGATCTGCTGGACGGCCGCCTGCCAAGACTTGCCAAGATCATGGGCCGCGAGTTCGGCGACAATGCCGTGAAGATCGACGCGGTGCGCGAAGGTGTGGCGCTGTCGGGGTATGCGGGCCTGCCGACCTATAATCGCGCCAACGCGGCAATGCAGTTTTTGTTCGTCAATGGCCGCCCGGTGAAGGACAAGCTGCTGGTGGGGGCGGTGCGAGGCGCCTATGCCGATTTTCTGGCCCGCGACCGCCATCCGGCGCTGGCGCTGTTCCTGGATGTCGATCCGGCCTTTGTCGATGTGAATGTCCACCCCGCCAAGAGCGAAGTGCGTTTCCGCGACGCCGGGCTGGTGCGGGGGCTGATTGTCGGCGCACTGAAGCATGCGCTGGGCGCGGCGGGGCACCGCGCCTCCACCACCGTGGCGGCGGACGCGCTGGCCGCGTTCGCGCGGGAGCCGTCGCCGTTCCAGTCGCCCAACATCTTTTCCGCCATGCAGGAGGCGGCGCCCTCCTACAATGCCGTGCCGTTGTCGGTGCGGATGGACGCGGCGCCGGAAGCCGCGCCCATGGCGGACCAGCCGCTGGGCGTCGCCCGCGCCCAATTGCACGAGACCTATGTCGTGGCCCAGACCGCCGACGGCATCGTCATTGTCGACCAGCATGCGGCGCATGAACGGCTGGTCTATGAGAAGATGAAGGCGGCGCTGGCCGAGGGCGGCATCACGCGCCAGCCGCTGCTGATCCCCGAAGTGGTGGACCTCGATCCCGCCGAGGTGGTGCGGGTGACGAGCCGCGCCGCCGAACTGGCGGAACTGGGGCTGGTGATCGAGGCGTTCGGCCCTGACGCCGTGGTGGTGCGCGAAGTTCCCGCCATGCTGGGCCGGATGGACGTGAAAGCGATGGTGCGCGACCTGGCCGACGAAATCGCCGAAACCGGCAACGCGCTGGCGCTGAAGGAAAAGCTGGAAGAGGTGGCCGGCACGCTGGCCTGTCACATGAGCGTACGCGCCGGGCGGCGGCTGACGGCCGAGGAGATGAACCAGTTGCTGCGCGAAATGGAAGCGACGCCGCATTCCGGCCAGTGCAACCATGGCCGTCCGACTTATGTTGAACTGAAGCTCGCGGATATCGAGAAGCTGTTCGGGCGGCGATAGGCGCAGCTGTCATGGCCCGCATTCGTGGGCCATGACATTAGGGAGGAGGCGCCGCTGGCGCGTCAAGACTCAATAGAGACACCCGTGTTTCGCCATAGTCGCGTTCGTCCAGTTTGGTGAAGCCTTCCGCCGCCAGTGTTTCGTCGGTCGCGGTTTCCACCACGATCACCGCATCCGCCGCCAGCCAGCCGCCGGTCTTCAGTGATGCGAGGGCTTTTTCCGCCAGGCCCTTGCGATAGGGCGGGTCGAGGAAGGCAAGATTGAACGGGCCGCCGCTGCCGGTGTTGAGGGGGCCCAGATCGCCCGCGTCGCGCCGCCAGATTTTCGAGATGCCGGTGAGGCCCAGCTTTTCGACATTCTCGCGCTGCAGCCCGCGGCTTTCCGCATCGTCATCGACAAAGAGGCAGAATTTCGCGCCGCGCGACAGCGCCTCGATCCCCAGGGCGCCGGTCCCGGCGAAAAGGTCGATGACGGCAGCATCCTCCAGTGCGAAACCGTTTGCGAAATCGCGATGTTCCAGAATGTTGAAGATGGCCTGGCGCACCCTGTCGCTGGTGGGACGCACGCGCATGTCGGCGGGCGCAACAAGTGCGCGTCCGCCGAATTTTCCGCTGGTTATCCGCATGTGCGCTGCACGATTGACCCTTCCAGACCCCCTAGCTAACGTGCCGGCCAACTTAGAACAACAGTCTCTTCGCCCGTGGAAGGCACCGCTTCATGACCAGAACCAGGGTTCGCGCCTATCTGACGGTGTTCATCTTCATCCTGGCGGCGATCAGCTATCTCGACCGCACCAACATCTCCATCGCCGGCGTCCAGTTGATGCCGGAGTTCGGCCTCAGCAACCAGGAACTGGGGTATATCCTCAGCGCCTTTCTGGCGGGCTATGGCCTGTTCCAGATTCCCGGCGGCTGGCTGGCCAAGCGCTTCGGGCCGCGCCGCGTCCTGACCGGTGGGCTGGTCTGGTGGGGCCTGCTCACCTGCGCCGTCACCTTGATCCATCCCAGCATGGCGGGCGCCTTCTGGCTCATCATCGGCGTGCGCTTCTTCCTGGGCATGGGCGAAGCGGTGATGTATCCGTCGTCCAACCAGTTCACCTCGACCTGGATTCCCACCCAGGAACGCGGCCTGGCCAATGGCCTGATCTTCGCGGGCACCGGCACCGGCGCGGCGCTGACCGCGCCCTTCATCACCTGGCTGATGGTGACGTATGGTTGGCGCGAATCCTTTTATGTCTCCGCCGCCATCGGCATCGCCGCCGCCTTTGTCTGGTACTGGTATGCCCGCGACACGCCGGAAGAACACAAGGACGTCAATGAAGAGGAAATCGCCTACATCAAGGCGGGCCTCACAGGCGGCAAGAAGGGCGCGGCGGAGATTCCGGTGCCCTGGGGCCGCATCCTCACCAACAAGGATGTGCTGCTCAACGCCTTTGCCTATTTCTGCTTCTGCTGGGTCGCCTTCATCTTCCTGACCTGGTTCTTCATCTATGTGAAGAACGCCTATGGCCTCGATCTGAAGAAGAGCGCCATCTACACCATGCTGCCGCCTGCGATGATGGTGGTGGGCTCCATCATCGGCGGCTTCGCCGCCGACCGCATCACCCGCAACCGCAGCGCCAAGGCGGGGCGCTGCAGCTTCTCCGCCGTGACGCTGGTGCTGACCGCCGTGCTGCTGGCGGCAGGCTCGCAGATCGCCGATCCGATGCTGGCCGTTGGCGTGCTGGCGCTGGGCGCGGGCGCGCTCTATCTGTCGCAGAGCGCCTATTGGGCGCTGGCCGCCGATTTCGGCGGGCCCCATGCCGGCGTGGTGTCCGGCCTGGTGAACATGAGCGGCATGCTGGCCGGCACTCTGACCGCCAGCGCCACGCCTTGGCTGGGCGAGCATTATGGCTGGTCCTCCGCCTTCCTGGTGGGGGCGGGTTTCGCCCTGGCAGGGGCGGTGGCCTGGCTTATGGTCAATGCCAGCGCCCGCCTGCATCATGAAGACCAGATACAGGTTGAGGGCTGATTGAGGGCCCCTTGAGCATTGCTTGAGAATGGGATGCTGCCCTTTGCCGCCGATTTGGGCTAAAGCAGCGGCCATGAAACGCCTGTTCCTTGCCCTGGCGCTGCTGTGCGCCGCTTTTCCCGCCCTGATTGAACGCAGCGGGGCGCAGGAGATCGACCGCGCCCCCAAGGTGCAGGCGCGGCTGGTGGCTGAAGGTGAGGCCAAACCCGGCGCCACCGTCTGGATCGCACTGGAAGAGGTGATCCGGCCAAGCTGGCACACCTACTGGATCAATCCCGGCGACGCCGGCAATCCCACCACCATCGACTGGACGCTGCCTGCCGGCTGGAAGGCGGGCGAGATCGTCTGGCCCCGGCCCAAGCGGCTGCCGGTGGGGCCGCTGATGGATTACGGCTATGAAGGCAAGCTCTGGCTGCTGACGGAAGTGTCGGTGCCCGCTGATGCCAAGCGCGGCGAAACGGTGACGTTGAAGGCGGCGGCGAGCTGGCTGGTCTGCCAGCAGGTCTGTGTGCCGGAAGACCGTGCGCTGGATGTGACGGTGAAGGTCGGCAGCGGCGCCATCGACATCGCACAGGCCAAGAATTTCGCGGCGGCACGTTCGCTGTTGCCGGTGGCGTCGCCCTGGCCGATCACTTTCAGTGCCGCGCCCAATTTCGACCTGTATGTCGCCGCGCCTGCGCTGGCGACGGCGCACCCGAAAGCCGCCGAATTCTATCCGTTGGAAAGTGGCATGGTGAAAGGCGCGGCGCCGCAAACGATGGGCTTCGCCAAGGATGGCCTGGTGCTGCGCCTGACGCCCGGCAGCAAAACGGCGCAGGCCAAGGCGTTGACCGGCGTGCTGGTGCTGACCGGCAGCGACGGGGTGGTGCAGGCGCTGAATGTCAATGCGTCGCCCGGTGCCGTGCCGGTTGCGGATTTCGCAGTGCCGGCTGCCGGTGAGGGCGAGATCGCGCCCGGGGCGCTGCCGTTGTGGCTGGCGCTGGTCTTCGCCGCCATTGGCGGGCTGATCCTCAACATCATGCCCTGCGTGCTGCCGATCCTGGCGATGAAGGCGCTGGCGATGGCGCGCCATGCCGGCAGCGAGCGTGCTGAAGTGGTGCGCGAGACGCTGGCCTATAGCGTAGGCGCGGTCGTCAGTTTCTTGGCGCTGGGGCTGATGCTGGTGTTGCTGCGCGCGGGCGGCGCGGCGGTGGGATGGGGCTTCCAGTTGCAGTCTCCCATCGCGGTAGCGGGCTTTGCGCTGCTGGTCTTCGCGGTGGGCCTCAACCTGTCCGGTGTGTTTGAAGTCGGCAGCGTCACGGCGGGCGAAAGCCTGACCCGCAAGAGCGGTCCGGCGGGCGCCTTCTTCACCGGGGTGCTGGCGGTGGCGGTGGGCGCGCCCTGCACCATGCCGTTCGGCGCCGCCGCGCTGGGCTTCGCCCTGACGCAGGGCGCGGCGACGGCGCTGCTGGTTTTCCTGGCGCTGGGGCTGGGCTTCGCATTGCCTTTCATGATCCTGGGCCTGGTGCCCGGTGCGTTGGCCTTTGTGCCCAAGCCGGGGTCGTGGATGCTGCGCTTCAAGCAGTTTCTCGCCTTCCCGATGTATGCGGCGGCGGCCTGGCTGGGCTGGGTGCTGGCGGTGCAAGCGGGCGTCAACAGTTTGATCTTCCTCTTCGCCGCGCTGGTGATCATCGCGCTGGCGGCCTGGCTGTGGAGCGTGACGCGCGATCTGGCCACGCGCGGGCGCGTCACCGGCACGGTGGCGGTGATCCTGCTGCTGCTGGCCGCGCTTGCTGCGGTGGCGCAACTGAAAAATGCCGCGCCGCAGACGGCGGCGGTTTCCGGCGCGCTGAAGAATACCGAACCTTACAGCGCCGCGCGGCTGGCGGAATTGCGGGCGCAAGGCCGGCCGGTCTTTGTCGACGCCACCGCCGCCTGGTGCATTTCCTGCCTTGTCAATGAACAGACCTCGCTGTCGCGCGAAGCGGTGCAGAAAGCTTTTTCCGACAAGAAGATCGCTTACCTGGTGGCGGACTGGACAAACCGCAATCCGGAAGGCACCGCGCTCCTGACGGCGCATGGCCGCGCCGGACCGCCGCTCTATCTCTACTATGCCCCGCATGCCTCAACACCCGCGGTGCTGCCGCAGGTGTTGACCGAGTCGATTGTCTTGAACGCGATTCAGTGACGCCTAGTATTTGTGCGGCGTAACCTTGCCGTCCTTGACCTGCTTTTCCGCTTCCTTGACGGCATGCGTATCGGGGGTTGGCGACTCGCTTTCGCGGTTCACCGGCGCGCCGATGGCATGGTTGCCGCCGGAATAGGAAGGCGGGTCCGAAGCTGGAAAGGAATCCTCCACTTGGTGGTCGATCTTCTCTTCCTTGGTTATAGCGGGTTTGCGCCGCAATGCCGGGTCGGGCATCTTCGGTGCGGGCGTCTCGTGCAGCTGTTGCGATACCATCGTCAACTCCATTGCTCTCAGTGTCCGGGAAGGGTGGTGAGAAGATTGGGAAACAACCCGATCAGCCCGATGAAGATCAGGTAGAGCGCGATCAAATAGCTGAGCAGGCGCGGCAGGATGAGAATGAGAATGCCCACCACCAGCGCCACCAGCGGCTGAATCACGACCAGACTGAGCATCGATCAGGTTCCCTTCGCCCGTTCCCGGAAGGTAACGCGCGAAGCGGATAGGCGGTGGCAGAACGCGGAACTTTTTCCCTAAGAAAAAGGAACCCGGCGTGGCCGCCGGGTTCCCGTTTCGGGACCGGGCCCTTACGACTGTGGGCGCCGGTGCTGGTCGTTCTGGCTGTCACGGCTCTTCTGGTCGCGGTCCTGATTCTGCTGCGACGGCTGGCGCTGCTGCTGGCCAGCCTGCTGTCCGGATTGCGGCTGCTGCTGGTGCTTCTGCTGCGCGCCGGAGCCGGGATTATGCTTGTTGCTCATGGGATCGATCCTTTGGGGAGGTTGTGCCCGCCAGTCCCTTGTATGAACCCACCCCTGGCGTCTCCGTTCCGAAGAAACCCGGGCTCTCATTCTGTTGCTTCGCGCGTGCAGCAATTCGCGCCATGCCCACAAATCAGGCTTTGTCGGTGATGGAACTGGCGGCTAAGCTGAAGAAAATCGTTTTCGGGGAGGGTGCATGAAGCCGCTGGTCTGGACAGGATTGCTGCTGGCCGCTTTTTCGCCCGCCATTGTGCTGGCGCAGCCCATCGGCATGACCCTGCCGGAGGATCCCTACACGGCCTCCAGCCCGCTTTCTCGCGTGCATGTTCCCCTGGCCGAGCGCATCGCCCACACCGATCCGGCCAAGATGCGCGCCATGCCGTCGGTCCATAACGGGTCGGGGCCGATGAACTATTACCCGCTGTTCAGCGATGCCGGTCCCAGCGACGGCAAATTCAACCTGGGTGTCAACCTGCATTTCCTGCATCGCGGCTACCTGCCGCCGGGCGGTGGCATCGGCGAGCATTTCCACAATTTCTGCGAAGAGATGTTCGTCATCTTCAATGGCGAGGCGGAGTATTCCATCGACAGCCGCATGTCGGTGCTGAAGACCGACAGCGCCACGGGCGCGGTGGCGCGGCTGGGCCACAGCCACGCCATCACCAACCAGTCGAAAGAGAATGTTCAGTGGATGAACATCAATGTCGATCTGCTGCCCAGACATTACGACGCCACCAACATGGATGACGGCCGTGTCGGGGCCCAGAAGGATGCCATTCCGCAATTCATTCATATGGACCTGTCGCGCAGTCTCGACCGGCCCGTGGACAATTTCATGGGCGGCAAGGGCACGGTGCAGTTCCATCGCGGCCTCAATCCCGCGGAGTTCTATTCCACCTGGTCCTATGTCGATCATCTGCTGCTTCCGCCCGGCACCAGCGTCGGCCCTGAGACCAAGAAGGACATGGCCGAGGTCTATTACGTGCTGAATGGCGAAGGCACCGCCACCATCGGCGGCGAGACCCTGCCCATCCACAAGGGCGACGCCATTCCGGCGGCGCTGGAGGAAAGCCGCGCCTTCGCCCAGACCGGCGCCGCGTCGCTGGAATTCATGATCATCGGCATCGCCCGCAGCCAGAACGCCAAGCGCGATTATATGCTGTCGCCCACCGGCATGGCCGGCGTGGCGCGCGGCGCCGTTGGGCGTGGCCCGGCTCAAGGCGGCCGGGCAAACTGAAACCCCGGACAAACGGGCGATACAAACGGGCGCTACAAACGCCAGGAAACACGAACACCGTATCCCAGGAAGGAACGAAAGCATGCGTAATGACGAGAAGAAGATCAGTCTGTCGCGCCGCGGCATCATGGGGCTTGGCGCCGCCATCGCCGCCGCGGTGCCGTTCGCGGTCAGGGCGCAAGCGCCGGCGACGCCGCCGGCCGGCGGCGCGCCCGCCGCTGGTGGCCGTGGCGCCGGCGGCCCGCCGCGCCTGACGCCGGGCGGCAGCGGCCCGATCAAGGTGCTGTTCATCACCAAGTATCACCCCTTCGACCGCGAGAATCTGTTCCTCGCCTTCGACAAGATGGGCGACGACATCACCTGGACCCATGTCGAGCATCCCGCTGCCGAAGCCTTCTTCGATCCCAAGCTGGCGGCGCCCTATGACGTTCTGATGTTCTATGATGCGTATACCGGCCGCGTGCAGAAGCCGGGCGCCACGCCCGATGCCCGCCCGATCACCAGCTATGATCCGCCGTCGCGCGAGCTGGTCGCCAACTTCAAGCGGCTGCTGCAGAACGGCGACAAGGGCTTCGTCTTCCTGCATCATGCCATCGCGTCATGGGTCCATAGCTGGCCGGCCGGCGTCAACGGCTCCAACGCCTATGTCGAAGTGATGGGCGCCGCCGCCGACTGGGGCACGCCGATCAAGAACATTCGCGGCGTCGATTATCCCGCCTCGGGCGCCAAAGGCGGCAACCCGCAGCACATCACCGTGGTGGACAAGGCCCATCCCATCACCCAGGGCGTCGAGGATTTCGACATCACCGACGAATCCTATCTCTGTCCCATGTTCGAGGATTCGGTGCATCCCCTGCTGCGCAGCAACTTCATGCCGACGGCAGCGGCTTTCGCCAACCGTGGCCCCGCCATCGCCAGCCATCCGCCGGGCAGCAACCTGACCGGCTGGGTCAAGACGGCGGAACGCTCGCCCATCGCCTATATCCAGCACGGCCATGACAATACGGCGTGGAGCAATCCCGCCTGGGCCAAACTGGTGCTGAACGCGATCAAGTGGGCGGCGTCGCCGGAATCCAAGGCCTGGGCGCACGCCAACCCGAAGAAGATATTCGTCTGATGAAATCGCTTTCGGCTTCCTTGGGTCTCTTGCTGCTGGCCGCGCTGCCGGCGCAAGCGGCCAACATCACCGCCCGCGATTGGGGCACCACCGCCAAGGGCGAAACGGTGCAGCTTTTCACCCTGAAAGGGCGGCACGGGCTGGAAGCGCACATCACCAATTTCGGCGGCGTGATCGTCGATCTTCTTGTCCCCGCCAAGGGCGGCAGGAAGATCGACGCCATGCTGGGCTATGACGATTTCAAGAGCTACGAGAAGGGCGGCGTCTATGGCGCCATCATCGGGCGCTATGTCGGGCGTATCAGCAAGGGCGGCAGCTTTCCGTTCGAAGGCCGCACGGTGCAGCTGCAGAAGGCCAATCCCGCCGCCAAGTTCGTCATCCATGGCGGCACCGCCGGCTTCCAGAAGAAGCTGTGGCATGCCGAGATGGTGGATGGGCCCGAGCCCAGCCTGATCCTGACAGTCTCCAGCCCCGATGGCGATGGCGGCTATCCGGGACACCTGATCACCACCGTCACATACACGGTGACGAAGAACAACGAACTGAAGCTGGATTACAGCGCCGTCTCCACCGGCCCCAGCATCGCCAACTTGACCAACCACGCCTATTTCGCGCTGCAGGGCGAGGGCAATGGCGATATCTCCAAACAGACGCTGCAGGTCTTCGCCGACCGCTTTCTGCCGCAGGATGCCGACAACCTCGTCACCGGCGAGATCAGCAGCGTGAACGGCACGCCGTTCGATTTCCGCAAAGCCACGGTGCTGGGTCCGCCCATGGCGTCGTCCGACCCGCAAGTCACCATGCGCGGCGGCCTGGATATCGCCATGCTGATCAACGGCAAGGCGGGGGCGCTGCGCCCGGCTGCGGTGCTGACCGATCCGGGCACCGGTATCGTGATGACGGTTTTCACCACCCAGCCGGCGCTGCAGCTTTACAGCGACAATGTCGGCCGCGCTTCTGTCGGCAAGGGCGGCAAGAGCTATGGCAATCACTTCTCCCTGAGCCTGGAGACCGAAGGCTATCTCGACGCCGTGAACCATCCGGATTTCCCCCAGGCCGAAGTGCGGCCCGGCAAGCCGCTGCACGAGGTGACGGTCTTCCACTTTGGGTTGACAAAATAAGACCGGCAAAACAGGTCTGGGGCCCAGATGTTGGGGTTGTCCCCAGTCGGGACG
>Ga0316229_1001471_pt1 | contig 23877 bp, 22 predicted proteins | sample TBH18023metaG_FD_206011 | JGI IMG/M metagenome (GOLD analysis project Ga0316229, IMG submission 206011) | Freshwater microbial communities from Trout Bog Lake, Wisconsin, USA - TBH18023 | ecosystem: Environmental > Aquatic > Freshwater > Lake > Hypolimnion/Profundal zone | place: USA: Wisconsin... | reverse complement strand
GAACGCTTCAAAACCGACATCTTTTTCCACTTCGGTGGCTTGGACCTCTATCCCGTCCAATGAAAAACTACCAGAAGATCCCGGAAGAGGCCATTTTTGAACCGTGGGGAGGATGTTTTTGGTGTGCCGCTTCCTCCAAAGTCAATTCGGCTAAACCCTAACGAGAACAACCAACGCCCAATGCTGGTTTTCCCGAATAAACCGCCCTCGAAATCCGCTTCGTATCCAAATAGCCCCTGCGCAAGCCACTCTTCAGCCCCGTTGTTGAACGCTTGGCCGTAAGAGAAAAGCGCTCCTTCCCCGGCAAGCTTATCCGCCCCCTGGGTCATAGTGCTGCCGGACTTATCTGTATCGAACAAAAGGGGAGCCTTGTCCAGGCTTTGCCTCAAGATAAACTTCCCGTTCGGTCGATCGCTTGAGGGAATCGTGCCCCCGGGCAGGGAGTCCGTCTGAGGCTTTTCGGCCTTTGGCAACCTGAAATCGATGTCAGCTTTTACTTCTGAAAAGGCGTATTCCTCTTTCGTTCCGTGATCAGTTACGAACTCGTAGCGCAAAAGCTGGAAAACAGCATTCGTAGCTGCAAAGGCCGCCACCTGAGCTGAGGATGGAGGGAACTTCAGATCGAATTTTCCACCAGTTGCCCGGTAATACAAGCCCAAATCAACTTCATCGTTCTCAAGCACTCCATCTGCATTTCTATCAATCTGTTTGAGACGTGCTGCATTTTCCTGGGGTGTCAGATCTGCCAAGGCGGCATTTGCCAGGATGGTAAACGCCAGGACGCAGGGAAAAACCGTGATTCTCATAATTATTGTTGTTTGGCGAAGATCAACGCCGCAAGATTTCCGACACATTTGGGGCTCGCAACCTGGCCAACGAAGATATTGGTGTCAGCTCCAAGGTTATAACGTTGCTTTCCATTTGAGGAGTTCACGTAGGTGTTCAAAAAGGCCTGCATCGGAAGCGCTCCACTATAACCCATGCCTGTGGGGGGATTGTCATAAAACGTTGTATCAGGGTGAACGCCGGCTTTGCCATCGCTACCGAAGTCCTCAACGAGGAGGTCGTAGATTTTCTGGATGGGCAGCGTACCATTGAGAAAGGTGGTCATGGGATGTGGTGGTTGCATGAAATGCCTTTGTCGATGTTTAGTTTTGCTTTATGCAACCAATCTAATCGCACTCAGAAGCCCGCGCAAGAATGATTTTGCAACAGAATGATTTTGCAACTGGATCTGCATTTTCACAGTTTGGCAATCGAAGTAGCCATCGTTAACGTCATTGTTTGCCATTTTTCAACCTTCAACCATCAAACCAAAACGACCAAATTAGTCACTTCACCGAAATCAAAACGCAGATCAAGGACATCGAGGCCCTGCGGCTGGCGTCTCAGGAACTTGGCGTGAGCCTGGTTCCCAACACGAAGGCCCGAGGGTACTACGACAAAAAAACCAAAGGCGAATTCGTGATCGAGCTGAAAGGCCCTTACGACATCGCCTTGAACCAACAACCGGACGGCACCTACGGCCTGACTGCGGATCTTTGGCAGGGTCACGTGGAGCAGGAGGTGGGCAAGGGATACGGCAAGCTCATCCAGCTCTACGGGGTCCACAAAGCCAGCATCGAGGCCAGGAAGAAAGGGTTGTCCGTTCTTCGCCGCCAACAACCAAACGGCGCCATCAAACTCGTGCTCATGGGGGTCGGCATATGAACAACCGTACCATCGAAATCATCATCGGCACCACTGGCGAGATCCAAATTGCCGCCGTGGGATTCAAAGGCCCTGACTGCGAGAAAGCCACCAAGTTCCTGGAAGAGGCGCTGGGGGTGGTGGGGAAGAAGGTCAAGAAGCCTGAATTCCATCAGCACGGCACCAGGACCAGCCAACAGAGGATTTGGGGATGAAGGGCACCACATCCGGGAAACGCCAAGCCGTTCACCCACCACTAATCCAGGGCCATTACAACCACCAGGGCTACGAAATCTGGTGTGGTGGCCAGGTCGTTTACTCGGCTGGCAATCACGTTCACGATTCGAGTCAGCCCGCGGCAACCAATAAGGACCGCCTGCCCTTGAAAACCATCCGCCAGTTCTGCATCAAGACCGCCCGGGAGATCGCCAGGGAATATCATGGGCGCTTTTGTGGGGTGGAACGGGTGCAGGAGGAGGAACCTCGGCACGGATGATTACCTTTGAGCACCAAGCCACCGAAACCATCAACCGGGCAGAGGCAGGCATGAAAAATGTCTGCCTTTGCCGTCCTCCAAATGAACACCCGAGAGACAGCTCCCGAAGAAAGCGACAGCCCCTCAAGCTCAACTTGGAGCAGGGGAATCGATGGGCCTACCTGATCGCATCCCTGCATTCTCCATCCGCCGTGCTTCGATCATGGAACCGCCCTTAGCCGGTAAAATGTGGTGTTGCCGAAGCCGCTCCTGTTTGTCCCATTGTCCGTAAAGCTAAAAATGCCGTTGCTCGAGGTGAGAATGTTGGTGAACGTTGCCCACCCAGACAAGAGGTTGGTGCTGTAATCCACTTGGTACGTTCCGTTGGTTGGTGCATTCCATGAAAAGGTGAGTTTGTTTTTCAACCTCGCCAGAGAAGTGGGATCAATGGTGGGCCTAATGATGAATGCCGAACGCATCTTGACGACCGTATAGGGATTCCAGGTGGACAGGGTGTAGTAGATGAACAGCGTGCTGTTGGTAGTGCGCGTGAACCGCTCAATCATGATGGGAGCGAAATCGCCGCCAGCCGTATTGGTCGGGTCGATGTTGCCAATGGCGGGACCGTCGAGACCGTCGTTGTTGGTCAAGCCCGGATCATGGATGAAGACGCCTGCTGCATTATCGCGGTACTTATTAAGAATGAGTTGAGGCCTGCTCCACGGCCCCCACGGCTGCGCCGCGTACGAGAAATAGACTCCAGTCGTACGGTCCTTTACGGTATTGGCGCTCCGTCCGCCATCGTAGGTCATAAGCCACAGGCCGAGACCCGGCGGGTAAACCACCGAGACATTGCCTGCCGTGCCGGAATCATTGGGCCAAGGGGGACCATTGGTGGGGTTATCCTGCACTACGGGCACGCAGTTCGATTCCACGGCGCTCCAGATCGGCTGGCCGTTGGTCAGCCCGGCGAAGTAAAGAGTGCCGGTTCCCGTCACAAACGTAGCCGTAGGAATCATGCAGAGAAACACATCGCCCGAGCGGTATTCCCCCGTGCCGAACATCATGACGTTCGTGCCAAATTCGCGCATCGAGACGTTGATGAAATGCCCCTGCAAGGGGCTTTTCGGATCGAGGTTGGTGTTCAGCATCGAGATGACTCGATTCGCGATGAACGTGTTGGTTGAAAAAGGCAGCGTCGTCTCGTAGAACGTCACCAGTTCTGAAAAATCATTGGTTTGCGGGTTGGGCAGGCTCGTATCCGAACCGCTATTGCAAACGAGGAAAACCCCATTTGATAAACTGATGCCAGAGTTGGGCACATCGTACGGCCCCATTTCGATCCCCGACGGTCGGACAAAGATAGGCGTGAACCTCGATGGCGGAGTGTTCGTGAAGAAGTTGAGAACCAAAGGCGTTTCACCGTCGGTGTTGGTGCTCCAGGCCAGCGGGTCGGCGGCATGATAATTGATGTTGGTCTGATCCTCGCTGATGGTGTCACCAAAGAGGAAGATGAGCTTCCCGTTGTCCTCGAAGGAATAGCCCAGGCCGTTGGCCAAAATGTGAAACCGGGCGACCGTCTGGCTGGCGGTCAGGAGATTGCTGCCCTGCGCCAGCGCTTCCCAGTCCACATCCCCTATGATCTGCTCCAGTTTGACCGAGGAATTGGTGATCCAGGTGAGAACGGGCGGGGGTTGAGCGAGAGCCGCAGAGCACAGGCCCACCGTTGCGAACAAGAAGGCCAACCGTCGCAGCCGGGCCGGTAATAGCATATCGTGGGCACACTACTGCACGACGCAAAAAACGCAAGTCGCTTGCTCACGGGTTCGGCTGGGAGCAAAGAAGCGATTAGCACAACCTTGCGAGAACATCAACTGCATCCTGACCAACTATGACGCGATGCTGGCCCGCGCAGCGTCAAACCGTCCGCGCGGCAAAAAAGCAAATTCCTATCAGTACCTGGCTTGCCTCCTCCACCGCGGGAAAAAGGAGGCAGCCCGCGAGGCAACACTTGAAAATACTCTGTTCCGCCCCCAGCGGTTTCCACTTGATGGAGGTTCATCGGCAAATTAGGGTTGAATCATGCAGACATTGAGTGCGCATTTTGACGGGAAGTTCATCGTGCTGGGCGAGCCGGCGCAGTTGAAACCCAATGCCAGGGTCACCGTGCTCGCCCCGGATGCGGACGATGCCGGTCTGGCCGATGCCTGCGCCCAGCTTTCGGAGCCCGTTTTCCAACAGATCTGGGACAATCCGTTGGATGCCGATTATGACCGGCTATAGACGCGGAGCCGTCGTCTTGCTGCCGTTTCCCTTCTCGGATCAATCCACCGCCAAAATCCGTCCCGCCGTGGTGGTCAGTCCGGAGTATCCGTCGGATGACTTGAGGTGGTGGCGGTGACTTCGGTGGGCGACACGCTGCGTCCGGGCGAATTTGCCATCCAGCTCTGGCACGAGGCGGTGCTGATTCACCCGTCGTTTGTCAAACGCGCCATCACCTCGGCTACGGCCAACTTGGTGCGGAAACCACTCGGTCAGTTGCGCGAGTCAGATATGAAGAAACTGGATGCGGCCCTGGCTTTGTGGTTTGGGTTGTGAGGCGGAGGCGTTCGCCCTTTCAGGGCTTTTTCAGTTTGCGTCGCGATTCCACCCGGTGAGATGGCAGGCTGTTTTTGGGGCTCCTGGAATGCGTAAGCCATTGACTATCAGGTAGTATTGGCGCACCCAATAGGAGTTGAACCTATAACCTTCTGATCCGTAGTCAGACGCTCTATCCAATTGAGCTATGGGTGCGACCGTTGATTTTCAAGCACTTACGCGCCTGAAGAAAGTAGCGGCTTGACGATCTGATACTGGTTTTGGATACTGCGCGCATGAGCGCGGAACCGACAGCCAGCAGCCCTGCCAGCGTGTGGCAGAAAACCCAGTTTTCAAATCTAATCCGCTACGTTCCATCTGGGATATACTTTGCCAGATTCCGGGTTCGTGGCAAGCTGATTCGCAAAAGTTTGAAAACCGACGTTCTGTCGGTCGCCAAGCTCCGGCTGGGGGACATCGAGAAACTCGAACGCCAAAGCGCCGAGACCCAGACCAACGCCACCCGCGGCAAGCTGACCTTCGGGGAGGCGCTGGAGATTTATCGCAAGCGCATTAACGGCGCCGTGAGTTTGAAGCCGCGCAGCAAAGAATACTACGGCCAACGCATGACCGCGCTCCTGGCCTCTTGGCCGGAACTGGGGAAAACCGATGTCCGCAAGATCACCAACGCGGATTGCATCAACTGGGCCGCCTCCTTCGGCGCGGAATCAAGCGCCACCGCTTACAACAATACCGTAAAGGTGCTCCGGGACACAATCGCCATTTGCATCGAATCCGGGGCTCGATATGACAATCCGGCCCTGGCGATCAAGCGAGCGAGCGTCAGGCCCAAGAAACTTCGACTGCCGGAGTTCGACAAGTTCAACGATTTTCTGGCGGTGATGGAAAAGGCCGGCGGGCGGTTCTCCAAATCATGCGCGGATCTGGTCCGGTTCCTCGCCTACGGCGGCTTCCGGAAATCCGAGGCGGCCAACGTCACCTGGGCGGATTGCGATTTTGCCAGGAACAAGATCGCCGTCAGAGGCGACGCCGAAACCGGCACGAAGAACAGCGAAGTCCGCGAAGTCCCCATGATCTCTGACATGCAGAAGCTCCTCGGCCGATTGAGCAAAGAGCGGCTGGACGCAACGCCAGGATCACCGGTGATGCTGGTTCAGGAGTGCCAAAAGGCGATGGACCGAGCCGCGAAGAAGGTCGGAGTGCAGCGGATCACCCATCACGACTTGCGCCACCTCTTCGCGACAAGGTGCATCGAATCCGGGGTGGACATTCCCACCGTCTCCCGCTGGCTCGGACACAAAGACGGCGGCGCCTTGGCCATGCGGGTTTATGGCCACTTGCGGGATGCCCACTCGGCCGATATGGCCAAACGAGTCAATTTCTCAAGCGCAGAGCCGACCGGCCAAGTTCAGGAACCGGCGGTTGCGTAGGGGATTTCCAGTCGTAACGCCACATCTCGCCTACTGACGGAGAGCCAGCGATCTCCTGACCGCATTCCAGTTGGGCAAGATCGAACCCCCCCTTTTGCCCCACGGTGGATCGGGTTCCCGCCTCGGAGACTAATCGGCCGAATCGCTCGGCGTGAGACCAGTGATGGCGGTTCTCTTGGACGCGCGGAGTGCTGCGTCTTTGAATTTTCTCAAAGCTGCGCCGTAATTCCAAGGAAACTTGAGGATGGTCAGCGTCAATTGAGAATGCCCAGGAGAGTAAAACGCCCACTTCGTCGCGGCGATGACTTCAGGAACCATGCTGTCGTCCAAGCGGAGCCCAATTCTCAGTTTCTCCTCGAAATCACCGTATGGCTGGGTGACAATTACCCGATCGTCGTTGGCTCCGGTGTAATAGGAGCAATGGTCGAAGCCCGCCGCCACATCGCCCCCCGGAAATGTCCCCGAAACAATTACCTGCCGCAGGCGCCAGCCCAGCTTCAGGCGGTCGCGCGTAAAGCCCCACGCCGCCATGAATTTGGCTTCCAGTTCAGTTTTTATCTTACTTTGGCGCCCCGGGGACAGGTTTTGCTCAAGCAAGCATTGGAGTTCGCGTTGCAGCTTAACATACGAGGCGTCCGGCTTTATCATGCGGCAATCCTACCCAGGCGGGACTCGGCTGTAAACAGGGCATTTACGGTGGAGAGCACCCACTGCCTCTTAGAAGGTTGCTCCGATCATTGATATAGGACGCGACTTACCGGCAGCTCCGATTTCGATTGCCTCTGGCCGATCAATCGTTGTCGAATTGACGGCATGGAGTTGGAGGAGTTGGGGCGGATCGTCGCCGCCGGGGAATCGGACACCGTCGAGTTCAAGAAGTCGACGGCTCTCTTGACGCGCGCGGGGGAGACGCTGTGCGGTTTTCTTAACGGCCGAGGCGGACGCGTGTTCCTTGGCGTAACTGCCGAGGGGCGGATTCTGGGCCAACAGGTGTCCGACAAGACCCAACGCGAGGTGGCGGAAATGCTCTCACACTTTGAACCGGTCGCCCCAGTTGAAATCGGCCGAATCCCGGTTGCCGATGGGCTTGAGGTTTTGGTCCTCGACGCCAGGCCGTCACCGAACAAAGCTCCGTTCGTGTTTGAGGGCCGCCCTTACCTGCGCGTCGGTTCCGCCACATCTGTCATGCCGCACCCCCTCTTCGAGGAACGTGTCTTGGAACGCGGCTATAGGCATTCCCCATGGGAAAAAGCGCCGGCCCAAGGTGTCACCGCCGCCAATTTGGACCACGAGGAAATCATGCGCACGGTCCGCATAGCCGTCCAGGAAAGGCGGATGCCGGAATCTACCGGTCGGAATATCGAGGACATTCTCGACCGGCTTGAGTTGCGGAAAGATGGCCAGATTCTCAACGCGGCGGTTGTGCTCTTCGGCACGGATCTTCTCCACTGGTGCCCACAGTGCCATCTCCGTCTCGCCCGTTTCAAAGGGGTCGACAAAACTACTTTCCTCAACAATCGCCAAATCCGAGGCCACGCCTTCGCCTTGCTCGACGAGGCGATGGAATTTCTTTACCACGAGTTACCCACCAGCGGCCGTATTGTCCCTGGGAGGTTGGAGCGCATTGACGAATTGCTCTTTCCCCCGGACGCGCTTCGCGAAGCGGTGGTGAACGGCCTTTGCCACCGTGACTACTCTGTCACCGGCGGAGCGCTGAATATCGCGGTCTTTGACGACCGAGTCGAAATCTGGAGTACCGGGAAGCTCCCGTTTGGGCTACGGCTCGAGGACTTGAAGAAGGACCATCGTTCCCAGCCCCGCAATGAGACCATCACCGATGTTTTCTATCGGCGAGGGCTCATCGAGCAATGGGGCCGCGGCACTCAGAAGATCGTGGACCTTTGTCGCCGGGCGGGGCATCCGGACCCTGAGTTCAGAGAGACCGGGGTTGATGTCGGCGTGATCTTTCGCCCAGCATCTGGCCAGATCAACACCCCCCTGCTCCCGGAAGCCACCGACCAACTCACCATGGGAGTCGCCATGGGAGTCACCATGGAAGTCGCAAAGCTCTTGCCATTGTCCTCTAACCCGATCAGCCGCGAGGACCTACAGAAGCAGTTGGGTCTTCGAAATGCCGATCATTTCCGCAAGTCATACCTGTCGCCAGCCCTAGCCACCGGCATGATTGAACGGACCATCCCCGACAAGCCCAACAGCCGACTGCAAAAATACCGCCTGACCGCGAAAGGCCGGATGTGGCTCGCCGCCCAACGGAAAACCGGCGAGTAACGGCTCTCGCGGGCTGGCCTCAATCGACCGTCCCGGCCGCGTGATTGATAACGCCCTCAGTGGTGCGTCACGCAGGGGTTCTGGATGTTGCAAAAACATGCTACTTTTCCCAACATGGACTGGCCCCGAAAATCACTCAAACTCATTGAGCCGCAAGCACGAGCGATTGTGGAATGGCGAGATGGGGGTTGGGTGTTCGCGCCGCGCGATTCCAGTCGTCTTGGAAATGCCAATCCCCTGAGCACGGCCGAGGGGACCAGAGTCTCAAATCCGGAACCGATACAGTCGTCAACGGACAACCGGCCTGACCGCCGACGTGGCCGCAGATGCGGCTCAGGACCGCATTATCAGTGGATTGTGCGCGTTGAGTCACGCGATACGTGAAACAAAAACACATGCGTTTTTGTTTCACAATACGATTATTTTCGGGGTCCCGTTTGACCCATTTGCCGCCCGTTAGAAAACCTGAGTACCCTGTGAGGTAATCCGCCGTCGAGCCCGGAGCCGCCCAAACCGGCCCCAACGCCCTGACGGTTTGCCGGGATCAGAACCGGCGCTTGCGCCAACTCGCCCGAATTGACCGCGCCAGTCGCGTTTTGCCTTCCGGGGTCTGAGTCCAATGCAGCTTTTTACCCTGGATCGCAACCGGCGCGGCGTAAGGCCCCGGGTCGTCGCAGGCGCATTCGCCGCCGAGAATCGAGGCCAGTTGGGTTTGCGCTGCCTCCAGTTGCTCTTTGAGTTCGGCAGCCCGCCGGAGTTGGGCCGGGCTGAGTTCAAGTATGTTCATGCGCCAATTACTATCCCCGTTCGCCGTCTGGCGCAACTCATTAGGCGCCAGCGCATCTTCTGGGGGTGGGACTGTATTTGTCCCATGCCCCATGCCAAGATCATCAGCATGATTCTGAAAAGACTACTACGCGCGGTGTCGAAATTGCCGCCGACCACGCATAGGCGGTGCATAATGCTGTACGCTTTCCCGCTGGGTTGGCAGCGACAATTCACGGAGGGGCCGCCTTGCCTGAGTCAGCTACCGCTCAAACAAGCCATGCGGGTCAGGAGCGCTGAATGCTGGTTGAAGCTGGGCAAACCTCACGAGGCGTTGGCCGAATTGGAAAAGCTGTCTGCGGACGCCCGCAAACACCCGCTGGCCATCAAGGTCCATTTGCTGGCCGGTCGGGCTGCCAGCCAAATGTACGAAGTGACCCTGCAAGCGTGACCGCCTGATGCCCTGCCGTCGGAACCTGCTGTATGTGCGAGCTGGCGATTAGCCTCGCGCGGGCTGGTGAAGCGGGGGTCGAATCTTTGTAGGGGAGGGCTTCCTTTTTGCCACCAAGATAACGCCCAATCGGTCGGAAAAGCCCCTTGTCTTCCTCTTCACTTTCCACTTGAATGGTCACAGTTTCCGAAGAGAACAATGAGCAACTATTCGCAATCTCCTTCGCTGTGGATCAAATTCCTCCGGCCCGCGCCAGACCGGGTCCGCCGCGCCTTCGACGTTCTCGGAAACAACATGCGCTGCCCAGCCGGCTGCAGAGTTAACCCGCTGGCGCGGCTCGTCCCAACACCGCGCGCCTGCGCGTCTTGCCCATGATGCGCCTCGAAGACATCAGCGCAGGCATTGCGATTACCGGCCTTGAGCCAGCGGTCATCGGGACCGTCGTTTCCGTCATCCGCATCGCCGACGGTGCAACGCAGGTGATCTACCGCACGCCCGAGGGTGCGTTGAAAGAGCGGTTGCTCAATCGCGCCGATGAGCCGAATATCAGCCTTGCCACCGTCGAACGGCCATGGTCGTTCGATGGCGATGGCGAGAAATTCAAACTCGCTGTCGAAGCCAAACGGATTGACCTTGCCTTTCTCTTCGACCCCATGATGGCCGTCCACACGTCCAACGTGGAGCCGCTACCGCACCAAATCACCGCCGTTTACGAGTCCATGCTGCCCCGGCAGCCCTTGCGGTTCGTGCTGGCGGACGACCCGGGCGCCGGCAAGACCATCATGGCGGGCCTCTACATCCGCGAACTCATTATGCGCGCTGATGCCCGACGCGTCGTTATCGTTGCCCCTGGCAGCCTGGTCGAACAGTGGCGCGATGAAATGTTTGAGAAATTTGGTCTGGATTTTCGCGTGTTCTCTCGGGAACTGGAGTCCGTCACTCCCAGCGGCAATCCATTTGAGGACACCGATCATCTCATCGTCCGCCTGGATCAGATGGCGCGCAACGAAGAGCTTCAGGAAAAACTCTGCGCCGCCGGATGGGATCTAGTCGTGTTTGACGAGGCGCACAAGCTTGCGGCCCATTTTTTCGGTAGCAAACTTGAGAAAACCGGTCGCTTCAAGCTGGCGGAGAAACTCGGCGGCCACACACGCCACCTCTTGCTGATGACGGCCACGCCCCACAACGGCAAGGAGGAGGACTTCCAGTTGTTCCTCTCGCTGCTCGATTCCGACCGCTTCTATGGAAAATTCCGCGACGGCGTTCACAAGGTGGACACCAGCGATCTCATGCGGCGCATGGTCAAGGAAGAGCTCGTCAAGTTCGACGGCACGCCACTCTTCCCCGAACGCCGTGCCTACACCGTCAATTACCAGCTCTCCGACATCGAAGCAGCCCTTTACGAGGCGGTCACCCAATACGTGAAGACCGAGATGGGCAAGGCCGACCAGCTTGAAGGCGCCCGCAAAGGTTCTGTCGGTTTTGCGCTAACTTCCCTGCAACGCCGCCTTGCCTCCAGCCCGGAAGCCATTTTCCAGTCCCTTAAACGTCGCCGCGAACGCCTCCAACGCAGACTCCGCGAGGAGAATCTAGCCAACCGCGGGAGCCAGGTTCTCGCCGAAACCCTGGCACCCCCTCCGTTGCCCTCTGCCGTTCCCGTCGAGGGGGGTCTGATCGGACCGCAACTCCCCACGGTGCCCGAGGACGACGACGATTTGACCGCAAACGAGCAGGAGCAACTGGAAGAATCGCTTGTGGACCAGGCCACCGCCTCCAAAACCATTGCGGAGTTGGAAGACGAAATTGACATCCTGATTGGCCTTGAGAACCAAGCTCGCGCTGTCGTTTCTTCCGGTCGGGATCGGAAGTGGGATGAACTCTCCCGCATCCTCCAGCGGGATGAGCACATGCACGACGCCGGAGGCCGTCTGCGCAAAATCATCATTTTCAGCGAGCACCGCGACACGCTCAACTATCTCCATGAGAAGATTGCCGGTGTGCTGGGCGGCCGCGGCTCTATTATTACCATCCACGGCGGCACTCATCGCGACGACCGGCGCAAAGCCCAAGCCCTTTTCCGTTCCGACCCGGAAATCCGCGTCCTTATTGCCACCGACGCCGCCGGCGAAGGCGTGAACCTCCAGAACGCGAACCTCATGGTCAACTACGACCTGCCGTGGAATCCCAACCGCCTAGAGCAGCGGTTTGGCCGAATCCACCGTATCGGTCAACAGGAAGTCTGCCATCTATGGAATCTGGTCGCCAACGAAACGCGCGAGGGCGACGTGTATTTCCGCCTCCTCGAGAAAATCCGCGTCGAGAGCGAGGCCCTCAAAGGCCGCGTGTTCGACATCCTCGGCGAGGTGTTTGAAGGCAAAAGCCTCAAGGAACTCCTCATCGAGGCCATCCGCTACGGCGACCAGCCCGATGTTCGCGCCCGGCTCAGGACGAGAATCGATAACAATTTCGACCGCCAGAACTTGCTCACGCTTCTTGACCGCAACGCGCTCGCCCAGGAAACCCTCAGCCCGGAGCGGCTCTTTGCCGTGAAAGAGGAAATGGAGAAGGCCGAGGCCCGTCGGCTTCAACCCTATTTCGTTCGCTCCTTTTTCATGAAAGGGTTCGAGGCGCTCGGTGGCTCGATCTACCCGCGCGAACTTAATCGCTTTGAGATTTCTCATGTCCCAGCCGTGTTGCGCGAACGTGACCGCGTTATCACCGGGCGCAACCGTCGCGACCTCGCGCCCGTTCTAAAACGTTACGAACGGGTGTGCTTCACCAAAGAAGCTGTCCGCCCCCTGGAACAGCCCGGCCTCGCGTTCGCCAGCATGATCCACCCCGGCCATCCGCTCATGCTCGCCCTCAGTGACGTGTTGTTGGAACAGAATGCCAATTTGCTCCGCCAGGGCAGCATCCTTGTTGACCCGTCCGACGAGGGTGAACAGCCATCGCTCCTTTTCTTGCTCACGCACGAAGTGAAATCCGGCGACGGCCAGGTCATTTCCAAACGCCTACAGTTCGTTCGCGTATCGCCGGACGGCAGCGCCGCCTTTGCCGGATGGGCGCCCCACCTCGACCTTGAACCCCTTGCCGCCGCCGAAAGTCCTTTACTCGCCGACACCCTCGCCAAGCCGTGGTTGGCCTCCGGCTTGGAACAGCGCGCCTTGGCACTCGCAGCTTCAACGCTTGTGCCTGAACATTTCAATGAAGTCGCTGGACGCCGTATCGCTCATGTGGACAAAACGCTCGCTGCCGTCCACGAGCGGCTGACTAAGGAGATTGATTTCTGGTCCGATCGCTACGTCAAGCTCACGGGGGATCAGGCCGCCGGCAAGGACGTGCGCCTCAATCTGGAGAACGTCCGGCGCACGGTTTCCGATCTCGGATCTCGCCTCGAAAGCCGCAAGCGCGAACTCCAATCCATGCGGCATGTCACGGCCGCAACCCCGGTCCTGCTCAGTGGCGCACTGGTCGTCCCCGGAGGATTGCTCCGCAAGCTTCGCGGCGAAACGCCGCCCGATGAAAGTGCGGCCATGTTCGGTGCCGACCCGGCGGCCCGCTTGCGCATTGAGAAGCTGGCGATGGACGCGGTTCGCCGAGTGGAGGAATCACGGGGCTGCCGTGTCGTGGATGTCTCCGCGCAGAAGTGCGGTTGGGATATTACCTCCTACCCGCCTGCTGTGGATGGAAAACAACCCGACGCTCGCCATATCGAAGTCAAAGGCCGCGCCAAAGGAGCGGACACAGTGACCGTCACTCGGAATGAAATGCTCTACGCCCTGAACCAGTCTGAGAAATTCCGTCTCGCCATCGTTCTTGTGGGCGAAGGCGATGCCCTGGAAGGCCCGTTTTATTTACGCAACCCGTTCGATACGGAACCCGGCTGGGGGGTCTCTTCCGTAAACTATGAACTCCAACCGCTGCTCGACCGCGCGGAAATGCTCTAGCCGATGATCTATCCCATCAAGTCCCCTCGCAAGCTCATTGAAGTCGCGCTGCCGCTGGACGCGATCAACGCGGCTGCGTCGCGGGAGAAGTCCATCCGTCACGGGCATCCCTCGACGCTCCATTTGTGGTGGGCACGTCGTCCGCTTGCGGCGGCGCGGGCCGTCATTTTCGCACAATTGGTCAACGACCCAGGCTATCAGCAGGGCGGAGGATTCAAGTACGGCAGGAACAAGAAGGAAGCAGCTATCGAGCGCAAGCGGCTCTTCAAGATCATCGAGGACCTCGTGCTATGGGAGAACACCACCAACGACGAAGTGCTTGAACGTGCCCGTTCCGAAATTCGCCGCTCCTGGCGTGAAGTATGCGAATTGAACAGAGACCACCCCCAGGCCGCCGAGTTATTTGATCCCGACAAAATACCCGCCCTCCACGATCCGTTCGCTGGCGGCGGCGCCATTCCGTTAGAGGCTCAGCGGCTCGGGCTAGAAGCTTGGGCTTCAGATCTCAACCCCGTAGCCGTGCTGATCAACAAGGCGATGATCGAGATTCCTCCGAAGTTCGCGGGACGATCCCCGATCGGACCGATGCAGTCGGATGATAGGCAGGTCAACTTTCAAACGCAATGGGCTGGCGCCTCTGGCCTTGCCGAGGACGTGCGCCGATATGGCGCGTGGATGCGCGAGGAGGCGACAAAACGCATTGGCCACCTTTACCCTCCGACCCACATCACCGCCGAGATGGCACAGGAGCGGCCCGACCTCAAACACCTCGTCGGGCAGAACCTCACCGTCATCGCCTGGCTCTGGGCAAGAACAGTCAAGAGTCCCAACCCAGCATTCTCTCACCTGGAAGTTCCTCTCCTCACTTCGTTTGAACTCTGTAGCAAACCTGGAGCGGAAGCGTGGCTTGACCCCGTTCTGGGCGAAAATGGATTCTCTTTCAGAGTTCGACGGGGCGCTCCGCCCGCCGACGCTTCTGCGGGCACTAAAGCTGCTGGGCGAGGGGCCGATTTTCGTTGTATCTTCTCAAACGCTCCGATTAGCGCTGAGTATATCCGTAGTGAAGCAAAGCGTGGTCGCCTCGGAAGCCGCATGGTGGGAATCGTGGCGGAGGGTCCTACGGGGAGGGTCTATCTTCCTGTACGCGAATCCGATGCCGTCTCCCAGCCCCCGACGGAGAGTTGGTGCCCAGATACCGAGTTCTTCAAAGAGGCGCTTGGATTCCGTGTCGGCAACTACGGGATGAGCAAGTGGTCTGATTTGTTCTCTCCGCGGCAACGCTTGGCATTGAACACGCTTTATGCGCTTGCGGCAGAAGCCGGCAAGATGGCTCAGCGCGCATGGTCTGAGGCGACGAAATCGGCGTCAGGAAGTGTTGCCGAGCCAGAACGTTCGCACGAGGATGAATTGACTTACGGACAAGCCGTGGAACTTTATTTGTCGCTGGCGACAAGTCGAGTGTCGGACAAAAGCAGCATGTTGGCGTGGTGGATGGGTGGCGCCGAGAAGATGGCACCAACGTTCTCCCGCCCTACACTATCAATGGTCTGGGATTGGGCTGAGATGAATCCTTTTTGTTCCGTGACCTCCAATTTCCAGGCGTCGTATGGCTGGGTCGCCGAGTCCGTTGAGTTCTTGCCGGCGAGTTTGCCAGGGCACGTCCTTCAGCAGGATGCTCAATCACAACAGATATCCATCGGAAAAGTCGTTTGCACCGATCCCCCTTATTATGACAACATCGGCTATGCGGATTTGTCCGACTTCTTCTACGTCTGGTTGAGGAAGTACCTTCAGCATTCATTTCCGACATTATTGTCAACAGTTTCAGTTCCGAAGCTTGAGGAACTTGTTGCCACTCCCGCACGCCATGGCGGCACGCAATTGGCTCAGGCCTTTTTTCTTAAGGGTATGACCCGGTGTTTCAAGGGACTGGCACAATCGGCTCATGTCGCGTTTCCTGTCGCGATCTTCTACGCATTCAAACAGGCAGAAACAACAAATGTTTCAGGGACGTCTAGTAGTGGATGGGAAACGTTCTTAGAGGCGGTCTTGCGCGCGGGATTCGTTGTTTCGGGCACATGGCCCGTGCGGACCGAGCGAAGCGGTGGCTTGCGAGAACGGGACCGCAATTCGCTTGCCTCGAGTATTGTCCTTGCGTGCCGTAAGCGCCCGGCGGACGCAGCCACGATTTCCCGCCGTGAGTTCCTCCGCGAGTTAAATGGCGTATTGCCGGAGGCGCTGGATGAAATGACGAGAGGTTCTGGCGACGACCGGTCGCCCGTTGCACCAGTGGACTTGTCACAGGCCATCATCGGTCCTGGCATGGCCGTGTTCTCCAAATACGCCGCCGTGCTCGAAGCCGACGGCTCGCCGATGAGCGTTCGCACCGCGCTCCAGCTTATCAATCGCTTCCTTGCCGAGGATGATTTCGATGCCGACACGCAGTTTTGCCTTCATTGGTTCGAGCAACACGGCTGGACCGAAGGGGCTTTCGGTGATGCCGACACGCTCTCGCGCGGGAAGGGCACGAGCGTGGACGGAATGCGAGATGCTGGCGTTCTCCAAAGCGGCAGCGGCAAAGTCCGCCTGCTCAGGTGGTCCGAATATCCCTTCGATTGGGACCCGCGCGCCGACAAGCGCACTCCCGTCTGGGAGGCACTGCATCAACTCATCCGCGCTCTTCGGCAAGGCGGCGATTCAGCCTCGGGCGCCCTGCTTGCGGCGCTCGGTGGAAAGGCTGAGGCGGCTCGCCAACTCGCCTACCGCCTCTATACACTTTGCGAGCGCTTGGGTCAGGCGGAGGACGCCCGCGCCTATAATGAACTCATCACCAGTTGGACCGGCATCGAATCCGCTTCCACCAGCACACCGAAACCGACAACTCAACATTTGCCCGGCTTCGAAGAATAGAGGACAAATATGGATCCCAAACCTTATTTTGCTTACGGTTCAAACATGCTTCGAGAGCGTTTACTGTATCGCCACGTCGTGTTGCTAGACCGAGGCGAGGCAGCGCAAATCGATGGCCACTCATTAAATTTCAACAAATGGAGCACTAAAGGGCCGAACGGTTCTAGCAAAGCTAATTTGGTGGAGCAGCCCGGTGAGACAAGCTGGGGTGTGCTCTTTTCCGTTGATTCGAACAGCCTGACTGATCTGCGAAGAGCCGAGGGATATCCGGATCACTACCGGGAGGCAACCATTGTTGTGGATCTTCCCACCGGCCCTCGTGAGGCGATGGTCTACCTCGCCCAACCGGGCAAGGTGCTACCCCCTCCTGACCGCCCTTGTTGGGATTGGTATTTGGCTTTGATGTTGGCCGGTGCCAAAGCCTGCCCCGGCGTCCCGCCCGAATGGATCAAACACCTTCGGCAGATTGCCAGTTTTAAGGAAAGCCACGGCCAACCGGTGGACGATTTCACAGAAGCCGTTGCCCAACTCAAAGCGGCCGGCCACCAGCGGTGGCGGGACCTTTTGATCAACCCAACGTACCCCATTTTATGAACCTTAAACCCTGGAGAGAAATCGCTGTACCGCACCAGGACGTGCTCGAAGGCACGTTCCAACAATCCGAGTTCGCCGCCGACATGACGGCGGTCCACTCGGGCAAAGCCATGCGGGAATATCAGGACGCCGCTGCGTTTTTCGAGCGCACATTTATCACCGAGGGAATGCGCCTGCTCCTTACCTCCGTTGCCCGCCGCCTCAACGGCCAGGGGGGCGACCCGGTTATTCAACTCCAAACCGCGTTTGGCGGCGGCAAGACGCATACCATGCTCGCCGTTTATCATCTTGCGACACGCAAATGTGCCCTTAAAGAGTTGCCCGGTGTTCCCGCACTCCTCGATCAGGCCAAACTCATGGATTTGCCCAAATCCCGTGTCGCTGTGCTGGACGGCAACGCCCACTCCCCCGGCCAGCCCTGGAAACACGGCAAGCAAGTCATACGCACCCTCTGGGGCGAGCTTGCTTGGCAATTGGGTGGCGAGGATGCGTTCGCGTTACTCGCAGACACTGATGCTAACGGAACGTCCCCCGGCAAAGACGTCCTCCGCACGTTGCTTGAGCGCCACGCCCCGTGCGTGGTGCTGGTGGACGAACTCGTTGCTTATATCCGCCAATTTTCCAACGGCCAAGTCCTCAGCGGCGGAAGTTATGACACCAATCTGTCTTTTGTCCAGGCGCTCACCGAAGCGATGAAGCTCGTTCCAAACGCTGTGTTGCTCGCTTCGCTCCCGGAATCCGATGCCGAGGCGGGCAGTCAGAAAGGGGTCGCGGCGTTGCGCGCCCTTGAAAAGACCTTTGGCCGCGTGCAGGCGATTTGGAAGCCGGTGGCCGCCGAGGAAGCATTTGAAATCGTGCGCCGTCGTCTGTTCGAGCCGATCCGCGACCTGAAAACACGCGATGCCGTTTGCCGGGCCTTCGCCGATGCCTACATTTCCGAAGGCGCCAAGTTCCCGTCCGAGACCCAGGAAGCGCGCTATTTTGAGCGGCTTGTTCAGGCTTATCCCATCCACCCGGAGGTTTTTGACCGACTTTACGAGGATTGGTCAACGCTCGATGGCTTCCAGCGCACGCGCGGCGTGCTCAAACTCATGGCGAAGGTAATCTATCGCCTGTGGAAGGATCAGAATCCAGATTTGATGATTCTCCCCGGCAGCCTGCCTCTTTACGATGGCGAGACCAGGAATGAACTCACCTACCATCTTCAAAACGGCTGGGATGCCGTCATTGAAGGCGACATGGACGGCGAACGCGCCGAAACCACGGAACTCGAGAGCAAAGAACCACGCTTCGGCGCCATCGAAGCGGCCCGGCGTGTCGCTCGCACCATCTTCCTCGGCACCGCACCCTCGGCTGTCGCCACCAAGTCCGCCGGCACGCGCGGACTGGAGCGCGCCCACATCCTACTCGGTTGTTTGCAACCCGGACAGGCTTCTTCCACCTATTCCGATGCAATCAGCCGGCTCGCCGACCGTCTCCACTACTTGAACACCACCGGGGACAAAGCGCAGGAGGCAACGCGGTTCTGGTTCGACACGCGCGCTAATCTCCGCCGTGAGATGGAAGATCGCAAACGCCGCTTCAACGATGCCCAGGATATCCGCCCGAAGCTGGCCGAAGCGCTTCGCAAGATAACACTCAGTGCCACATTTTTTGAGGGCATTCACATCTTTACTCCCCACGCCGACGTTCCGGACGATGCCGGATTGCGTCTCGTCTGCTTGCCGCCTGAAAAGTTCTACCACCGCTCGGAACCACGGCTGGCGTTCGATGAGGTGCTCACGTTTACTCGCAGCAACGGTCCGAAGCCTCGCTATCGGGGCAATCGCCTCATTTTTCTCGCGCCGGACCACGCGGCCCTCGTGCGAGTCAACGACTGCGTCCGCACGGCCCTTGCCTGGAAGTCCATCGTGGAGGATGTCGAGGCCAGCCGGTTGAACATAGACCTCGTTCAGAAAAAGCAGGCCGAGAAGGAGCTGAAGACTGCCGAGGAGGTGCTGCCCAAGGTGGCTCGGGAGTGTTACCGCTGGCTTCTCTGCCCTTCCCAGGCTTCTGCGGCGAGCACGCTACCCGAGGTCGAGGTATTTCAGGTTAACACCAGTGGGGCCGCACTTGTCGCCGAGATCGAACGCATCTGTCAAGACAACGAGTTGGTCATCTCGGCCTGGTCGCCCATCCACCTCCGCACCCAGCTCAAGGAGTTGTATTGGAAAGACGCAAAGGCTGCCGTGCCTGCAATGGCATTCTGGGAGGACACGCTCCGCTATCTGTATCTGCCGCGCTTCAAGAATCGCGGCGTCCTGGAGCAAGCCATCGTCAAAGGTGCAGGTAGCCGCGACTTTTTCGGCACTGCCTATGGCGAGCATGGCGGAAACTTCGACGGGTTCAAGTTGGGCGACGCCAACGTGCAACTCGACGACACGCTACTCCTCATCGAGCCAGAGGCGGCAGCTCGATACGTCGCCAGCATCACTCCGCCATCGCCACAGCCGGGGAGTGCTGGCAGCACGCCAGTTTCTCCGAACACTGATCCGTCGCCGATCAAGGAAACGCCCGGAACGCCAGGCTCGCCGAACCTCGGAATCACAAGCGGTGTGCCCAAAGCCCACTCGTTCCACGGCAACGTGGCGGTCAATGCATCGACTGCCAAAGTGCGCCTCGTTCAGATCGCGGATGAGATCATCACTGCTCTCGCAGCAGACCCAGACGCGGAAGTCAAGGTGAGCGTTGAGATTCAGGCGATCTTCCCCGGCGGCGTCAAGGACCAGACAAAACGCACCGTCTCCGAGAACGCCAAAACGCTCGGTTTCAAGAACGCCGACTGGGAGTAGAACACCCGTGATCCCCTGGTTGTCAAGCCCCGAAGTTGCGCTCCTTTAACTCCTCGCAGGCTCCGTCCAGTCCGGGAAAAAGAGAGCCGGGAGTAATGCCCATGTAACTCAACTCTTGAACGACCCGGTTGCGCTCATTGACCGGCAGGTCAATGGCCCAGAGGTATTGTCGATCTTTCGTTTCCTTCGAGCGCACGTACGTCTCGATGTCGTCGAGGTTTGTTATTGTGGATGCGCCTTGCTGTGGGATCAGCCGCTCGTTTTCAATCGCCATAAACTCCCCGATCGACAGGTGTGGCGCCGTGGTCAGCAAAGCCGAGAGTTGGTTCCAATCGCTTTTCCACTTTGCTTGGTCGAAAACATGAATTCTCACGCTTTCTTCCGATGCGACTTCGCCCGCTGCCTTGCCGGAAATGCCACGAAACGCAAAGAACGCAGCGACATAAGGAGAATAACTCCAGTCGAGCAGAGGAGTAGGGTATCCGTGGTGTTGAATCAGGTTTAGGAAGGCCCCATTTTCGTTTGGAGTGTTCAGATCGAACACGTGTTTAGTTCTCGCGCTCAAGTGTTTATGCAATACCTGCATATCTTCCATCACAAATCTGTGCAAATCGGCGCGCCCGCTCCGGTGGAATGAGGTTCGCAACCGCCACGGCTTGTTTTGCCCTCGAAATAGATACCGGCTTCCCTCCAACCCTGCGACATACTCCTTATAAGTACGCCAGTCTTTTTTGAGCGGTGTGATCTCTGATACTTTGTCTGCGTTAGAACTAGGCAGGACGCAACTGCCGCCCGTCCCAATGTCCGTCTTGAATGCCAGTTTCAGGCAACCCGCGTCCCAAGATCCGCTCACGTCCGCCCATTGTGGGACAATCAGGTTGGTCGCGTAGTGTGGCTTGACTTGTTCCCAGGAGGAAAACACGCCTGTTTGGGGATCAATCGGGAGAATCGGTTGGACCCGAAATTGGAAGCTTTTCGATTTGTCGGGAGTTTTGAAGAATGCGACGCTTCCTGGCAGGCCCGCGTTGTTGTCCTTGAAGAATGCGCTCCCCTGAAAATGCGTGCGGACCTCGTCGACGTTGACAATGATTGTCCCCGTGTTGGACCCCGTGTATTGACCGATCCATTGTCCTTTCATCTTGGGACCACTTTAATCACTACCCAACCGTCGAACAAGTCTAATCATGACCATGTTCTACTCTGGTTTTGAGATTGTCGGTACACCAATATCTACTGGCACCCTTCCTCGTCCAGATTACATTCATGATTGCGTGTTTTTCCGGTGATTGCCCGGTCGACAAACCGGACGAACTTGGGATTCCGCGTCGATCTTGTTCTCTTCCACACCGCCTGGGGGAGGGGAAGGGAGAAGAAGCCGCGGGCGTCGGCGGCCAGTTCCTCCAAGGTGACAATTCCCCCCGCCTTTGCGACCCGCCATGCGGTCAGATATTGGACCATCACGAGATTTACGGACTCCTCTTCTGCCGCGGTAATTGGTTTTGCCAGAACATCCGCATCGGTTCGAAGAATCCTGTCCAATTCCGGTCGTTCGCGTAATGAGTTCCAAACTTCGCGGTGGTGGTCTGAGAGCGTCAGCAGGTTCTCAATCTCCCTCGACTTGGCCTCCCGGCGTGCCGCCGACATCGTGAGCAGCAGGCTTCCAATTATCCCCAGCGCGCCGACGACAGAGGACCAGTTGTTTTCGAACCAAGAGGGAAAACCCGCCATGCTCCCGTTCTAACTCTCGGGCACAGGCGGTGGCAAGCTCAGAACGCCTTCACACGGTGGTCAGGATTTCCGACATCGCCGCGAGCATCACCTGGCGGGGGATTTTCACCACAGCCTCTTTCGCCCCCACGCCAGGCCCCGGCGGAAGCGCCGCCACAGCCTCGCTCGTGATGTCCAGTCCCGCTGCGGCAAAGGCTCCGTCCGCCATTTCAAGAATCTGCGGACAATGGTGTCCGCCCTCACAATGTTGCTGGCCGGTCTGGCCAAGTCGTCTGATAAACATGCAACAACGTTACTATAGTAACGTCCACTGTCAACCGAGTTTTCAGGTATGCCAATGATGTGGCTGAATCAAAAATACGGGAAGCCGTTTGCTCCCAGGTGGCTGTGCTGCTTAAGGGCCTGCGCATCGAACGTGGCTTGTCCATGACGGAACTGGCGGCGCGAGCAGGATTGTCCCGCGCCATGATCAGTTTCGTCGAACACGAGCTCAGGAATCCCACGCTCGACACGCTTCTGCGGATCGCGTCCGTGCTCGAAGTTGATTTTGCGGATGTGCTCCGGAAGGCCGAGGCCGAGGCGGCAAAAAAGCTGCGCGGATGAGGTTCCATCGGGTTGACGCGGGAGGCTGGGGGGGCGTCTGGGCGATGGCCGACCTCTTGTGCTTGACGTCAGGAACCGATTGCACACGCTTGATTCCGTCTTCACGTCTTGGTTGGTTAACAATGGAACCCGCTCCCGAACCCCCACCTGTGCCCCTCCTCTCAGGCTTCCCCATGGGTTACGCCTCGAACGAAGCCGCACGCCGCTACTTGCTCGAAGCCGAGTCCACGACCGGTTTCGTCGCCTGGAAACTATCCGACAGCACCACCCTCATCAGCAACACCACGGAGACCTCGATTGCCGCCAGCCGCTCGATCAGCTTCTGGCCGTGCGCCAGCTACACGGACACAACCCCCGCGGGTCAAATCCGGTATTTCGATTGCCACGGCAATGGCCTGATCCACCTCGACGTGTCGGCGCTGACCAGCCTGGAATACCTGGATTGCAGCTTCAACCAACTCGCCGAACTCCCCCTCGCCGGCCTGACGAGCATCCAGGGCCTCGATGCTGAGAGCAATCTGCTTACCGAATTGGATGTTCGCCATATCGGCGCGTTGCGGGTACTCTACTGCGCCGGCAACCGGTTGACACGTCTCGACGTGTCCGGCCTCGGTGGCCTTCAGATCCTTGACTGCTCCCACAACCCGCTCGCGTCCGTTGAGACCGAAGGTTGCACCGCGCTCCAGGTTCGCCCGAGCACTGGAAACCCTGTTGCCACTCCACCGCCGCGAAAGTGGCCACGGTCTCAGGATGCTTAGCGCAATTCGCTTTCACTCGTTGGTCCTTTTGGATAGGATTCACCGCAGGTTTCCATGGCAAACGGGACGACAAAATCGCAATCGGGGAGGGGAGACGCATCGGGCGCCCGCTTCTTCGTGATCTCACCCTGACGCCAAACGCCTCACCACTTTATGAGATTCCACGACGGCAAGTTGATCTACTCCCCCAGCGACCTTGTCCGTTTTCTCGCATCTCCCTTCGCATCGTGGATGGACCACTATTACTTGGAGAACCCCGGCGCGTTCGTCCCCGACGAGGAAACCGACGATCAGAAGCTGATCGCGCAGACCGGCGACCAGCACGAGCGCAGCATCCTGGGTGAACTCAGGTCGGCCGCGCCAGATTTAGTTGAGATACCGAAAAGCGACCTTGGAATTGCCCGCGCAACAACGCTCGCCGCCATCGACGCCAAGTCCCCCATCATCTATCAGGCCGCGCTGGAGAGCGGACAGTTCGCCGGTTATGCCGACTTCCTAATGCTCGGCCCGGACGGAAGATACCAGGTGTGGGACACGAAACTCGCCCGCTCGCCCAAGCCGTATTACGCCATTCAGCTTTGCTGCTATTCCGAAATGCTCGCTGCTGTAACCCATGAACCGTTGCCTGAGAAGTTCGGCATCATTCTCGGCGGCAAGGATCGGGTCGAGTTTCGCGTTGAGGACTTCATCCACTACTACCGGCGCATCAAGGCCGGCTTTCTGGCCATGCACGAGGGGTTCACCGGGAACCTCGACGATCGGCCTGAACCCCTCCCGCGAGTTGACCACGGCCGCTGGGCCTCCCACGC
>Ga0316229_1001469_pt1 | contig 23895 bp, 25 predicted proteins | sample TBH18023metaG_FD_206011 | JGI IMG/M metagenome (GOLD analysis project Ga0316229, IMG submission 206011) | Freshwater microbial communities from Trout Bog Lake, Wisconsin, USA - TBH18023 | ecosystem: Environmental > Aquatic > Freshwater > Lake > Hypolimnion/Profundal zone | place: USA: Wisconsin... | reverse complement strand
GACGCTGACCTTTAGCCATATTTAGCACTCCTTTAGGGTGAAGATTATCAAAAATCCTCTCTTCTAGGGTGGTACTAAAAATCAGGTCAGTTCAAAGTTAAAGCTAAAAGCAGAATTGGAAAAAAGGTGAATTTCATGCGATCAAATGATAAAAAGCATTTAAAGCGGGTGTTGGATCAAATCAAGGTTCAAGGACCGTCTACTCATTTTGAACAACGCATTTACCAAGATTGGCAAAGAAGGGTCTCTAATGTGGAGCAACCAAAACATCGACTCTCTGAGGCTTTAGTTCTTGCTAGATTACATCCTAAAATTGTTGGATTAATTGCAGTAGTGTTTATCACAGCCTCGGTATTGCTAGGTCAACATCTCCTGATATCTCAGGATGAAGAATTACATCGAATTGATGCCCTATCTGAGCTCAGTTTGTCAACCTTGTAATGAGGAATATATGGGCTTACTGAAATATTTTTTTATACCGATGCTGCTAGGCTTGACAGCATGTGGCTCTTCTCAGGTAGCCATGACAATGGATTCTTTGCGACTAATTAGCTCAACTGATAGTCCTCAAGAAGTGATGAATTTTGCGAATAACAATTGCAAAAAAGATCTTTACCAAGGGGCAAGTTTTATTTCAAAGTCGGGTGATGAGTATCGTTTTCGCTGCATACGTGCTGATGATACACAGCCTCAAATCTTGGTACCTGGAACGGTATTAAATTAGCAAATAGCATAGGTAATATTACTTAAAGCAATGAAGTCGCCACTGCACCAGATCTTTTTATATGTCCTTTCATTGGGTCTTTTGATCAGTGATGCTATCTTTGCGCAGCCTGCAACTGGTGGTGGGGCATCGTTGCCACCTGCAATCGCTCCCCAGTCGCTTACTGGTTTAGAAGTGCCGCCACAATTCGTTCAGACTCCGAAATCAGCACTGCCGAGCGATCCGGCGCTATCAAATGTCAGCGGTAATCTCAATAGCAATACGCTAGCCAATCAAACTTCGGATTTGATTCGACTTTATCAAGATGCTGCATTTAGCGATCCCGTTCTAAATGCTGCTCGGTTTAACTACCAAGCTAGTAAAGAACTCTATTGGCAAGGTTTATCTTTATTACTTCCTCAAGCTATCGCTACCCCAGGAGGCACTCGTTATTATCAGCATGGAGTGGGAACCACTGTTGTGCAGGCTGGCCCTGGAAACTCTCGAGTGTTTGACCAAAAAAACTATACCGTGACCTTGACGCAGCCAGTCTTTAATTTGGTATCGCTTGAAGCATTTAAGCAGGGAGACTTAAATACCAAAATTGCAGATATGAATTTTTATCAAGCACAGCAAGATTTGATTTTGCGTGTCTCCCAGGCATACTTTGATGCGCTCGCTAGCCAAGATAATGTGGAGTTATATCGCAACAAAAAAAGCTTGATCAAGCAGCAATTAGAGGTGGCGCAAGCAAAATTTGATTCTGGTCTGGCGACAATCGTAGATGTCAATACAGCACAAGCGAGCTATGACTTGGCAAATTCTCAAGAAATTGCGGCGCAAGCCGATCTAGTAGTCAAACGGGGTGTCTTAGAGCAACTGGTAGGCCATCCGGTTGGACCGCTTAAACCATTGGTAAAGGAGGCCAAAATTGATGGGGTTCTTAGAGATCCGAATGGAATTGCCAAAAACGTAAAAGGTAATGTCATTGCTGAAAGCGTCAATCCCCAATTGCCCCCGGGTCAGAACTTAGGAGATTGGATTAATCAGACTGAAGCAGCCAACTTTAAAGTTTTAGCCGGCCAATTATCTGTTTCTTTAGCCGAAAGCACATATCGCGCGGCCCAAGCATTAAATTATCCTTCTCTAAATTTGGTGGGAACCAGTGGTTACAATACTTCTAATGGCACCCCCAATAGCTATCTGCCAGCGCAGACAAGTGTATATAACAATACGATTTCTCTGCAGATGACTATTCCCCTGGTCTCTGGCGGTTTTAATAACTCAGTGATTAGGCAAAATGCTGCGTTGGTAGATGCAGCAAAAGCAAACTATGACAATGCTCGTCGCATAGCTGCACAAAACACGCGTACCGCGTTTACTGGTTTTTATGGTGGCTTAGCTAGCGTAAAAGCCTACGAAGCAGCAGAACGATCATCGCAGTCGGCTTTAGAGTCCAGCATGCTGGGTTTTCAAGTAGGCACCTTAATTAATCTTGACGTTCTGATTGCGCTTGATAATCTCTTTACGACTCGCTCTCAGTTACAGCAAGCGCGTTACAGCACAATTTTGAATGCGATTCGACTCAAGTCTAGCGCCTCAACTCTCTCGGATGAGGATTTATTGGCGATCAATTCTTTATTACGCTAATATGTTTCTAACAATATATTGATGAAATTATTAATCCACTCTTCGCTAAAATTATTGGCACGTCTCCAGTCGTGCTGCGAATCATTTTTTCTAAGGGTGCCATTAGTTAAGCGGATTCAATCGGCAAAACTAAGGGGTGTGATTGGATTGTTTGTTATTGCGGCCATCTTTTTTATTTTGATTCGCATAACTCAGCATATTTTTGGTATTAATGCCCCTGAATATCGGACCGCAAAAGTAGAGGAGGGTCCCTTAGTCGCCACAATTAGTGCTAGCGGAACATTAAATCCAGTGAAGTCAGTTACTGTTGGCACCCAAGTAACGGGAATGATTAAAGAATTAGATGTGGACTTTAATTCTCCCGTGAAAAAAGGGCAGGTTATTGCTAGGATAGATCCTAGAGAATATCAAGCGCGCTACGATCAAGCTCTCGCTAACTATGAATTAGCAAAGCGCAACCATGAATACAACCTCAAATTAGTAGACAAAGGATTTATTTCTAAATCAGCGGTTGTGCAGACTGAAGGCGCATATAAGGCTGCGTTAGGTGCTTTGAATTTAGCTAAAAAATCTTTAGACGATACAGTGATCCATGCGCCAGTTGATGGGGTGGTGGTTAAGCGTAGTGTAGAGGTAGGTCAAACAGTGGCGGCAAGCTTGCAGGCCCCTGAATTGTTCATCATTGCACAGAATTTAGCTGAAATGCAGGTTGAGGCATCCATTGATGAATCTGATGTTGGTCGCTTATCGGAGGGGATGGATGCTAGTTTTACGGTGGATTCTTTTCCAGGCAGGGTTTTTCAGTCCAAGGTCTTACAAATTCGCAAAGCACCTATCACTATTCAAAACGTTGTTACTTATACGGTATTAATTTCTGCAGATAATCCGGATTTAAAGTTATTGCCTGGTATGACTGCTAATGTACGCATCATTTACGATAAACGAGAAAAGGTGCTCAAGGTTCCAAATGTTGCATTACGCTTTAGAATGCCAACTGCTGATGATTCTCCAGTTGCTAAGCCTTCTCAATCTGGAAAAACTTCCGTCAGTTCGCGCACCTCAAGAGGCGGGGCTGGTGGTTGGGGCATTCCGTGTTACAACATCGTCTGCTAAGCCAGACGTACTTGGATATACCGAGCTTCAATTCAAGTATGTTCAACCGGGCTCAACTGCACAGTCTCTCATACGTGACCCTAATGCGGTGATTGAAATAAGAAATAAATGAGTGATGTTGAATTTTTTACTAAAGCCAGGGGCAAAAAGACAATGTTTAAAGCGGATTGATCTTGCCAAAAGTCTGCGGTTGCTAGATGTTAGAGCTGGGAATCTTCAAAAGTTGGAATAGGCAACCTCGCCTTATTTAAGTGCTATCGAGGAGGTTAATCAGGGGCATTTAGATTTTGGATGATCAAAAATCTAGATTAAGCATGAAATAAATACACCGCAAAATGCAATCCTTTGCCAATATGACTGAATTTCTAATGGCTATTTAGCTTTGATGTGCTTATCAGGGAGGCAGATTCCAGTGTACATATATAAATCAGAATTTTCCCAGACGTTGGGTGGTATCCAGCGATGATGGAATATCCTAATTGCTCCACTTACAGTATTAAATACAACTGATGTAACAGCTCTCTCCTTTGAGCTGGAATCTATTTCATCATGAAGAAAAATAGATTCTGCATCAGTGCTTCTGCTTTTATCGAAGGTAATTTTTTTACCCTGATGGGCGTAAAAAAAATCGTTTTTACCTAATTCAAAGGAGTGACCATAGGTTGGGATATTTAATAAAAATTGAATTTCATCAGGAATTTTTTCATTGACTCTAACGCCATTTTTGTAGCGAAAACTTTGCCCTTTGACGATGCATGAATACTCTTTTTCTTGGAAATAAAGGTAAACAAAACTGATTGCTGAAAGCAGGCATATTCCAGCCAATACCCACAAGCACAATCTAACACTCTTTTTTTTCATTTTTAATTCTGATTATTTAAATTGAAACTGATGCTACTACAGTTTTTGCGTGGAAAGTCTGTTTTAAGTAAATTAATAATCTTGACTAAGGTCAATATTATTGAAAATAAATATAAGATAAAGGGTTAATCCTAGTTATTACTTTTCCTTAAGTCAATTTAACTGTGATTAGATGTTATTTGATGTAAATCAAAAAAATTATAAACAAATAGGAGACGTCAGTGAGAGAAAATACAAAGAAACATAGGGTAGGTATGGGTTTGCTGCTCGGCTCTATTGCCCTGAGTATAGCTGGTTGTGGGGGTGGATCTTCCTCTCCATCCACGACTGCTGCTTCAACGCCCACAGGAATTATTTCAATTACCGGCGTAACAACAACCCCAGCTTGGTTTGGAGGGTATTCCTTTGGCGCTGTTGGTCAATATACTAAAATTACCGGCACTGCGAATGGACAAATTGACCCTAATGACCCTAAGAATCAGGTCATCGCAGATATTGCTTTGGCACCAGTAAATTCAAAAGGCATGGTCGAGTACTCAGCTCCTTTTTATATTTTGACTCCTACGGACCCAACAAAAGGTAACGGCAACGTTTTGTATGAGGCTTTAAACCGTGGCGGAAAAAATGCTTTCGGCAGTAACACTTGGAATCAGAGTTTATCTGCAGTAGCAAATAATCCTGGTACTGTAGCGACAGATGCAACTGGTGGTATTCCGTCTACCTTTCCAGCAACTACTGCTGCAACGTACCCGGCTTTTTACTTTAATAAAGGCTACAGTGTAGTTTGGTCGGCATGGGATGCTGAGCCTGTGTTAAATGCTGTAGCAAGCAATTTAATGATGGCAACATTACCTGTTGCGCAAAATCCAGATGGTTCTGTCATTACTGGGCCAGCCTATCAGTATATGGTTGCAGATAATGCAACAACTGCCTGCATTCAAACTTATTATGGCCCAAGCCCAGGCTCTACGGCCACCCTTACCAAGCGTAATCACCTGACTGATACACCCATTCCATTGGCTTCAACTGATTGGGCTTGGGGCGGTGCCGGAGGCTCTAAAGTTACTGTTGGGGGATCTACAACCGATTGCACAAATCCATCGAATCTTAATACCAACTCCATCTCTTTAACGGCTGGAACTTTTCAGCAAAGTTGGATTTATGAGATCACATACACTGCACAAAAACCCTATGTTGCGGCGGTTGGATTGGCGGCAATGCGTGATTTTGTATCGTTTATAAAGAACGCAAAGGCTGATACTTTGGGCACTGCAAATCCACTGTATGGCTATGCAAAAAAGGTATACGGTATTGCCGTTTCCCAACCATCACGCCTGTTTAACGACTATGTTTGGCTTGGATTTAACCAAGATACCGCTGGAAACAAAGTATTTGATGCTCTTTTTAACTGGATTGGTGGTGGAGATGGTCTAGGCATGAACTATCGGTTTGCTTATGTCGGGCAGACCGAGCGTAATCGTCAAATGCATATCGCTCAAACTGAGGGCGTATTCCCATTTTCTTATACAACCTCAACTGATCCAAATTCAGGCGTAACGGATGGGCGTAATGTGCGTTGTACAGCATCCAATACCTGCCCCAACATAATGAATATTTTCACTGGTAATGAAATGTGGGTTAAGTCTGGCTCTGCCTTGTTTACTGATTTAGCGACTGGGACAAAACTTGTTGATCCCGCAAATGTCCGTAATTACTTCGTGTCTAGTGCAAAACATGGTACCGGCTCTCCTCCTACTTCTGCGCCCACCACAGCGCTTCACTTCGATACCACGGTTGATGTAAATCCACTATTGCGCGGTTTGTATGTCGCCTTAGAGAACTGGACCAATTCAGGAACTCAACCGCCAGCTAGTATTGTTCCGTCCGTAGCTGCTGGAACCTTGACTGTAGTCCCAACTAACGGCCCAAATACAGCCCTTGGAATTGGAACTGTTTCTACTGCGGCATTAGGTTGGCCTAACATTCCAAATACTGTTGGTCCAACGGCAGGATTGGTCAGCGTTCGTAATTACTGGAACTATGGACCTCAATTTGCTAGCAAGGGTATTTTGAGTATCGTTCCTGGAGCTACAACAGGTAAGTTTTATCAAGCTTATGTGCCTACAGTAGATGCCAATGGCAATGACCGTGGCGGCATCTTGCTGCCTGAAGTAGTGGCTCCACTAGGCACCAATTCAGGCTGGGGCATTCGTAATGCTAATTACGGTGGTGCCGTAGGAACTGCGACTGTTAATAATGATGGTAATGAAGGCAATGGATCATTTACCCCCTTAGCACCGACAATTCTTGCCAAAATTACAGGGGATGCTCGCCCATCTCTTGAGGAGCTCTATGGAGCAGGCTCAGCTGGCAAGACAGCTTGGTTAGCAAAGCGCAATACCGCCGCGACAACTTTAGGAACACAAGCCTTCCTATTGCCTAACGATGTGACAAACTACAATACAAGCGGTTTGCTAACGGCCTGCGTTGGGGAGGCCGTTTCTGGAGCTGCATGTACGGGCATTGGATTGGATGTTACTTACTATCCACAGCAGTATCACTACGCTTACTAAGTAATGGGTATATGAGATAAAGGTTATCTTAGCGACTCTGCCCAGCAAAGTTGGGTAGAGTTAGATGAGTACAAGGGATTAAGTTCGATATTACACTGGGCTTAATCCCTTTTTATTTGATTTAGAGTGTCTTGCCTTGGCTTCATTTTAGTGGCCTTTAATGCATAAAATGATCGTTATATTAATGTTGCCCAAATTACTTTCTTTGCTGGGATAGTTAGCACTTCTGCAATTAGTATGATTATTCATTTACCTTAAAAGTAAAATTTGAACTGACCTGATTTTTAGTACCACCCTAGAAGAGAGGATTTTTGATAATCTTCACCCTAAAGGAGTGCTAAATATGGCTAAAGGTCAGCGTCTTAAACCCGAGCAAATCGTCACCTTACTGCGGCAAATCGATGTTTTAACCACCAATGGCAAAACCCTAGCCCAAGCTTGTAAGGAAGTGGGTACGGTTGAGCAAAGCTACTATCGTTGGCGCAAGATTTATGGCGGCATGAAGGTAGACCAAGCTCGCAAGTACAAAGATCTAGAGCTGGAAAATACCCGACTCAAGAAGCTCGTAGCGGACTTATCGCTACGAGAAGTCATGCTCAAGGAAGTCATTAAGGGAAACTTCTAAGCCCTACTAGGCGTAAAAATGCAGCGCAGCTACTCATGGATGGGTACAACATCTCTGAGCGGACTGCCTGCAGTTTGGTAGGGCTATCTAGAGCAGCTTATCGGTATATGCCACTGCCAAGAAGTGACGAAGAGCCCCTACGAGCCGAAGTCATCCGGATGGCCGGCACCTATGGCAGATATGGTTATCGATTTATTGCCAGCATGATGCGTAATGCTGGTTGGGGACAAGCCACCACTGCAAAGGTCGCTCGCATCTGGCGAGAGGAAGGTCTGAAGATCCCACAAAAACAGCCTCCTAGAGGCAGACTCTGGTTTAACGATGGTAGTTGTATGCGCCTGCGAGCTACTGCCCCCAATCATGTTTGGAGTTACGACTTTGTCTTTATTAGAGATGCCTATGGCGGCAAGATCAGGATGCTCACCATGATTGATGAGTTCAGTAGAAAATGCTTAACTATCCACTGCGCTAGAAGGATTGGATCGATCCAAGTCATTGAACAACTGGCGAACGCCATGATGATCCACGGTATACCGGAATATATTCGAAGTGATAATGGCCCAGAATTTATTGCCAAAGAATTGCGTAGTTGGCTTGCTGGCATTGGGGTCAAAACTGCTTATATTGAACCGGGTAGCCCTTGGGAGAATGGTTTTTGTGAAAGCTTTAATGGCACCTTCAGAGACAATCTGCTTGATGGAGAAATCTTCTATAGCCTAAAAGAAGCCCAGATCATCGTGGGGGAGTGGGTTAAGCATTACAACCATGTCAGGCCACATAGCGCTTTAGGTTACAGACCACCAGCACCCCAAACCCAAGTACCCCAATTAATCCAAAATCAACCTATTTTGCTGCAATGATTTACTATAGAAAAACTCTCTTTGGTAGTGGACCTAAATTGACAGCAGTTCAGTTACTCAAAGTGGCTATTATGGACAGGGATTAACCTCAATCAATTTAACATTTAATAACTCGGGTTCAGTGCAGTCAGCAAGCGCAATTAATACCCCAGTTGTAAACGATACAAGCACTGGCTTGCCAAAGGATGTAGTGCCCCTTGCAGCAAACTCTACTATTAATAATGCTGTTCAAGAATACGGAAGCTTATCCAATGTTCAGGGTGCAGTGCCGATTGGGTGGATAGCTGGCCCACTAACAATTGCAACACCGCCATCAGGTTGTGCATCGAATTGTGATTCGGGCGTAAGAGACAAGGGCTTAGAGAGCGCGGCGGGTGATTTTATGGCCGATGCGTTTAAGGCAACCATTCCAGGCGCCCAGATTGTATTTGTCAATGCTGGTGGTGTTAGGGCAACAGTTTCATCGCCAACAAACACGTATCCTTACAATTTGACTTACGCGAATATTGCAACTATGGCGCCATTTAATAACGTCTTAGTTAGCGCGACTATGACAGGCGCTCAAATTAAAGCTGCTCTAGAGCAACAATGGAATCCCACTATTGTTGCGGCCGATTTTGCGCCTGGAAACGTTGGTGAAATCTTAGATGTAAATAAAGAATTTACCTACACTTGGGATGCATCGCAGCCCTATGGCAGCAGAATTATTTCTAGCAGCATGATGCTTAACGGTACTCCAATCAATCTGAGTTCTACATACACAGTGGGTATGCAGGCCTTTATAGCCGGTCAAATTATTAATTCTACTGCGGCGGCTCCCGATGGCTTTACTGCTTTTGCTGGAAGCACCAATCTTAAGTATTACGGAATTGATAATCAGGCCTTGAATGCATATCTCACAAGCAATACAACTCAAGCTAACCCATATGTTCCAATGCAGCCTGTTGCAGGCCAATTTAGGATTCACAAGGTTGTTGGAAGTACTGATTGCGGTTATGGTTCAAGCTGGGTTGTTGCTGGAACTTGTGCCAATGCGGATGGACATTAATAAATATTTCAGTGTTGAAGCATGAGAATTCTTTTGAATAGAAAAGCAGCAATCTTAGGGTTGCTGTTTTTTTCTTTTAGTGCCCACAGTGAGCCAATTGATTTCAGTCTAATGACTAGGGTAGAGGTGCAGACGCGGGACGCATGTCAAACCCAGATTGATGAAGATACTGTAGGTTTTAAAAAGTGTGTTTTAGAACAGGCATCAAATATTAAAAAGATGCCGAATAAAAAAATATCAAAACTTGGCGTTTATTACTATGGATGGCTGGCATCTATAGTGGCATCTAAAAACGGCATTCAAACATCCGAAGAAACCGCTTTTTATTTCTTGCCTAAATTTAGATCGATTCAAAAAGAATTAAAAATTAGCGATCTAGATCTATGTCACACCATTCCGGGTGACTGTGTATCCAGAAATGCTCGGATGATTCAAATGGAAAATAGAGGCAAGGCGGGGTCTCCCAAATAAAATATTTTTTAGCCGTCGTTTACAGGCTTGTATTGGGACGTAAGGCTGACTGCGAAATAGATCGCTACTCCTTTGAACCCGGGTTAAATAGGGGTCCACCAATCAAATTAACAGCTTAGGGAGAAATTTCTAAGCTGTTTTTCTTTTTGCCTCAGGTAAACATCAGAGTGTTGCTTTTATCAAACGGGAAAGCTGCATCTTAGCCAGACTTGGATAGAGGGGTCGACTAATCATCTTTGAAATACCACCAGCAATAAGCGCCCAGCAATTAGACTGAGCACTAAACCATACCCATCAACCATCTCCAGAAGCTTAGATTAGAGCCAACAATTATTGGCTCTAATCTTTTGTGGGCTGGCTATTCCCACACCTTCAGTTTTACTTGCAGAGAGATTGCCCCGTGTACGCGATCACCAACGGTGGGGATGACAAAGAGATTGGCGCCGATCAAGTCGCCTTCCCAGGTAAGTGCAGGAAGCGCCGCCGGAAACCAGCCGCCGTTATTGGCTGCGGGGTAACCGCTAAAGCCCCCAATCACTGCCCCCAGTTTGATGGGGCCGATTGCAATGGGTTCATAGTAAACACCGGCAATAGTTGGAGTATTGGCGATCACTGTTATAAAACCGACCGGCTGTCACTGAGGCAACGGTATTAAAACGATACTCTAGGCCAGCACCCCAGTTAGCACCGTTGTAGTTTTTGTTTTGATCAAAGTGATATGAGGCCATGCCTGGGTTAATCCATACCTCACTCTTATCTTGGACCTCGACTAAATGAAAAAGGTCATCTGGGTCATTTGCCATGGCTGACATCGTGAGAGCCATAGAAGCAAGAGCGAGCAGAGCTTTTAGAGTGTTCTTGGTGGAAATCAATTACTTATTGCTCTTTTTATTACTTTTGCTTGTATTGTTTTTGCTTAGAGCAAAGTCAAGTTTTTGTCCTTCATAGAGCAAGGTGGCCGATTCATCGCTAATACTTTGCAGGGTCAATCCTTTACCCAGACTCTCGCTAATGCTAATCGCATTGGTTGGTTTGCCATCGATCTCAAAAATCGCAAAGCCATCAAGACGTCCATCCGATGCTTTGGAGGTGATCACCACCCCTTTTAATAAGATATTGTCGGTGACCAAGGGTTTTGTTCCAAAGAGGCCATAGGCGGTGGCAGTGCTTTGGTTGTTATATAGGGCGCTTCCTTTGGAGACGCTGGCACTTGAAATAGCCGGAGGCTCAGGAAGCTGAATGATGCGCATCGTCCAGTAGGTAAGGCATGCCGCCGCAGCCAACATGAATCCATAGGTCAAACCATTTGCAATTAATGCCGGTTTGATGGCTGTTTGGGAATGAAGGCTAGGTATTTTGAGGGATTTTTGAGTTAGGTTGCTCTGAAGCAAAAATGGGGCTGACTTCAGGTTTTTGAGTTTGCCCAAGACTTGATGCAGTCTATTTTCTGGGTATTGATCAGGGTCTGATTGATTTTGGTCGAGAGTAGTCCCAAGTCCTTTTTTTCGGGCTTGTAGACGCGCTTGTAAATGCTTGAGAAACTCGCTCAAAATGACAAAATACCTGTAAAATTTAGTTCAGTTTAAAACATCGAAAGTACCATGTTTACATCTTACTGGCTAGACCGACTCAATACCCTGCGCACCCCATCTAAACTCAGTTCTAAGAGCGTTGCTCGTGATGCAGGATTTACCTTAATCGAAATTATGGTGGTCATTGCCATCATTGGTATTTTGGCAACCATGATTGTCCCCAAAATCATGGGTCGTCCAGATGAGGCTCGAGCAGCTGCAGCCAAGCAGGATGTCGGGACGATTGTGCAGGCCCTCAAGTTATACCGTTTAGATATCGGTCGTTATCCCACTACCGAGCAAGGTCTCAAAGCTTTAGTAGAAAAGCCTACCTTAGAGCCAGTGCCGCAAAACTGGAAAGTGGGCGGCTATCTAGAGTCTCTTCCTAAAGACCCTTGGGGAAATTCATATCAATACAGCAATCCTGGTACCCATGGTGAAATTGATGTTTATAGTTTTGGTGCCGATGGTAAGCAAGGCGGCACTGGTCTAGATACGGATATCGGCAATTGGCAACCCACTACTAATTAATTGCGATCTCGCTTTTCAACAACCAGACCTTTTCAAGACTTTACTGAAGGTGGCTTTACCTTAGTAGAGATGTTGGTGGCTATGACGATCTTAGCCATTTTGATGGTGGTGGCTATGCTCGCTATTCCGAATCATGATGATCGTTACTGGCGAGACAATCTCGATAAATTGGTAAGCTCCCTCAATATGGCTCAAGAGGAAAGTATCTTGTCAGGCACTACGATGCTGGTGCAAATTGATGCAAGCGGATGGCGTTTCGCTCCGGTTACTAGTGGCGCTCCTGTTTCAGCTTTGATTAATGTGGGTGGCGCTACAGTAAACCCAGCTACTAATGTTAGTGGCCTCATGCCCGATGTATACAGCCCTCAAACCTGGCATCAACCCGTTGTGATTGAGCCAGTGCAATTGACCTTGGGTGGCGAGGTGGTAACTCAAGCCTTGCAAATTCCGATTAGCCAAGAGCAACGCAGGGCGATATTACTGCGCTCTACCAATGGGCGCTTTAGCTGGATAGTGGGCACGCAATGAAGATTTTTTCATCCCCGCCCAAACTTCATTTTTTTGCCCAAGAGCGCTCTGAGGGCTTTGCCTTAATCGAGGTCTTAGTGGGTTTGGTAATCTTGAGCATTGCTTTAATTGCAGGATTGCGTGCCATTGCCAATGGTGCTGATACGCAGTTGGCAGTCTCTCAACGCACGCTGGCTTTATGGAGCGCTGATAATGTGCTGCTCGAGATGCGCATGGGAAAAGTATTTCCGGACATTGGCACGACCGTATTTAATTGCCCTCAGGCCAATTATCTGTTTGTATGCCAGCGCAAAATTTTGAGCACGCCTAATCCATCCTTTCGGAGAGTGGAGGTCACTGTGTACGCCTCTAGTCCTGAAAGCGCTACAACGGCAACCGGTCCACGCTTGGCATGGCTCACTACTGTTATTCCAAATCCAACTAGCGGTGTGATGTGAGAAAACATTTATCGGGCCAGCACGATCAAGGTTTTGCTTTATTGGAAATTATTGTAGCCATGGTGATTATGGCTATTGTTGGCTTATTGGCATGGCGCGGCATGGATGCGATGATCCGGGGCCGTGAAGTCATTGAGCAGCGGGCCAATGAAAACTATTCTTATGTGCAATTGATACGTCAGTTTGATCGCGATTGCCAAGAAATCATTAGCTCGAATGAACTCAATACCGCAAGCGGTTTCTCAAGCGCCTCAGTGAGTAATTCTTTGCCCTCGGTTGCTGTCGGTACTAAAAATATTTGGTGGCTGCGGCATTACCGAGCCGATGCGCAAGATGCTTGGTTATTAGTCGGTTATGGTCTTGGACCCAGTGGCCTGAAGCGCTGGACTAGTCAGCCTATTATGCGCAGAACGTTAGCCTTAGCTTTGTGGGGAAGTATTCTTCAAGAGCCTGATTTGCTGTCAAATGATTTATTAGTCAGCTGGCAGGTTCCTAATGTGGTGCGTCAATCTTTTGCAGTCCAAACCTCTGCTCTGAGTGGTGGTGGCGCGAGTGGTATTAGTACATCTAGTACAGGTGCTTCTCCCTCTAACACTGCTGCTGCAAATGGTATTAGTTCAACTTCGAATGCGATTGCGAGTACGAATCTAATCCTCATTACTCCTGCCCAGCAAGGTGTGGTGATGCAGTGGTGGCTAAAAGATATTGCCTTGCCTATCACCCGTTCTTGCTTGATGGAAGGGGCTTTGTAATGTTCCCAAAATTACTAGGCCGCTCGAAGTGCCAGTATGCGGAAGATGCTAGTGCTGGTTCAGCAACGGTCACCGCATTAATTGTGGTGGGTGTTGTTGCAGTTTTGACCACAGGATTGATGTGGCGCCAACAGGTGCAAATTCGCTCTTTGGAAAATGCGCGCGATCGCATTCAGGCGCAGTGGTTACAACGCACCGCCATTGACTTTGGTCGGCTAGTTTTAGCTGAGGATCAACGCACTAGCCAATACGATCACTTGGGTGAGGCCTGGGCTTTGCCTCTGGCTGACGGCAAAGTGGCTGATTTTTTAAAAAATACCGATGTCCCAGATGAAATTGCGACGGTGACATTTAATGGGCGCTTAACCGATGCTCAGGGCTTGTTTAATTTGACCAATCTCTGGGATCGCAAGTTCCAGACTGTGAATCCAGTCGGGGTGCAGGAGTTCGGAAGGCTACTCGATGCGCTAGGTCTAGATAAAGGGCTCGCCCAACAAGCAGCCCAAGCAGCCCTGCAGGCCGACATGCCCCTGTATGACGTCGACAGTTTGCTAAGACTTCCTAACTTCAATCCCAGCATCTTGCAGCAATTAAGGCCATATGTAGTCGTTTTACCAATTTCAACCACGGTGAACTCAAATACTGCGCCTCCAGAGGTGTTGATGGCTGCCATTAATGGCCTCTCCAGAGGGGCGGCCATGAGTTTTGTCCAACAAAGAGCTATTACCCCCCTAAAAAGTGTGGATGAAATTACGGCGCTACTCAGTAAGGTGGGCTCAGGTGCTGGCTTAGCTGCTGACCCGGGTTTGGTGGATGTCAAATCTCAATTCTGGCTTGCCAATACAGACATCCACCTAGGACGGGGTATATTTACGAATTCCGCTTTAATCCAGCGTTTTCCAAGTCCGCTGCCCAATGGCAATATCACACAACTGCTTTGGACAAAAACTGGAAAAATGTTGGCTGATTAATAAAAATATAATAACTCAAGTACATAATTGAGTTGAAAGATTAATGTGAGCTTGCTCATTATCCGTTGCCCTCTGAAGCCATTTACCGGCTCTAATGCTACTGCACCAAGTGATTTGCAAGGTGAGTCGTGTGTAGAGCAGTTTGAATGGTGCTTGGTGGAGGAGGGGCAAGCTACTGAGTTCACTACCGGTATTGGTAGCACTCAATCGATGCCGTATGCTGACGAAGCTTTGGTATTGATGCCAACGCTGGATGTGCGCCTAATTGAGGCGAAAGTACCCTTGGCTAATGCTAAGAAGTTGCAGCAAATTTTGCCAAACCTGATTGAAGATTTTGTATTGACAGGAGTAGAGTCACTCACTGTTGAAGCATTACCTCCTATTCCTGATAGTCCAGTCTTGCAAAGAACGATTGCCTTAATTGATCGCAATTGGTATCGCTGGTTGAATAAACAGTTAGAGCGTTTGTTGGCGCCTCGAGTGCGATTAGTTCCTGAGTGTTTGATGCTCAGCTTGGCAAGTGAGGGTGCTCCAGAGCTATTGGCTTACTGCCGCACCGACAATCAGATTGTCTTTACCCGACGCACAAGCATTCAATTGGGCGCCTCGTGGGTAGAGCAAATAGACTCAACTACTACTGTTGATGAAATCCCATTGCCTCAATCCTTATCGGACTCAGTATTGACTGAAATTTCTTGGTCTTGGTTGGCCGGCGCCGCCCAAGAATATGTGCTAGCCAACAGTAATAGTCGCTCAGCAAACTTTGCACTCAATTTGTTGCCAAATCATTTTAGGCGGGATGCAGCATCTGGCTTGGCTGGTAATAAGGTCATGTCTGTTATGAGCCGCTTATTACAGGGCAGGTCGAATAAAGCCTCAAGTGGTGGTATGAATTTGTCTTGGACCGATCCTTTGGTTTGGAGACGACCCTTGAACTGGGCAGGCTATTGCACAGTCAGTTTGATCTTGGGTTTTGCTGCTTATGCATCTTGGCTAACATTGGATGATTGGCGTTTTACAAAGCGCATGGAGTTATTGGCAGCACGGAATTTGAGTCCTTCAAGCATTGCGCTACTCAATCAAAATAAATCTGCCGATAGCCCGCCTGCTGTTTTGAATGCCTTTATGAAGCAAGTAACTGCAGAGCAACGGCGTCATGGCGGAATATCAGATGCTGACTTTGGAGCTATGGTTGCCAAGTTACAGCAATTCAAAGCACCTTATGGCCCTGAGGTTTTGCAAAAAATCGATTACGACGGTTATGCCATTATTTTTGAATTTAAGCTTGGGGCTTTGACAACTTCAAGTAAAGAAGTATTGGCCCGCGCTCGATCTTTAGGTTTGGCGGTAACACTTTTAGGTCCCAATCGTTATCGCTTAGAGCCTTATGCTGGACTGGGGAGCAATTAATGAATCAACAGCCCAATAATGCTCTGGATAAATTAAAAGCATTTGCTGGTGGATTAAAAGCGGCTTTGTCTAAAGATTATTCTTTGCAAGATCTGCGCAATTTACCCAACGCTATTAGTCAATGGTGGCAAAGCGCTACTGTGAATAGTGCTAGCGAAAAGAATGATGCTGAGACTGGCAAGGGAAATACTCCACCTCTTATAGTCAATTCGGCTGCTGAGTTTGATTTTGCACGACTCTTAAAGTCTTCACAAGCATTCATCGTGCGCCAGCGCAAACAAGTTCTCATTTTGCTCATCCTGGTTTTATTTGCCTTCTTGTATCAGAAGATGATTGCCCCATATGGCAATCGATTGTCACAGCAGCTAGAAATGCGTCCGGCACAATGGTCTCAATTGCAGAATTTAATTCGGGTGTCAAAGAGTAGTGCTATAGGGGATAGTGCATTTGCCTCCAATGTAGGTCTTTCAACAGTCACCTCATTGGATGAGCAAGAGCTCCAAAGGATTCTCAGTATCCTCACTGCTCGGGGTATCAAGCCGAGCGTATTTCGATTGACCTCTGATAACCCACCGCGCATCGAGTTTCAGGCTAACGAAGTACTGTTCTCAAGCTTTCTGGAGGTTTTGGAAGAGTTCCGCGGTACCTGGCGTTTATATCCTACCCAAATGAGCGTCATTGCTAATGGCGGGGCGGGGATGGTGAGTATTAGTGGTGTGCTGAGTCAATATAGTAGTAATAGCGCAGCACTATCTCAGAGCGGAGTGCCCCAATGAAGCTCTCCTTAGACCAAGTTCGCCCAAAAGTACCCAAGCCGTTCTGGGTTTGCCTTACAACACTCATATTCTTGATCATGTTTTGGCAAATGCCAGTCAATTGGGTCGGCGGCATTTTGGCATCTCAGACGGGTTGTCGGGTGCTTTTACAGGAGCCCAGTGGGACGATTTGGCAGGGAAGTGCCGCCTTGGGATTTTCTGAGCTCAATGCTAGCCAAGGGGTGTGTCGGGAACCCTTTGCGCTGACTGAACGCTTTCATTGGAGCAGTCATTGCTCCCTATCGACCCTATCTTGCACTACAGAAATCCAGTTTGGAGCCCTTGAAAAGCCTCAGGTCATCCAATGGGGCTTAAAGAAGACGCAAATTACCGCCAATGAAATTAAGTTGCCAGCCAATGTTTTGGAGGGCTTAGGTAACCCCTGGAGTACTTTAAGGCCAAGGGGTCAATTGGCGGCCCATTGGACGGATATTGCTCTGGGGGGTCTAGTGGCAGTAGGTGATGGCACCAAGAATGCTCGCTCTGGAGTAATTGGAATTATCATAAGTAATCTCAGTAGTCCTATTAATCCAATTAAACCTTTGGGCTCCTATGAGATATTGGCAAATCTTGGAGACGATGGCCTAAATTGGAGTTTATCTACCACTAGTGGACCACTCTTGTTGCGAGGCGATGGTACTACCAAATTAGGAGTGCATTTTGAAGGTATCGCTTCGGCTTTACCGGAGGCGCAAGATTCATTAATAGGATTGTTGTCCCTATTGGGCAAAAAAGAGGGTGATGGTTACCGGCTACAGTTTTAAGACCAAATATATAAGAAGAGTATGCAGATTAAGTTAAATCCAATATTTATAAGAATGCAAAAGCTGATTGTAAAGTCTGTGATCGCTTGCGTCATTGGCCAAAGTGTGATTTTTCCAATGGCCTCTGCTCAAAGTAACAATCAAGCTCAACCCAATACAGCCATTCCAGATAGTGCTTCAGTAACACTGTCATTTTCTAATGCGGATATTGAATCGGTTGCTAGCGTATTAGCCAAAGCTACCGGCCAAACGATTTTGGTTGACCCCAAGGTAAAGGGCAGTATTAATCTGATTAGCAATAAGCCTTTGACAAAAACAAAAGCGATTGATGCTTTTTCTACTGCCTTACGTACATCTGGGTTTGCTTTGGTTGATGTCAACGGTATTTATAGGGTAGTTCCTGAGGCTGATGCTAAGTTGATTAGTAACTCTGTTGTTACTGGCAAGAGTAAGCAAGGCGGTGATCAGATTATTACTCGCGTATTTAAACTGAACTATGAGTCGGCCAATAATCTCTTACCCGTTTTACGTCCCCTAGTCTCCGCGAATAATGCGATTAATGCCTATCCAGGTAACAACACCATTGTCATTACGGATTACGCTAGTAATATTCAACGTATTGGTGAGCTAATCGAAACCATTGATGCCCCCGCATCAACCGACGTGCAGACTATTCAGTTGCGTTATGCCATCGCGATCGATGTCGCCGCTATGCTCAATAAGGTTTTGGAAAATGGCTTAGCCGGAAATAATGAGGGTGGCAGTAAGACTGTCGTCATGGCTGATGCCAGGAGTAATTCATTATTGTTGCGTAGTTCAAGTCCTGAGAAGGTACGACAAATTCGTGCTCTGGTTGCCAAGCTCGATACTCCCGGCAATGCAAATGGCAATATTTGGGTAGTGCCGCTGAAAAACGCAGAAGCAACAAAGTTAGCGGTAACGCTCCGCGCTATCGTTGCTGCAGATGCAGCTTTATCTGCGCAGGTGGCGAGTGGCACTGCAATGCAAGCGACGGCTGCAGTTGGTGGCAGTGCGCCTGCACAGATCAATAATGCGCCGGGTGCTGGATCTGCTGCCGCTACCTCCAGTCTAAGCAGTAGCAGTACGCCATCAACGGGTGGCATTATTCAGGCTGAGCCTGCTACTAACTCACTCATCATTACGGCGAACGAGCCGCTTTATCGTAGCTTGCGTCATGTTATCGATCAGCTGGATAAAAGACGTGGTCAAGTATATATAGAGTCGATTATTGTTGAGGTCAGTTCCACAAATGCAGCTGAGCTCGGTATTCAGTGGCAGGGTTTAGTAGGTGCAGGCAATCAAAATACCGGTTTTGGAGGTACAAACTTTACCAGTGCTAACGGCACTCCAGGATCCAATATTGTCAATCTCTCGCAGAATGTGAATGCACTATTAAGTCCTTCGACAGCTTCCCCAGTAACCATTCCTCCAAACCCGGGCTTAAATTTGGGCTTGCTCACCAAATTTAATGGTGTCACTGGTATGTCGGCCTTAATCACTGCTTTAAGTACTACAACCGGCACCAATATTTTGTCGACCCCAAACTTAATTACTTTAGATAACGAGGAAGCTCGCATTGTGGTGGGTCAGAATATCCCCGTATTATCTGGTTCGTATGCCACTACTGGATCTACCGCTACAGCCACGCCGTTTACTACTGTAGCGCGTCAAGACATCGGTCTAATCTTGCGTGTCAGACCTCAAATCTCTGAGCAAGGTCTTGTGAAGATGCAAATCTACCAAGAGGTTTCTAATGTGGCTAGTCAGGTTCCAAATCAAGGGCCGATTTTAAATAAGCGTGATATTGAAACAAACGTGATTGTGGATGATGGTCAGACTCTCGTATTAGGCGGCTTGATTGAAAATAATTACACTGACAGCACTAGCGGGATTCCGTGGCTTAGCCAAATTCCTGTTTTGGGCGCTCTTTTCCGCTACGACAATAGTTCACGCACAAAGACGAATCTCTTGGTCTTTTTACGACCTTATATATTGCGCGATAAGGGGCAAGATCAAGAAATCACTGCAAATCGGATGCAGTTTATGGATCAGAAGCGAGAGGAGTTTAAGCCCTCCACTATGCTCTTGCCTAAACCGGACTTGCCAAAAATGAGTGAGATGACGGCTCCGCTTGTAGCGCCTGGAACTCCAGTGCCGCCATCTAATCCGGTGGTTCCTGATTCTCCCGCTCCATTTGCCCCAACACCACCAGCTGGAGCAGCACAGACCTCTTCTAGCAAGAATTAGTATGTTGCGCATTCCTTTTGCTTATGCACGGGCCAATGAAGTTCTTTTGCGTAAGCATGAGGGTGCGAGCGCTGGAGAGTACCAGCTTGAGCAACAGCCTGATATACCGATACTGATTCATAGTCCTCTGACGGGTTTAGATGTTCTACAAGAAATTTGCCGTCTAACAGGACCGGTGATTCGTATTGAGCAATCATCCGAGGCCGTCCTTGAGGAGTTGAATAAAGCTTACTCACAAGGTGATCTTGATGCAGCACAGGTAGTGGATGAGGTAGAGGAGGCCGTGGATCTTTCTCGCCTGCTTCAAGAAATGCCGGTATCTGAAGATTTGCTGGAGATGAATGATGATGCTCCGGTGATTCGCATGATTAATAGTTTGCTCAAGCAGGCAAGCCGTGATGGGGCCTCTGATATTCATTTAGAAGCATTTGAGCGCAAGTCAGTAGTCAGGTTTCGTGTAGATGGAAACTTGCGCGATATTGTCGATATGCGCCGGGATTTGCATGCTGCTTTAGTGTCCCGTATCAAGATTATGGCTTCACTGGATATCGCTGAAAAGCGGATGCCACAAGATGGTCGCATTTCATTGCGTCTCGGAGGGCGTGCGATTGATGTGCGGGTCTCTACCTTGCCTACGTCTCACGGTGAGCGCATTGTATTACGCTTACTTGAAAAAAATTATGATCGCCTTGATTTGCGTGCCTTAGGTATGGCAGAAGATACGTTTAATCAATTCGATCAATTAATTCATCGCCCACATGGCATCGTTTTAGTCACTGGGCCGACAGGAAGCGGTAAAACAACGACTTTGTATGGCGCTCTATTACGTTTGCGTAATAAGATCAATAACATAATGACCGTAGAGGACCCCATCGAGTACAACCTGGATGGTATCGGTCAAACGCAAGTGAACTCTCGCATCGATATGAGTTTTGCTAGAGCCTTGCGGGCCATCTTGCGTCAGGATCCTGACATTGTGATGATTGGCGAGATTCGGGATTTAGAAACAGCTCAGATTGCAGTACAAGCCTCCTTAACTGGCCACTTAGTTTTAGCAACGCTGCACACCAATGATGCTCCATCTGCTGTCACCCGCTTGATTGATATGGGCATTGAGCCCTTTTTACTGTCGTCTACTTTGCTGGGTGTGCTGGGCCAGCGATTGATCAGAATGTCTTGCCCAGCCTGTAAAGGCGAAGGATGCCCTGCCTGTGGAGAGTCTGGATATAGTGGGCGCGCAGGTATCTATGAGTTGATGACGACGAATGAAAAGATTCGTGAGCTGATCCACCAGCATGCTGCTGAAAGTGAGCTACGTAAACAGGCTCTGCTAGGTGGAATGCGAACCCTGGCTGATGATGGTAAGCGCTGGGTTACAGAAGGAAAAACCACTCTCGAAGAAATTTTACGTGTCACTGGTTCAGTAGAAATCGACTAAGCATATGCCACGTTATCGATTTGAAGCATTAACGTATGCGGGTAAAAGTGAGCGCGGCAGCATTGAGGGAGATAGTGTGCGTGCAGTGCGCCAAGCCCTCATGTCAAAACAATTAGTACCAGTTGTAATTGAGCTTGAGGCAGAGTGGAATAAGCAAGCTTTTTGGAGTAAGTGGCTTTCTAAAAATAAACCGCTCAGTAAAGCAGATCTGGCAATTATCACTAAGCAAGTGGCCATTCTGGTTCGTTCAGGGGTGCAAATTGATGAAGCATTATCTGTGCTTGCCGAAGAGACTAGTCAAGTACATGTCAAAACAGTATTGCAGTCTGTAGTATCGGAATTAAGAGCAGGTTTGTCTTTCTCTAGAGCCATTGCTGGGCAGCCCCTTTCATTTGATCCTCTCTACCAAGGCGTGATTGGCGCTGCTGAGCAATCAGGAAAAATGGGGCAAGTGCTGACTCAATTAGCCGAGTTTTTGGAAAAACGCCAAGCGCTAAAACAAAAAGCCATTGGAGCCCTGGCTTATCCAGTGATGTTGACTGGGGTGGCTTTTATGATCGTCTTATTCCTAATGACCTATGTCGTCCCGCAGATCGCAAGAGTTTTTCAGAGTTCTAGGCAGGTTTTGCCATTCTCTACGCGATTTATTCTGGGTCTCTCCGATTTTTTAATGAATTGGGGTTGGGTTCTATTGATCATGACTATGGCGGCTATTTTTTATATTCGCCGAGCATTGGCAAAGGAAGATATTCGTTTGAGCGTGGATCGTGCTTTGCTAAACGTCCCTCTGCTGGGACCTTTATTGCTTGGTTTTGAGACTGCGCGCTTTGCTAATACAATGGCTATGCTGGTTTCTGCTAATGTACCAATCTTGACGGCACTTCATAGTGCGCGGAGTACTCTGAGTAACTCAGTGTTGAAAACCGCCATTGATTCGACTGAGGAGCGTTTACGCGAGGGAACAACCTTAGCAAGGGCATTAGGAAGCCAGGGTGTCTTTTCGCCTATCTTGATCCACTTAATACGCTCAGGTGAAGCCTCTGGTAAGTTAGCTGAAATGCTGAAATATGGTGCCGAGAATGCTGAGCTTGAGTCTGAGCAAAAAACAAAAATATTTACCAGTTTGCTTGAGCCTTTATTAATATTGGTAATGGGCTTAATGGTATTGGGAATTGTGATGGCGGTAATGGAGCCAATCTTAGAAATGAATTCTGGAGTGAGATAAAATGCAAATATTAATTATGACTGGTCCGCATAGTAGGGTGCGAGAAATTTCCCTCAGTGCGCGCCATTTGGCGTTTGGTTTTGCAATGATCGTTTCCCTATTTATTGGCATTCAATTTGTAGTTTATGTAATGACGAATGAAACTCAAGATCTTTTACAGGCAATAGAAAAAAAAGAGTTTCAAGAAAATCGCATGACCCTTAAATCCGAAGATGACTACGAGGCAAAATTAATGGAGCTGCAGGCTAGGTTAGATGAGGCTCAACGCAATCTTGCGCAATTAGATGATTTGCGCGCAAAGCTTGCGGCTGGTAATGGTCAATTTAATTTGGCAAATAATGTGATTGACCTTGGTAATGCTCAAGGCGGCCCCTTAAGTCCTGCAAATGCTGTGATCAATTTAGGCAATCAAGGGGAGCAATATGGCGCTCGTCTTGATCGCACTGTGCAAGACTCTATCGTGCTCAATAGTCGTTTAGAGGAGATGCAAAAGTCTCTAACGCAATCTTGGGATGCAGCCAATTCTCTGCCAACTGGATCGCCCTTGCCGCTCATGCCACAAGCTTCAAGTGGCTTAGGCTATCGTATTGACCCCATTACCCGTCAGACAGCATGGCATGAAGGAACCGATTTTCCGGCAGCTTATGGAACTCCTATTATGGCAACAGCAGATGGCTTAGTGAATCGTGCAACATTTGATCCTGAGTACGGATTTGTAGTTGATATTCAACACAAAAATGGCGTTGTTACCCGTTATGCACATGCTCAAGAGCTCTTGGTTAAGCAAGGTGACTATGTTAAACAAGCCCAAACAATTGCGAAGGTGGGCTCTACTGGCAGGTCAACGGGACCGCACTTGCATTATGAAGTGCTCCGAGACGGTGTCACTATCAGCGCCAGATAGTTTGATTTGTCTTTAAGTGCTTGTTCAAGTTTGAACTTATCAACTGGAACATCAAAGTACCAGCATTTCTTATTACTTGCCATTTGGCAGTCTTTAGCTTTTCCGTAGGCTGGGTAAATGGTTCAAATATCTTCCGCTCTAATGCCTTGATTCAATCAAGCCTCGTCAGACAGAGGATCGCTTATTGTCTGTTCCAAGCGAAACAATTTATTGAGCGTCTAGTTACAGGACGCTCGATGTCTGCTTTCGGCCTTGATTTCAACCCGTTGATGCAACACACTATCAACTGCGTGAGCGCAAGGAGTGTTGCCCATGAAACAACGACCTCGAATCTATTACACAGCTACCCAGAAGGATTTAATGTGGGAGCGCTGGAA
>Ga0316229_1001457_pt1 | contig 24026 bp, 19 predicted proteins | sample TBH18023metaG_FD_206011 | JGI IMG/M metagenome (GOLD analysis project Ga0316229, IMG submission 206011) | Freshwater microbial communities from Trout Bog Lake, Wisconsin, USA - TBH18023 | ecosystem: Environmental > Aquatic > Freshwater > Lake > Hypolimnion/Profundal zone | place: USA: Wisconsin... | reverse complement strand
CGCTTGAGCCTCCCCGGCCAACGCCCGCTGTTCGGAGGCATGTTGTACTCACCCCTTAACATGCGGTAAAACATCTTTATGGACCCCGAACTGCCACATACCCGATTACCCGCGCAAAATTGGTTTCTCGCCTTCATGGCAACCAAGGGCTTTCGCCCCTCGGGGCCGGAGACCTTTTCCAACGGAAAAGCCACGATCCAGATTCGCGAGGACCGGCTTGTTGCCGATCCGGGCACCGGGGATAAACGCTGGCAATCGGATGTTTCCAAGGCCGACCAGCAAACCATTACCCTCGTCGTGGACCAAATCTTAAAGACGCGTCCGTTTCTCACCGACACCGACGTCGCCAAGGAGCAGATCGAGCGGCAGCGCCTCCAACAGGCTCTGGAGGGGATCGCCACCTCGATCCAGGACGGCCCCGACACCAGCGGTGGCGTTCAACTGCGCCGGTTCTTGTGGTCGCTATACAACCAGCACCACCTCATAAACCTCTGGCGCATGACAAGTTCACTCGATTCCCAGCACGCCGCCTGGGTTTCGCAGGTGTTCGCAGGCGCCCTCACGGGCATATTGAAGGAAGCCGATTTGAAATGTGCCCTGGCAACCTCCGGCGAGATGAGCCGCTGGGACCGGGAGCAGCCGAGTTCGGAAGCGATGCGAAAACTGGACAACGCGGAGCACATCGTTTCCGGGTTGGCCCAAGCCACGCTGCCGAGCCGTTCCCACACGGAAATCGCCGACCTGCTGCGCCAGTTCGCCAATGCAAAGCAGATCTTCCAGGGGGAGGGGTGCTTGTGATACTCCGTTGGCGAGGTGAGGCCCGTCAGGAGCCATTTTCCCTTCATTCCGATACCACCCATCACTTGCGAGGTAATGCTCTTTGTTCGCAGATTGGTCTCGTGATTCAAACGTGAATCCCGCATCCACTCACCGACCCAAATGGGAGATCGACCGGCTCCTCGACAGCCTTATTGGCCAGGAGGTGCGCGTGGCTGCGAACTCCTTTTCCCCTGCGCCGGCGAATGGTGAGCATCCGCAGCGATTCGTCCCCGTCCGGGAGCTCTTCCTCCCAGACAACACCCGGCCTTCCAGTTTGCCCGTTTACTTCGAAGGCACGCTCGAAAAGCACTGGCGCCGGATTGGGGTGGTGTACGCCTACTTGGATGGTCCCAAGATGCCCGACGGGGCGGCCGAGGGGACGACCCCGTTCCGAGGCCGCATCGCTGTGATCCTCAAAGGCCCCGCCCTGGTGCAACTGGCCTTTCCCTTCGAAGTGGAAAAACTCCCTGCTGACCCCGACAATTACTGGCGGGATTTGAAGGTCCCCTGCGCACAATTTGAATTCGCTTTTTCGGAGGCCACCGGGATCGGCGACCACAGGGACAGCCCCAGCCGGGAGGCAGTAGTCTGAACTCTCCCCTCCCTTGTTGGCTTGGCGCATCCTCCCTCCCATAACGCCGTTTGCGGTTTGTTGACTTGGCTCCCAGAACTGCGGTAGATGGTTTTTGCCGAGGAAAAAGTTATGGGAGGGAGTCATGCCGGCAGTCGCCAGGGGCAAGCAGAAGCCCGACCTGAACCAACTCGACCTGTTTTCGTTTACTCCACGGAGTCTCCAAGCCTATGAAACCACTGACGCAATATGGGTTAATGGCCGTGCGGCACTGGCGGGAGTTCCGCCCCCGGATGTTCGCGGAATTACGACGGAAGGGCCTGCTCTGCGACATGCTCCAGGACGCGGAGGAGCGGACGGCCAGGGAGGTGGACGAACTGCGGCGTCACTTCCAGGAGCAGGGCCTAACGGCCCAGCAGGCCCACGATCGGGCTTGGGAAATAGTCCGCAATCGTTACATTCTCCTCCCGCCGGAAGCGTAGCGGCGGACCAGGCCCACTCGCCTGAGGAGCCTGCCCCGGCCGTCGCCCTGACCGCCGAACCGGAACCGGTCCGTAATCAGCGCAATTATCGGATCACCGATGCGGACCGGTTGGGCGTCGGCTCGCTCAAGAGGAAATGCCAGGACAACCTGGCGGCCATCGAGTTGCTCAAGTGCCTCGAAGCCGAAGACCGCCCGCCCACCGAGGCGGAGAAGCGCGTGCTGGTCCGGTATGTCGGCTGGGGCGGACTACCCCAGGTCTTCGATTCCTGGAATGAGGAGTGGAAGGAAGAAAGCGAACGGTTGGAGCGGCTGCTCACGCCCGACGAACTGGAATCCGCCCGTGCCACCACCCTCAACGCCCACTATACAGCGCCGGTGGTCATCCGGGCGCTGTATGCCGCCTTGGAACGGCTTGGTTTCGAGCACGGTCGTATCCTGGAGCCGGCGCTCGGGTTGGGCCATTTCATCGGTCTGATGCCCGACGAAATGCACCAGCGGTCCCGCATCACCGGCGTCGAAATCGATTCGCTCACGGCCCGTCTCGCGAAGTTGCTCTATCCCGACGCCGACATCCGTCACCAGCCTTTCGAGCAATCCACCCTGGCCGACGGGTATTTCGATGTTGCCATCGGCAACATTCCTTTTGGCGACTACAAACCATTCGACCTGCGTTTCAAAGCATGGAAGTTCCTTATCCACGACTACTTCTTCGCCGCCGCGTTGGAGAAGGTGCGACCCGGCGGGCTGATCCTGTTCATCACGTCGAAGGGCACGCTCGACAAAACCGACGGCGCGCTCCGGGAATACATTTCCCAGCAGGCCGACCTGCTCGCCGCCATTCGCCTGCCCAACGATGCCTTCAAGAAAAACGCCAACACCCAAGTGACCACCGACATCGTCATCCTGCGCAAACGCCTCCCGGGCGAGTTGCCTTCCGGTCCAGCTTGGAAGGCCCTCGCCGAGATCACCAACTCGCTCAATGAGGTGATTCCGGTGAACGAGTATTTCGCGACCCACCCGGAAATGCTGCTCGGCGAGATGCGCTTGGAAGGCCGGATGTATGCCCGTAGCGAGCCTACCCTCCAGGGCAACGGCGTTCCCCTGGCGGAACGGCTCGCCCAGGCCATCGCCCTGCTCCCGCAGGACGTGTTTCGCCCGCAAACCCGGCCCGCGAACGTCCCTAACCTCGACCTGACCTTCCCCGCTCCCGACCACATCAAGCCCAACGCTTACACGCTCGTGAACGACCGGATCGGCATCCGAGACGGCGACCATATCCACATCGTGGACGGCCTGCCCCCTCCCCGCGCCCAGCGCATCCGGGGCCTGATCCGCGTGCGGGACGCTGTCCGGTCCTGTTTGCGCGCCCAGGTCGAGGCCGCCAACGAAGACGATATTCAGGCGGCACGACTGCAACTCAATCAGACCTACGACCGGTTTGTGGCCCACCACGGCCCCATTTCGGAGCGGGCCAACACCTCCGCCTTCCGAGGCGATCCCGACCTGCCGCTGCTCCTGTCCCTGGAGCACTACGACTCGGAAACCCGCCGCGCGGCGAAAGCCGCGATCTTCCGCGAGCGAACCGTCCAGCCCCGGAGACCGCTCCCGGAGATCAACAACGCCCAGGACGCCTTGCTCGTCTCGCTCGGTGAGCGCGGCCGGGTGGACCTTGATTACCTGTCCAACCTGCTCCGCCGAAAACCGTCCGAGTTTCTCCCTGACCTCAAGGGCACCGTTTTTCTCAACCCGCAAACCAATTGCTGGGAAACCGAAGACGAGTACTTATCCGGCAACGTCCGCGCCAAGTTGGCGGTCGCCGAGGCTGCCGCCCTGGCGGATGACCAGTTCCAGCCCAATGTCGAGGCTCTCAGGCTGGTTCAACCCGCAGACCTCGCTGCTTCCGAAATCGACGCCCGCCTGGGCAGCACTTGGATTCCTTCCAACGACATCCGCGAGTTCGCGCACAACCTGCTCGGCGAGGAAGGCATCACCGTCAGTCATGCGCCCCAGCTCGGCTTGTGGGTAGTCCAGGGCGATTACGGCATCCGCTTCAGCGTCGCCAACACCACCGAGTGGGGCACCGACCGTTGCAGTGCCATCGAGCTGCTTGAAGACGCCCTCAATCTCCGCACCCCCACCGTTTATGATCACGACCCGGATACCGACCGCGATGTGGTCAACGGCCCGGCGACCGAAGCGGCGCGCGACAAGCAGGAGAAAATCAAAGAACGCTTCAAGCAGTGGATCTGGCAAGACGATGAGCGTCGCGAGCGGCTCGCGCGCACATACAACGGCGAGTTCAACAACGTCCGCCTCCGCTCCTTCAACGGCGACCACCTCCGGTTGGCGGGCGCCAGCCCGGCCATCATCTTGCACCCGCACCAACGCGCCGCCGTCTGGCGCATCCTGCAAACGCCCAACTGCCTGCTCGCCCACGTTGTCGGCGCCGGTAAGACTTACACCATGGTTGCCGCGGCAATGGAGTTGAAACGGCTCGGCCTGGCCCGGAAGCCCCTCTTCACCGTGCCCAACCACATGCTCGGCCAGTTCTCTTCCGAACTTCTGACGCTTTATCCCGGCGCGAATATCCTCGTGGCCACCAAGGAGGACTTCGAGAAGGAGAAGCGCAAGACTTTGATGAGTCGCATCGCCACGGGCAACTGGGACGCGGTCATTGTCACCCATTCGGGCTTCGAGAAGATTCCGCTATCCCAGGCCACGCAGGAGGAGTTCATCAAGGGCGAGTTGCGCGTGTTGACCCTGGCCATCGAACAACAGCGGGAGGAGCGCAACTCCCGCATCGTCAAGGCGTTGGAGCGCGCCAAGAAGCGGCTGGAAGGCAAGCTCAAGGAACTGGTCGCCAGCGAGAAGAAAGACGACGGCCTCACGTTCGAGGAGCTGGGTGTGGACCGGTTGTTCGTGGACGAAGCCCACTGCTTCAAGAACCTGTTCTACGTCTCGAAGATGACGCGCATCGCCGGGCTCCCGCAGACCGCTTCGCAACGCGCGTTCGACATGTTCCTGAAGGTGCTCCACGTCCAGCGCATGAACGCCGGCGCCGGGGTGGTCTTCGCCACCGGCACGCCCATCGCCAACAGCGTGGCGGAGATGTTCACCATGCAGCGGTATCTCCAAATGACCGCGCTCAAGGCCCTCAAGGTGGACCATTTCGACTCCTGGGCGGCCACGTTTGGCGAGCCGGTAACCGCGATGGAATTGGCGCCAGACGGCTCCGGCTACCGGCTGAATACCCGCTTCGCCCGGTTCATCAATGTGCCGGAACTCATGCAGCAGTTCCGCCAGGTCGCCGACATTCAGACTCAGGCCATGCTCCGGCTCCCGGTGCCGGACCTTCACACGGGCAAGCCCGCCGTCGTCAGCGCGCCGTGTTCCCCGGAACTCAGACAGATTGTCGAATCACTCGTCGAGCGGGCGGAGGCTTTGAAAACCGGCCAGGTCGATCCGCGCGAGGACAATATGCTGCTGGTCACGACCGACGGCCGCAAGGCGGCCCTGGATTTGCGCCTCCATGACCCCCGATTGCCGGATCATCCGGACAGCAAGGTCAACAAGGCTGTAGCCGAGGTCGAGCGCATCTGGCGTGAGACCGTTGCGGGGCGCTCCGCCCAACTCGTCTTTTGCGACCTTTCCATCCCCACCGGCGGAAAAGGGTTCTCGGTCTATGAGGACATGCGGGACAAACTGGTCGCGCGAGGAGTGCGCGCATCCGAAATCGAGTTCATCCAGGACCACGACAACGACGCCGCCAAACTGCAATTGTTCCGGGATGTGCGGGCGGGCAAGGTCCGTATCCTTTTTGGCAGCACCCAAAAGATGGGCACCGGGGCCAATGTCCAGGAGCGCCTGATCGCCCTCCACCATCTCGATGCCCCCTGGCGCCCGGCCGATGTGGAGCAACGGGAAGGACGCATTCTGCGCCAGGGCAATACCAATTCCGAGGTGCAGGTCTTCCGCTACGTCACCGAGGAGTCCTTCGACGCGTATATGTGGCAGACCTTGGAAACCAAGGCCAAGTTCATCGCCCAGGTGATGACGGGCGAGAGCGACCTGCGCCGCATCGAGGATATTGACGGCGCCGCCCTCACCTACGCCGAGGTCAAAGCCATCGCGTCGGGCAACCCGCTCGTCATTGAAAAGGCGCGCATTGACGCGGAGGTCGCCCGCCTCAGCCGCCTGCACTGCGAACACCAGGAAACGATTTTCAAATTGCGCAGCCGTGTTCGTCATCTCACCGACGATATTCCCCAACTGGAAAAGCGGCTCGAAGACGTGCGCCGCGACCTGGCCACCCGGCAGGACACCAGCGGCGATCAATTCGTCATGGTCATTGAGGGGCAGGAGATCCGCGACCGTGGCATCGCCGGCGAGTTGTTGCTGCGGCGGGCTGAAAAGATGCGCGGAACTCATTCCGACCGCCAGGTCGGCAGCATCGCAGGCTTGCAGGTTTTCGTGTCTGACAATTTCATGCAAGGCCCCGAAATCGTCCTCAAAGCCGCGACCACTTACACCGCAAAGGTCACGGATACCGCTTTGGGGACCATTCGCTCCGTCGAACACACCATCCAACACCTCGATGAAACCGCCGCCAACCTCGCCCAGAACCTGAGCGACACCCGCAAGCGCCTCGCGGACACCCAGGCCCAGGTCGAAGCGCCGTTTGAATACGCCGCACGCCTGACCTTCCTGGCGCGTCGCCAGCAGGAGATCGAGGATGAACTCGACCTCACCAAAGGCCAGGCGCCCAGCGCGCTCGATGGGGAACCAGACGAGGTTCCATCCGAGAGCGGCAGGCCAGGCGAGCCCGAGCCAGAGGGACCGGGTTTGATTTGAAGGCTCTCCTCGTCTGACTCGGTCGAGGCCAAGCAAGCCAATCCCCCTTTGTCGCTGCAAAAGACGGCCCTGGAATCTGCCACGGACACCGTCATCTACCGCTTCGGCGTCAACGCCGAGATCAACCGCAACTGCGAAGCCGTCACGCCCACCGACTCCGCCGCGGTCATCAGCCAGCACATCCCGAACAAACACATGGTCCACTAATACGGCACGCACTCCAAAAATCCGCGGCCTGCGCCAGCACGGACTCCCTTCTATGCGGCGCCGCCAGCCAAAGGCCCTATACCTCTTCGCCGGTGGGCCGCTTATGCGCCGGGGTGAGGATGGCATTTTCGGTTTTCACAAAACGGCTGCGCCACTGAAAAGCCCGGCCATCGCGGTCCGGGATGAAAGCCGGGGGATGTGCAAATCCACGGCCTGCTTTCCGCACTGGATCACTTCTTGCCTGCCAGCGCCTTCACGACATCCAGGTGTCCATTCGCCTCCGCGATCTTAGATGCCGTCATGCCTTGGACTTTGACCCCCGGCTTCGCCCCAGCTTTGAGCAAGGCCTTCACCACTGCCAGGTTGCCGCGATAAGCTGCCATCATCAGTGGGGTTACCCCCTCATCGTTCGGGGCATTGACATCGGCGTGCTTGCCTATCAGGAGAAGTGCGGCATCTGGATGGTCGTTCTGTGCGGCGAGCATCAGCGCGGTCTGCTTATGCGTCCTGTTCGCGGCATTTATCTCTGCGCCTCTTTCAAGAAGCATCTGTGCGATCTGTTCATCCCCGACACCGGCCGCATACATTAACGGGGTATCACCATCTTCCGTCCGCGCATTCACGTCCGCGCCCTTCTCGAGCAACGCACGCACAACCTCCTTCGCCGCAGAGTTTCCCATGCTTCCACCAGGCACGGCACCAATTCTGCCCGGCATTCCAGCCTTTAACAACTCTCTGAGGGCATTTGCGGCGCCAGGCTTCTCGATCGCCAGCATCAACGCGGTGTCCCCGCGATTGTTCCTAGCATTCGCATTCGCCCCCTTTTGAAGCAGGAGGCTCACGATTTGTGCATCACCTGCGACTGCTGCGATCATCAAGGCCGTGCCTCCATCGACTGTCTTGGCGTTCACGTCCTCGCCTCCGTCCAACAGCTTGCGTACGACTTGTGTGTCGCTGGTTAAGACTGCCGTCATCAAGGCCGTGTGGCCACTAGCTGACTTTGTATTCTGCGTCGCGTTTGTGGCCATGACGGGGACAATGATATCTTGGCAATTCCTCGCCTGCATTAACACCGTTGAGCCATCGTCGGCCTTAACATTAACATCGGCACCGCTGGCCAACAAAACCCGAACAATTTCACGATTTCCATGATTGGCCGCGTACATCAATGCTGACCAACCATTTAACCACGCAGGGGTGCAATTTGTCGTCTTCGCATTGACATCCACGCCTTTGGACACCAATACCCTCACAACTTCCAAGTTGCCCCTCGCGGCCGCGAACATTAACGCAGTTTCACCGGAAGAATTCTGAGCATTGACATCAGCGCCCTTTGCGAGCAAAGCGCCGACAACATCCGCATCACCCTCTTCAGCCGCCTCCACCAATTTTGCATTGAGGTCACCTGCGGCACCGGCGGCAAAGGCTCGCGGCAAGAGCAAGAGAAGTATTAGTGAGATCGCGGGCCCCAAGGCTAAAGAGGAGAATATACTTCCGGGGCGGCCGACAGCGCAGCATTTTGCAGGCTTGGTTTTCATATCTTCGTTCGTATTATTGTGTATTGTGTTTTATGGGCCATCTAGACATTTCAACGGGCCGGCCCACAGCTCGCTGAGCAAGCTAACCAACGCCACACGACACCGATTCGCACAAAAGTCACATCGCGGATCGGGGTCGCAAAGATTGTTTTCTCACACATTCGCGGTAGAAGTGGCACATATTGATGGCTGGTAGTAATCCCGAGGTCCCATCCTTTCCGCGCGAAGCGTCATTGAATCCGCGATCATCGTGGTACCGGATAGGCCTGCGCCTTTGTCAATCGCTCGAATTCCTTAAGACATTTCTCCCCCTCAGACCGCCTTCCAAGCTGAAGCAGGCACGCTGCCCTGCCAAGCCAGGCCATTGCGGTCTTCCGGTCAGCCTTTATGGCCTTGTCGAATTCTGCCATAGCGTCTTCTGTCCGCCCGAGTTTTCCCAAGGCCCACCCCCTTCCCGACAGCGCATCTGGATGAGCCGGGGAGAGCTCCAATGCCTTATTGAAGGAATCGAGGCCTTCTTCGCTACGCTCCAGCTTAAGTTGTGAGAACCCTTTTATGTTCCATCCAGCAGCCGCCTCCTTCGTGTCAGCCTCAATCCCTTTTGTTGCAGCCTCGATTGCCTCACCATACCGCCCCGCCTCGCTCAGCATCCCTGCCACGGCGAACCATGCTATGTTGTTTTTCGGATCGACCTCTGTCGCCTTGGTGAACGCCTTGAGAGATTCACCTTTTCTGCCGAGAAGTCCAAGCGTCGCTCCCTTCATACACCATATAACTGTGTTTGTGGGGTTGGTCTTAAGCGACTTATCACACTCATCAAGGACCTTCTCGAACTTGCTTGCGCGCAAGAGCGGAGAGATATGGTCAAACCACTTCTGCAGAGTCTTATCTTTAGTGTGGATCTGCGAGATGACGTCATTTCGGTTGGAGCTATAAGAGCTCTGTTGGGCGATACTGCATTCAGTGATCGATAAGACCGCAGCGATTAGCGCACCAAGGAACCTCCTATAGCCGCGCAAAGGGGCTTTTGTTGTCTCACTCGCGCAAGAGCTAGACCGAAGTGCGTGCCGATGGAAAACAGTACGTGGGAGTGTCAATGGTATGTACATGTGAGGTTGTTGGTTAGCTGTGTGCATAATCCCGGGATTCACTTGCTGAAGTTGATGGAGGAGATCAGCCCCTTTGCTCGCTCCACGGCCATCGGAAAGTCGTCCTCGGCCGCTTGCAGGGTGAAATCCACGGCGTGGTCCCCAACTTTGATGGTCGTGTGGTATTGGCAGACGTGCATGCCGAGCGGACCGTTAAACATTGTGACCCAGGCGAGGGCCTTGTACCCATCGACTTTTATCTTCGCGGCGTTCTTTGACTTGAACCCCTGCAGGTTCATCCGGTGAAGGTCGTCGTCCTGTTGTCGGTGCCATTCCAAACTCCATTGCATAGGGAGGTCCGGCAAGGCGCAAATGAGGAGCGTTGGGGAGCCTCTCTTTAGCGTAGGGCTCATCAGGCAAATAGCTCCCTCGACTAGGCTCTCAACCTCGACCGGCTTCCATCCGAGTGGCCGTGCGTAACTGAATTGGACTCCGCCGTGAGAGTAGGTCTGGCGCTCCGCCCCCGCAGGCGGTGTGGGCCGGGCGGTGGGACGCTTGGTAGCCGGCAGGGCGTCGAGATACTGGACAGCGTCGGCGTTGCGAAAAAACTCCGCGACGTACCGCGCGGTTTTGCCATTCAGGTCTGCGGCGTTGACGTCCGCCCCGTGGGCGATCAAAAAACGCAACATGTTTACATCGCCACACTGTGCAGCGTCGTGGAGAGCAGTTCCGATCGTGCCGGCCCCGGCCTCGACATCGGCGCCTTTTTCGACGAGGAGCTCCACCACGGGAAGGTGCCCGTGCGCGCACGCTCGTTTCAGCGCGGTCATGCCCAAGAGCGACTTTCGATTGACGTCCGCGCCGGCGCCAAGCAGCGTCCGAAGAAGGGGCAGGCGGCCAGCGCTGGCTGCCTCACACAGAGGGGTTACCCCTTGCTTGCCAACGTCCGGGTTAGCCTTGTGAGCTAACAGAAGGGCAGCTATCTCTGCGTGATTTTCGACAACGGCACAATATAGTGGAGTGGAGCCGTCTGACTCAAGTTGCTCATTTACATCCGCCCCGAGATCGATCAGCTGTCTTACAAGAGTTAGATCTCCTTCAGCAGCAGCATCATGGAGCGAGGGCGGGGAGCCCTCTTCATGGAAACGAACATCTTCGAGGTAAAACCGCACCCCCTGAGGGTTGGATCTCCCATCCACAGCCCAGCCAAAGGGACAAATGACGGCCCCCCAGCTTTTACCTTTCTGCCTGATGACCACCTTCTTCCATTCGATCGTCAATGTCACGCGAATACGCTCCTCGGTAAGCGAGTTCAGATACCGCTTTAGAGGATCGGTGTTCCCGCCGCTGAAAAACTCGACCGCCACGCCGTCGCGGGCAGCGCGGGCGAAAAACTCAACGCCGTCGACATGGAGGTCGGACAAGTCCTTCCCGGGCTTGTCGCCCCAGTTGTTGCGCGGGTATTGCCAGGCTACGGCCGCCCAGTTGCTGCTGCCAAGCTGGTAGCTCCACCTTTGGCAGGTAGCGTGCGAATGGGGACGCTCGGTGCAGTTCGAATCGCACTGGACGTACGTCCGGCCCGCTTGGCCGTCGCCCATTTGTCCTGTGGGGAGGAAGCCAAGCGCTTCAAGGTCTGCGGGGGCGGCTTTGGCTTTAGGCACCAAGCAAGCGGAGGCCACAAAGAGCACGACCAGCACGCCAGCCCTGAGCACGGCAATTATCCTTCGCGGCTGCGTAGATGGGACCATCTGCATGTCAATTCCGCTTGGTTGTGTTTGGTCGATCAGGTTCTCTGACGGCGCAGCGCGTGCAGAGGAGTCAGGGGGCGGGCCTCCAGAATACGCACGCGGTGTGCCAATAGTGGTTACTGCGTTCATGCCCTCACCTCCAATGCCGCAGAGACTCGACAACGGGTTTAGGTTGACGGTGTTCGTCCCAGCATCCCCAATCTCGCTCCGCTGCCGCGAAGGGGGCGCCGGCCGGCGCAGTGGAGACCTTCCAAGTCTCGGAGAAAGCCTCGAAGACCGCGGCCGCGTTGGTGTCGGAATTCGGAAACTCCTTGATGAGGGTCTCCCAGTATTGCTGCTGTAATTGAGGTGTGAACGCTGGATTTCCCCCGGAAGGATAACCATGCTCCTTTACCAGGATGGGGCGGGCGCCATTGCGCATCTCGCGAAGCGCCTGGCAACGCTCCCTCAGCCAAGCCACTGCTGCCTTGGCGTCTGCCAAATCGCGACCTTGGAAAATCCAATGCATATTCGGGGCGTGGAAGTCGCCAAGCTTCCGAAGGTCTTCGTTGCCGTAGCTCGTGATCGGTTCGCTCGTACTTACGGGGACATTCGGCAGTGCCGCGCGCACTAAATTGACCGCTGCTTCCAGGTCTTCGAAAGCGCCTCCTCGAAGCAGAGTTTCGTTCCCAACCAGCATGCCGACGACATTCGTGTGGTGGATGGCCAAGTCAACCGCAGTTTGTATCTCACGGACCGATTTCACGTCCCAGATGCCGAGTATGACCGTCATCCCGAGTTCGGAAGCGATCGGCACGATTTGATCGAGACCGTCATTCGGATTGCAGGAGTAGGTCACCAAGCCAGTAAGCCCCGCCTCGCGCAATACCCTAAGGTCGCTTCGAATGCCCTCGGGAGTAGCCGATCGGTGTTGACCGGGAAGCGGGTTGTAATCCGCCGGAGTGTAGGCAACAAAATGGGAATGGCTGAAAGCCTGCTGAAGCCTAGCGGTCTTCACGGTGCGCTGGCGACCCTCTTCATTGAGTCCGCACCCGCCGAGGAGGAGGAAGCCCAAAGCGCCTGCCCACAGCCAGGCCGCCAACACCCAAGGTGACCGGCACCCGATGAGCCGTGCCGGCCACCATGAACCCTTCGCACTATTCGAAGTAGATTTCATCGAGGGCGAACTCCGTTTCGGTCGCACCGCCGTTTTGGTCCTGGTTCGTCACGAACGTCAGCCCATTACAGACCTTGCTGAGCTGCTTGGCGGTATATCCACTAATGTCGCATTCGTAGCGGGTCCACTTCGGAGAGAGCTTGAGCCAGCGCGTCTCGGCCGGCATCGACATGCTGTCACCGAACTTCTTATCGCCCAGAATGCCCACTTTCACCTGAATCCGCACTTCACTGCCACCTTTGGCGCGGGCGAAAAAGACGAGCTTCTTTTTCTTCAGGCCTGAGAGGTCGTAATACCAGCCGCGGTCATCTTCACCCCACCATGCCGGGCTGTCAGGCCCACTGACGAAAGCGCAGCCAACCCAGTTCGGCGATTTCCAATTGATCTTCACGCTGATGCAGGTCGCGGCGGCTTTGCCTGCCGATGCCCCCTCGGGGATATAGGGATCGTCTTTGCTGGCCACGTCGATTTTCATCATTTCACCGGCTTCGGCCGGCATATAAGCGTAGGGAACGAAAGGCATCGGGGCTCCAGGGGCCAAATCCTTGTAGATGTAGAACTTGCCGTCGGCGTCGAGCCTCGGGCGCCGGATGTCTTGAGCAGCCGCCTGATGAAGGGACCCGACGCTCACCAGGGCCGCCATGGCGATGACCGTTTTTACCGCGTACTTTAGCATTCTCATATACTCTGTTATGTTTGTTTTTACGAGCTGGAGTGGCGCATCGGTGCGCCCTCCAACAAGAGAAACACGGGCTAGGCATTATTCTATCGGCTTTTCGCGCGTAAATCTGATAGCATCAAGCCACATTTGAGTTTGCCCCCCCGCGGAAGGAGATTGCTCGCCCCTGTCGACCCCGATCGAGAGACTGCAAATTCTGCTCAAGTCGTTAGGCTTGTTCCCGCATTCCGGACAGGGAGGTGCCCCAGCTTTCAGGCAGGCGGTGTGGTTGGTGCCCTTAAGAGAAATTGGCGTTAACGGCAACACGCAACGTGTCCAGTTCGTGCCGATGGTGAACGCCCGCTCGATCGGGTAAGACAGGCTGTCCCCGTTCCGTAGGGGCTTGCCTGCGCAGTCACGTGAGAGCGGGGCCACCTTGACCCGTATCACGCATTCCGGCAGAGCCGCCCGTGCCCACAAAACCAAGTACTTAAATCCTCGCAGGTCGTAATATTGCCCGCCGTCGGCATCCCACGGTTCCGCCCACCAGGGGGGAAGGGTACGGCCGGCAAAGAACCCGACCGCGGCCCAACCCTCGTCCCACGCCACCGCTTCCGAGGTCGTGCCGGACCAGAAAACCTGCCAGTCGATGCAGGTGCCTTTGCCGCCAAAGGGCGTGGTTACACACTTTGGATCCAGCCTCATCATCTGATCCAGAAAGGCGCGATCCCGCTTTGTATCGCACGGGTCGCCTGCGCCCCCGCTCATCCAGCCGTACGCTTTCAAGGGCATCGGCATGACCTGGCTGAAGTCGGAATAAACCCATAAGTCCGCGCCGCCCCTCGGCAGGAAGGCAGAGGGGATTCCGGTTTCAGGACCGCTTGGCGGGCGGTGAGCGAAACCGACATCGTCCAACCACACTTCCAGCGGGACCTCGGGGTCTGGCTGCTCACCACGGACAACCACGAATGCCAGGCTGCAAACGCGGCTTAGGTCATTAGGCTTACCTCCGCACGTGGGGCACAGCTTTCCCGGGGGAAGGTTGGTTGGACAAACGTGGCCAGGAGGCAGCCGCGGCGGTGTAAGTGGGACAACGCATTGCTGCCAATTTGTGCCCAGCTCAAACTCCCGAAATATCGGATAGGACAAACTGTCTCCGTTTCGAAGCGGGTGCCCGGCACAGTCCCGGCACAGGGGCCCAATCTTCACTTGCACACGGGTCCCGGGCCGACCCGCCCGCGCCTGGAACATCAGGCAGCGGTACTGGCGCAGATCATAATAATGCCCCCGCTCGTCGCCCTCGGATGCCCACCACAGCGGGAGCGTAGGCCCAGCGATCCAAGCGACCCCCGCCCAAGCCTGGTTCCAGGGCTGGCCCTCGGGTGTACGACCAGACCAAAACACTTGCCAATCAATGCAACTCCCCTTTCCACCAAAGGGCGCATTTGTGCATTTGACGTTGAAGCGCATCATCTGGTCAAGGAAACCGAGGTCCCGGTTCTGATCGCAATCCTCCGTGCCACCGGTCATCCACCCTGATGGCTTCAAGGGCATGAACATGGAGCGGCTATAATTGGTGTAAAGCCAAAACACGTCACCGTCCGATAGACGTATCGGTGCGGGTGGCCTGGGCGCGGAATTGGTCCGCAGCAGAAGGGGCTCGGGCAAGCAAAATGGGGCACTCAAGGCTGTGCCCTCGGCCAAGATTTGAGGGACGTGGGGATGCGATGCGGCAGCAGCGTTGGTCGGGCCTTTGATTTGCTGGAACCTTGCTACCGCATCTCTGGCCGCCGGAAGCGCCTCCCTCCAGGAGACGATGCCGTCGCGGTTCCTGTCGGCGGCGCAGGTGGTGGTGTGGTCGTCGGCAACGAAGTACCGTACCTTATTCAGGCCCGCAGTGAAAACCCCCATAGGCTGCCGGTCTTCCACAACATCGTTCGAGCTGGCCTCAGCTTCGGGGTCGGCCTCGTAAGCGCCTTCACCCGGACCACACGCGGAGATTATCGCCCAGTTCTTGGCCGCGCTCGTCAGATTGGTGAGGAAGCCAGTCGACGTGGCCTCGGCCCCGAAACGACAGGCGTCGGTCACCAGGAGCAGGGAATCGAAACGTCCCCCCTCGCGGTTTATCATCGTGACAATGTTCTCCAAAGTTAGCCCGGTGAGATCCGGCGCATTCACCAGGCCATCCGAGGGCATTAAATAGGCCTTGCCGTTCCTTGCCACGCCGTGGCCGGAATAGTAAACCACCAGCACTCCGCTACCGGCGCCATGTGAGATCTGCGAGAGATATGCGATTTGGTTCAGGATGTTCGCATGGGAGGGAATGTGGCTGGCGTCGCATTCTGGCGTCATTAGAACTACCTTATACTTGACATCCTGCAAACGGGCCGCGATGGAGTTGGCGTCGTTGATCGCGCCCCGTAGGACCGGAAGGCCGGCATGGGGCAACCACTGATCTACCCCTATCACGATGGCGTACTTGGGGTGGCCATCGCCGACCTGGGATGCGGACATGCCGCGGAAACCGCCGGCGCTTAAGAACGTCACCGCAACGAGCCAGCAAAAAGAGCTATTTCGCTTCATAAGGCATCTGGGAGGCAGTTCTGAGTTCTGCGCTAGGCAGTAATCTACTCTGCGCCTCGATGGTTGCGCCGAGTTCCCTCTTCTGGTGGTCGTCGGTCGCCAGATGCTCCCGAACGTGGCAAATCTGAATCAAACGCACGCGGAACCAGTGTGCGTCGGGATGTTCTTCCAGATATTGCAATAACAACTGGCATGCTGACTCCAGCGCCGCCGTGTCGCCGGACTTGGGAGCCAACAAGTTTTCCAAGGTAGCGACGCCGTATTTGGTGGTCACACCGGCCTTAATCCCCGCGCCGGCTTGCGAGGCAGAATGCTGGCCAGCAATCCAGCCCAACGGCAGGGCAAGCACCAGTGTAACAAACGCCGGGACGAGGACTCGCGGCCGAAGGAATGAGAGAAGCACGCTGAGAAATGGGGCACTCCCAGGGGAAATGTCGTCGGCCGCGCGCTCCGCAGGCGACGCGGAGCAACGTTCTTCGACTTGAGCCGGCAGGGCGCCGTGCGACTCCTGGAGATCGTAAAGGGCCTCCAGCAGAGGGACCTGCCCACCTTCGCTGAGCTTATCCCGTCGGGCGATCTCCTTCATCAGCCTCTCATGTTGATCGTTCATATTTTCTCAATTCAATCTTGTCTGCCTGTCATTGGGTAAAACTGTGGTCGGGACCCCAGAAGTTGTTCAATCCCGTAGTCTCCGACCAATGCATTCCCTCAAGGCCTTGCGGGCCTTCGCGAGCCCGTTGTTTACCGTAACCACTGAGACCTTCAGGATCAGCGCGATCTTGTCGTATGCTAAATCACCCAAATACCGAAGCTCCAACAACTCCCGCGAGAACGAGGCGAACTGGCGCATACACGCATCCAACGCGGCCACTCGCTCTTTACTCACCAGGACTTCATCTGGACTCATTCCTGCCCAAGACGCCTCAAATCCAAGATCTTCCGTCAAGGCCTCGAGAGAATCGGTCTTCTCGGCGCCCCGCTTCTGTGCATGGCAATAGCGTACATAGTTGAGAGTAACATTCCGGGCAACCTCCATCAGCATGCGTTCAATGTCCTGGCTTGCCTTTCCGCTGCACAAAGCCCGCCACAACCGAATCTTCACCTCTTGGCAAACATCGTCCTCATCAGCGTCGAGGGCATTACCTCGAAGAATGGGACCCACCACTGACCTAATAAGGGGATCCTTCGCAAGACACATAGCCTCGAACCCCCGCCAATCAGCAATCCGCACGCCCAAGGCACTCCGAAGTGCCCGTTCGTCCTCGGCGGCTTTGGGCGACGGCTGACAGCCGGAGGCTGAGCCTGCCTCGGCATCCAAGGGGGCAGGGCCGCCGGTGGGAGAATTGGACAGCGCCTCGAACACAGCGGCAATGACGCACTCAGCGGCTGCCTCGCTCCCGAGTTCAGCAACTGCCGCCGCCTTCACCCACGCCTCGTGGCGCTGACGCATTCCGCCAGCACGGACACCCGATTGTTTCGCACTCATGACGAGATGTTCAACCAAGCTACCACCCCAGGCCCCAAGGACGCCCCAACTCCAGACGGCTCAGGGTGCTAACCCCGAATGCTAGCGGAACCCGCCGCCAAGTCAAGCAAAGCCCCTGATCCGAGCTTCCCACAAGAATAAACACCACCGGGAAAATAAATTATCAGGAAATTTCGCCTCGGGTCGATTTGCCGGGCTGCGCAGCTTCCGGTGCTGTTCGCGCCAACCGGAACCGCCAGAGGCCGGGGCCGTGCGGAGTTTCGGATTCAGAATCCTAAATACTCTCCAGGCGTTCGTGTTCTTCGTAGTAGAGGGCGCTGGCGGCCGGCTGTGCCGCCCGCGCCGAACCGAAGAAAACCAACACCGAATACCCAACATGCAAACACTACCCGCCTTCGCGCTCGCTGCCGATGCTCCCGCGTCCGCCTCCGGCAACGGCAAGGACGAGTTCCACTTCCCCGGCGGAGACGGCACCGGCTCCCCGCCCGCTACCGGCGGCCAGGCCCAACCGTCCGGGCACGCCGAACACGCCGTTGCCGCCGCCCACTATAAGAAGAACGTGGAAGCCGACTTGGCCAGAACTCCCCCCACGCTGGACAGCCTCGACCCCCAAACTGCCAAAGACCAGGTCGTCTGCGGCGGCTCCGCCCAGCACTATGAGCAATACGTCACCAATCTGGCTCTGCAGCCCCTGGCCCCGTTTTTGAGCCCAGCCCGCGCCTTGGCTGCGGCTGGCGCCGCGCTCGTCCGCAACTTGGATTCACGCTTGGTGGCGCTCGCCGTCCTGATCGCCGGCACCACCCAGTATCAGGACGAAGTGACGGAAAACAAACCGTGGACGGTCATGGACATCCTGGCGGCGGTTCTGCTCGCGGTCGTCAGCTTCGCCCTGCTCGCTTCTGACCTCAACACGGTAGCTACCGTGCTCGTGGCCAGCGGCGTCCCCGGGATGACCGATAAGGTCTTGGCCCTCCTGTGGTCGCTCCTCCCGGTGGGGATCGCGGTGGACGTGAAATTCCTGGAGCGGGCGGTCAAGCTCGATGAGCACAAACGGCTGTACGTCGCAAGCACGTGGATTGTCGGGGGTGGGCTGGCCTTGGTCTGGGCTTTGCTGTTCCCCCGGTGCTTTGACGCCCACCTGGGTCAGTCGGCCACCGATCTCCTGGCTGCCGCTGCCAATCCGGCCGAGGCCGCTTCTCCCTCCAAAGGCTACTGGTTAATTACCCTCGGGATGGTGGCTTCCGGGCTGCTGGCCGGAGGCTGCTGGTTGACGTGGGAGGCGATTGCTGCTTCGCACCGGGTGTCTCGCCGCTACGTCAATCCGTTGTTTAAGAAGCTCAGCGAGGACCAGGCCACCTTGCGCAAGGCGCGGGACGAGGTGGACCTGGCGCGCAGCCGGATCGAGGGCCGTGTCCAGAGCCTCGAGGCGGCCATTGCTGCTTACGTCACGGAGGGGAACAACCAGTTTGGCCTGGCGCAAAAATCTCTCGCCCTCCAGATGGAGGCGACGCAGGCCTTTGCCGAGCGAGCCAAAAAACCATACCTCCATCGAGTCGGGGTAAAACCAACGCAATAGAACTCCGCTTCGACCGGGTTACTAATACTGACAGACAAAACTCAATCAACGAAAGCATATGAAACCGATTCAAACGCTGTTTACCCTTCCGCGCCCTTTGGCGTGCGCCGTCGCCATCCTCGTCGGTCTGGCTTCGGAGCCTGGTCGCGCGGCACCGGCGCAAGTCGTCACCCCCCACCGGGCGGTCGTGGCTCCGATCAGCCCGTTCCTCTCCCATGAAAACGCCTCGGATTGCTTCTCCAACCTCTTCACCTACGTCACCTCCCCGGCTTGGTCCAAGCCGGGCGACCGGATTTCGGTCTTTGACGGGCTGGCCCTTAAGCCCGTGGTGACGCTGGAAGTCCCCACGGACCTGCCGGTAGATACGGCCGTCGGCCGGGTGCGCCGCCTGGCCCGCGAATTGGCGGCGCTCCGCACCTGGCTTCTCTCCGACCGTCCCCACGCTCCGGAATGGGCCGGTGCGGTGGACGAGCCCGGCTTTATCCGCCTGGCGGCGGCTCAGCTTCGCGCTTCCCCCCGACAGCCGCTGGCGGTGCTCGTGCTCGGCAGCCCGTTCTATACGGGCGCCGCGGGCACGCTGTCGGCCTTTGCCATGTCAGACGGCTATGTGCCCTCGGACGGTACCCTCCTGGTCGCTCCGGGCCAGACCCCATTTGCCCAGATGGGCAAGGACGGCCTCATGGGCATCTCGGTTTATTGGGCGTACCTCGACGAGCGCTTTTCCCACGAGCAGCACCGGATGGCCTGCGGCCGTTTCTGGGCCCTGTTTTTCCAGACCCAAGGCGGCACGTTGGCCAGCTTTGCTGCCGCGCCCGGCATCGCGCTGGAGCGCCTGCGCTTGGGCGTGGCGGAGCCCTGCCTGGCGGTTTCGCTGGACCCGGCGGATGCTCGCGTGGTAGCCATGCGCAAGGTGATCGTGGAGCGTGCGCCCGACGCCCAGCAAACCAACGCCGTCGAGTCCGCGGTCCAGAAGCCGCCCGCCGCGTCCTCTCCGGTTCTCCCTCAACCGAGGGGCAACCCCGCGCCCAAGCTGTCGGCTTCGCCAGCCCCGCCAACCACCGTAGCGGTTGCCTCCTCTCCTGCCGGAAGCAACACGCTAAACGCGCTCACCGACGTACTTCCTGCGACTCCAAGCGGCAAAATCGGGATTGGTTGCGTCTGGGTCAGCCCCGGTTCACCCCGCCCCAATGAGGCCGATGTTGATGAGTACGTCACTACGCCAGAGGGCGAGGTGCTCTGTTACAAGCACACGGACGCCACCTCCGGCCGCTACTTCCGAGATGTTCGATCTGCGGGGTCGAGCCTCGATCCCGCTGAAAACTGGCAGTCTGCATGGGAGTACACAGAGTTGCGCGACCTTAACAATGCCGAGGCCGCCAAACTCAAGTTTTCCCTGAATTTGTTCCGCGGCTCCGGCGGCCCCATTCAAGGCTTCGTTCAAGTCTCTTGCGGCACGAGGCATGCCACGCAGCCTTTCACTTTCAGCACGCCCGTCGGTAATGAAGGGCTGGATCCCGATCAGCGGCCCAGTCCATTTTGGATTGACATTGATATCCAAGCTCTTCTCGATCGACTCGCCGCTGCGGACTGACCGAGACGCGCGCTTCGCCGCTCCGGCTTCTGCCGGGTTGGTGCTCGCCCTAAAGACAAAGCCGTATCTTCCCTTGATGACCACCTGTGAGAGCGAGGAATCAGAAGACTGTCGGCCAGCGCCTGTCGGGCCTAGTGGCCGCCGCCGTGCGCAGGAGCGTGAACGTGCCGCCAATTGAGCTCGAACGGGCTTCACAGCGGCCGCAGTGAAATCGAAAAACGAAACAACACAAGACGACGTATGAAAACAAACAGAATCAAGGTGCTAATGGCCGCGCTGGTCCTGGCCCTCTGGCCCCTCGCGAGCCGAGCGAGTTACATTGTTCCTCTACCTGGGCTCATCGGTTATTGGCCGGGTAACGGAACTGCCTCCGACGTTTCGCCGGTAGCCAACGACGGCAGCTTTGGCGGAAGCTACTCACCGGGCGTCCCGACGGAAGGGCTGGCCTTCAACTTGGCCACCGGCAAAGTGGTCATTGGGAACAACCCGGCGTACAACTTCACGAGTTATGCCGGCTGGAGCGTCGGCTTCTGGTTCAACGGCAACGGGACGCCGATTAACGTCAACAACGGCCTGTTCCTGGGACAGGACAATGGCTCGGGCTATAAGCCCAAATGGTTCATTGACTATGGCTACACCGTGTGGGGTCCCAATAGTTCTTACATCTTTCACGTCAATGATTATAACCAGGAACGGATTTTCGTCGGCTCTCCGTCCGAGCCGTCTCCCACCGGGTGGAATCAGTTGACCGTCACTATCAACACCGTGGACAACGGTACCGTATCGTTCTACTTGAACGGTCAATTAATAGGCACCGCTACGATGGGTGGTTAGGTTCTCGAAACTTCAGCGCCGCTTATGTTTGGCCAAGCGGAGGGCCTCTCGTACGCTGGTCTGATCAGCAATGTCGTAATCTACAACCGCGTGCTTTCCCCCGGTGACGCCCTGCAGCTTGCGACGGTTCCAGCCAGCACGCCCTTTTCCATCACGAGCCAATACCTCGACGGTGAGGGGAACATGGTCATCACTTGGCAATCGTTACCGGGGGCCACTTACCGGGTCCTGGGGACCGCTAGCTTGGCGGCGCCAGTCAGTTGGACGAGCGTGAGCGGTTCCATTCTCGCGACCAACACCACGACATCCGCCACCATCCCCATTACTTCCGGCGCTAAGTTCTTCACGGTAGCCAACCCGTGAACAGCGGCTACTCCGGCTGATGCGTTTGGCCGTGGGGGGAGCGCCTATCCGCTCTCCTCGGGATGCCAAACGACTTCTTGAGAACCTCTCGCGGCATCTTATCCCCCCCACCGCGCTAAAGCTCCTCTGCGGCCTACGCTCCGAGGAGGCATTCGGCCGGGACTTGGACGAGATGCGGTTGTCGCGAGTCCAAGCTCGAACAATTGGCCAAGAACCACCAGCTGGGCCGTGAATGAGCATCAGCGGGTGGCGGCCCAGCAGGAGGTCCCCCCCTCGCTCGACAAGAGCCCAACCGTGAGCCTGGCGAAAACCGAAGCTGATGAGTTGAGAAACGGTTGAAGGCCAGTTGTACGGGCACCAGCATTTCGGAGAGGACTTGAACTGGACACGGGCCGCGAGCACACTGAAGCCCTCGGGAACGGGACCCAGGCGCACGCTCCGGGCCGCTATCAAGATTAAGCGCGGAGCGCCGGCCCTTCGCGGCGCTACCCCATTCCCGAACGCTTCCGAGCCCGCCGGGTTGCCAGCAATAGCGTGCTGGACGTTGAACCGGTGTGCTTACCCGTAACCCGAAAAACCCCGCGTCCCCACCGTTGCTTTGGATTCTAAAATCGTGTTATGAAAGGGCTCTCGGCGATTCGACTTCGAAGAGGTGACCATGAATCCAGCACAAGAAGACCCGCTGTACCGCATCCACCAATTGCAGGCTGAACGCCTGGGTGAGGTCGCCCTGCCATACGAGGAGTTCCTTTCCCGCGTTGTCCACGCGTACGAAACCGACCTGACCGGCCTGTTCGTCCCGCCTGCGGAATCGAAAATCAAGATACAGATCACGGTGAACACCCGATTCAATCTCGGGCGGTTGTGCGTGACTCAGAATGCTTCCGGCGCCGTTCCCGCCGATGAAATCCTCAAGGCCGTGGAACGGCACGCCGCGGGAGATTGGGGCCTCGTGGATCAAGCCCTCTGGGCCGAGAATGACCAGGCGCTGCGCGCGGGAAAACGGCTCTTTTCTGTTTACGAGTCCAGCGCGGGACGGCGGTTTTGGATCGTGACCGAAGGAAATCGCCGCACTACGACGGTCATGTTGCCAGAGGACAATTGACGGCTTTGAGACTCAGGGAGGCGGGCATGGACCCTGCGCAAGACAACCTCTACCGGCTGCACCAAATGCGGGCGGAGCGCCTGGGCGAGGTCGCCCTGCCTTACGAGAAGTTCCGTGCCACCCTGGTGAAGAAGGACTCCACCGAGATCAACCTCCTGATCTTGCCCGCGGCCGACGGCAGACCGAAATCCGAAATCAGCGGCAAACCCCTCTTCAACCTCGGCTCGCTCTGTGTCTTGGAAAACGTCGCCGATGGCGTGCCGCCGGACGAGATCCTGCGCGCGGTCGAGCGCCACGCCCGCGGGGACTGGGGGTTGTTCGACGACCCGACGCAAAACACCCTGGCGCTGCGGGAGAACAGTTGGCTCTTTTCCACCTACCAATCGGGCGGCGGAATCAGGTTCTGGGTGGTGACCACGCCCGACCGGGGGATGACCTTCGTGATGTTTCGGAAAGGAGAGCGATGAACTCCGCGCTGGATGCCGTCAGCCATCAGCAACGCCTGCCGCTCGCGGTGTTCGATGCCTCCCACGGCCAGCGGAATTGGGCGCAGACGGGATTCTCGTCGCGCGAGATGCATACCAACTTCGCCGGGTTGATGGAGTTGCTCTGTCGCCTGGGTTGCCGCTGCGTTTCCGCCGGCCAGGGGCTTTCAGCAGCCGAATTGTCCGACGCGCGCTTGCTGGTGATGCCGCCGCCAACCGGCACCTACAAGGCGGCCAAAGAGTCCTGGATGCCCCTCCCTGAATCGCTCTTCTCCGGCGACAACGTGAGGGACATCCTCGGTTTCTTGGAAGCCGGCGGCCGGATGCTCGCTTTTGCCTACCGGTTCGGTGATTGGTTCACCGGGTCCAATCTCCGGGAACTCCTTGGCCCGCTCGGGTGCCTGCTCAACGATGACGCCGTGATCGATTTGCAAGTCCTCCGGTCCAAGAACCCTCTGGAAGCGTTCTTCGACACGCCGCGATGCCTGTTGCCCCTGGCTTGGTCCGTCGAGGGCGTATCCGCAGTCCGGTGGAGGACCATGGCGACCTTCACCATTCTGCCGGGGGCGAGGGTCCGGCCCCTGGCGCTTTCCGCCGGGGGCGCCTGTATCAGTTTCAACCGCTCGCTGCGAAGGATCACTTTCGCCTCGCTCCCGATTGCGGTGGTCGGGTTACACGGTCAAGGACGGTTCGCGCTGTTTGGGGGGCCGCACGCGTTCGAGAACGGGAAGTTTGGACTTCTCGCCTCGCACGACAACGCGCGATTCCTCCAAAACGTGGTCCACTGGTTGCTGGAGGACAGGCCGGCAGATCTCACGGCCGAGACTGCGACCCATCATTCCGAGGGAACGTTCTTCTTCTCGAGCGGGCTCGATGTGATTCG
>Ga0316229_1001455_pt1 | contig 24047 bp, 18 predicted proteins | sample TBH18023metaG_FD_206011 | JGI IMG/M metagenome (GOLD analysis project Ga0316229, IMG submission 206011) | Freshwater microbial communities from Trout Bog Lake, Wisconsin, USA - TBH18023 | ecosystem: Environmental > Aquatic > Freshwater > Lake > Hypolimnion/Profundal zone | place: USA: Wisconsin... | reverse complement strand
ATCTCTCCATTGATACGCCTCGTCGTCGCTCTTTGATTGCAGGCGAAATATGCATCGTCGCGGGGCCATTGGGTTCTGAGATAGATTCTTAGTCCCGAAGGCATCAGATCCATAGGGCCGTCCCTTGGCGATATAGCGCCCCAAGCGTTTCCTCTTCCGCCGGTCTATGCGGCCGATTCACCAACAACAGCCAGTCGACGCGGCCCCGGGTAGCCCCCCGCTTCCCCGTGCGATCAAATTTCCCATCATTGATTGCCCCTGGCGGGAGGCAATGATAGAGTTTCCCGGCAATCGACGGCGCAATAGCGGCCGGCGTCTTCAGTGCGGAGACAATGATTGTGCAGGCGCCATTAGAGCAAAGGGTAAGAAAAGTGGAACCGATTACGGCAACCGATCGCCAGATTCTCAGGCAGCGGGCACAAATGCAGCTGGACTACGCCAATTGCCCGCGAAATGAAGCTATCTTGAAAATGTGGCGGGCCCAGGCTCAGGGACGGCGGGAAAGCCCGCCGGTGCGGCTGCTGTTTTCCAATTTCCGCCACGAAGTGATCACCCCGCGCCTGCAATGCCAGGGGCAGGAGGCCCGGGATATCGAGGCCCGGCTGCTGGGCACCCTGGTGGGCCGCGAACTTTTCGACGATGACACGCCCATATCGCCGACCTTCGATATCGGCTGGCACACTTACGTGCGGCCCTTCGGCCTGGCCGGCCGGACCACACGCTCGGAGGGCAACAGACAGGGCTTCCACATTGACCCGGTCATCACCGACCTGGCCGCTGAACTGGACAAGCTGCGCGGCGGGTCCTACGGCGTGGACCGCCAGGCAACGGCGCAGCAGCGCCAACTGGTGGAGGATGTCATCGGCGACATCCTGCCGGTACGCATGGTCATGCAGAGCCTGGGGGGCTCGCTGACCAGCCCGCTGGTACACCTGATGGGCATGGAAGCCTTCTACATGGCCATGTTCGACTCCCCCGACGCGGTCCACCAGGCGATGGAAATGGCCAGGGGAATCTATGAACAATACTACGACTTCCTGGAGCGGGAACAGTTGCTGCTGCCGACCAATGGCTTCAGCCCACTGGGCCAGGAGTCCTTCGCCTTTACCGACGAGTTGCCGACCGAAGCCGTGAGGAGCACCACACAGTGCTGGGGCTTCCTCGAATCGCAGGAGACCACCGCCGTCTCCGCCGAGAGCTTCGGCCAGTTCGTCTTCCCCTACCAGCAGCGGCTGGTCGACCGCTTTGGCTTGCTCTCTTACGGCTGTTGCGAGCGGGTTGACGCCCTATGGGAGCCCTACCTGTCTAAATGGCCGAAGCTGCGCAAACTCTCCGTCTCGCCCTTCAACGATGAAGCACGCATCGGCCGGTTCCTGCACGGAAGCCGGATCGTCTACTACAGCAAGCCCCGCGCTGAACTGGTCACCGGCGAGGGGCCGCTCGATGACGAGGCGATTACCGCCTACTTCAAGGGCGTCGGCCAAGCCGCCAGCGGCTGCCTTTTCGAGATCGCCCAGCGCGAAGTCGGGACGATCTTCGGCGATTTCCAGCGGGGCAAGCAATACGTGCGCCTGGCCAAAGAAGCCGTCAGCGACTACTGGCGGCCGTAAAGGCGCCGCCGATCCCTCTACTGCCGGCGTGCAGGACCATCATCAACCTCGCCCGGCCGATGCCGATGATGCCGCTGTCAATGTCGCCCCCGCGGCTGGAGCCGGGGCCGGAAGCATTGCCGCCAACGCCGCTGACGCGGTCGAACGAATGAAATTTGATTCCACGGGGTAATGAGATGGTCTCTCTGGCGTCAATGGTGTTTTGGAGGTGTTTGTTATCATGTTATGCTCCTGACTCAACAGGGGGAAGTTAGGCATTGTTCGGATCGATTTGGGGAAGATGCCCAAGGACCCATGAGCCGCGTTTCATGAGACTGCACATGTGGCGAGCCTCGTCGTAGGCTGTGTGTTGCTGCCACATCTTCCAAAGGATATTCAGCCAGCGCATGCCAAGACATCGCAGGGCCTGAGCGTGTCGTTGCCCCTGCTCACGTTTCTGCTGGTAGTACGCCTGAGACCAGGCGCACTCCTGGCGGCTAAAGTCAGCCCAATGGTACACCGCTGCCCGCAGATTCTTGTTGCACATGGTGCGGAAGTGGACGTAACGGCTCTTCCCGCTAGCTTTAGTGACTGGTGCGACGCCGGCATAGCATTGCAATGCCTCGACGGAGGCGAACACTTCGCGATGACTGCCGATTTCGCCCAGCAGCCGCGGGGCGAGCTTCTTGCCGGCTCCCGGCAGCGACTGGAACAGATAACTGTCGGGGTGATCGTCGAAGGCCTTCTCGATCCGTTTGCGGTACGCGCGTGGCTCAGCTTGGAGTCGTCCTTGTCAAAAAAAGGGCATTCCCGGAAACTTGGCTATCAATGGGGCGAACAACTCCTGCCAGGTTGAGGCGAATGTTCCCTCTCGATCCAGGCCCTTGGCGACAAAGTGCAGTACCGTGGCCTCCGGTCCAAGTTGACGCTGCCGGAAACGGTATTTCCAAAGTTCACAGGTATCGAGTATCTACTGGTCAATGAGCAGGGAACGCACCGCGACCAGCGGTGCTTGGCGGATTGAATCACGAATTTCTTGAGTGGACGGCGGGCGATGGCCGATGCCATTAACCACAGCGACCTCCTTGTCGGTTTAGGGTTTCTTGCATATTCCCTATCAACCAAGGAGGTCTTGCACGTTTTAAAATTCCTTATTTCACCGCCATTAGCACCTGTCCCGTTTTCTCGGACCGTTTTCTCGGGCCAGCGATCACCGCCGTGATTCGCCAGCAGGGTGCCATTACGCTTGCATAAACGCTAAACTGTTACCTACTGAAAAATGGTCGGCACCGCCGACTTTACCACGCCATTACACTATCGACCGAAAAAATGGGCACACCCGCCTTGCGACGGCGGGCCACTGGCCAAGAACACCCAAAACACTATAACTTAGTACATGCAAACAGCACCAAAATCGGCGCAATGGCTCTTCCAGGAAGGCGCACGAATCCACGGACAATGGGAACCGCTCTATTTTGAACGCATGCGCGGACGGGCGGGCGAGAATCAGAAGATGATCTATGATTTCTGCCGCAGCCGGGCCTTTATGGAACATCTGGCCAGGCAAGGCGTCAACCAGGTCTGGTTCAACTGGTGGAAAGGGTTCGGCCTCAAGCATGAGAAGGAATGCCAGGACCAGGTGGCGCGGCTCTTCCCCGTCTGCCGCGACCTGGGGATCAAGTCGGTCTGCTATCACACCTTCGGATCGCTGACCCTCGATACCCTGCTGCTAGAAGAACCAGACGCGGTCAACTGGGTCACCCGCACCCAAGCCGGACAACCCTCAACCTGCCAGGTGACCTTCCAGTGTTTCCGCAACCGGCCATGTTTCTCCTCGGAAGGATATCTAGGCTACATGGAAAAGGTCCTGGCCCGGGCCATCGACGCCGGGGCCGATGGCATTCACTTCGACAACATCGGCAATCAGTCCGAACCGGAAGCCTGCCACTGCCCGCGCTGCACCAGACTCTTCCGGGAATACCTTCAGGAGCGTTTCGGCGGCGACCTGGGCGAAGAGATTTTCGGCATGCGCGATTTTTCCCGGGCCACGGTCCCCTGGTTCAACCAGCACAACCCATCTGCCAGGTTCTGGCGGGCTCTGCCGCCGCACCACTGGTCCTGGATCGACTTCAAGGCGCATACCCTGGGCGGCGCTTCCCGGCGCCTGACCAATTTCATCCACAAACGCAATCCCCAATGTTATGTCGAGTCCAACGCCTACGAAGGGGATGGTTTCGGCTCGATGTTCTGGCGCGGCATCGACTACGATGCCATGTTTCCCAGCCTCGAGCTCATCTCGGACGAGGCCAGCCCAGGACTGAAGGTCAATGCCAAGGGTGCCATGGTCGGCGCCTTCCGGGCCAAAAAGTATTGCCGGGCTTTCGGCTGCGGCCACTGGGGACATGAAAATGTTCTGGATTTCTGCGAGGAATCAGTGATCTCCAGCGCCCCGCTGGGGTTCTGGAAGAAGTACAAAGACTACCAGTTGAAGACTGCCTCCAGGGCCCGCGTGGCGGTGCTGCGCGAACGCCACAGCCTGGCCTACAACCGCTTCGATCCCTATGAGGAAACCCTGGCCATCGAGCAATACCTGATCGAACGGCACATCGCCTTCGATTTCGTCCACAATGGCAACCTTGGCCAAAGTGCCGGAGCCTACGACCTGCTCATCGTCGCCGGAGCCGAGGTCATGCCCGACGCCGTGCGCGACGAAATCGTCAATTACGTGCGCGCCGGAGGCGCCCTCCTGCTCACGGGCGCTTGCGGCGTGTACGACCGCTACTACCGCGTTCGCCAGCAACCGGTGAAGCAGGTAACAACCATGGAGGAATTCGCCCAGGCCAAAAAGCCCCGCAATGCCTTCCACGAACTGGTAGGTTGCGATCCCTTGGGCAGCTGCGAGTCCATCATCCAGCGGCAGATCGGCCCCGGCCGCGTCGCCTGGATGCGGGCCATGGATATCGAGCGCCTGCCGCGCAACGAGTCCACCTGGATATTAGGCGAGAACTGGTTCGCCATGCCGGGCAACGCCGCCGACATCGATGGCGTAATGTCATTCCTGATGCCGCGCGGGTTCGGCTTACGGGTGGAAACCCAGGCCAAAATCTACGTTCACCTGGCCGGCCGGCAGGACACCGGCGAACTGCTGATTCATCTGATCCACCTTGAATACCCCGCAAAAACCGCCCAAGCCGAGGTGCGACTCCGCGTTGCCGGCAAACCCCACGAGGTTTTTTCCATATCCCAGGACGATGTCGACAACGACTACGCCCCGCGCCCCCACGTTTTCCGCATGGAAGCCGACGAGGTCGTCGCAGCCGTCGACAATATCCGCAGCCATTGCACCATCATCGTGCGGCCGTGAAGGATAGCGGGACGTGAAACAGAGGACGGAGGTCTGAAGGCCGCCAGGGGGCTTGTGGCCTCCTATTTCCTCGCCTGATGTCGGAAATCATTGCTCCCCCTCTGAATCCCCATCGCGAAATCGATCTCGGTATTGATCTCCGCCCCAATGAGCAGGACCACGGCATCGATGTAGAAAAAGAACAGCAGAATAGCCACGCCGCCGACGGCCCCGTAGGTCTGGTCATAGTGGGCGAACTGATTGATATAGAAGCGGAAGAGGTATCCCAGGCCGAGCCAGACCACCAGCGTGAAGACCGCCCCCGGCGAAAGCATATGAAAATGGCTCTTCACGTTCGGCCCGCAGAAATGAATGATACCCATCATCAGCAGCAGCAGGCCCAGGGCCAGGGCGTAGCGCCCGATGTTCCACGCCACCAGAAAGCCCGTTGAGACGTAGCTCAGGTTGTGGCTGTTCATCCACCGCTCCGCCAGGGAGCGGTGGTTCGCCAGCCAGTGTACGGCCAGTGTTCCCACCGGCAAAAGAACCAGCACGAGCACGACCACCAGGGTGGCGACCAGAGTGATGAAAAGGGCATAGAGTCGTTGCTTGTAGAAGGACCGCCCCTGCGTGACGTCGTGGCAGCGGTCCAGGGCGGACATGGTGGCGCTCATGCCGCCGCTGGCGGCCCACAGCGTGACCAGCACACCCAGCCCCAGCAAGCCACCGTGCGGCCGTCGCATGACATCGTGGATATTGTCCAAAAGCGTGCTGGCCGCCGAATGCGGCAGCACCTTATCCAGAGATTCTCCTATCACGACCTCGGCCCGATCAACACTTTGCACCGGCGCATGCCGCAATACCACGGGCAACAACGAAAGTAGAATGATAAAAAAGGGAAAAATCGCAAAGAGCCAGGAATACGCCAGTGCCGCCGCCCAGGTAAATATCTGGTCCTGGGAAATTTCCGCCCATACCCGGCGGTAAAATCCCACCGGCCCAACGGTCCGCATCACCACTGGAATGTCCCGAAATCGCGCCATAGCCGGCTATTGTTGGCCAGGATGACGCAAATGACAAGACAGGAACAGCGGGAAGAGGGCGAACGTGGTGAATGGGCAAAAGCCGCGCGGCATTATTCAGGTTGGCGCCGCATGTGCTCCATCGGCCCGGCGTCGGATGGTCGACATCAGCCGGTCGGGGTCGAACGGCTTGGTCAGGCATTCCACGGCGCCGCACTCCTGGGAACGGCGGCGCGTATTCTCGCGGTTCATGGCGGTCAACATAACCACGGGGATGCCCGAGGTATCGTCGCAACTCTTAAGACGGCGGCAAACTTCAAAGCCGTCAAAGTCCGGAAGCATCACGTCCAGAACGATCAGAGCCAGGCCGCCCCGGGTCGCCGCCTGGATGGCATCGGCGCCGTTGTAGGCCCGGCGGTAAGAGAACCCGGCGATCTTCACATAGGCACCAACAAGTTCATTGATCTCCGGATCATCTTCCACCACAAGAACATCGTCATGATTATTGTTCATTTTCGACATCCCGACAAAGCGGTGGATTGTAGTATGCTCGGAATGTGGAAGGAACGGGAGAAAATGCAGGCTAACCCATGAAGGCACCCAAACCACAGTGCGCCATCGTCTGGAAGGCCATTGTAATTTATCTCCACCTGGCCTACGGCACCACCATCCCCACCGCCGTACGCGGACGCCTGCAGACGCTGCGCCTGACCAGCGATGAGGAATTCTATGCAAGCCAGGTTTTCGAAAGAGATAAGACGTCGGACAAAATGAGCCTGCGGCTGGGAAACCACCTTTATCCCCACATGAAATTGATCATCGAACGCAGCGCCGACGGCAGCGCCTTCCTCTTTCGCGCTGACACCCATGACGGCCATTGCTGCCCCGCCGTGACATCGCGCGAGTACCAGGCCTTCCGGCAATTAATGGCCGACAACCAGCAGATAGCCGCCGACATCGAGACCGCCTGGACGGCAGCGGGCATACCAACGTTCAAAGAATATCTAAGGGAAGACCTCCGCCGGAGGCTTGGGGCGTAACCCATCAGGAAATACGCCCGGCCTGTATCTCTTTGGCATTTTCTGGCGACTTTGGTTGGCGCGCCAAGACGGCGCGTCCACGCCAAAAGCAGAACCTGATCTGTCAAATTAGTGACGCCCGCGTGCTTAGAATCTATCTCAGAACCCAATGACTCCGCGATGGGTCGGCAATGGCCCAGATGCGAGGCGGAGGATCGAAGCGTATCTGACAGTGGACGTTACGTTGAGGTCCGACAACCAAGCCGATGGGCCATTCCCGGCCCACCCTCCGGGCGATGCACCTTTCGCCCGCACTCGTCGTCGCTCCTTGATTGCAGGCGAAAGATGCATCGTCGCGGGGCCATTGGGTTCTGAGATAGATTCTTAAGCATCCGTGCAAAAACAACTCCGCAGAAAGCCAACTCACCACGCCCTCTGGCTGGAGTACCGGGGCGAGGGAGAAACTGGGGAGTTATTCCTGAGCACCTGCTAAGCCTTGGGCGCCGGCAAACCCGCGGCCTTGGCCAGTGCCGCGGCCTTATCGGTCTTCTCCCACGAAAAACTGCCGTCGGCTTCGGGCTTGCGGCCGAAGTGTCCGTGACGTGCGGTTTCCATGTAGATGGGGCGCAGCAGGTCCAGGTGCTTGATCATGCCACGCGGCGTCAGCGGGAAAATTTCGCACACCAGTTGGGCGATCTTGTCCTCGGGGATGACGGCGGTGTCCTCGGTGCTGACGGTAACGCTCACGGGATTGGCCACGCCAATAGCATAGGCCAACTGCACCTCGGCGCAATGGGCCAAGCCGGCGGCGACGATGTTCTTGGCGATGTAGCGGGCCATATAGCAGGCGCTGCGATCGACTTTGGAAGGATCCTTGCCGCTGAAGGCTCCGCCGCCATGGGCGCCCCGGCCGCCGTAGGTATCGACGATGATCTTGCGACCGGTGAGTCCGGTGTCGCCATTGGGGCCGCCGACTACGAAGCGCCCGGTGGGATTGATGTGAAAAATGATCTGGTCATTCCATAGCTTGGAGGGAATAACCGGCCGGATCACCTGCTCGATGATTTCGCGCTTGGCACGTTCGGAAATGGCGTCGGTTTTCTTATCGATGACGCTCAGATCATGCTGGGTCGAAACGACGACGGTATGCACGCGCACCGGACGCTCGCCGACGTATTCCACCGTCACCTGGCTCTTGCCATCAGGCCGCAGCCAGTTGAGCTGCTTCTTGAAACGCACATCCGCGAGTTTTTCCACGATGCGATGGGCCAGGTGGATCGGCAGTGGCATCAGTTCCGGAGTTTCATTTACCGCGAAGCCGAACATCAATCCCTGGTCGCCGGCCCCCTGCTCCTTCTGATCATCCTCGGCGTGATTGACGCCACGGGCGATGTCGGGCGACTGGCTGTGAATGGCCGTCAGCACGCCGCAGCTATCGGCATCGAAGCCGATTTCCGGGTGGGTATAGCCGATTTCGCGAATAGTCTTGCGGGCGACCTCGGCCGCATCGACGTACGCCTTGGTGGTGATTTCACCGGCGATAAGCACCTGTCCGGTGGTCACGAGGGTTTCGCAAGCCACGCGGGCCCGGGGATCCTGGCGGAGAATGGCATCGAGGATGGCGTCGCTGATCTGGTCGGCGACCTTGTCCGGATGCCCCATAGTGACGGACTCGCTGGTGAACAAATGATTGGTACGGCGGAAATTAGCGGCCACAGGCGCTCCTTGAAATAAAATTGGCACACGAATCGCCCGCAGGGGCGAATTTGAGCAGGGAAGTGTACCCTAGCTGGACGCCACTGGCAATATCAACATCGATTTCACGCTCATAATAAAAGCTTTCTCTCGCTGCCAACTGGCACTGGCCACGGGTCATTCGCCGGCGACCACTACCAGCGTATGCTTCACCGCCACTTGCGCCTTGCGGACTGCTTCGCATAAAGCCTGATGTCTGCCCATGAGCTTCCCCTGAAGTACTTTGACAGCGGCAACCGCCTCGGCATCGGTGGGAAATAGCGCCGCAACGCCCGCCAAGCTCCGATTATGGCCCTTGATCAGCCCTGTCTCGTAATTTTGCTTGGCAGCGACCGCCGCATCTACCGCCGTCCACGCCTCGGCGAAGGGGCTATCGAGGAACTCCGCCGCCAGATTGATGCCTTGGGACAGCTCATTTTTGCTGTAACTCCTGGTCTGTTTACCCCAGGTGACCTTGGCCTTTTCGGCTTGCAGATTCTTTACCACCAGCATCAGCCGGTTCAGGTCCTGATTAAAGGAGACATGGGCCAGGATGTTCCTGAGACCATCCGCACTCTTCTGGTCGGCGGGAAAGCAGAACGGATAGCGCGTGCTTTCCAGTTCGACCGTGCCGTCCTTGTCGGACAGCACCTTGTGGCCATCGGTGGCTTGGGCGGTTCCCGCCGCCATGTCCAGCGTGATCGTGCCCAGGTTGCCATCAAATCCCATCGCCTTGAGCAAGGCATAAGCCATTGTCAGTGAGCCATTAACGCCGGGGTGGACGCCATCGTTGCCGCAGACGGGGACATCCTGTCCCAAGGCCGCCTTGGCGGAGGCCATGGTCTTGAACATCGGGTCGTGAACATTGGCGAATATCTGGTGCTGCTCGAAGGCCACCATGCGTGCTTCATCGCCCAGGCGCGCCAGGGTAGCATTATAGACTTCCGCCGCCTTGGCATCCTTGTGGAACGTGGTCGAATCGACCGCCCCCGGCGATCCGACGACAGCGACCGCCCCCAGGGCGACCGCTTTTTGGATCAGCCTAGTCATATTGTCATGGTATGACTTGGCGATGTTGGGATCAAAAGCCCGGTAGCCGCCATCGTTCATGCCGTAACAGGTGGTTATGACGGTGGGTTTGAGGGGGGCCAGATCAGAATCCAGGCGTCCCAGGAAGCCTCCGGCGGTCTCGCCGCCCCAGCCAAGCTGGAAAACCCATAAATCAAGCTGGGGCGAACACATGGTCAGGTAATCCTCGATAAACCGGGAATATGTCTTCTGCTCGGTGATCGAGTCGCCGATGATCACCACGCGGTCGCCTTTGGTAAGCATGAGGGTGGCGGCCCCGCCATCGGGCCGTGTGGCCGGCAAATTGCGTTCCGCGGCTACAAGGACGCCGCAGCAGATCAGGAACATTGCCATCGCCGCCAGCCAGTTCGTCAAGCGCAAGCGTGTCATAGAAGTCTCCTTAAATGGTTTCATATGTCGGACGACTGCTTCTATACCATGGATTGACAAGTAATTGAATGACATGGGGAAGTTGCTCAGTTGCCAGGGCGCAGAGGGATGATGTTGCTCAAAGGAGTTACACGACCTAGACTTTAATGCCTATCTTAGAATAGAAGCGCTTGTCCACGAGCGGTGTATTTGGAGCTGCGCACCAAGAGACCGCGCTGACGATGTTGAACCTATGACCAGGAGCCTGGCATGACGACCAATAGCCCGTTGCGTTCTCCGCGAACGTCGCGACTTAGGTCGTTCATCGTCCAGTGGGATGAGCGGATGTTGCGATACGTGGCTCGGCAGTATCGGTTGCCAGTGCCGGCGGCGTGGCGCTATGGGTTGGCGCTGGTGTTTCTGGCGGTGGCAGTGGCTGCGCGGCTGGCGATGACTCCGCGGGTGGTGTTCAGCATACCCTGCGCCATCGGACTGCCGATCATTGGCTTGACAACCGCGCTGCTGGGCTTGGGACCAGGCTTGCTAGTCGCACTGGCGTATCCCGCAGCCATTGAAGTGTTGGTCCTGCGATTGTTTCCCGGAGTGTTGCACGATCCCATGACCACGCGAATTGGCCTGGGACTGGGCAGCGGCATCTTTCTGGTTCTTGTACTTCAGGCCATGCGTACGGTGATCGCCGGTTTTCGAGTGAACAATGACCGCTACCGGCTGCTCTTTGAAGCCAACCCCAATCCCATGTGGGTCTTTGCCGAAGATACGCTGCGTTTTATGGCGGTCAACGAAGCCGCCATCGCCCGCTACGGCTACAGCCGCGGCGAATTTCTGGCCCTGACGGTACTGGACGTTCGAACGCCTGAAGAACGGGCGACGATGCGCGAGGTGATCGAGGGGCAGCGTGGCCTTAACAATGCCACGGTGGGTGTTTTCCAACACCGCGCCAAAAATGGCACGCCCATGGACATGGAGGTCACCATCAGTTCCATCACCTTCATGGGCCAGCCGGCGCGCCTGTGCATGATGAACGATGTAACTTCACGTGTGAAGGTGAACACGGCTCTGGCTCAAAGCGAGGAACGGTTTCGCCTGCTGGTCGACCAGACCGTCGATGGCATATTCGTCAGTGATGCCAACGGACATTACACCGACGTGAACAATGCCGGTTGCCAGATGCTCGGCTACAGCCGCCAGGAAATTCTCGGCCTCACTATAGCCCAGGTCGTTGCCCGCGAGGAAGTGAAACGCATCGGACCGGAAGTGGCCAGGTTCGCCGATGGAAAGGTAGTACGGAGCGAGTGGCGTTTCCGCCGCAAGGATGGCTCGTTTTTTGTCGGCGAGGTCGTCGGCCGCCAACTACCCGATGGACGGCTGCAGGCCATTCTCCGCGATATCACCGAGCGCCGGCAGGACGAGGATGACCAGCGCCTGACAACCGATATACTGCGTCTGCTGAACCAGAGCGGCGATGACCTGCACACTCTGATAGGCCAGGTGCTGCACCTGTTGAAGGAATCCGCCGGCTTCGACGCCGTCGCCCTGCGCCTGCGCGAGGGGGAAGACTGCCCCTACCATGCCCAGGTAGGCTTCACGGAAAATTTTGTGCGCCAGGAAAATTTTCTGTGCGCCAAGGCGCAAGATGGCTCGATTATCCGCGATGCCGCCAACCAACCCGTACTCGAATGCACCTGTGGCCTGGTCTTGTCCGGACGAACCGACCCGAAGATACCCTGCTTCACCGAAGGCGGCAGTTTCTGGACCAATAACTCATGGCAGCTTGTCGAGTCGCTCACGCCCCAGACCGATGCGCGCCGCAACCCGCGCAACCGCTGCATAGATACCGGATACCTGTCATTCGCTTTGTTGCCGGTACACGCGGATGGGCAGATCATCGGCTTGCTCCAGCTCAATGCTTTGGCGCCCAATCGTTTCCGCCCCGAACGCATACGCCTTTTTGAGAGCATGGCCGGCAATCTCGGCATGGCCGTACAGCGGTACCGCGCCGAAAAGGCCCTTCGCGATGCCAAGATCACCGCCGAGACGGCCACCAAAGCCAAGGATCAGTTCATCGCCGTCCTTTCCCATGAGCTGCGCACGCCCCTGACACCCGCGGTGGCCGCCATGTCGCTCTTGCGAAAGGACGCCCGCTTGCCCGACGACGTACGTGAGGATCTGGAAATGGTCAGCCGCAACCTCGACCTGGAGGTGCGCCTCATCGCCGACCTGCTGGATGTCAGCCGCATTACTTCCGGCAAGCTCCACATGGAAAAGAGACCGGTTGATCTGAGTTCCACAATACGCGAGGCTGCGGCCATAGTCGCCGGTGATCTGGATGCCAAAAATCAAACGCTGGCCATCGACACTCCCGGGGCTCCGTACATGGCGTTGGCCGATGCCGCCCGCCTCCAGCAGGTCTTCTGGAATCTGCTGCGCAACTCCATCAAGTTCAGTCCACATGGCAGCCACATCGCCATACGCGCCCGTATGGAGCATTTGCAACGCTGCCCTCTGGCGGCCCAACCCTGCCCGGTAAGCATGGGCGACTGCCCGTTACCCCAGGGAGACCAACACCAATCCCGCGGGCAAAACCTCATCGTCGAGGTCATCGACCATGGCAGCGGCATCGCCCCGGAGATGCTGCCGCGCATCTTCGATGCCTTCCACCAGGAACAAAAAGCCCGCACCTTCGGCGGCCTGGGCCTGGGACTGAGCATCTGTAAGAGCGTGTTGGAAATGCATGGCGGGTCCATCTCCGCGACCAGCCCGGGAATTGATCGCGGGACAGTCTTCACGATCCGCTTGCCTGTTGCCCAGTGTGCACTCCCGACCCGCTCCAACAGCCAACCACCGTGCCAAGTCCAGGCCCGCAGCAATGCCGCCGCGACCGCCGCCGACAGTCACCTGCGTATTCTGCTGGTTGAGGACCACGCCGACACGGCTAAACTCATGAGCCGTCTATTAATGATGCAAGGCTACGAGGTCGCCATCGCTTCCAGCGTTGCCGGCGCCCTGAGCGCCATCCAGCAACAAGTTCCCAACATCATCATTTCCGACCTGGGCCTACCCGATGGCAGCGGTCTTGATCTGATGCGGCAACTTCGCGCCCAGGGACACACCATGCCGGCAATTTCCTTGAGTGGCTATGGAGCCGCTGGCGATATAGAGCAAAGCAAGGCCGCGGGCTTCGCCGAGCACTTCGTAAAACCTCTGACCGGCCTGGATGGTCTAACCGCCGCTTTGGCGCGACTGGGAAGCTAGAGTCGGGGGTCGCTGGAATCGGGGGTCGGGGGTCGGGGCGACAAAGACCTGGAGGAAGAGAAGAGGTAGCCACAGATGCACGCAGATGGGCACAGATGCCGGTGTTCAGCTCCACAAAAACTTCGCGGCGGGAGAAGGGGATCAGATGATAAGGAGCCGACCAAAACCCAGGGTGGATTTCCGGCGTGGTCTCCTACGAAGCACGACTGATTGACATTTGTGGACATGCTGCACATGATGACCGTTAGTGTCTCTAGTAGGGCATGAAAAGCCTAGGATAGGACCAAATGCAACTTGTCGTCAAAGATGCCGCGCGACTCCTAAATGTTTCTGAGAAAACGGTTTACCGCTGGATTAAGCAGGAAGTAATCCCTGTTTACCGGATCAATGAGCAAATGCGCTTCAATCGCGCCGAACTCCTGGAATGGGCGACTTCCCGGCGTATCCCGGTATCGCCCGAAATTTTCCTGGAAACCGAAAAATCGCCGACAGCTCTGCCTAGTCTGACGGAAGCCATCAAACTGGGCGGCGTAGCCTATCGGCTGGGAGGAACTGACAAGCCCTCGGTGCTCCGCGCCATCATCGACGTCATTATGTTACCCGAAGAAGTGGATCGGGAATTCCTCTTTCAGGTGCTCCTGGCGCGCGAATCCCTTGGCTCAACCGGCATCGGCGACGGCATCGCCATTCCTCACGTTCGCAACCCGATAGTACTGCATGTGACCAAGCCACTGATCGCCCTGTGTTTTCTCGATCATCCCATTGCCTTTGATTCCATCGATGGCCAACCTGTAACCACGCTCTTCGCACTCATCAGCCCGACGGTGCGGGCCCATCTGCACATGCTCTCGCGGCTGAGTTTTGTGCTGCAGAATCCCGCATTCCGCGACGCGCTCAAACGGCAGGCCGCCCGTGACGAATTGATGTCGCTACTGGCCAAAGCGGAAGGGACGCTGCCAGTGGCCCACGGCGCCGGTTTGACATCCAACCCAGAAGCGGGGACGAAGTAAGCCGGGTGATACCCGGCCGCCGGAGACGCATCAGACATGTCGCTGGTCTTGATACTTGTCGCAATCCTTGTCATGGCCGCCAGCGGCCTTGGGGGGGTGTTTCTCCCCCGACGATCCGCGTCGAGCCAATGGATTGCGGCGACACTGACGGTATCAGCCGCAGTGGCAGGCCTGACCGGCGCGGGTCTGGAATTGGCGTGTCGCCAGGTCGATACGCTGGTCCTGCCCTTCACAGTCATGGGTGGCCAGCCGGTTCTGGCCGTGGACGCTCTTAGCGCCTTCTTCCTGGTTCCGGTATTTCTGATGGGCAGCCTGGGATCGATCTATGGGCTGGGCTACTGGCCGCAGAGCCATCACCTGAGGACCGGCGGCAAAGTTAGCCTATTCTGGGGGCTGCTGGTGGCCGGCATGGCGCTCCTGATCATCAGCCGGAGCGGGCTGGTGTTTCTGCTGGGCTGGGAAGTGATGGCCTTGTCGGCTTTTTTCCTGATCAGCACGGAGGATAACCGGAGCGCCTGCCGTGAAGCGGGATGGACCTATTTCATAGCCACCCATATCGGCACGTTGACGCTATTTGCCTTGTTCGCCCTGTGGCGAAAGGCCACGGGGTCATACGATCTTGTGCCGGCCCCGCCGGCCACCATGGGGATCGGCATCCGCAATGGCCTGTTTTTCCTGGCTTTGCTCGGATTCGGCCTCAAAGCCGGGATGATGCCGTTGCATTTCTGGCTGCCCACAGCCCACGCCAACGCTCCGAGCCATGTCTCGGCCATGCTGTCCGGGGTGGTTCTGAAAATAGGCGTCTATGGCCTGTTGAGAATGCTGTCGCTTGTGCCCAACCCGCCGGCGGCATGGGGCGGACTGATTCTGCTGCTGGCATCCATCAGCGCCATCCTGGGAGTGGTGTTCGCCATCGGCCAGCACGATCTCAAACGCCTGCTGGCGTATCATAGCGTGGAGAACATCGGCATCATTTTAATGGGCCTGGGCTTGGCCATGCTGGGACGGTCTCTGCATCGGCCCCAATGGGTGGTGCTGGGACTGGCCGGTTGTCTGCTGCACGTGTGGAATCACAGCCTTTTCAAGTCGTTGTTGTTCTTTGGCGCCGGTTCGGTCCTGCACAGCGTCCACACCCGGAAGATCGATCGCCTGGGCGGACTGGCCAGAACCATGCCGGTGACGGCATTCCTGTTCCTGATTGGCGCGGTAGCCATCTGCGGGCTGCCGCCACTGAATGGCTTTGTCAGCGAACTGCTGGTGTACCTCGGGCTGCTGCGCGGAGCCACCGCCCAGGACCGCGCCGGCGCAGCGGTGCTGCTGGTGGCGCCGATTCTGGCCCTGGTTGGGGCACTGGCCGTGGCCTGCTTCGTCAAGGTTTACGGGACGGTTTTCCTCGGCAATTCGCGCAGCGGCGCCGCGGCCCATGCCCGGGAAGCGCCGCTGTCGATGCGCGGACCGGCAATGGTTCTGGCCGGTTGCTGTGTCCTGATCGGCGTGGCTCCGATCCTGGTGGCGCCGCTGCTGGATGCGGGAATTGCGGCCTGGATACCCCATAAATATCCCGCCCCGACGCCCATCAGCGCCTTGGCGCCGCTGGGAACCGTAAGCCTGACGGCTTCCTGGTTGGCAGCCATTATCATCGTAACGAGCATCCTGCTGGCCCGTTGCCGCCCGGCCCTGAGGCGCGTGGTCACATGGGATTGCGGCTATGCCCGTCCAACCAGCCGGATGCAATACACCGCGTCGTCTTTGGCAGACACTATCGTCGGCATGTTCAGGTGGGTGCTGCGTCCCCGCACGCGCCTGCCCGGCGTCACCGGAAACTTCCCGGCGGCAACGGAAATGCACAGCCACGTGGACGAACCTGTTCTGGACCGGCTGCTCGTGCCGGTGGGCCATGCCGCGCAACGCTGGTTCGGCTGGTTTCATCGCTTTCAGCAGGGTCTGACCCAGCATTATGTGCTCTATATCCTGATTACAGTCCTGGTAATGCTGGCGGCCCTGATACCGTTGAGGACGCTGCTGGCGCGGCTGTTTGCGTTTTGACTGAAAAGAAAGCTTTATGTTGAGCGTGTGGTTGATACTTGGAGCGATCGTGCTGTTGGGTTGCAGCGGCGGACCCGCGTGTCTGCTGTGGTTCGGCTCATCGTTGGGACAGCGCCTGACGGTGGCGTTGACGGTTGTCGGCAGCGGCCTGGGTTTGGGCAGCCTTGGCGTGGCCATCATGCAACCGACGCCGCCAACGTGGCACCTGCCGTGGTTCTTGCCCTGGGGCCAGTTCGCCATAGCGCTGGACCCGCTGAGCGTCATGTTTCTGGCCCCGGTATTCGTGGTTCCGGCTCTGGGGGCCATTTACGGCCTGGACTACTGGAAACAGTCGGAACATCCGGCCAGCGGACGACGCCTGGGCCTCTTCTACGGCATCCTGGCCGGGGCGATGGCCATGGTGGTGATCGCCCGCGACGGCGTGCTCTTTCTGATCGCCTGGGAAGCCATGGCTTTGGCCGCCTATTTCACGGCCACCGCCGACCAGGGCAACCCCGAAGTGCGCCGGGCGGGATGGGTGTACCTCATCGCCACCCACGCCGGGACGCTTACCCTGATCGCCATGTTCGCCCTCTGGCATCGCGCCACCGGCTCTTTCGCCCTGACCGGCGTCGCCATGATGCCTCCGGCAATAAGCGGCACGCTTTTCGTTCTGGCCCTGATCGGCTTCGGCTTCAAGGCCGGCCTCATGCCTCTGCACGTCTGGCTCCCCGGCGCCCACGCCAACGCCCCCAGCCACGTTTCGGCGGTGATGTCCGGAGTCATGCTCAAGATGGGCGTCTATGGGATCGTGCGTTTGACCGCCATTCTGCCGGGGCCGGCACTATGGTGGGGCGGAACGCTGCTGGCCGTCGGGGCCATCACGGGAATCGCCGGCATCGTCTTCGCCATCGGCCAGCAAGACATCAAACGGCTGTTGGCCTACAGCAGCGTGGAAAACATCGGCATCATCGCCATGGGCCTGGGTCTGGCCCTGCTGGGCCGGACCCAAGGCCGGGCTGACTGGGTAATACTGGGGCTGGGCGGCGCGTTGCTGCACGTCTGGAACCACGCTCAGTTCAAGTCATTGCTGTTTTTCGTCGCCGGGACCGTCATTCATGCGGCGGGCACGCGCCGGATGGACCTTCTGGGCGGACTGGCCAGGCGGATGCCATTGACCGCCATATTGTTCGTGGTGGGCGCCGTGGCCATCTGCGGCCTGCCGCCCCTCAACGGATTCGCCAGCGAGTGGCTACTGTATATGGGGCTGTTCCGAACATTAAGCCCTCATGAGACATCGGCCCTGGCGGGAGCGGCGATGTCGGCCGTAGGCCTGGCCATGATCGGCGCCCTGGCGGTCGCCTGCTTCGTGAAGCTGTTGGGCACGGTATTCCTGGGGACGCCGCGCAGCCCAGTGGCCAGGCAAGCACACGACCCGCATGCCGCCATGTTGCTGCCTATAGCGGCCCTGGCCCTGGGTTGTGTTGCTTTGGGCATCCTGCCCGTGCTGGCGGTCCCGCTGCTGGCCAGGGCAATCGGATGCTGGACTGCCACACCCAACGCCTGCGGCCTGTCCATCGCCGCTCTAGCTCCGCTGAGCCGGGTTTCCGTCATGGCCTTAAGCCTGTGCGGCTTGCTGATGGCGGCAACGCTAAGCTGGGCGGCGCTATCCCGCTTACGGACCATCCGCAAGGCCTGTACCTGGGATTGCGGCTATGCCCGGCCAACGGCCCGAATGCAGTACACCGGTTCCTCCTTTGCCCAAATGCTGGTCGGCCTGTTCTCTTTCATAATCTGGCCCAAGCGCTACGAGCCCCAGGTCGCCGGAACGCTTCCCCACGCGACCCGCTTCGGAAGCGTAACGCCCGACACGGTGTTGGATCGACTGGTCACGCCAGTCTTTGACCTGGCCGGGCGGTTGCTGCCGAGGCTGCGCGTGCTTCAGCAGGGCCAGACGCAATATTATGTGCTCTATGTTCTTGTCGCCGTGATTGTCTTGCTCTGGTGGGGCGCCATGGGGGTTCAGTCATGAACAACATCCTCCTGCACGTGGCACTGTTGCTTTTCTTTCCCCCGCTGCTGCTGGGGGTAATCAACAAGACCAAGGCGGCCTTCGCCGGCCGGGTGGGCCCGCCGGTGCTGCAGACATACTTCGACCTTGCCAAACTCATGCGCAAGGGGATGGTTATAAGCAACACAACCACCTGGGTGTTCCTGGCCGGACCCATGGTGACCCTGGCGACGGTGCTGCTGGCCGGCCTGCTTATTCCCATCGCTTCCTTCGATGCGCCGATCGCCTTCACCGGCGACCTCATTCTTTTCGCCTATCTGTTTGGACTGGCCCGGTTCTTCACCACCGCCGCGGCCCTGGATACCGCTTCGGCATTCGAAGGCATGGGGGCGGCCCGCGAAGTGACTTTTGCCTGCCTGGCGGAGCCGGCATTGTTCTTCGCCCTGCTGGTGCTGGCCAAAGCCTCCGGCTCCCTTTCCCTTACGCCCATGCTCCATGGCCCCCCGGGCGGCTTCGGCATGGCCGCCATCGCGCCATTCGTGTGCGTCGGCATTGGTTTGTTCATGGTCCTGCTGGCCGAGACCTGCCGCATCCCCGTGGACGATCCCAACACGCACCTGGAACTAACCATGATTCACGAAGCCATGGTTCTGGACCACAGCGGCCCCCTGTTTGGTGTGATCGTCTATGCCTCGGCGCTGAAGATGTTCGTTCTGGGCGCGTTCCTACTGCACGTGATCCTCCCCTGGCACGCCGATGTAGCCTGGATGAACTGGCCGTTGTTCCTCCTGGAGATGGGGGCTCTGGCGGTGGTCATCGGCATGGTGGAGTCCCTGATGGCCCGCCTGCAAATGACCCACGTTCCCTATCTGCTCGTCGCGGCCATGCTGTTCTGCGGCTTCGGGTTCATTCTGATGGTGAGGTAGCGGCCATGACCAACCAAATCAATGCCTTGCTGATCCTGGTGCTGGTGCTCAACCTGTTCGCCCTGGGCACCAGCCGCATTCTGGCGGTGATCCGCATCGTGGCCCTGCAGGGGGCTCTTCTGGGCATCCTGCCCTTCATGGTCCACCCGCACGTGGGCGTGGCGGCGGTGCTGATCGCGGTGGCGGCTATCGCTCTCAAGGGGTTTGCCATCCCCACGATAATGATCCGGGCCTTGCGCGACGCTCAGATCCATCGCGAGATCCAGCCCTTGATCGGGTTCCTCCCCTCGATACTTCTGGGGGCGGCGGCCACCGCCTTCGCCCTGCTGTTTGCCGGGCAACTGCCGCTTATCGAACAGGATGCCGGCTCGCTGATTGTCCCGGCGTCCCTGGCGACCATCCTGACGGGTTTCATCCTTCTGACCACGCGTTTCAAGGCCCTGACCCAGGTGGTGGGCTACCTGGTGCTGGAAAACGGCATCTTCATCTTCGGCATGTTGCTGATCGAAGCCATGCCCTTCGTCGTCGAGGCGGGCGTACTCCTGGACCTGTTCGTGGGCATTTTCGTGATCTGCATCATCACCAATCACATAAATGCCGCTTTCTCCTCGATGGATACGCGTCGTTTGGTCACGCTCAAGGAATAATTCATGGCGTTCGCGCTTATATTGCTGCCGCTGCTCCTGGCCGGCCTGGCCACGTTGGTCCCCTCCAACCGCGCCCGTCCCTGGCTGCTCCCCCTGGCCGGTCTGATGCATCTGTCCCTTGCCGTGCTGGCCCTGCTCCATCCCCAGCCGGCAGGCGCTGGCGGCTGGCTGGTGCTCGACCCCCCGGGCCGCATCATCCTTTTGCAGGTGAGCGTACTCTATCTCTTGTGCGCCTTCTACGCCGTCGGCTACCTGCGGCACCGGCAGGAGCGGTCCAACCGCGTCTTCTGCGTTTGCCTGCTGGCGTTCCTGGGCACCATGAGCCTGGTCACCTGGTCGCACCACCTGGGACTGATGTGGGTCGGCATGGAGGCCACCACCCTGGTCACGGCCCCGTTGATCTATTTTAACCGCACCCAGCACAGCATCGAGGCCACCTGGAAATATCTTATGGTCGGCTCGGTGGGCATCGCCCTGGCCCTGCTGGGCACCTTCTTCCTGGCCTATGCCGCCCTGCATGCGGGTCTGGAATCCACCCTGACCTTTGAAGACTTGCTGCGCCACGCCCCCCAGCTCTCCAAGCCCTGGCTGCACGCCGGGTTTGTCCTCCTGCTGGTGGGATACGGCACCAAAATGGGCCTGGCCCCCATGCACACCTGGAAACCCGATGCCTATGGCGAGGCCCCGGGGGTCGTCGGGGCGATTCTGGCCGGCGGGGTGACCAATTGCGCCTTTCTGGCCCTGCTGCGGGTCTACCACATCTGCGGCGCGGCCCAGGAGAATGTTTACGCCTCGCGGCTGCTGCTGGCCATGGGCCTTTTATCCATGGCTGTGGCCGGGATTTTCATGGTCGGCCAGCGCGACTTCAAGAGAATGCTGGCATACTCCAGCGTCGAACACATGGGCATCCTGACCCTGGGGCTGGGTATCGGGGCCCCGGCGTTGTTTGGCACGCTGCTGCACGTCATAACCAACGGCATGACTAAGGGCGTGCTCTTTCTTTCCGCCGGCAACATCCACCGCGCCTATGCCAGCAAAAACCTCGACCAGGTCCGCGGCGCTATACGCCGGCTGCCACTGTCGGGGTGGCTGTTCCTGGCCGGCTTCCTGGCCATCACCGGTTCGCCGCCCTTCGGCCCGTTCATCAGTGAATTCGCCATCCTCAACGGGGCCTTCGACGCCCGGCGGTTTGTCGTGGCCGGGCTTTTCCTGTTCCTGCTGCTGGTGGTATTCACCGGCATGGGGGCGACGGTGCTGCAGGTGGTGCAGGGCCGGCCGCCGGCCGAAGTGCGCCAAAGCCCCTATCGCGACGGCTGGCTGACCGTGGCCCCCATCATGGTCTTCATGGCCCTGGTTCTGCTGCTGGGCATCTATTTGCCCAGGCCTTTGACGTCGCTGCTCAATGACGCCGTACGTTACCTGGAGGTCCGACCATGACCAGTCTCGACCGCAACCTGGCCACCTTGGTCAACGGCCGCGCCATTGATCTGGCCGCCGTGCCAACGCTGGAGGCGGAAGTGCTTGCCCAGGCCATGCTGGAGGGCGTCTCCGCGGGGTGGCGCGTGGCCGCGCTGTTCGCCGCCGCCATAGCCGGCCAGACCGGCCCACAGTTATTCCTGGTCCTGGTGGACGATGAACACAGCGAATTGCACGTGGCGCAGGCGACCATAGAGGACAATCGTTTCCCCTCCATGACGCCGCGCTGTCCGCAGGCGCACCTCTTCGAGCGGGAGTTCGCCGAGCAATTCGGCATCGTGCCCGTGGGCCACCCGTGGTTTAAGCCGGTGCGCTATCAACGGTCATGGACCGGCCGTGACGCCTGGCAGCGCCCGGCCGAGGAGGCGATTTTGCCCGGGGTGGGCGATTTCTACCGCGTCGAGGGCGACGAGGTCCACGAAGTGGCGGTCGGCCCGGTACACGCGGGGGTCATCGAGCCGGGGCACTTCCGCTTTCAGTGTCATGGCGAGCAGGTCTTCCACCTGGAGATCGCCCTGGGCTATCAGCATCGCGGGGTCGAAGAGGCCCTGCTCGGCGGCCCCGATAAACGCTCCATCCACTACGCGGAAACGCTGGCCGGCGATACCACCATCGCCCACGCCACGGCGTACTGCCAGGCGATCGAAGCCCTGGCCAGGTTTCAGGAAAGCCCGCGCTCCCAGGCCCTGCGGGGAATTGCCCTGGAACTGGAGCGGCTGGCCAATCACGCCGGGGACTTAGGGGCCCTGGCCAACGATGTCGGCTTCCTGCCCACCTCCAGCTTCTGCGGTCGCATCCGCGGCGATTTTCTCAATATGACGGCCCTGCTCTGCGGCAGCCGCTTTGGCCGGGGCATGATCCGCCCCGGCGGCGTCGGTTTTGACGTGGACCAGGCCCGGCTGGATGAACTATCACGGCGGCTCGACGTCGCCGAGAAGGAAACCGCCGAGGCCGTCAACCTGCTTTGGGATACGCCTTCGGTGATGGCCCGTTTTGAGGGCACCGGGCCGCTGCCGCAACAGGTTGCCGGGGAGTTGGGGATTGTGGGCCCGGCGGCCAGGGCCTCCAACGTCGGCCGCGACGCCCGGCGCGACCTGCCCTCGGGCATCTACAGTTTCGCCCACCTTCCGGTGTCCACGTGCGACAGCGGCGATGTCTTCGCCCGGGCGTACGTGCGCTGGCTGGAAATCCAGCAATCCATGGAATTCATCCGCGAACAAATTCACGAGATTCCCCCGGGGCGCGCCCGGGCGGCGCTGGGGCCGCTGGCGCCGCGGTCGCTGGCCATCGCCATCAACGAAGGCTGGCGCGGCGAAGTCTGCCACGTGGCCATCACCGATGCCCAGTCGCGCTTCGCCCGGTATAAAGTGGTGGATCCTTCCTTCCACAATTGGGCCGCGTTGGCCTACGTCCTGCGCAACCAGCAGATTTCCGATTTTCCCTTGTGCAACAAGAGCTTCAACCTGTCGTATTGCGGCCACGATCTATGAAGGCGACGGAAGGTCGCACGCTCGGCGACTGAAAGAGGACCCATGCTCAAGATACTCCTGGCTCGACTGCGGCAGGGACATCGCACCATGCGGTATCCCCAAGGTCCGGTGCCGGCCATGCCCGATCGGTTTCGCGGCCGCCCGGTCATTGATGCCGCCCGATGTCGCGCGGGGTGCGGCGCCTGCGCCGAGGCCTGCTCCACCGGCGCCCTGGCCCTGGCTCCCAAGGTAAGTCTGGACCTGGGCAAGTGTCTGTTCTGCACCGATTGCCTGGCCGCCTGCCCCGAAAAAGCCCTTACGTACAGCAGCGACTACCGCCTGGCCGTGCGCCGCCGCGAGGATTTGCTGGTTCACCAGGACCAGCAGGTTCTGCGCCTGGCCGCCGCATTGGATGGCCGGCTTAAACAGCTCTTCGGTCGCTCGCTCAAGCTGCGGCAGGTCAGTGCCGGCGGCTGCAATGCCTGCGAGGCCGATGTCAACGTCCTGGGCACGATCGGCTGGGACCTGGGCCGTTTCGGCATTCAGATGGTGGCCTCGCCACGTCACGCCGATGGCCTGCTTATCACCGGCCCGGTGACGCGCAACATGGAGTTGGCCCTGCGGAAGACCTACGATGCGGTCGCCGACCCGAAGATGGTCATCGCCGTCGGCGCCTGCGCCATTTCCGGCGGCCCCTACCTTGGCCATCAGCAGGTCAATGCCGGCGTTGAGGCGCTGGTTCCGGTCGATCTCTATATCCCCGGTTGTCCGCCGCATCCGCTGACCATCCTCGATGGCCTACTGCGGCTGCTGGGCAGAATTCGGGACGGCTCGCGTGGCGATTCCCAGCGGCAGACTGCGTGCTTAAGCTAAAGCTACGCCCCCGTCCTTATCGCCGCCGGTGCGGTGGCCGACGAGCGACCGCCAACCATGTTCCCCATCAGTGGATGGTGGATGGGCGGCGCGTACACTAAGAATCTATCTCAGAACCCAATGACTCCACGATGGGTCGGGAATGGCCCAGATGCGAGGCGGAGGATCGAAGCGTATCTGACCGTGGACGATA
>Ga0316229_1001447_pt1 | contig 24188 bp, 18 predicted proteins | sample TBH18023metaG_FD_206011 | JGI IMG/M metagenome (GOLD analysis project Ga0316229, IMG submission 206011) | Freshwater microbial communities from Trout Bog Lake, Wisconsin, USA - TBH18023 | ecosystem: Environmental > Aquatic > Freshwater > Lake > Hypolimnion/Profundal zone | place: USA: Wisconsin... | reverse complement strand
CAGGTCCTCGCGCTGCTGGTCCAGCAGACGGAGGACCTTGTCCACCGACGCCAGCGCCTTCTTGTGAAGCAAGCCTTCGCGGCGGGTCTTCTCCGCGGCCAGCATCTGCGTGACCTGGCGGCGGCGGGTAACCAGGTCCTCGAGAATGGCCCGGTTTTCCGGGGTTTTCTCGCTGAGTCGCAGGTGTCCCAGCCTGGCAAACTCGGCGAGGGTGGCGGCGTCGATCTTGTCGGTCTTGGCCAGCTTTCCCAGGGAGCGGGCAAAGTCGCGGGCCTGCCTAGGGTTGACCACGACGACGTTGAAGCCGGCTTCCATCAGGTCGGCGGCGCAGCGTCGTTCGTAACGTCCGGTGGCTTCCAGCAGGCAGCGGGCGACCTGCGGCTGCTTGCGAAGAAGCTCGATCAATTGCTTGGTACCGGCGGCACCGTTGTCAACGACGAGGGTCTGGCCGGCGGGCAAGAGGCAGATGTCGAGCTTGGCCTTGGCGACATCGATGCCAACGTAAACGGGTTCAACGGATGCAGACATGGAGGTGTCCCTTCCTCGCGGATGCGAGCTGGCGGAGAGGCGTGTCCATCCGCCGCTCTGGCGGCTGTTCGGGCTTGTTCCACAAGGCCGACGCCGATCACGCTTTCGTCCGGCATCCGAGGTGCCCGGGAGCCCACGATCTGTCGTCGGCCGCGAGGTCGAAGCCTTCTCGCTACGCTTCGAAGGCTTCGACCTCGCGTCTGTTATTGAACCAGGAATAGTCACTTTTTCAAACATACGAGGAGCTACCGATAGTGCAGCCGAAGGCCACCAGACCCAGGTAAAAGTCAAAATCCCCGTTTCTGAGCGCGTCTGCTCTGTCCCAGAATGATTGAAGCAGAAGTCCACCAGCCGGACCGCTGCAGACGCCGCAGATCATGGCCAGGGGAGCCATCCACTTACCGCGTGCTGTCGTCGTTGTGGGCGTTCTTGGCACGGCATAATCAAGAATCATTAGATTGTCCTCGGGAGAGGGTCAGAAAAGGTGTCAGGTTGATTTATAGGAATTGCCATCGCCTTTCCCACTGCTCTTAGGCCGACCGCGTGGTCGGACGGTCGCCTCCAGGCCCAGTCGGGACACCGTTCGGTTCGTCCATTGCCGGTCGCCCAATGGCGAAGAACGGCGAATACTTGTATGTATGCGATCCATTTCCGCCGGCGACTGCGCCTCATTTACCACCACCGGCCAGTCCGCAGGCAGATCAACGAAGCCCTGGCTCAGCATCTGACGCTGTTTGCTATCGCCGCGTTGGCGAACCCACAGACTGCCCCAACGCCAATCCTGAGCCGCACGCACAAGTTTCGCTCGTTGGGCATTAGCCTCCACGTAGCGCAACGGCAAGAATCCACGGAAACAGCATACGGCAAAGCAACGGTGCGTCAATTCCATTTTGTGAAGTTAATCACCTTATCCATGGCTCATCTCCAAACAGGGTTAGAAAATGGTCGGCGCCGCCGACTTAACCACGCCATTACACTATCGCCCGAAAAAATGGGCACACCTGGAGTCGGACAACGGAAAAACTCACACATCGAAATACTTGGCTTGGGGATGATGCACGATCAAGGCATCCGTCGACTGCTCGGGGACCAGCATGAAGTTTTCGCTGAGGCTGACACCGATCACCTGGGGTTGGAGCAGTTCGAGGATCTTGGCCCGGTCCTCCAGATTGGGGCAGGCCGGATAACCGAAGCTGTAGCGGCTGCCGCGGTAGCCCTGCCGCAGGATATCGCGCACCGATGAGGCATCCTCCGCACCGAACCCCAACTCCCGGCGCATCCGCTTATGCCAAAGTTCTGCCAGGGCCTCGGCTGATTCGACGGCGAATCCGTGCAGATACAGGTAATCCCGGTACTTGTCTTGCGCCCGGAGTTTTTCGGCCATGATCGTCGCCTGATCCCCAATGGTGACCAGTTGCACGCCCAACACATCATACTGGCCGCTTTCCACCGAACGGAAATAGTCGCTGATGCACAGCCGCCGCCGTCCCTCCTGGCGAGGGAACGTGAAACTCAGCAGCCTTCGCGCTGTCCCCGAGGGCACGCACCGGGCTCCGCTATGGCAGGTGCAGCCCTGAAATTCCTCGACATTGTAAACGATCAACTCATCCCGCTGCGATTGGACAGGGAAGTATCCGTAGACCACCCTGGGCTGCAGGATGCCTGCGGCGGCGCAGCGGCGCTGCAGGTCCTGGAACACCGGCCGGGCGGTCTGCTCGGTGAGGCGGGCAAATTCCTCCGCCGCCAGTTTTCCTTGCTTCAGCCCCCATTGGCCGCGGAACAGAGCGTCTTCATTGATGTACGGAAATATTTGGGCTGCGGGCACGTCCCATACCACCCTGGGGCCCCAGAACGGCGGCAGCGGCACCGGATTGTCCCTGGCCAGCGGCGCTGCCGGCGCCGCCTCGAGGCTCAGCGGCTTGACGGCGCTATCCCGCATCCTGCGGCGGCGCAGCGAGCGTTCCTTCTGCTGGGCGCACAGCTTGTCCACCTGCCCGGCGGAGATGGCGTCCATGGCCTTGAGGCCGTCGAAGACATCCTTGCAATAAAAGAGCGGCCCCTGGTACAGCGTCGCCAGATCGTCCTCGGCATAATCGCGGGTCAGGGCCGCCCCTCCCAACAGCACCGGCAGTTTGACCCCCTGGGTGTTGAATTCTTCCAGGTTCTCCTTCATCACCCCCACGCTCTTGACCAGCAGGCCGCTCATGCCGATGGCATCAGCGCCCTTTTCCCGGGCCGCCTGCAAGATGTCGTGCACTGACTGCTTGATCCCCAGGTTGTAAACCGTATAGCCGTTATTGGTCAGGATGATATCGGCCAGGTTCTTGCCTATGTCATGCACATCACCTCTGACCGTTGCCAGAACGATGCTGCCCTTGCCCTTGCCGGCGACCTTGTCCATGTACGGCTGCAGATGCGCCACCGCCGCCTTCATGGTCTCGGCGCTCTGCAGCACGAACGGCAACTGCATCTGACCGCTGCCGAACAAGTCCCCGACCACTTTCATCCCTTCCAGCAGGAACTGGTTGATGATCTGCAAGGGAGCGTATTGGCCCCGTGCCTCGTCCAGATGCGCCGCCAGATCACGGCGTTCGCCATCGATGATGTGGCGTTTGAGCTTCTCCTCCAGCGACAGATTCTCCAGTTCCGCCGGCGTCTGGACGGCCCCGTCCGCCGCGGTATCGGGGAACAGCGATACGAACGCCGTCAGCGGATCGAAACCCTGGCGACGGCGATCGTAAATGAGATCCATAGCCGCCTGCCACTGCGTCGGCGGGATGCGGTTGGCGGGAAGTATCTTAGAGGCGTGGACGATGGCCGCAGTGAGTCCGGCGGCGCACAACTCGTGCAAAAACGCGCTGTTCAGCACCACCCTGGCCGCCGGCTTGAGTCCGAAGCTCACGTTGGAGACCCCGGCAATGCTGTGGCACTCCGGCAGCTCGGCGGATATCAGCCGCACCCCTTCGATAGTCTCCACGGCATTCTTGCGGTCGGCCTCGATGCCTGTGGAAATGGGCAACACCAGCGGATCGAAAAGCAGATCCTGGTCGCTCAGCCCGTGGCTATGGGCCAGTTGGCGCAGGCGTCTGGCGATGTCCAGTTTGCGCTGCCGGGTGCGGGCCATGGCCTGTTCCTTATCCTCATCGATGGTTCCGGCTACTACCGCCGCTCCATACTTGCGGGCCAGGGCGCAGATCAAGGCCACGCGGCCTTCGCCGTCCTCCAGATTCATGGAATTGATCACGCAGCGCCCGCCGCACAATTTCAGACCCGCCTCCATCACCGCCGGGCTGGTGCTGTCCAGCATCAGCGGAACATCCAGGGAGCGCACAAACCTGCCCGCGACCTCGCTCATGTCCCGGACGCTGTTACGCCCCACGAAATCCACGCAGACATCCAGCAACTGCGACCCACCCCGCACCTCATCCCTGGCCATGGAGACCAGCCCATCCCAGTCATCGGCCTGCAGCAGCCGCTTGAACTGCCGCGAGCCGTTGGTGTTGGTGCGCTCGGCGACGACCAAGTAACTGGCGTCTTGGCGCAAATCCTCAGCACTCATCAGGCTGGCCACCTGGGCCTGCGGCGCAACGGCGCGGGCCTTGGGCGCTCGCCGGCCCAAGGCCTGGCAGAGCATCTTGAGGTGCTCGGGCATGGTTCCGCAGCAGCCCCCGACGATGTTCAGCCCCACATCGTTCACCATCTTCATCATGGAATTGGTAAAATCAGCCGGGGCCATGGGAAAATGGGCGTGGCCGTCCACATACACCGGCAGTCCGGCATTGGGCAGCAGGCTGACAAAACGCGGAAAATTGGCGGCGATATAGCGTATGGATTCGGCCAGATCGTTGGGTCCGAAGGCACAGTTGAGTCCCAAGACCTCGACCTGGCGGTAGGGACGCAGGGCCGCCACCAGCGCTGTTACATCCGAGCCGGTGAGCATCTGCGCCCCGGCGTGTTGATCCATCGATGCCTGCACCATGATCGGCGCCTTGCGCCCGCTCACAGCAAAGGCTCGATCCGCCGCCGCCAGGCAGCACTTGATAGCCAGGAGGTCCTGCTGGGTTTCCATGAGCAGGGCATCCACACCGCCCTCCAGAAGACCGCAAATCTGTTCGAAGTAGCTTTCCTCCATGATTTCCCAGGTCGTCTGCCCCAGGGTAATCAAGCGTGTGCCCGGCCCGATCGCGCCTATGACATACCGCGGCTGGTCGGCCAACGCGAACTTTTCGCACGCTCGCCGTGCGATCTGGGCGGCGCTACGGTTGTTTTCCGCTACTCTTTTGGCCATCCCCGCTTCAGCCATGACGATGGCGTTGGCCCCGAAGGTATTGGTCTCCACCGCGTCGCACCCAACTGCCAGGAACGATTCGTGAATCTCCTGGATTACCTGGGGCCTGGTGAAATTAAGCACCTCGGACATGTTTTCATGGCCCATCCAGTCCGTCTGCATGTCGAAATGGCGCATCTGGAGATTGGACCCCATCGCCCCGTCCAGAACGACGACCCTCTGACGCACGATGTCGAGAAACGGCGGATTCATTGAGGTTGATTCTATCTCCGCCGTGCCCCAGCGGCTATAGGGCCAAAAAAAACGGCAACCCGGCGGTTCCCAAGCCTCAAGGCCCACCCCAACTATCTAATGCGAGTGCGGGCACGGGAATGCAGCACTCATCCGGCTTCACCTTGCGGGACTACGCCTTGAAAAGAGGTTCCACATTCTCAGTACTTCCCATACTTCTCGACTAATTCCATAACTGCTTTATAGGTATCCCAACTGACGCTGGGGGGGACAGAGTGGTCGGAATGATAGATGTAGCCTTTGGTGAGTTTGCCGGCGTCGAGCTTGGAGGCGATCTCCTGCTCGATGCGCGCCCGGTCGTTGGTGGCCATGACCATGGCATCGATATTCCCGAAAAGAGCCAGGTTCTTGCCGTATTTGGGGCACAGCCGACGGATGTCCATGTTGGCCTTGGCCTCCAGGGGCTGGAGGCAGTCGAAGCCGGCCTGCACGTAAAGATCGATCACGCCGTTGATGTCACCATCGGTATGATAGATGAATTTCATATTGTGAACGTGGGCCCAGTCAGCCAGTCGCTTGTGATCGGGCCAGATAAGCTGGCGATAGATGGCCGGGGAGCAGATGGTGGCATGGTTGTAGGCCATATCGCCGTAGATCCACAGGCCATCGGGCTCGATACCGCTGGCCATGACGGCGTCCAAATTGCGGATGACGCAATTGGTGAAAGTGGTGGAAACATCGCGGATCCAATCGGGGTCCTCGAGCATGGCCATGAGGGTGATTTCATCGCCCATAAGGGCGCGGGTTTCCTCGAAACTTTCGACACCGGCGATGTAGCACCAGCGGTCCTTCTTGCGGCCGATGTGAAAACTGCGTTTGCAGGCCTCGGGATCAACCTGGAGGCCGCCGTTGAGGAGCGCGGGCTTGTAGATGGTTTCCCACTTATCACGGCTGTCGCAGTCGAAGCCGAGGTGTTCGGGGGTGCCGCTGCGATTGCGCCAGTAGCGCACGAGTTTGCCCTGGTTGTCGCACACGACGCGTGTTTCGTCGTCCTGGCTGACGAGACGCTCTTCTCCGGCGAAGGGCGCCGGCCATATCCAGCACAGATTATGAAGGTCGCCGCCCAGGAGATCCAAGACGGAACGCCGGTCGCCGTTGAGACCTTCATTCTGCCAGCGGGTGATGGTTTCATCCCAGAAGGATTCGTGACGCGGGCAGCGATCGTGGTCGCGGCGCTGGAACATGCGGTTGACTCGTTCACGGCTGGTAAGTGACGTAGACATAGTGGTGGGTGTTAGAGAAAACTGTTGAAGGCAGGATGCCCGACGAATCACAGCGCTGGCCGCGGCAACCTCAAGCTCTGCCCTCCTGCGTCATAGCTCATTTCGCATTAGACTATGGCGCAGCGGCCCGCGCTCACAGGGCTGAAAAGGAGAAACCAGCCACCAAAAGCCGGGCCACTGCGGTTCCGCGGGCCTAGACAGGTCGCGGACTGATAACACCTAAATACCGAGCCTAGACGGCCACCAGCTTGCGGACGACTTCGACGGCGGAGGCCGCATCGGGAGCGAAGGCGTCGGCGCCGATTTCATCGGCAAAGCCCTGGGTTATGGGGGCGCCGCCGATGACGACCTTGACCTTGGTAAGGCCGGCAGCGCGAAGCTCCTGCACGGTTTGCTTCATCGCCGGCATGGTGGTGGTGAGCAGAGCCGAAAGCCCCACAACCGAAGCGCCATGTTCCTTGGCGGCGGCGACGAATTTGGCGGGGGTGACGTTGGTGCCGAGGTCCACGACGCCGAAATTGGCGCCCTTCCACATCATGGCCACCAGGTTCTTGCCGATGTCATGCAGGTCGCCCTGCACGGTGCCGATGACGGCGGTGAACTCGGGCTTGATGCCGGCCTTGACCAGAAGCGGCTCAAGAATGGCCATGCTTTCCTTCATGGCCCTGGCCGCAATGAGCATCTCGGGAACGAACACTTCGTTACGCTGGAACTTGCCACCGATGACATCCATGCCATGGACCATGGCATCGAGAATCTGGCGTGGGGAAACCTTGGCGTCGATGGCTGCCTGCGCAAGGCGCTTGCTCTCAACGCGATTGCCTTTTTCAATTGCTTCCGAAAGTTTTTCCAACGCCACTTGCTCGCTCATGATACCTCCAAAAAATAGACTCTGATTACAAAACTGGAAACAGGACTCAATCATCTTATAATTCCCTTTACGCCCTGTAAAGGTCGTCGCAGCACGATTGGAACCACGAGTATAACAAAGACGGCCATGCGGACGAACCCATGAGTAAACTCCACCCCCTGCGCATAACCACGGCGCAGACAACTTGCACGCTGTTCCCCGCGGGCCCTGACCGCACCAAGCCGCTGAGCGAACTTCTTCGCCAGACCAAGCTGCCCCTGAATACCCGCTGCGGCGGACGGGGGTTGTGCGATGGGTGCATGGTGGAGCTGGTCTCGGGAGAGGTGGTGGAGAGCCAGACGGGTGCGGTGGTGCGGTGCGAAGGCCAGCCTCGGCTTATCCGCGGCTGCACCCACCATCCAGGCGACGCCGGGGCGCATCTGCGGATCATCCCGCGCTCCAGTTTACACTATGAACCGAGCGTGGTCAGCGATTATCGCATCAATGTCTCGTATTCCCACGAGCCGCTGTGGGAACGCTTGACGGTTCACGCCGTCGATGGAAAGACGCGCACGGCGCAACAACTGTGCCAGCGGGTGCAAATCCAGCGTCCGGAGGTGCCCGTGCGCGTGGCCGAGAGCCTCTTGCCGCAATGGCAGGCCATCGAGGCTGGGGGACAATGCGTGGCCACGGTTGAATACCGGGGCGATCACCGGCTGATCACGGCGCTGGATATGGTTGCCGCGCCCAACGGTGGTTCACGGGCCCTTGGGGCGGCCATCGACATCGGAACGACGACCGTCGCCCTGCTGCTGGCTGATTTGAGCGATGGAAGGGTCGTCGGCCGGGCAGCGGCGTTCAACGAGCAGATGCGCCTGGGCGATGATGTGCTGACGCGGATCAATTTGTGCGGCAGCGACGCCAGCATGCTAGGGCAGCTCCAAAAAGCAGTGGCCGATCAGACCATCGAGCCGCTGCTGGATGCCGCCCTGCGCCAGTCGGGAGCGGCGCCGGCGGATATAAAGTGCATGAGCATCTCCGGCAACACGACGATGCTGCACCTGCTGGCCGGGGTCGATCCCACGCCGATGGGACAGGTGCCGTTCACGCCGGCGTTCCTGGGGCACATGGTTCATCCCGGCAAGGCGCTGTTCCACCGTCGGTTTGGTGGAGCGACCTGCCACCTGCTCCCCGGAGCATCGGCTTATGTCGGGGCCGACCTGACGGCGGGAATCGTGGCCAGCGGCATGCTTTATGAGGACGGGCCCAGCCTGCTGGTGGATGTGGGGACCAATGGCGAAATCATCCTCAAGATAGGGTCGATGATTCTCGGCTGCGCCACCGCCGCTGGCCCGGCGTTCGAGGGAGCCCGGCTCAGCTCCGGGATGCGGGCCGGCGTGGGGGCGATAAGCCACATCCGCCTGGGTGCGGGCGCGGCCACGATAGAGATTGAAACCATCGGCAGCGCCAGCCAGGCCGCAAAGGATGCGTATGCGGCCAATCCCGGCGTAGTTCCGGTGGGGATATGCGGTTCGGCGTACGTGGATTTTCTGGCCGAGGGCCGCGCCAGCGGACTGCTGATGGCGGCGGGACGGTTTAATCCCAAGCTGGTCGCCACCGCCGAGGGACGAACGGATGGAGATAACGCTGCGCCGGGCATCGTGCGCCTGCCGGACGGGCCAAACAATCTGGCCTTCCGTCTGGCCTGGGGCCAGGGACATCAGCCAATTGTCGTCAGCCAGGCGGATGTGGCCCGGCTGCTGGAGGCCAAGGCGGCCATAGGCGCGGGGATTATCACGCTATTAGCCCAGGCGGGGTTGCGCCAGGCGGATGTCAAGACGCTGTATCTGGCGGGTGGATTCGGAACACACATGAGCAGTCGTTCGGCAATTGCCTCGGGAATGCTGCCGGGGTTCACGCCCGAGCAGATACAGCCGGTGGGCAACACGGCCCTGGCCGGAGCCTACCTGGCGCTGATGGATGCGGGACTGATGGCCGACATGCAGCGGGCGGGGAAGGAGATGCGGGTGATTGAACTGAACAGGGATCCGGAGTTCGAGGGGAGGTACATCGATCAGTTGATGTTGCCGGAGGGGAATAGAACATAGGCCATAGGGTTGTGACGCGTCGTGTACGGCCTATCCCTAACCCCTGGCCTCCGGCAGTTCTTCTCGTACAATGGCCGTGCGACGGGAATGACGCATGGGCTTCTATTATCGTAAATCAGTCGGTTGCGGACCATTTCGCATGAACCTGAGCACGCGAGGCATCGGGTACTCCGTCGGCGGACGCGGCTTCCGCACCGGGATCAGCGGCAGCGGACGAAGGTATACCTCGTTCAGCCTCCCTGGCACCGGATTCGGATACCGCACCTACGGCCGGCGGAGAACGCATGGATGTTTGTTCTGGCTGGTGATAATCGTTCTGGGGATATTGGTCCTGCACTGGATCGTACACTGAGCTCGGTAATCAGAAGAAAGGCGGTCGAGGATGGAATTCACACTGCATCGCACGCTGCGGACGCCACATTCGGAACGCTACCTGCTCCAGGCACAGGGAAAGGATGTGGCCGCATTGGAACTGCATTATCTGATCAAGGGAAAAGTGGATGGAACGCTGATAATATTTGAAGGCGCGGGCATGAGCGAAGCAGACGCGCCGGAGACGCTGCATAAGATCGATGCCATGCTGCTGCCCGATGTGAGCATCGAGGCGCATAATTTGTCATTCACGGTGGTGATGGGGAAGGTGCTGGGGGCATTCCTGCCCGATGAGAGGAAAACGTGACCAGTTACTTTTTCGCGGACCGAAGTACCGGCGCGAGTGAGGATGTGGCAGCGTTCGACGGCCAAATCGGACTTAGGGAAGATATTGCCCTCAAAAACCACACGGGGCGCGCGGGCGGCGATCTCCAATCAATATGGAGTGCCGTAGAAGGCGACAAAGGTGTTCCGGATGGCACAGAACGATATTCACCAGCGTAAGGCTGCGCCAGCCCGGAACAATGCCAACGCTTGTCTTGACAAGTTTACTAAAGAGACGATGATTCGGCGTATTCTGCTTGGGAAAATGCCCGGTTTCTGACCGGTTACACCCAAAAAGGAGATGGTCATGAAAATCCGCATGTGCCGAACCGGCTTGATATCTAAACTGTTGCTGCTATTGGTTGGCCTGGTCGTTGTCGCCGGCGTAATTGCCTACTTTGCCAGCGATATATGGCGCACCCGGATCAATGCCGCCCACGATCAATTCTCGCGATGGACTCCCGAAAACATCGCCAAGGACCCACTGAATTACCTCAATTTCTGCGAGGAGGAGAGCAAGACGGCGCTGCAAGACCTCAAAGCCAGCGAAATCAGCGTGCGCCAAGGCCACGAAAAGCTGCAGAACATGAAGGACGAGGCCAACAATAAGATTTCCGTCGGCGCCAAGGCCCTGGACGATCTGAAGGCGGCTTATACCCGCGCCAGCGCGGACAATACCTGGCCGGTAGCCTGGCAGGGGCAGAATCGCGAAAAGGATTGGACGCAGCGCCAGATCGTGAGCCTTAACCGGCAGGTGGAGGCGCAGAAGAGCATGCTGACCAAACTGGACGGGGGAATTAAGAAGCTGGATAATCAACTGGACAAGATCCTCGATGGGCGCGCCAAAGTGCAGGAGCAACTTTCGGAGATCAGCACGAGCCGGGAGATGCTCAAAGTCCAGAAGATAACGGATGAAATGACCGGGCGTCTGGCCGGCATCAAGGGCGTCCTGCAAAGCACGATAAGCACGGCCTCGGAAAATTCATCGGTAATGTCCCTGGACCAGATAGCGGCGGACTCCGTCGGAACCGTGGATCAAGGTGAATTCGACAAGATCATGGGTCCGGTGAAGAAGTAACGGCGTGTAACTTGCGCGTCGGGACTGGTCGCATGTGGAATACTCGGACTTTGCTTTGCGTAATCCTCGGCACGGCGCTATTGGAAAACGCCGGATGCAAACGCTCGTCGCACGCCGGGGAAAATTCCGACACCACCCACTCTGGTTCGCCAGCGGTCATCAGGCAATGGACGCCGGAGGAAATCGCCAGGGATCCGGAGGGCTATCTGACATTCGCCGCGGGCCAGGTGCAAATACAGATCAAGCAGCGCGAGGCGAAACTTGCCGCGATCCGGCAACGCCACCAGGAAATCCGCCCCCGCTACCAGGATTTCGCCGACAATCTGGCCCAGGTGAAGAACGTGCATGATCGCCTGGTCCGGGCCTGCCAGCAGGCCGATGACGAGGACCACTGGCCGGTCAAGATCGGCGGCCGAAGCTTTGAGAAGGACAAGGCCCAGGCGGTCATCGAGAGCACCAAGCGGTATGTCGATGATCGCGAGCCACTGCTGGCCACCTACGACGATGCCATGGGCAAACTCGAGGACGCCGAAGGGACCGTGGGCAAGGATATCTCGGACCTGGGCCGCCTGGCAGAGAAGATCGCACTGGACCTGGAGCGGGTACGGCTGAACAAGGGCCTGGCGGAACTGGCGGACATGCGCAAAACCGAAGCCGACCTGGCCACTTTCGCCAAGGCCCTGGCGGACATGTCCGAAGACCCGACGGCCGACATCAATCTTGTAAACAAGGACAAGCCCCAGGTGGACGTGGAGCAATTGCTGAAGTAGCCGCCCCGCGGCTTCAAGTCCGGTGCGGTAGCTATGACCCGGATTGTTCGCCTCATAAGGAGTCAACCATGAAAAGAGCGCCCTGGATGGTTCTGTTGGCGGTGGGCATCAGCGCCCTGTGCGCCATCGCCGTGGGACAAAACAAGAAAGACGCCGGCGGCCTGGCCAAAGATGCGGAACTGGTGGAGACCAAGACCAGCGTGCCCACTTTGAAGGCGGCGGGAGCCTATGAACCGAAAGATAATATTGTCGAGATCGAACTCAGCGAGTATGCCGGATACTCCGGCCTCATCGTGGCCAACGGCGGGATGGCCCCCAACGAGGACTCGGCATTCTTCAAGAAGCACGGATTCAAGGTCAAGCTGTCGCTGAGCGAAGATGAGTCCTGGTCGCCGCTCAACAGCGGGCGAATGGCCGCATCCGCCACGACGGCGGACGTGCTTACGGTGTACGGCAAGCAGTTCCAGGTGGTTGTTCCAGCGCTCATCAGCTATTCACGCGGCGCCGATGGCGTCGTGACCCGCACCGATGTCAAGAAGATCAACGATCTCAAGGGCAAAGTCGTTTCCACCTGCCAGTTTACGGAATCCGACTTTCTCATCAGATACCTGGCCCAGGAGGCGCAACTACCGATCAACATGCTGGCTGATCTTTCGGCCCGGCCTGATCCCGACAAGATTAACCTGGTGTTCTGCCAGGACGGATTTGGGGCCGGCGACATCTTCCTGCGCGACCTCAAGGATGGCCGGTCGCGCCTGGCCGGATGCGTCACCTGGGATCCCAAGACCACGGAAGTGGCCGAGGGGAGCAACGGCAAAGCGGCAATCCTGCTGACCAACCGCAACCTGCTGATCGTGGCGGACATCCTGATCGTCAATAAGGGCTTTGCCGAAAAGCACCCGGACATGGTCCGGGGCCTTGTGGATGGGCTGATGGAAGGCAACAACAAGGTTCGCACCAATCCTCAGGCCTGCCTGGACGTCATTGCCAAGGCCTTCAAGTGGGACAAGGACAAAGCCCAAAAGGAGTTGGCCAAGGTGCATCTGGCGAACCTGCCGGAGAACCTGGCCTTCTTCTCGGGAACGATCGATTCGGCCGGCAGTTTTGGCTATATCTACGAATCGACGGTGATGGCCTATGGAGATGCCTTCATTCCCAACCCGGCGGCAGCCGAGAAATTTTTGGATACGCGGCACCTCGAGGCCCTTGACAAGGAGGGGACATACAAGGACCAGAAGGTGTCGGTGCAACCCATCAAGCTGGCCGGGGGCGTTCCGATCGAGAAAGCCCCGGTGTTGTCGCGGAACGTGCGTTTTCTCTTCGAGCCGAACCTGGCCAAATTGGACCTGGCGGACAAAGGCAATGTCGCGGACCTGGAACACATCGCCAAGATCATGCAAGTTAGCCCGGGCTCCACAATCCTGCTGCGCGGCCACGCCGACCCGTCCTTTCTGGAAGAAATCCGCAAACAGGGCGGGGAGGAACTGGTTCGCAAGATGTCCTTCAAAGCCATGGAACTGAGCAAGGAACGGTGCGACGCCGTCAAGAAGATAATGGTGGAACAATACAAGATCGATGAAGGGCGAGTCGAGACGCTGGGACGCGGCTATAGCGAGCCGCTGGGCAAGGACCCGGCCCAGAATCGTCGTGTTGAGGTGCAGTGGTTCACCTTGGAATGAATGGTGTGCCCTGGGTTGAGTACCGCAGCCAGATGGCGGAGACGGTCGGAACCTAGCCGAGCTTTACGGGAAGGAGTCGTTCATGCGTTGGGCGTACAAGGCAGTGATCGTCATGAGTTTGTCAATGCTGGGCCTGGTGGGAACGGTTGTGGCGGGCGACGCGGATGGACCGCAACCGGCACCGCCGCGAAATCCTCTCGGCGCGGCGCCGGGACCAGCCACGGCCCCGGCGCCGGCCACAAATCCGGCCGCGGCGGAGGAAACTTCACGCACGCCGCTCATGCTGGCGATGGATCAGGCGGGGCTGGGAGCTTGCCTGGACAAGCTGGGCCTCAAGGTAAGCGCCTATGTGGAGGGCTCGTACACATTCAATTTCAACAACCCGCCCGGCAATGTGAACCCGGGACGAGTCTTCGATTTCGAGAGCAACAAGGCGCTCATGAATCAGTCCGAGCTTCTGCTGCATCGCGATGTCGATACAGCCGGCAAGGAATTTGACGTGGGATTCACGGTGGAACTACTGTACGGGGCGGATGCGGGGTTCATTCATTCCAGCGGATTGTTCGACTACTACGCCGACCCGCGCTCGCCGGAAAACCAGTTGGACCTGCCCCAGGCCTACCTGTCCATGTTCGTGCCGGTCGGCGGCGGCTTGACCGTCAACGCGGGCAAGTTCATCACGCCTTTCGGCCAGGAATACGTCAACCCGACGCTCAACACCCTATACTCGCATGGCTACCTCTTCGACTACAGCAGCCCCACCAGCCACACGGGAGTAGAGGGAATTTACAAGATCGACGACGCCTGGAGCGCCATGCTGGGGGTCGCCCGAGGCTGGTCGCCGGATGAGACGTTCCGGGACAACAACGGCGCGCCGGATGTGCTGGGGTACGTTGCCTATGCCCCCAATGATCAACTCGCGCTGCAGGTGAACGTCATCGGCGGCCCGGAACAGTACCACAACAACGTCGATTACCGCTATCTGTTCGAATTCCTGGCCAACTACAAACCTTCCAAGGATTCGCCGTGGAAATTCGCCGCCCAGGCCGACTACGGCTTCGAACAGAACGCCAATGTTTACGTCGGGGGCACGGCCTACTGGTACGGCGTCGGCCTCTGGGCCAGTTACGCCGTCAACAAATACCTGAGCATCAACACCCGCGGCGAATGGTTCGAGGACGACGGCGGCTCGCGCACCGGCCTGACCGGCAATTTCTACGAAGTCACGGCGGGCCTGGGCATCACGCCTCTGCCGGAAGACAAGTGGCTCAAGGGCCTGGTGATCCGGCCGGAACTACGCTATGACATTTCCGAAAAGGCCGCCTTCAATGACTTCACCCGCCATGACCAGGCAACCTTCGCCATCGATGCCTACCTGGCTCTGTGATGGTTGGGGAAGGGGTCGGAAGGCATTTCCCGGCACGACACAATACTGAAATACTTTCTGACCCTTCCTCACGCGCATAAACAGTTTTCAACCCTCTCCAGCACCGCCGCACTGAGGGTGGCCACGACATAGCACAGGACGTTGTGCCACGAGGGTGTTGTGCCCAGCAGCAGGCGGGAAATGTGCCAGCCGGACCAGGCGGCGGGGAGACCGGTGAACTTGAAAGCTTCGACGGCGGCGCAGAAGGCCAGGGTGAGGATCGCAGCTGTGCCGATGGCCAGGGCGGGCCATGCCAGCCGTAGCAGGAAATAGGCGGCCGCGGCGTAGAGAGCGTCGCCAAGACTCTTGTCCCAGGGATACCAGCCGATGGGCCAACGGCGCGAACACAGAGCCATGGCAACAGTCAACGACAGGGCTGACAGGTAAGCAATTCGTCGGCGCGGGCCAGGCATCTTATTCACTGTCTCCTGTCTCCTTTTCCTTGCCACTTTCTCTTGCCCTAGCCTCTCAAGGGAGAGACAGGAGACTGCGCCGTCTTTTCCAGCAGCCAGGCTATGTTTTCGCCCAGCACCTTCATGGTGCGCAGGCCTTCCTCGTCCTTAAGGACATCGCCTTTGTCGCGGCCGACGCCCAGGTTCCAGTAGCAGGAGCCCGGGACGAGCATCTGGCTGATGAGAAAGAAATGATTGATCGAATCGAAGGCATGTATCTCCCCCGCCCGGCGGACGGCGATGACGGCGGCGCCAACCTTGCGCCGGAGGAGATCGCCGCCGGCACGGATAACGAAGCCGGCGCGGTCGATGAGGGCCTTGGTTTCGGGGGTCAGATCGGCAAAATAGGTGGGCGAGCCGAGGATGATGCCATCGGCCTCGACCATTTTGGCGATGCACTGGTTGGCGATGTCATCATCCATACCGCAACGGCCGTCCTTCTTCTTGACGCAGGAGTAGCAGGCACGGCAGCCGTGGATATTGGAGCCGCCAAGCTGGAAGATCTCGGTTTCAATGCCCCGGGCCTTTATGGGCTGGAGGACATGGTCAAGGAGAATACTGGTGTTGCCGTCGGGACGGGGACTGCCATTGAAGGCTATGACTTTCATGATGAAACTCCGATTGTGATAATGGAGGTTATCTTACCTCCTGTGCCCAAATATTGCAGGACGAAACTTACTTCAGGGTGGTGAACGCAAGGCATCCACGCGCCGCACAAGCGATTCCAGGCGCTGGCGGGCGACGCGGATGGGGGCCATGAGAACGGACAACCAATCAGCAACCTGAGCGGGGAGGCTCAGATCGGCCTGAGCATCGGCTGGCGGAGAAGACGGCCAGAGACTGCGGTCAATGCGGCGCTGGGTGTGCCAACGCAGGAAAAGCCAGATCAGAGTGTAATAGATGAAAAAGAAACCCAGAACGTCCAGAAGGTTGTTCATATTGAATATCTCGACCAGCAGCAGCGGCAGAGCGCGAGAGACGTGATGGGCGTCGCCGGCGCGGGCCAGAAGCTCGTGGCAGATCGGCTGGAGGAAGGGAAACCAGATCAAAGCGCCCAGGGTGAACACCAGGCGGAAAGCCGCGGCAAGACGGCCGCGGCCTGCGCCCAGGCGGGCACACACTTCCCGGCGCTGGCGGTCCAGCATCCGCGCCAGAGACTGACGCATATCCCCCACCGCTGCAGCGGCGGCCATAGGTTCCCACAGCTTGCGCTGGTTGTACAACTGACTCATGGACGGATGCGTCCGCTGGAGTTGGGCAAAGGTCGTCTGCAGCAGAGTTTCCAGCGTCCGCGGCGCCGGCAACGACTCATCGGCCGCAGCGCGGTGGCAGGCCAGGTCGGCCAGGTGGGCTTCGATCAGGGCGTCACCGCCGGGGGACGAGGCGACGCGCGCCCGCGGCTCGATGTTGCGGCGAACCAAGGCACCGATGGCGCGATAGACGGGATGCAACATGTTGATGATCGGCCAACGCTGCACGCGCAGGGCCATGGCCTCGTCAAGGATGGCGCGGCGGTGGGCAGGGTCGTGGGCCAGACCGGGTAAAAAGACGTTGATGAGGGGCATGCCGATGCGCTCGCCAATAAGTTCCTCGGCCTCGGCTTCGAGGCGGACCAGACGCTGCAGGCGACCGGAAAGATCCTGGCCATCGAGCCACGCCAGGGCTGACAATTGCTGTTGAAGACGGGCAAACCGGTGGGACTCGTGCAGGGCCTGGGGGGTCTTCTGCTGCCCAAGCACTTGGCGCAGGCAGGGCAGGTCAAAGTCGCCAGGCCGAAGGGCACTGACGGCCCAAACGGGCGGCGGCGCCGCCAGCATCAGCAGATGGGCCAGACGCCGGGCATAATCATCGCGCAATTCGGCGATCACGGCAGCGGCGGAGGGCAACTGATCCACCTTGTTGAGACAGAAGATGAAGTTGGCCGGGGCATTCCCGGCCGCGACTTGGCCCAGCAGTTCCTGGGCGCGCCCATCGGCGTATTTTTCGATGCTCTGGACCCAGATAGGAAAGAGCATGTGCCGCAACATCCGACGGGTAATGCTGATATGTTGAACGTACAGGCTGTCAATGTCGGGCAGGTCGAGGAGCACCTGGCGAAGCAAACCAGGAACCTCGTGGGTGACGATGCGGTAGTGGCCGGGGACCTGGCAGTCGAGGAACTGACCGAGGGATTGGGCCTGAACACAGTGACAATAGGCGACGACGTCTTCGGTGCCCGGACCACAGGCAGCGCTCTGGCTGATGGACTGGCCGGCCAGGGCATTGACCAGGGCGCTCTTGCCAACATCCTTGCCGCCGATCAGGCCCACCAGATAGAAGGCTTCGGGATCTGGAACGGCGGATGGGGAAGGCTCCTGCAGCAGCGGCGCATCATCTTCCAGCCAGGCCGGGAGGGCAGCGCCGGTCTCCAGGCAGATGTCGCGAAGAAGTTGATCGATCGGTCCGGGCATAAAATTCGGATGCTACAGGTCTGACTCCAGGATCCTGGCGAGTTGCCCGCCAAGATCAGCAAGACGATCCAGGGCGGCCGACGGCGGCGCCACCAGGTCGAGCCAGTCGATAATGCGCTGGATCTGGACGTGAGCCAGGGCGGTGAAACGGTCGCTGATCCGGCGGTTGGTAGCGCGGGCCTGGGCGGAGACCTCGTTGCTGAGCTTTTCGGTGAGCCAGGTGGCCAGGGCGAAGCCGCCTACGGTCAAAGGGGTGATGGTTCCGAAAGTGGCATGGTGGGCGGCAACGACGATGACGGTCAAAAGGTAGGGAGCGGCTTCGGTCCACTGGGCCAGCTTGTGTCCGCCGGGAAGCAGGCGCAGGAATTTCATGAGCAGAGCGGTGTCGCGCGGGGTGGCGTTCCAATGCTTCCGGAGCCAGTCGTTAAGGGCCGCCAGTTCCTGGTCAACGATTGTCCCCGCCGCCTGGGGGTCCATCCGCGCGGCTGTGTAGCTGGCGGCGTTGTCGGCAAGCCAGCGGGAAGCGACCGGCGAGGAACGCAAGGCATCGTCAAGACGGCTCTGGACGATGGCGAACTGATCCATCAGCATGGCGCGGAAGTCCGGCGGGGCGGGCGGCTGATCCGGAGACGGGGCCTTGGGCAATCCCAGGGTCACCTGGCCTTTGACGATGGCATCCCAAAGGGTGCGCGGTAGGCGCATCAGCAGCCCGGGCCCCTGCCGCACCCGCTCGATCATGCGCCCGGGACCCATGAGATAGAGCACGCTGCGCTGTCGCAAACTGAGTTCCAGCTGGCGGGTGAGGGGATTGACGTCCACCTGGGTCTCAGGCGTCTCCATGGCCTTCAGGGCGGCGGCCAGAAGCTCGACTTCGGCACGGCTGGAGCGCAGCGGGTCAACTATCTGGTCAGTCAGGCGGCCCAGCAGATCGGCAGTACGGCGGGCAAGCCCCTGGCGACGACCGGCCTCATCCGCAGGCGGCAGGAAAATGAGGGCCTGGCGCAAGGCCTGGAGGTTGGCCTGGGGAGGCGGCTCGTAAGCGGCATCGTCCCGGGCCAGAGCGAAAGGCCGCTGGTCCGGCCACTGGCGTTGCTCCAGCAGGCGGGAATAATCATCCAGGACGGCGCCATGCTCGACCTTGTTCATTACGAACAGGGCCGGCAGCCGGTAACGCTGGGCCAGGCGATAGTAGGGCAGCAGCTCGGTCATCTGATACTTTTCGGGTGTGACCAGGAAGACGATGGCGCTGGCCCAGCGGAAAGCGCGGTCGGCCTGGTGGTGATGGGCCGGGGTATCGCCATCGAGGTCCGGGGTATCCACCAGGGCCAGACGCTCGGTTAAGAGTGTGCGGACCGGCACGATGGCCAGTTGATCGGGCTGGCCGCGGGCAGGCAGATTTTCGGGGCCGGCAACCGCGGCCTCAACGCCCAACCAATGTTCGGGTATATGGGACGCATCGGCGACAAAGGCGACGGCGCCGCTGGTAAAGGTGCGGCGGATGCTGGTGGCCGAAAGATCGTGGCCCAGCAGGCGGTTGACCAGAGTGCTCTTACCGGTGCCGGTACCGCCCAGCACGGCGACCAGCGGCGGCAGGCGGGGATCGGTCCCCCGGCGCAGATGGAAGAGCAATGCGGCGGCATCAGCGCGCCAGCGGTCGATGGCGGCGCCCGCCTCCGAACGCAGCGCCGGGCGCAGGGCACCCAACTCCCGATCCAGCGCGGTAACCTGGGCATCGAGGTTTTGCGGCCGCCAAGGCATGGGATATGGTAGGTGTACCATAAGTGCGGCTCGGCGGGGAGAGGCCAGAGGCCGGGGAACGCTCTATCTTACATGGCTTATGGCTCCGGCGCGGCAGGCGGAGCAGTGGGATATTGAGGTACGGCCAGCAGCGGATAAGCCAGTTGACCAACCAGCGAACCGGGAATCTTCGCCGTGACGCCGTAGGCGGCAGGCCATGCCTTAGGGAGATAATAGGTTCCGAAAAGGCGGTCGAGCCAGGGGAAGTTGGCGGCGTAGTTTCGGTTGATTGGTTCGTTGAGGGTATGGTGCCAGTGGTGGAACGCGGGGGTGGAAATGAGCCATTCCAGCGGCCCGAACCGCCAATGGATGTTGGCATGGATGAAGAATCCCCAGAGTGTGCCTATCAGGATCACCAGAACGGGAACACTGGTGCCCGATGAAACAGGCGGGCCGCCGAGACCCAGGAGGTAAAGGGGCACCATGCCGCAGAAGCGGCCGAACGCCAGGTCGATGGGATGGGCGCGGGTGTTTACCAGGAAATCGATCTGTTCGGCACTGTGATGGATGGAATGGAAAAGCCAGAGGAATGGTACCCGGTGGCTCCATCGATGGCCCCAGTAATAGCCGGTATCCACGGCCATGATTCCAACCAGCACGCGCGGCCACAACGGCAGGGCGGCGGTCATGGCCAGAAACCCCCTTGGAATCGCATGATGAACCACCCAGGCCAGCAGCGCTACCGGCGCGCTCAGGAGAAACGCCGGAAGCAGCCTGGTTAGAAGATAGTAAGCCAGATCAGTGAGAATACCCCTGCGCAGAATTCTTTGCCGGTGGACGGCAAACAGGCGTTCCAGCGGCACGAAAATGGCCGCCAGTATCACCAACCATAGAGCCAGGCGCCCAACATCCACAGCCATCTTGTGAAGTTCCATGCCCATGAGCCGCAGTATATGTCCTTGTCCGTCGCCGCAACAGCTCACGTTGACAACGCCGACGGCCGGACGACATGGTATCGCCCGGCCGCGTATGTACGAAAATCAGACACCAGCTTATATCAGGCTGCGACCGCCTTCCCACGCCGCATAAGGCCGATTATGCCGCACAAACCAAGGATTGTCCCCGACAGGGCTGTCGTAGTCGGCAATGGCGCTGCGCTGCCGCCGGTGACGTCGCTGCCGGATACTCCATCCAGAAGCACCATCGGCGGCACGCCATCCGGGGTGCCCACAGCCAGAAAGTTAAGAACTTCCGTTGCCCCGGTGGCGGTGAAATCGAACGTATCCGATGCCCAGGTTCCGACGCCATTGGGGCTGCCGAAGCCGTGGCTGGCATTGCTGTAGACCGCCGTCGCCTGCACCTGCGTTCCGAAGGTAACCTGCACTTGTTCGGTCGTATTACCTGTGAACCCATACTGCTGGCCGCCTGCCCAGTCGAAACTGATGGCGTAGACATCTCCGGGAGTCAGGCCGGTGAGGGTTTGCGATATCCCGCCTCCGCGGTAGCTTGAACCGCCGTCCAGAGCGAGGTAGTTGCCGCCGTCTGGACTGACGTTGGGAAGAGTATCCAGGCCGCCATTGTGCGATCCCCAAAGGGTGAAGGTGTTGCCGTACTCAGGGCTGTAGGAGCCGGTGGTATCGGCCACGCCCGGGGCCATGAGGAATGCGTATGTGCCGGTGTCTATGGTCCAACCTGTGAGGTTGCTGTAGCCGGTTCCGCTGCCTCGACTGCTGGCCAACTGCGAGGGACTGTTGCCGGCCCCGTGCCCGCCCGTATAGCTCTCAAAACTGCCATTGGTCAATAAACTGTCGGCCTTGACCACGCCTGATCCCATCGTCAAGCCTATGGCGGCGCACACGATTACGGCCAGTCTCTTCAATGTCATGATGAACTCCTTCTTTGCGACCTCGCTCCAACCAGCAACTCGGCCCGACAATAGTCGCCTGTTGCCTGGCTTTCCAAATCAATTGCGCGTCAACACGCTACATGTCTCGAATTCTGCATCTGCATTCCCACGATGTCTTCGGTTGAATGCCATTTCAATATAGTACTAAAGTAATACGATTTATAGTTATAGCATTATGGCTGAGGCTGGTCAATGGAATTATGTGATTAAATCACAGTTTTTTTGCGGATACCGAAAAAAATGTCGCCGCCGATCGAAAACTGCGCAATACCTGCCGGTTTTGACGCGCCCCGCGACACTCTTATTCTGGATCTTCTTCCCGCAGGTCTTCTTATAAACCGTCAGCAGACCGTCTTCTTCTGGGTTCCGTTGCTCCTATCAAAGTTGACCAGAGTTAGATGGCATCCGCCTCATATACAGCGGCAACACTCTGCCTGGCGCCGCAATCTCCATAGCTGGCAGCAAACGGTCAACCACGGTCTTAGTGCTGCCATACCTGCACCCACTGCACTTTCATCGTGGCTGGAAAGACGGTGCTGGAGTTTGGGCTGCCGGGCCAGCTTGTGGCGCTGCCGACAGCCAGATTTAGGATCAGGTACTCCGGCACAGAAGGAATGTTGGCCGTGACGGTGTCGATCGCCTTGCCATCCACATACCAAGTAATGTGATCGGGCTCCCAATCCACCGCGTAGGTGTGATACCCACCACTTAGGTTGACGCCGGTATCGGCACCGGTGCCCACCGTGCCGCTGTGATGCAGGTGGACCTGGTCGATGGTGGGCTGCTGGCCCAGGTATTCCATGATGTCGATCTCCCCGTCGCCGTCATGGAGCTTCCCGCCGGTGGGATATGGGAGCATCCAGAAGGCCGGCCAGATGCCCTGGCCCTGGGGGACCTGGATGCTGGCCACCACGTAACCATAGGTGAAGGAGTAGCCACCCTGCCCGAGGGGCTCACCACCGGTGTTCACTTGGCCGTCGGTGTAGGGCCGACCGGCCAGGGGAGTGGCGGTGGCGGTGATGGTCAGGCCGTTGTTGACCTTAACCGCGGTGGGCGACAAGGTGTCGCCGCCCATGTCGCTCTGCGAAGATCCGCCCAAGGTGCCGTTGGCGACGCCCCAGAGCGTGGAAGCATTCCAGACGCTGTTGAGGGCGGAGCCGGTAAACTGTTCGTTGAATTTCAGGGTCCAGAGTCCCGGCAGATTAGGAGTGCCGGGGGTAGACGTGGGGGTGGCAGCGGCCTGGGTGCTGTAGTTCTGGCACGGCAGCAAAACGCTATCGTAACCGCACGAGGGAGACGGCCCGACGTTGCCGATGACGATCTGGGTATAGGTCGTGGTGCCGCTGTTGGTGCTTGGGGCTGCGCTGGGGCCGTAGATATTGTCCATCTGCACGCCACACATCGGGGTGGCCTGCCAGGCTACGTGACAGTCGCCGTACAGGACATTCTGGCCGGTTTGGGCATGATTGAGCGAATTCCCCTTCTTCATGATGCTGGCCGAGCAGGTCGTGGAGGTAATGGCGGTCTCGTCATAGCCGGACACGATGCCCGGATTCATATCCGCGGCAATAGCGTACTCGGAGCTGCCCACCGGAGGATTGGGGCTCCAGTTGAACGCTGGCGTGGCGCTCAGGGCGGCGGGGGTCGGATAGGGATTCTGGATGCTGTAGCTGAGGTTGGCGAACTTGGTCCAGTTGGACTGGCCCAGTTTGTTGCCGGGCAGGGTAGTGCCGCCGGCGGTATAGTCATCGGGAACAGCTCCGGCAACGCTGGGGCAGATGAAAACCGCCGAGGTCAGGTCCTGGGTCCGCAACAGCAGGAACAGCACCGAGGGGATGTTGTTGGACAGAGGGCTGCCGACACCGAAGGGATCGGCTACAGCGCTGCTGCCGCCGCCGGCCAGGCCGCAGTCCACCGTCGTTCCCAAGTTGTCATAGATGGTGCGTGGGAACGCCCGGTTGTTGTCGGCCTCGCTGTAAAGCAACATCGACGCGCCGATCTGCTGGAGGTTATTGGCGCACGTGGCCCGGTGGGCCGTCTCACGCGCTTTGCTCAGGGCCGACAACACGGCGGAAATCAGCAGCGCCATGATGCCCATCACCACCAGCAGTTCGACAATGGTAAAACCCCCAGACCCAAAGACAGGCGGGCGTTTCATGGCAAACTCCTTTCGCCGTGGATCGTGGGAACAATCCCGACGAATAAATAATGACTTCCGCCGGGACGCAATGTACCCCCGCTCAGGAAAACCGGTCAACCATTGAAAAAAAGTCCTCCCATGCCGTCGCCTGTCCCCATTATCCTACCGAGCTAAAGCGTATGGCGAGGCGACAGTACGCTTCCAAGCCCCCTCGATTCACTGATTGTTTTCCATTCCCGCGGATGGAACCGCGGGTAGGCATGGATGTCATCTCCGCTACTTGGCGGTTCCTTCGATAAAATAGGTTTCGCCGCCTGTTCCGTTAAGGATGTGAAGATGCCCGACCAGGCCCCTGATTCCCGGCGCGGCCTCGATGTACCAATCATGGGCCGAACCCTCATGACGCACTTCGCATTGGGCCCCCTCCCCAAGCATTACTCTGGCGGTGGGAAACGTGACCTTCATGGCGTTATCGGAGATTTTCGTGGATGCGCTCTCCACCATCGCGGCTTTGGGAGCAATGGTAAGCGTGCCTTCGATGATATCCTCCGGCTTCAAGCTGGCCG
>Ga0316229_1001445_pt1 | contig 24208 bp, 20 predicted proteins | sample TBH18023metaG_FD_206011 | JGI IMG/M metagenome (GOLD analysis project Ga0316229, IMG submission 206011) | Freshwater microbial communities from Trout Bog Lake, Wisconsin, USA - TBH18023 | ecosystem: Environmental > Aquatic > Freshwater > Lake > Hypolimnion/Profundal zone | place: USA: Wisconsin... | reverse complement strand
TGGTCATGTCGAACGGCTCCACGATCGGGGTCACCAGGTTGTACTGGGAGTAGTCGTGCACCCGGATGCGGTCCTTCATCTCGGCGTGGATCGGGGTGAACGGCATGGGGGTCACCACCGGGAACACGGCGATGTCGGGGTTGAGGTAGATGGCCGAGTTGATGGTGTTTTCGACGGATTCCCAGGTCTCGTTGGGGAAGCCGATCATGAAGGAGGCCTCGGTGATGATGTCGTTGGCGCGGCACAGGTCCAGCGCTTCCTTGTTCTGCTCGAAACTGGTCCCCTTGTTCAGGCTGTTCAGGGTGTCCTTGTCGGCGCTCTCGGCGCCGATGTAGATGTGGATGATCCCGGCGGCCTTGTACTTGTGCAGGATATCCTTGTCCCTGATGATGTCCTCCACCCGGGTCTCGATGAGCAGGTGCACGCCGAGGTCCGCCTCGATCACCAGGTCCAGGTATTTCTCCCAGCGGGCGCGATGCTTGGTCGGGTAGGCGTCGATCAGGGTGAAGAAGCTGACCCCGTAGGTGGAGATGAGCATCTTCATCTCCTCGACGACCTTCTCCGGCTTGCGGCAGCGCCAGTCCTCGCGCCAGAACATGCGCTGGCTGCAAAAGGCGCAGGCCATGTCGCAGCCCCGCGAGCTCAGGATGGAGGCCATGGTGCCGCACGGCTCGACCAGGTACTTGTAGTCTTCCCAGTCCAGCAGGTGGAAAGCGGGGGAGAGCGTGTCGAGGTCCTCGATGTGGGGCTGCTTGGGGTTGCAGACGACCTTCTCCGCGTCACGGTAGGAAACCCCTTTGACCTTCTTCCCGTTACCCTCGGGAAGCGCCGTCAGCAGTTCCTTCAGGGTGCGCTCTCCCTCGCCGTTCAGGATGAAGTCGACCCGGTTGCCGTCGTCTTCCAGTATCTCCTGGTACATGAAGGTCGGGTGCGGGCCGCCCAGCAGGGTCACGATGGCGGGGTTCACATCCTTGGCGATGTTCAGCAGTTTCAGCGCGTCGGGAACCGTGGCGGTGCTGATGGCTCCGGTGACCGGAAGGTAGTCGAGGGTCATGACGACATCCGGCTGGACGCGCTCTATCTCCTCCCTGATCTGTTCGAAGGAGTGGTTCTTGTTCATGGCGTCGTATATGACGGCCTCGTTACCCGCCTCGATGGCGGCGCCGGCGAGATAAGCCAGATGTAGCGGCGGCCAGTTCCCTACAACCTGAACCCCCCAGCAGTGATACGGCGCCGTTACAAATAGAATCTTGCTCATCAGTTTCTCCCTTTCAAGGTCGTATATTGCAGCACCGGCGACTGCCTGTTGCGTGCGTTTGGGCGGCGGCGGGCCCGATCCCCCAGGGCGCTGCGCGGGGAAATCCCGCCTGCCGTGCCGCGTGCCCGGTCAGATCCTGACTGGCTCATGATAGGCGGCGGATACTACTATAGCGCAGCGGGCCGTCCGTTGCATGTAAAGTTTTGGTAAAGAAAGGTGCTAGCCGTGGAGGCTGAACCAGATGCGGGTCTCCTGCTGGTCGCTTTCGGCGCCGACCTTGCCTCCATGGGCTTCGATCAGTTCCTTGACGATGGCGAGGCCGATCCCGGCGCCGCCGGCATCGCGCGAGCGGGAGCGGTCGGCCCGGAAGAAGCGCTCGAAGAGGAAGGGGAGGTCCTTCTCGGCGATCCCCGCGCCGGTATTGGCGAAGACGGTGGTGAGGCAGCCCGCGCCCCGCCGGGTGGAGATCCTGACCCGTCCACCGCGCGGCGTGTATTTCCAGGCGTTGTCCGCCAGGTTGCGGATCGCCTGCAGCAGCTTGTCCGGATCGGCCGTCACGGCATCGCTTCCCGGCTCCAGGTCCCAGGTGACCTCGATCTCCTTCTCCTGGAAGTTCGGCCCGTACAGGTTCATGATCTGGCCCAGCAGCTGGTGCAGAAAGATCTCCTGGCGGTCCAGAAAGGCCCGGGCGGCGTCGGCCCGCGCCAGCTGCTGCAGGTCCTCCACCAGGTTCACCAGGCGCAGCACCTCCTGCTCCAGCATGCGGAAGGTTTCCGGGGAGGGGGGGATGACCGAATCGGAGAGCCCCTCCAGGTAGCCGCGCAGGTTGGTGAGCGGGGTGCGCAGTTCGTGGGAGATGTCCGCCACCATGTTCTTGCGCAGTTTTTCGATCTTCTCCAGGTTGTCGGCCATGTAGTTGATCGAGTTGGCGAGCTGGCCCACCTCGTAGCGGGAGACCTTGTCGACGCGCTCCGAATAATTGCCGTCGGCGACCTGGCGGGTTATCTCCGTCATCTGGTACAGGGGGCGCAGCACCCAGGTGATCAGGGCGTAGCTCAGCACCAGCGACAGGGCCAGCGCGATGAGGGTGCCCCAGATCAGGTAGCGGTGCGTGGCCTCCAGGAACATGCGATGGGCGTCCACCGGCGCTATGTGGTGGTGCTGCACCAGCTCCCGGAAGTAGTCCGCAGCCAGCCGGTCGATGGCGAGCCACACCACCAGGACCGTGATGGCGACCACCGGAATGATGTGGCTGGTCAGGAGTTTCCAGAGCAGGCGCTGGCTTTTTTGCCGTTCCTTAGGCGCTTTCATCGCTGAACCTGTAGCCGTGGCCGCGCACGGTCTGGATGTAGTGCGGGTGGGCGGGGTCGTCCTCGATCTTTTGCCGCAATTTCCCGACGTGGACGTCGATGACCCGGTCGATCACCACCTCGCCGTTGCGGTAGCAGTGGTTGAGCAGCTCCTCCCGGGAAAAGGCCCGTCCCGGGGAGGCCATCAGTGCGTGCAGTATCTTGTATTCCGACGAGGTCAGGGTGATCTCCAGGCCGGCGCGGCAGACCCTGCGCTTCTCGGGGTCCAGTTCCAGCTGGTCCCAGCTGAGGAGCGCCGCCGGTTGCGGCGCCGGTCTCCTGCTGCGGCGCAGGATTGCCTTGACGCGTTCCACCAGTTCGCGGGGACTGAACGGCTTGACGACGTAGTCGTCCGCGCCCATTGCGAGTCCCGCCACCCGGTCCACCTCCTCCTCACGCGCGGTCAGCATGAGGATCGGGACGTCGGACGCCTCCCGCAGCCCGCGGCAGATCTCCCAGCCGTCCAGGTTGGGGAGCATGACGTCGAGGATGACGAAAACGGGACGCGCGGCAGCCGCGGCAGCCGCGGCCTCCGAGCCGTCGTGCACCTGCACCGTCGAGAAACCTTCCCGCTCCAGGTAGGCCGCCACCAGTGCCGCGGTGTTGCGGTCGTCTTCGACGATCAGTACCGTTCCCGGATGGTCGAGGGGTGAGGGCATGGGTATTTCTCCGCTGGGTTGGCCGCTGCCCGGTAGGCGCTGCGGGTCGACACCCTTTGTACTTCTTTTCCCGTAGTAGCGTCAAGATAGAACGCAAAAGCGGCAAGCCGTGCCGAACCCGGCGGGAAGCTGGCGCGGCAGCTTGGGGGATTGGACCGGGATGCGCAGCCGCAAGGGGTGTCGCGACAGGTCCGGAGTGACGACAAAAAAAGGCGCCGGAGCGGCGCCTTTTCCTGTAACGATGGATGCTTTTTTTTTCCGGCGTTTAGACGATTTTCTTCATGCCGGTCATCGCCGCGCGCAGCTCGGTGCCGACTTCCTCGACCAGGTGGTTGCGGATCTCGGCGTTCACCGCCACCAGCAGGGCGTTGTCGACGCTGCAGTCCTTGAGCTCCAGCCCCTTGCCGATGACGTCCGTGCCGACCGTCGCCATGAAGTCCTGCAATAGAGGCACGCAGGCGTGGGCGAACAGGTAGCAGCCGTATTCCGCCGTGTCGGAGATGATGCGGTTCATCTCGTAGAGTTTCTTGCGGGCGATGGTGTTGGCGATGAGCGGGGTCTCGTGCAGCGACTCGTAGTAGGCGCTCTCCGGCTCGATGCCCGACTGGACCATGGTTTCGAAGGCGAGCTCGACGCCGGCCTTCACCATGGCGACCATCAGGATCGCCTTGTCGAAGTACTCCTGCTCGGAGATGTCGCCCGCCGCGTCGGTCTTCTCGAAAGCGGTGTTGCCGGTCTGCTCGCGCCAGGTCAGCAGGTTCACGTCGTCGTTGGCCCAGTCGATCATCATGGTGCGGGAGAACTCGCCGCTCATGATGTCGTCCATGTGCTTCCAAAAGAGAGGGCGCATGATGTCCTTCAGCTCGTGGGCCAGCTGGAATGCCTTGACCTTGGCCGGGTTGGAGAGGCGGTCCATCATGTTGGTGATGCCGCCGTACTTGAGGGCCTCGGTGATGGTCTCCCAGCCGTACTGGATCAGCTTGACGGCGTAGGGGGCGCCGATGCCGTTTTGGGTCATCTTGTCGAAGCAAAGGAGAGCTCCTGCCTGCAGCATGCCGCAGAGGATGGTCTGCTCGCCCATCAGGTCGGATTTGACCTCCGCAACGAAGGAAGACTCCAGCACGCCGGCGCGGTGGCCGCCCTGGGCGCAGCAAAGCGCCTTGGCGATTTCCAGGCCGTCGCCCTTGGGGTCATTCTCACCGTGGACGGCGATCAGGGTCGGCACGCCGAAGCCGCGCTTGTACTCCTCGCGCACCTCGGAGCCGGGGCACTTGGGTGCCACCATGATGACGGTCAGGTCGCGGCGGATCTGGGTTCCTTCCTCGACGATGTTGAAGCCGTGCGCGTAGCTGAAGACCGCGCCCTCTTTCATGAAGGGGATCACGCTCGCCACGACGCCGGTGTGCTGCTTGTCGGGAGCGAGGTTCATGACGATGTCGGCTGTCGGGAGCATCTCCTGGTAGGTGCCGACCTTGAAGCCGTTGCCGGAGGCGTTCAGGTAGGACTGGCGTTTCTGGGCGATCGCCTCGTCGCGCAGGGTGTAGGAGACGTCCAGTCCGCTGTCGCGCATGTTGAGCCCCTGGTTGAGGCCCTGGGCACCGCAGCCGACGATGACGATCTTCTTCCCCTTGACGTAGTCGCAGCCGCCGGTGAACTCGGAGGCCTCCATGAAGCGGCAGGTACCCAGTTCCTGCAGTTGACGGCGCAGCGGCAGCGTGTTGAAGTAGTTCTGTCCCATGTATGTATCTCCTCTAAAAGTTGTTTGATGCGTTGCTGGATTTATAATTTTGCAGACTCTACCCCAAATCGTGCGTTGCGTAAATTGAATTATTGTGCATATTGTGTTGCGTGAGGCGCAAGGGCGAGGCAAGCAGTATCCCCCCTGCGCAGTAGGGGGGAAGGCTCGCGCAGCGAGACAGGGGGGTCCTCCCAGCATAAAAAGCACCCCCCTGCGTCACTGAGCTCAGCTTCCCCCTTATTGGCATAGGGGGGACTACCTTTCACGCCTAGAGGCGGCTGAATAGGAAACCTGTATGGACATACGCGAGCTGGAAATCTTTTTGACCGTGGCGGAACTGCGCCACTTCGGTCGTGCCAGCCAGGCCTGCAACCTGAGCCCCTCGGCGCTCACCCGCACCATCCAGCGCTTGGAGGAGCAGGTAGAACAGCCGCTCTTCCTGCGCGACAACCGCACGGTAACGCTTTCCGCCGCCGGGGAGCGCTTCAGGGAGTACGCCCGTCGCGCGGTACAGGAATGGCAGAGTTTCCGGGTTTCGTCAGGCGGCGGGGAACTGGTAACTGGAACGTTTTCAATGTACGCGTCAATCACTGCCGTGTACGGCTTGCTGCCCCAACTGCTGGAAACCTACCGGGAACGCTATCCAGAGGTTCAGCTGGAACTTCGCACCGGCGCCGCCGAACAGGCTGTGGTCCTCGTGCAAAGCGGAACCGTTGACCTTGCCGTGGCACCGCTACCCGACCGGCAGCTTCCCGGAGTTGAAACTCTTCCGATGGTCACCATCCCACTCGTTTTCATCGCCCCCAAACAGCACGGAGCCGCGGCACTCCCTTTCCAGAACGGGCGGCTTGATCTGGCCCGCGCCCCCCTGGTGCTGCCACAGACCGGACTATCCCGGCGCCGACTTGACCTGTGGCTCAAGGAGCACCGTATTACTCCCAACATAACTTCAGAGGTTTCCGGGAACGAGGCGATCATCGCCATGGTGCGGCTTGGCTGCGGCGTCGGTATCGTCCCCGAGCTGGTGCTGGAGAAAAGCCCGTTTCGCGACGAGGTGAGCGTCGTCGAGCGGGCCCCGCAGCTAAAGCCCTACGTGGTCGGGCTTTGCACCAGTAAGCGCAGCCTGCAGCGCCCCAGCGTGCGCGCATTCTGGCAACTGGCCGAAGAAGGCTCGGGTAGGGCCGGGGTGGCTCGGTAGGCGAAGGAAGGCCGCTTCCGTCCTGCCAGAAATTTGCCGTCCGCGTCGAAAGTAATGCCCTTGCCAACCTCGCGATGGTGTGCTATATAAGTTTGCTGTTTAAAATTCGCACGTCACCGACCTACTGCCGGTGGTGCCCGCACCGCGCGGGTTCCGGCAGCCCTGGTGGCGGAGGGAAAAAACCAAAGGAGAAAGACCCATGTCGAACATCACCATGAAGGAACTGCTGGAAGCCGGCGTCCATTTCGGCCACCAGACCAAGAGATGGAACCCGAAAATGAAGCCGTACATCTTCGGCGCACGCAACGGGATCTACATCATCGACCTGCAGAAGACCGTCAGGCTCTTCAAGGGCGCCTACAGCTTCGTCACCGAGGCAGCCCAGGCTGGCGAAACCGTCCTGTTCGTCGGCACCAAGAAGCAGGCCCAGGATTCCGTCGCCGAAGAGGCACAGCGCTGCAACATGTACTACGTGAACGACCGCTGGCTGGGCGGCATGCTGACCAACTTCTCGACCGTGAAGCAGAGCATCGACCGCCTGAAAAGGCTCGACTCGATGAACGCCGACGGCACCATCGAGGCATATACCAAGAAAGAGCAGCTCAAGCTCGGCAAAGAGCGCGAGAAGCTGGAAAAGACCTTGGGCGGCATCAAGGGAATGGGCAAGGTCCCGGGCGTGCTGTTCGTCGTCGACCCCAAGAACGAAGAGATCGCGGTCTCCGAAGCCAAGAAGCTCGGCATCCCGGTTGTCGCCATCGTCGACACCAACTGCGACCCGGACGACATCAACTACGTCATCCCGGGTAATGACGACGCGATCCGCGCCATCCGCCTGCTGACCAGCAAGATGGCTGACGCGGTCCTGGACGGCGTTCAGGCCAGAAACGCGCGCCTGCAGACCGGCGCCGAGGAAGATTTCTCCGCCGCAGGCGAAGAAATTGCGGAAGAGGCAGCCGGCGAGGCCTAAGCGGCGGTTCCCCGGACCAAAGGCAGCACACCTTACCAACAGACTATCGGCGTCCCCGTCCCCGCGGCGGGGGGGCTTAGCGGAGGATAATGATGAGCGTTACAGCGGCAATGGTAAACGAACTGAGAAAAGCGACCGGCGCAGGCCTGATGGACTGCAAAAGGGCCCTGACCGAGACCAGCGGCGATCACGAGAAGGCGATCGACTACCTGCGCACCAAGGGTCTCGCCGCCGCGTCCAAGAAAGCGGGCCGGGTGGCAACCGAAGGTGCCGTCGGCTCCTACATCCACGCGGGCGGCAAGATCGGCGTCCTGGTGGAGGTTAACTGCGAGACCGACTTCGTCGCCAAGAACGAAACCTTCCAGGCCTTCGTCAGGGACATCGGCATGCACATCGCCGCCGCCAACCCCCTGTATGTGCGTCGTGAGGAAGTGCCGGCCGAACTGATCGAACGCGAGAAGGAAATCTACCGCGCCAAGGCGAAAGAGAGCGGCAAGCCTGACGCCATCATCGAAAAGATTCTGGACGGGCAGATCAACAAGTTCTACGCCGACATCTGCCTGCTGGAGCAGGCCTACGTCAAGGATCCGGACAAGACTGTCCAGACCTACCTGAACGAGACCATCGCCACCATCGGCGAGAACATGAGCGTTCGCCGCTTCGCCAAGTTCGTCCTGGGCGAGGGGCTCGCCAAGAAGGAATCCGATTTCGCGGCAGAGGTCGCCGCAGCGGTCGGCGCCTAACGCATCCCACGGGAGCCGGCCATGCGAATGGGCGGCTCTTTTTTTTACCTAAAACTCTTACACCGTTCTCTGTTCTACGTTCTAAGCTCTGCGTTTACCGGCTCATGGTCGATCCGGCTGTCGCACCATCAATCCGGGGCGTTTACCTACCGGCAAACAACATAGAACATAGAACATAGAACATAGAACATAGAACGTAGAATGTAGAATGTAGAATGTAGAAAGTAGAATGTAGAACACCCTTTTCGACAGTCTTCTCCCCGCACGCAAGGTGACCCAATGGCAGAACCCTATTACAAAAGAGTACTTCTGAAGCTCTCCGGCGAGGCCCTCGGGGGCGAGCAGGGGTATGGCATCGACCCGAACACCATCACCGCGATCGCACGCGAGGTGAAGCAGGTCGTGGAACTCGGCGTGCAGCTCTCCCTCGTCATCGGCGGCGGCAACATCTTCCGCGGGCTGGCTGCCTCCTCCAAGGGGATGGACCGGGCCAGCGCGGACTACATGGGGATGCTCGCCACCATGATCAACTCGCTCGCCCTGCAGGACGCCCTGGAGAAGGTCGGGGTGGATACCCGGGTCCAGTCGGCAATCGCCATGGCCGAGGTCGCCGAGCCCTACATCCGCCGGCGCGCCATCAGGCACCTGGAAAAGGGGCGGGTGGTGATCTTCGGCGCGGGGACCGGCAACCCCTACTTCACAACGGACACCGCCGCGAGCCTGAGGGCGATGGAGATCGGCGCCGACGTGATCCTGAAGGGTACCAAGGTGGACGGCGTCTATTCCGCCGACCCGAAGAAGGATCCCTCCGCCACCAAGTTCGAGACCCTGGATTATCTGGAAGTGCTGAGAAAGGGGCTCCAGGTGATGGACGCCACCGCGATCTCGCTCTGCATGGATAACAGCTTACCGATCATCGTCTTCGACGTGACGACCGAGGGGAACGTGGTCCGGGTTGTCTGCGGCGAGCGGATCGGCACCCTCGTGAAAGGAGCCTAAGCAATGATTAAAGATGTTCTCGCCAACATGAACGTCCACATGGACAAGACCATCGACGCGCTCAGGAAGGAGTACCAGCGGGTGCGCACCGGCCGCGCCAGCACCTCGCTGCTGGACGAGGTGAAGGTGGACTTCTACGGCACCCCCTCGCCGATCAGCCAGGTGGCGACCCTCGCGGTCCCCGAGCCGCGCACCATCACCATTCAACCCTGGGAGCCCAAGATGATCCAGGTCATCGAGAAGGCGATCATGAACGCCAACCTCGGGCTGACCCCGGCCAACGACGGCAAGCTGATCCGCCTGAACCTCCCGCCGCTCACCGAGGAGAGGCGCAAGGACATCGTGAAGCAGCTCAAGCGCGACGCCGAGGATGCCAAGGTGGCGCTCAGGAACATCCGCCGCGACGCCATCGACAGCCTGAAGAAGCTGGAGAAGGACAAGTCGATCTCGGAGGACGAGCTGAAGCGCGCCGAGAAGGAGGTCCAGGACGCCACCAACGCCCACGTCGCGAAGATCGACGAGGTGCAGCTCCACAAGGAAAAAGAGGTGATGGAGGTCTGATATCGGCCCCGCGCGCGGGGGGATTTCCCCCCGCCCGCCCGCCGCGCGGCGCTCTGATTTCCGCTCTCGCGCAACCCCCCTGGTCTCACGGGGATTTTTTTGTTTTTAGGGTGGCTATGAATACGTTAAAGCCGGAAAACCTCCCCGCACACCTGGCCGTCATCATGGACGGCAACGGGCGCTGGGCCAAGAAGCGGATGCTGAGCCGGATCGTCGGCCACAAGAAGGGGGCGGAGACGGTCCGTTTGATCGTCGAGGAGTGCTCGCGCCTGGGAATCCGCTACCTTACCCTGTTCGCCTTCTCCGCGGAAAACTGGCTGCGCCCAAAGACCGAGGTGAAGTCGCTGATGGCCCTTTTGAAGCGGTTCATCCGCTCCGAAATCGCGCGCATGATGCAAGACAACATCCGCTTCAACGTGATCGGCAACCGCGCCGACCTCCCGGTCGACATCAACAGTGAAATCGACTGCGCCATCGAGAAGACCGCCGGAAACACCGGCATGCTGCTGACCCTGGCGCTCTCCTACGGGGGGCGGCAGGAGATCGTGTCGGCCGCCAAGCGCCTGGCGCTGGACGCCGCCGCCGGACACCTCGATCCCGAGGCGATCGACGAGCGGCTCTTCGCCGGCAGGCTCTTTACCGCGGGAATACCGGATCCCGACCTGCTGATCCGCACCAGCGGGGAGATGCGCATCAGCAACTTCCTGCTCTGGCAGTTGGCCTATGCGGAGCTCTACTTCACCGACGTGAACTGGCCCGACTTCGACCGCAACGAGCTGGCCCGGGCCTTTCGCGAATTCCAGTCCCGGGAACGCAGGTTCGGCATGATCAGCGACCAGCTCCGCAAGGAAGGGGCCTAAGCCCCGGAGTCCCCCGGCGCCACTGCGCGGCAGACCGCAGCGCCCCCGGCGCGCCTCTCCCGCAGCGCGAGAGGGGGGACGTCGTTTTTTTCCGGCAGTCGCCGCGCCCAAGCCGCGCGGGCTGCTGGTCCAGACTGTTATGACCTTCGCTTGACAGGAGTGTGATATTCAACGACTAATAACCGCCGCGATTCTGCTGCCTCTTGTCATTGTCTTTATCATGAAGGCCTCGGCGTTCCAGTTTTCCCTGTTCATCTTCCTGGTGGCTCTGGGCGGGTTGGATGAATTCTACCGGATGGCCCTGCCGGCCCGAAGGGGCGAGGGGAGGCTGGCCGCCCTGCTCGGCGCCTCGGCGCTCTTCACCGTGTTCGCCGCAAACCCCGTGTTCCCGCTCATGGCGCTTACCCTGCTCGTGCTCGCCTTCTCCCTGATCGCCCTGTTCCGGCTCCAGGAAATCCGCCAGGCTGCGGCGGAAGCCGCACTGGTGCTGATGGGGTTTCTCTACCTGCCGCTGCTGCTCTCCCACCTGGTCCTGATCCGGTTGCTGCCGCACGGCGTCCCCTGGCTCTTCCTGATCATGGTGATCGTCATGACCGGCGACTCCGCGGCCTACTACGTCGGCTCCAACTTCGGCAAGACCAAGATCTATCCCGCGGTGAGCCCCAAAAAGAGCGTGGAAGGCTCCCTGGGCGGGCTCGCCGGGAGCATCGCGGGGGCCTTCGTCTCCCGGGCGATCTTCTTCCCCGACCTGACCGCTTTCGACTGCATCGCGACCGCGCTGCTGCTCGGCGTGCTCGGACAGTTGGGCGACCTCTTCGAGTCGCTCATCAAGAGGAGCTGCGGGGTGAAGGACTCCGGCGTCATCTTTCCCGGCCACGGGGGGATCCTGGATCGGCTGGACAGCCTGTTGTTCGCGGGTCCCGCGGCATATTACTACGCCTACTTCCTGCTGCCCTGATGCGGCAGTAACCTCAGAGGTACTATGAAAAAACTCACCATTCTCGGCTCGACCGGCTCCATCGGTGTCAGCACCCTGGACGTCGTCGCGGCCCAGCCCGACATGTTCCGGGTGGTGGCGCTCACCGCCGGATCCAACCTGGATCTGCTGAAGAGCCAGATTCAGGCGTATTCCCCCGACCTCGTCTCCGTGCTGAGCGAGGAGAACGCCCGCGCGCTGAAGCGGATGCTGACCGGGAAAAAACCGGAGATCCTGCACGGGGTCGAGGGGATGATCGCCGCGGCGACCGCCTCCGAGAGCACCATGGTGGTGGCGGCCATCGTCGGCGCGGCCGGGCTGGTGCCGACCGCGGCCGCCGTCATGGCCGGCAAGGACGTGGCGCTGGCCAACAAGGAGACCCTAGTGACCGCCGGGCACCTGATCATGGAGATGGTGCGCGAGCGCGGGGTGAAGCTCTACCCGGTCGACTCCGAGCACTGCGCGGTGTTCCAGTCCATGGTGGGGCACCGGGACCAGGACATCTCCCGGGTGATCCTGACCGCCTCCGGCGGCCCGTTTCTGAACTGGAGCCGGGAGCGGCTGGCGAGCGCCACGGTCACCGACGCCCTGAACCATCCCAACTGGAGCATGGGGAGGAAGATCACCGTCGACTCCGCCACCATGATGAACAAGGGGCTCGAGGTGATCGAGGCGCGCTGGCTCTTCGACATCCCGGTCGAGCGCATTGCGGTCAACGTCCACCCGCAAAGCATCATCCACTCCATGGTGGAGTACCTGGACGGCTCCGTCATGGCGCAGCTCGGCGTACCCGACATGAAGGGGCCCATCGCCTACGCCCTGACCTATCCGGCCCGCATCCCGTCCGGGGTGAAGCCGCTCGACCTGACGACGCTCTCGGGGCTCACCTTCTTCAACCCGGACCTGGAGCGCTTCCCCGCGCTGAAGCTCGCCTACCGCGCGGCGCAGGCGGGGGAGAGCATGCCGGCGGTGATGAACGCCGCCAACGAGATCGCCGTCGAGGCCTTTCTGGGCGGCAAGATCGGCTTCATGGCGATCGCCGAATCGATCGAGCGGGTCATGGATCTGCACGACTCCCACGCGCTCAATTCCATCGAGGAAGTGCTGGAGGCGGACCGCTGGGGGAGAAGGACCGCGCGGGACGTCCTCAAGGTCGCGGCGCCCTAGGTGGCCGGGCCGGCCCTTCCGCCCGGGGGAGCGCAGACGCTTCCGGCGCCGGTGGGCACCGCGAAAATGTTCAAATGTGTTAGGATAGTGGCAGGTAACAGCGGAGCCGCGGCGCCGGCGCCTGAACCGGCCTGGTAACCGCCGCCCGACGCCGTTTCCGCCTGGTCAGAAGAGAGGGTAGCCAATGAGTATACTTTTCGCGATTATCGCCCTTGGGGCGCTGATTTTCATTCACGAGTTGGGGCACTTCATCTTCGCCAAGAGCTTCGGCGTCGGGGTGGAGAAGTTCTCGCTCGGCTTTGGCCCCAAGCTGTTCGGCAAGAAGGTCGGGGAGACGGAATACCTGCTCTCGGCCCTGCCGCTGGGCGGCTACGTGAAGATGATCGGCGAGGGGGACGACGCCGAGGTCACCGAGGAGCAGAGGGCGCACTCCTTTGCGGAGAAGGCGCCCCTCAAAAGGATCGCCATCGTCGCTGCGGGGCCGGTGTTCAACCTGGTGTTCGCCTACCTCATCTTCATCGTCATCTTCCTTTCCGGAGTCCCCTCGGTTACCACGAAAGTGGGCGAGGTCATGCCCGGGAAACCCGCCGCCCGTGCCGGGATGCTCGCCGGCGACCTGGTGACGCAGGTGAACGGCAAACCGGTGCAGCGCTGGGAGGAGTTCGCCAAGATCATCGCCCAGGGGAAGCTCGCACCGCTGGAAATCCAGGTGCTGCGCGGGCAGGCGGCCTTGAAGTTCACCATGGTTCCCGAGAGCCGCACCTCGAAGAACCTGCTGGGGGACTCCGTGACCCAGCCGATCGTCGGCGTGGTGGCCGCGGGTGAATCGGTCATCGACCATTATCCCCCGGGGGAGGCGATCCAGAGGGGGAGCGCCCAGTGCTGGAACGTCATCAAGCTGACCGTGCTCTCCATGGTCAAGCTGGTGGAGCGGGCCATTCCCCTGGACAACATCGGCGGACCGATCATGATCGTGAAGATGGCCGGCCAGCAGGCGGCCGCAGGCGGGGTGAACTTCCTCGCCTTCGTGGCGCTCCTGTCGGTGAACCTCGGGGTGCTGAACCTGCTCCCGGTGCCGATTCTGGACGGCGGGCACCTCGCCTTCTTCGTGATAGAACTGATCATCGGCAGGCCGGTCAACAGGAAGGTCCGCGAGATCGCCCAGCAGGTCGGTCTGGTGCTCCTGGTGAGCCTCATGATGCTCGCCTTCTACAACGACATCGCGCGCATGCTCATGGGCAAGGCGTGAAAAGTTACTGACCGCAGGGGCGCCTCGTCATGCGCCCGGGCTCACAATCGGATACCACCTTGAAGATACTGACCATTGATACCTCCGGCAACTGCTCCTCGGTGGCCTTGAGCGACGGAGCGGCGCTGCTCGGGGAGTGCCTGCTCGGCGAGGACCGCTGCTGTTCCGGGAGACTGCTCGATTCGGTCGACAAGCTGCTCGCGGCGGCCGGCCTGGCTCCCGACGCCCTGGACGCCTTCGCCGTCTCCCTGGGGCCGGGTTCCTTCACCGGAGTCCGGGTCGGCATCGCCACGGTCAAGGGTCTTTGCCTCGCCACCGGCAAGCCGGCACTCGGCTTCTCCTCCCTCGCCATGCTCGCCATGAACCTCCCCTGCGCCTGCGCCCAGGTGGCCCCGCTCTTCGATGCCAGGAAAAACGAGGTCTACGCCGGCCTGTACCGCACCGATGCGCTGCCGCACGCGCTGCGCGACGACGCGGTCCTGGCGCCGGAGCAGTTCCTCGCCGGCATAAACGCCCCGACCCTCTTCGTGGGCGACGGGGCGCTGCGCTACCGCGACCTGATCCGGAGCACCCTGGGGGAACTGGCACTTTTCCCCCCCTGGCATGCCCACCTGCCGCGCGCCGGCGCCGGCGCCGTCCTCGCCCTGCAGGCAGCCCTGGAGGGGAGCTTCATCCCCCTGGCGCAGCTGAACCCCGCCTATCTGCGCGCCTCCGAAGCGGAACTGGCCAAGCGCCGGCGCGATGCGGCCTAACCCCGAAAGAATTAACACCGTTTTACTCGCCTGTTGACAGCTTCGCCTTAATGTATTATGTTGTTCCTTCACGTTAATTTCGATAACCACCCCGAAATACAATGTTTTTTCAACCGGACCAACTACCGGTTTGTCGGCCCCAAACAGGCCGCCGCCGGCGCAAGGGGACTATATGCGTAGCGATACTATTACTCAGGGACTGGAGCGCACCCCGCATCGGGCGCTTCTCAAGGGAACCGGCCTGCCGCAAAGCGAGATGGGCAAGCCTTTCATCGGCATCGCGACCAGCTTCACGGACCTGATACCGGGACACGTCGGCATGAGGGATCTGGAGCGCTTCATCGAGAAGGGGGTGCACACCGGAGGCGGCTATTCCTTCTTCTTCGGGATCCCGGGGGTCTGCGACGGCATCTCCATGGGGCACAAGGGGATGCACTACTCGCTCCCCACCCGCGAGCTGATCGCCGACATGGTGGAGTCGGTCGCCGAGGCGCACCGCCTGGACGGCCTGGTGCTGCTCACCAACTGCGACAAGATCACCCCCGGCATGCTGATGGCCGCGGCGCGCCTGGACATCCCGTGCATCGTGGTGACCGCCGGCCCCATGATGAGCGGCCGCGGCGACGCGGGGCGCAAGTACTCCTTCGTCACCGACACCTTCGAGGCGATGGCGCGCTACAAGGCGGGGGTCATCGACGACAAGGAGCTGGCCCGCTGCGAGGAGAACGCCTGCCCCGGCATGGGTTCCTGCCAGGGGCTCTTCACCGCCAACACCATGGCGATCCTCACCGAGACCCTCGGCATGAGCCTGCCGCGCTGCGGCACGGCGCTCGCCGTCTCGGCGCTGAAGCGGCGCATCGCCTTCGCCTCCGGCGAGCGCATCGTCGAGATGGTGCACCAGAACATCACGCCGCGCTCCATCATGACCCGGGCGGCCTTCGAGAACGCCATCAGGGTCGACCTCGCCTTGGGGGGCTCCTCCAACACCGTGCTGCACCTGCTCGCCATCGCGAACGAGGCCGAGGTGGAGCTGCCGCTTTCGACCTTCGACGTCCTCTCCAAGGAGACCCCGCAGATCGCCTCCATGAACCCGGCCGGCGTGCACTTCATGGAGGATCTCGACGCGGCGGGCGGCGTAGCGGGGGTCCTGAAGCAGTTGGGGGACAAGATCATCGACTGCCCGACCGTCTTTGGCCTCACCACGCACCAGTTGGCGGCGTCGCTCCAGGGGGTGGACGACGAGGTCATCCATCCGCTCTCCAACCCGGTCAAGAAGGAGGGGGGGATCGCGGTCCTGTTCGGCAACATCGCGCCCATGGGGGCCGTGGTGAAGCAGTCCGGCGTCTCCGACGCCATGATGAAGTTCACCGGGGTCGCGCGCTGCTTCGACTCGGAGGAGCGCGCCATGGCGGCGATGATGGGAGGCGTCGTCAAGGGGGGCGACGTCGTGGTGATCCGCTACGAGGGCCCCAAGGGCGGCCCCGGCATGCGCGAGATGCTGGCCCCGACCGCGGCGCTCATGGGGCTTGGCCTGGGCGACTCGGTGGCGCTGATTACCGACGGCCGCTTCTCGGGAGGCACCCGCGGCCCCTGCATCGGGCACATCTCGCCCGAGGCGGCGGTGGGGGGGCCGATCGCGCTGGTGGAGGACGGCGACACCATCGAACTCGACATCCCCTCGCGTTCGCTGAAGCTCCTGGTGAGCGATGAGGTGCTCGCCGAGCGGCGCAGCCGCTGGGTGGCGCCCGAGCCGAAGATCAAGAAGGGGTGGCTGGCGCGCTACGCCAAGGTCGTCACCTCCGCCCACACCGGGGCGATCACGACGGCGGACTGAGAAAAGCTGCTCCGGTTGCATCGGTCCGATCGGTCCGGTCCGGCCGGCTGCTCATCAGCCCGGTCGGCCGGATCAGGCCGGTCGGTTGATTAGAACCTGGCATATTACATGTTGTTCCTTTACAGGAGGACGTATGAAAATGAACGGTGCACGCATACTTTTGGAATGCCTGAAAGCGGAAGGGGTCGACACCATCTTCGGCTACCCAGGGGGGACCGTCATCAACCTGTACGACGAGCTCTTCTCTTTCAAGGAGATCAGGCACATCCTGCCGCGCCACGAGCAGGCCGGGGTCCACGCGGCCGACGGCTTCGCGCGGGCCACGGGCAAGGTCGGCGTGGCAATCGCCACCTCCGGCCCCGGTGCCACCAACACCATCACCGGCATCGCGACCGCCTACATGGACTCCATCCCGATGGTCATCATCACCGGCCAGGTGCCGACCGCCCTGATCGGCAACGACGCCTTCCAGGAGGCGGACATCATCGGCATCACCCGCCCCTGCACCAAGCACAATTTCCTGGTGAGGGACGTGAAGGACCTGGCCCTCATCATGAAGAAGGCGTTCTACATCGCGCGCACCGGACGCCCCGGGCCGGTCGTCGTCGACCTCCCGAAGGACATACAGGTGGCACAGACCGAGTTCCACTACCCGGAAACGGTCGAGATCCGCGGCTACAAGCCGACCGTCGAGGGGCACCCCAAGCAGGTGGAGAAGGCCGTCGCCATGATACTGCAGGCGAAGAAGCCGGTCATCTACGTGGGGGGCGGCGTCATCCTCGGTAATGCCTCTGAGGAGCTGACTGCCTTGGCCAAGCGGCTCGGCATCCCGGTGACCCAGACCCTCATGGGGCTCGGCTCCTTCCCCGAGGACGACTCGCTTTCGCTGGGACTGCTCGGGATGCATGGCCATTACAGCGCAAACATGGCGGTTTCCCACAGCGACGTGCTGATCGCCGTCGCCGCCCGATTTGACGACCGGGTGACCGGCAAGCTCGCCACCTTCGCGCCGCACGCGAAGATCGTGCACATCGACGTCGACCCGACCTCCATCAAGAAGAACGTCCGCGTGGACCTGCCGATCGTGGGCGACGTCCGCGAGGTGCTGGCGCGCATGCTGAAGGTGACCGAGGACCGTGGCGCGGAGATCGCCGCCTCCCGGGAGGCGATCGCCCCCTGGATCGCCGAGATCGACGGCTGGAAGGCGAAGCACCCGATGACCTACCAGCAGAACACCTCGACCATCAAGCCGCAGTACGTGATCGAGAGGCTGCGCGCCCTTTCCGAGCCGGACGCCATCGTGGCGACCGACGTGGGGCAACACCAGATGTGGGTCGCCCAGTTCTTCGGCTTCACCCGCCCCCGGACCCTGCTCTCCTCCGGCGGTCTGGGGACCATGGGGTACGGTCTGCCGGCCGCCATGGGCGCCCAGGCGGCTTTCCCGGAGCGCCAGGTCATGGTGGTCTGCGGCGACGGCGGTTTCCAGATGAACCTCCAGGAGATGGCGACCATCGTGCAGAACCGGCTCAACGTGAAGATCATCATCCTGAACAACAACTTCCTCGGCATGGTGCGCCAGTGGCAGGAGCTCTTCTTCGACAAGCGCTACTCCTCGACCTGCATGGAGCTCCCGATCGACTTCGTGAAGCTCGCCGAGGCGTTCGGCGCGGTCGGGCTGCAGGCGACCAAGGTCGACGAGGTGGACGACGTCATCAAGAAGGGGTTCGCCATCGACGGCCCGGTCCTGATGGAGTTCAAGGTCGCCCGCGAAGAGAAGGTGCTGCCGATGGTGCCGGCCGGCGCCTCCCTCACCGAGATGGTGCTGATGTCGTAAGGAAGTGCGTCGAGTCGTTGAGACGTTAAGTCGTTGAGTCGTTTAGTCGTTTAGTCGTTTAGTCGTCGAGTCGTTGAGTGGAGAGACTGCCTGCCACTTGATGCGGCGCAGCTGCAGGTGCTGTGCTGATGCGGAGCCGGCTTCTTAAATATTTTGACTGTCATTGCCAATTGGCAATTGCCTCGGAGGTTTTTATGAGACATACCATAGCAGTCCTCGTTGAGAACGAATTCGGCGTGCTGTCCCGCGTCGTCGGGCTCTTTTCCGGACGCGGTTTCAACATCGACTCGCTCACCGTGGCACCCACCAACGACGAGTCCCTGTCGCGCATCACCGTCGTCACCCGCGGCGACGAGCAGATCATCGAGCAGATCACCAAACAGCTCAACAAGCTGATCGATGTGATCAAGGTCATCGACTTCGAGCCGGAGAACGCCATCGAGCGCGAGATGGTCCTGGTCAAGGTCTCGGCCGAGGACGACAGCCGCGCCGAGGTGCTGCGCATCGCGGACATCTTCCGCGCCAAGGTGATCGACGTGACACCGAGGTCCTACACCCTGGAGGCGACCGGGACCCCGGCCAAGGTGAGCGCCATGGTGGAACTGCTGCGCCCGCTCGGTCTCAAGGAGCTGGTGAGCACCGGGCCGGTCGTCATCGGACGAGGCGCCAAGGGATGGAAGGGGTAGCCGGCTGGAGAAAAATCTAACATTGCATGGGAGGCCGTTTTCGCGCTATAATCGCCCGTTGAAGCGAGGGTGCCCGAACTCGGCCTCTTTGCTGTTTTCCCGGAAGGCCCCCCGTGCCGGCAACCTCCGCTTCCCCTGACGGGAAGAGGGAGACCCTGGAGGCATGGCCGGGCCGCACCGGCTTGCGCTGCTGCATTGACCGACACTTTCAAGAGGTAACTAGATGCGCAACACGAATACCCCGATCGCCTACGAGGGGTACCCCTTCATATGCGGAGCCCTGGCTCTGGCTGCCGTTTTCACGCTGCTCGGGATGTACCTGCATCCCGGCTTCTTCGCCCCGGCTGCGCTCTTTCAGCTGCTCACGCTCTTCATCGTGTTCTTCTTCAGAAATCCCGAACGCGCCACGCCGAGCAACGAGAACGCGGTGATCGCGCCCGCCGACGGCGTCGTCATCTTCTCCGGCAGGGTAGTCGAGCCGCACACCTCGACCGAGATGGAGAAGGTCAGCATCTTCATGTCCGTCTTCAACGTCCATGTCAACCGGGCCCCGGTCTCCGGGAAGGTGCTGGACAGCTTTTACACCAAGGGGAAGTTCTACGACGTGCGGGACGAGCGCGCCACCTTCGAGAACGAGCAGCAGGGGCTGGTCCTCGAAGCCGCTCCCGGCCAGAAACTCGTCGTGGTGCAGGTGGCGGGGCTCATCGCACGGCGCATCGTCTGCTACGCCAAGGTGGGCGACCTTTTGACCCGCGGGCGCAGGTACGGCCTGATCCGCTTCGGCTCCCGGCTGGACGTGTATCTCCCCCTGGGGAGCAAGGTGCAGGTCGCCATGGGGCAGAAGACGAGCGCCGGCGAAACCGTGCTGGGGTTGCTGCCGTGAGCGCAGAAAAGGTCCCTATAGAACGGGAGGGGATGCGCAAGGGGATCTACATCCTCCCCAACCTCTTCACCGCGGGGAGTCTCTTCGCGGGGTTCTACTGCATGGTCTCCACGGTGAACGGCGACTACAAGACCGCGGCCCTCTGGATACTCGCATCGTCCATCTTCGACGGGCTGGACGGCAAGGTCGCCAGGCTCACCGGGACCGCGAGCAAGTTCGGGGTGGAGTTCGATTCCCTGGCCGACGTGGTCTCCTTCGGCGCTGCGCCCGGCCTGCTGATGTACTGCTGGGCGCTCAAGCCTTTCGGCAGGCTGGGATGGCTCGCCGGCTTCCTGTTCCTGGCCTGCGCCGCGCTCAGGCTGGCCCGCTTCAACGTCCAGGTGGAGACCGTCGAGAGCAAGCGGTTCGTGGGGCTGCCGACTCCCGCCGCCGCCAGCATGGTCTCCGCCACCGTGCTGCTCTTCTACTACATGGGGTGGCCCAGTTCCTACATCAAGCTGGCGATCCTGGTCCTGATCTACTTCCTGGCGCTGCTCATGGTCTCCAACGTGCGCTACAACTCCTTCAAGGACCCGGGGTTCATCAAGCGGCAGCCCTTCGCCTTCCTGGTGCTGGCGATCCTCCTTTTGATCGTCATCGCCGCGGAGCCGTACCTGATGCTCTTCACCATCTTCATCTGCTACATCCTCTCCGGGCCGGTCGGCTTCGTGATGACCTGGCCGCGCCGCCGCAGGCTGGAGAAGGCGCTGCTCAAGGGGCGCGAGGAGATGAAGAAGCAGTCCTAGGCGTTCCGGGTCCCCGACAGGGGGCCCCGGCGGCGTCGCTTGCGGTTTTGCGGCGCGGGCCCGGTTACACCGGTCGGTCCGGCCGGTCCGGCGGATCAGACCCCGCGCCGTCTGCCCGACCCCGGAAAAAACCGCGGGACCGCGAAAAACCCTTGACAGTCGTCGAGGGTTTTTCCTATTATCAGGCGCAGTCAATAAAGGCAGTGATGAGGAGTAGTAGCCTTCCCCTTCCCCTACAGAGAGCCGGTGCTTGGTGCGAACCGGTGAGGAAGCAAGGTGAACTCGCCTTTGAGCCGCCGCGGTGAGAGCGGGTTTCGGGTCTACCGTGTCAGCAGGTTTCGCTTCCGGCGGGACGCTGGCAGGACGCGAACCGGCGGTAGCCGCGGACGTCGCCCCGCGTAAAGGGTTTTTAGAGGTCCGCCGTCTGGCGGACGAATGAGGGTGGTACCGCGGAAGCTTTCAAGCCTTCGCCCCTTGCTGGGGCGGAGGCTTTTTCTTTTTTCACCGCCACGACCGGGAACCCTCGGGCGCGGCAGCAAATTTCGGCCGGCACTGGCTTTTGCCGAAACATCTGGAATAATTAAAAATCCCGGTGACTCCGCGTGAGGAGTCCGGGCAGGCCTAACCATTCGAACAGGGGGGAGCGCACGTGACAACCACGGAACCAAGGACCATCAAGATCTTCGACACCACACTCAGAGATGGGGAGCAGTCCCCGGGCGCCAGCATGAACATCGAGGAGAAGCTCCGCCTCGCCAAACAGCTGCAAAAGCTCAACGTGGACGTCATCGAGGCCGGGTTTCCGATCGCCTCCGAGGGTGACTTCGAGGCGGTGAAGAAGGTCGCCCAGACCATCAAGGGGCCGGAGATCGCGGGCCTGTGCCGCTCCGGCTTCAAGGACATCGACCGCGCCTGGGAGGCGCTGCAGTACGCGGAGGAGCGGGGGCGCATCCACACCTTCATCGCCACCTCCGAGATCCACATGAAGTACAAGCTGAAGATGACCCCCTCCGAGGTGCTCGCCGCCGCGGTCGCCGGGGTGAAACGGGCGCGCTCCTATACGAAGAACGTGGAGTTCTCCTGCGAGGACGCCGTGCGCACCGACCTCAAGTTCCTGGGCGAGGTGGTCGCCGCCGTCATCGACGCGGGCGCCACGGTCGTGAACATCCCGGACACGGTCGGCTACACCATCCCGTTCGAGTACTTCAACATCATCAAGTACCTGAAGGACAACGTGCGCAACATCGAGGATGCCGTCATCTCGGTGCACTGCCACAACGACCTGGGTCTTTCGGTCGCCAACTCCATCGCCGCCGTGCAGGCGGGGGCGGGGCAGGTGGAGTGCACCATCAACGGGATCGGCGAGCGGGCCGGCAACTGCTCCCTGGAGGAGTTCGTCATGGCGGTCAGGACGCGCGGCGACATCCTCCCCTTCAGGACGGGCGTGGTGACCGAGCAGATCACGCCGGCCAGCCGGCTCTTGACCACGGTCACCGGCATCGTGGTGCAGCAGAACAAGGCGATCGTCGGCGCCAACGCCTTCGCGCACGAGGCCGGCATCCACCAGCACGGCATGCTGATGGAGAAGTCGACCTACGAGATCATGACGCCGGAGTCGGTGGGGCTCAAGGCGAGCGCCCTGGTGCTCGGCAAGCATTCGGGCCGCCACGCCTTCAAGAAGCGCCTGGAGGAGCTGGGCTACGAGCTCGACGATGAAAACCTCAACAAGGCGTTCACCCGCTTCAAGGCGCTGGCCGACCTGAAGAAGGAGGTCTTCGACGAGGACCTGGACGCCATCGTCGCGGACGAGATCATGCGGGTGAACGAGAAGTACAAGCTCTCCCACATCACCGTGACCTGCGGCTCCTTCGCTGTCGCCACGGCGACCGTGCAGATGGAGATCGACGGGGAGCAGCTGCGCACCGCGGAGCTCGGCGACGGCCCGGTCGACGCGACGCTCAAGGCGATCAAGAAGCTCTCCAAGACCGACGCGCGGCTGGTCCAGTACAACGTCGGCTCCGTCACCGGCGGCACCGACGCGCTGGGCGAGGTCACCGTCCGGATCGGGCAGGGCGAGCGCGTCGTCATCGGCCGCGGCTCCTCGACGGACATCATCGAGGCCTCGGCGAAGGCGTACATCGACGCCCTGAACCGGCTCCACTTCGCGGCGGAGCGCGACATCGAGCCGCTTTGAGAATAAAGAAGTCCTCCCCTGCAACTGGAAGGGTGGGCGGCAGCCGATCGGCTGTCGGAATAGAAACACCAAAAAAGGGGGTCCTCACGGGTCCCCTTTTTATTGGCATCGGCTTGCATCCTTGCTGTGCCATCTCGTTCAACCTTTTGCAGTTAAAAGCTGAGCGTCGAGGCGGAGACTCTTTGGCATGTCCCTTGCGTTACTGGTGACTGTCTTGAAACAAGAGAGAAGTACTTGAGCTGACTCATCACCTGGATGACTGTCTCTCACTACTGGATCAGGTGGCTTCCATGTCTGCAGGGCGTAATGTTATTTTGACTGGGATCGTGGTTGGCGTCATGAGCTTGACAGCGGCAGCCGCGGCGAGGCGGCCGGCGGGGCAGTGGGATTTTTTCCATTTCGACGGTCACTCCTTCGTTGCCGGCCGGCTGGGCGACGGCGCCCCTTCCGTTGCTCTGCAGTCCGGGGTGCTGCCGTCGCTGGTGACCCAAGGGGATCCGCCCGCAGCGGTCAGATTGGCCCGGGGCTCCGGAGCTCTGCTCGGCATCTGCTACCTGCAAAGCTCGGGCGGCAAGCTGGCGCGGGGCCCCGCCTACCTTCCCGTGGCTCTACTTCCGGTACGGATCTTCTCCGGAGCCAAGCTGCTGGCGACCACGCAAACCGATGCACAGGGTTATTTCCTGGTGACGCTCGCCGCCGGCAGCTTCAGGGTCGAGGCCGGGCAGGCGGTTCAGGTCACGGTGGAAAAGGGAATGACGACACTGGTCCCGCTGAGGGTGGGCAAAAGGATGATTGATTAATGCAAAAAATTTTGGCGCGTCTGGCAATTCCCGTGGTTTACCTGCTGGCACTGGCCCTGCCGGGGTTTGCCGGACAGCTCGACGACTTTTACCTTGCGGCCTTCGCTCAACGCCAGCCCGTCAGCGCACTGGAAAAAGCGATCCTGTCGGCACCGGCGCGGCAAGCCACCGCCGTTCACAGCGGCACACCGCTTCAACACAGCCTCGAAAGGGACTGGGACAAACTGGAAGCCGGGACCCGTCAGATGCTGGCCAAGCAGCTGGCTGCACCGGTATTGTCGGGGACTCCGACGGCGTTGCTTTCTTCCGGGGGGCATTTCGCGATTCATTATACCGCCACTGGCAGTGATGCCCCGCAGGTAAACGACTACACCTCAGGCAATGTGTCGTATCACGGCATCAATTACTATACCGGCCTCCATCTGAACAGCGCCGCCGATTGGGCTGGCAAGGTCGGAGACGCCTTCGAGGCGGCCTACTCGTTTTACTTCGGTATTGGCGGTCTGGGATACCATCCGCCCGCGAATTTCCCCGGCGCTCCTTTCGATGTGTACCTGCGGGACCTGGGTTCACAGGGCTACTACGGGTTGACCCAAAGCGACCAGTCGGCGGCTTCCACGAATTTCCCCTACGCCTATACCTCGTTCATCCAGCTCGACAAGGATTTTACCAACCCCCTCTTTAGGCCCGCCGTCTATTCGCCCCTGCAAAGCCTG
>Ga0316229_1001437_pt1 | contig 24322 bp, 17 predicted proteins | sample TBH18023metaG_FD_206011 | JGI IMG/M metagenome (GOLD analysis project Ga0316229, IMG submission 206011) | Freshwater microbial communities from Trout Bog Lake, Wisconsin, USA - TBH18023 | ecosystem: Environmental > Aquatic > Freshwater > Lake > Hypolimnion/Profundal zone | place: USA: Wisconsin... | reverse complement strand
CATCCCTCGCCTTTTACTGGCTCGTGCTCATAGACAAACGGCCCGCGCTTGTCGCTATGGCACTTGAAGCAAACCATGTCCTGGTCCGGCGTCGAGCGAAGCTGACGGTCCCTCAAAGCTCCATGCGCATTGTGGCAATCAGAGCACTTGATCAGCCCCTCTTCCACACGATGATGAAATGGCTTCTGGAAATCGGCTCTCTGTTCGACGTGGCACGAGAAGCAAAGTGGTGTCTGCTTCTGTACCAGTTGATATTCAAGTTTTGAGTGATGCACCGAGTGACAGGATGTGCAGGTAATTCCGTTCTCGTTATGCGTGGACCTTGCGAACTCGCGCTGCTCAGGATTGGCCTCATGGCAGGTGAGGCAGCGCCTTGAGATCTCTTCCGGTCTAGCTCCTTTGAAGATGAATATCTTGGTTTTATCGCCCCCTCCATCAACATGCAGCGATCCGGGGCCGTGGCATGACTCGCAACCATGAACCGTTTCTCCCCTGACCTTTTGTAGATTGGTTCTGTAATGCGGGCTTGCTTCCACGTTCTTGAATTGATTCTCGTGACAACCTTTACAGGTCTCTGAGCCGACATACTGCGCGCCTTGCGCGGCCGGGGAAGCAATCTTTGGCTTGTCGTCTGCAAACAGCAAGCCGCACAAGCCGAAAAGCGTGAAAGCCATTGCAACCGTCACGGTCGGCAAACACCTGAAAGTCCACGGATGGTTCATCCTCGCTCCTCCAACAACACAGAATCACAGTTCAGAAATCGATCCGGAATTGCAGTTCTGGCCAAATGTCACAACCGCGCGATATCGCCCGGAAAGAGCCCTCGGGTTGGAGGCACGGTTACGAGAAAAAAAGAACAAGTGTTCAACGTGGGTTGATTTCTGGAGAGCTTAGAGGCACCGCTCGACGTCGCGAGTTGTCCCGAATATCTTTTTAGGAGTTGGTAGAGCAGAAGCAGAATGCGACGGTCTTTTCTGCTTAAGTGAAACCTTATAGTACCCAGCCAAAATGCGAAGGGCCGCACGAGGCGGCCCTGTCAGATTCTGCAGTCGAACTTACTTCAAGAGGCGATGGGGCGCACGCGCTGAGGGCGAATTTTGCGTGAGCGGCTAAGCCCGATTGAGCGCACTCGTTCGTATGCGCCGTGCAGATCGTCGCTAAGACGGCGCACGACTTCCATACAGATTGTGGGGTTGAGCCGTAGGAACTTGACGATATCCTTGCGCTTCACAAAAGCGACCTGTGCGGTATCCAGCAACTCCGCAGTAACCTCGTAGGTATTTCCGCCCAAAGTCGATCCAAGTCCAAGAACCTCTCCGGGACCGGCCACGCGCAACATCAGTCGTTTGCCGCTCTCAGAACAGATGGAGAGTTTGGCGCGGCCTTCACAAAGCACGTAGACTCCGCGCGAGGGACGGCCTTCGACAAACAAGAGAGCACCCTTGCCGAGAATGGCCTGCTCTTTGATTTCGTCGAATCGGCGAATCGCATCGGGCGACATATCGCAGAATGGGCGATCAGAGCGGAATGCGCAATGGCTACAACTTGGCTGCATATCTCTCTCCATGTGAGTTTTTATCGTTTGTGCGCGGTGCACGCAGTGACTACAGTCACCCCGCAACGTGAGTGCTGCCACAGCGGACTCATCCATCCGACCTTCATCCGAGTACACCTGCGGAGGAGATATTGAGCTGAGGCGAGCAAAAAGAAAGGTTCGGCTTGAAGGCCGAACCGTATGAATGAATGCTGTTCAAAAGTTGATTAAGTAGTTGCTAATGCTTTAAGTGCAGCCTTGTTGCGAATAACCAGGGTGGAGCCTTTGGCCTGAACAATCTGGCGTTTCTTCATCTCCGCGAACAACCTGGTAACAGTTTCGCGCGAAGTTCCTATCATCTGTGCGATCTCTTCATGGGTAAGTGCAAGTTTCAGCCGCGGCTCCTGCTTGGCGCCTTCGCCGGTCTTCACCGTCCACTCCAGCAGCAGTTTGGCGAGTTTTTCGGCTGCCGAATGTGATAGTCCCAGGGAACGGATTTCACGGCACGCGGTGTTGTATTTCTCGCTGAGTTGTTCGGCCACGCGCAAGCAAGCGTCCGAATTCTCTTTCAGGAAGCGTGTGAAATCATCCCGTTTCACAAAGTTGACTTGGCAGGGATCGATGGTTTCAGCAGTAAGTTCGTACGGTTTGCCACTGACAGATGCGCTCAATCCGAGAACTTCCCCGGCTTCGGCGATCTTCAGGATAAGGGTTTTACCATCCGTGGAACAGATTGACATCTTCACTCGTCCTTTGCACAGGACGAAAATGCCTCGCGGAGCCTGACCTTCCACAAAGAGAATTGCGCCCTTCGGGTAAGCAGTTGCGTACTTTATCTGTTCAAAACATTGCAAGGACGACTCAGGCAGATCGCAAAAAATCTGGTCCGCCCTCATCTTGCAAGTGAGGCAGCTCTCGATAATTTCCAGGCCATACGGTGAAAGCACTGTGAACCCCCTGTATTGCTCGCTTGGGCTATGCATTATCCCGACCCAAGCTGGCAGGACGGCTTTCGGAATTAGCCGTGCTTGCTTCAATGTGCAGATTGAGCCCACCCGCCCCAAAAGAGCAGCCGGCAGATACGCTCTAGACACACATTGTCGTTTTAACTTTTAAGGTTTGGCATGCACCAAAAGAAAGTGCATACGTCACAATTCACTGTGACGCGCACACGAAACAGTGACCTAGCGCACAGGGTAAGGGTTGCCCGAGATGCACTGAGGCAACCGCCATCTTGCGGATATAGCGGGACTTACAGAACGGAATCGTCAGTTGTAATCGGAGATGCACAATTGTTCTCTGGTCTCAGCTATGATTCTGCCTGTACCTGGTAGAGCTGGTACTGCGAGGTCTCGAAGTACTGCTTCAGTTCGGGGATTCGCTGGAACTCCTGCTTTTCAAAGGGCGCGTTGTAAAGGACAAAAATGGGTCTCGGAGCGTGGCGCGCTGAGGCAACAAGGTTGGTCAGGACCTCGCGCAGAACGTAATCCGGAAATGGATTGAACATATAGAGCACGATGTTTCCAGGCGGGAATTCGTATTCACGGGCATCGCCGCATATTGATTCGATGCTGTGGCACTGCTGGCCAGGCTCATGGAAGCGTTCGATGTTCATGCGGGCGATAGTATCCAGCTCAGGCTGCACCTCCACCCCGACAATGTGGGCGAAGGGATACATGGCCGCCAACAAAAGGGCCCGTCCTTTGCCGGAACCTAGATCAATAAACGTGAACGTTTCAAAATCAAGCGTCGTCAACTGCTGCATGATCTCGGCAAACTCTTCTTCCACTGTGGGCTGGTACAGACGCTCCGTGAAAACCTCGCGCAGGCGGACGGTAATTGGAAGTCGCGCCCAGGTAGTGTCTACCGCATGATCGCAGTCGTAGTCGATATCTCCGAAGCGACTGCGGCGGCGCTCGGGAAGACTATCTTTTATGCACTCGACAAACTGGTCAGCTAGATACCGGAATGAGCCAACTAATCCGCGGGCACGCATTGAGTCGCGCTGCCAACGCAGAACTGCGGCACCGAGCGACGGCGGCTTTGTGGATGTAGGCATGCACTAATTATGGCATCTCTGTGGCAAAGTAGAAGCAGGCATGATGACCAAAGTGGAAGATTACGCGGCGGGAGCCGCATTTCGTTATCCAAATTTTCGCCTCTTCATTTCAGCGCGCGCCCTGATGGTAGCCGGATTGGAAATGCAGTCGGTGGCAGTGGGCTGGCAGATTTACGAGATTACCCGCCGTCCACTCGACCTGGGCCTTGCGGGGCTGGCGCAATTCCTTCCAGGGTTATTGCTGTTCCTGCTGGGTGGCCACGTGGCAGACCGGTTCGATCGGCGTCACGTCCTGTTGGCGTGCTACTCGAGCTTCGCGCTCTGCTCTCTGGCGCTTCTCACCATTACACTGCGCGGACACCACGGAGTTGCGCCGATATACGCGGTGCTGGTGGGAATGGGATTCATACGGGTATTCAATGCCCCGGCAGGTTCGGCGTTTACACCACTGCTGGTGCCAGCCAGTGTCTTTCCGAATGCAGCAGCATGGGCATCTTCGTTTTTCAACGCTGCGACCATCATTGGACCCGTGATTGGTGGAGTGCTCTACGCGCTGCGCGGAAACCCCGTAGCGGTCTACTTCACCGCCGCCACAGCGTTGGGTTCCAGCGTCTTGCTGATGCTGTTCATTCGCGTTGAGGGCGTGCAGCAGATGAGCAGTGGCCGCGATTGGAAGACTGTAATTGCCGGCTTCCAGTATGTCCGGCGCAACAAGTTAATTCTGGGCGCAACCACGCTCGATCTATTCGCTGTTCTCCTGGGAGGAGCGGTGGCACTACTCCCGGTGTTTGCCCGCGAAGTTCTGCACGCCGGACCGCGCGGTCTCGGGCTGCTGAGGGCTTCTCCTGGAATTGGTGCCGGAATAATGGCCCTCGTTCTTGCGTTTTTTCCTTTACGTCGGCGCGTGGGCACAAAGATGTTGTGTTGTGTTGCCGCCTTCGGGGCCGGAACGGTGGTGTTCGGATTTTCAAGGAATCTGTATCTCTCAATGTTTGCGCTTCTCATCGTCGGGTCAGTCGACATGGTTTCGGTGATCATCCGGTCGACCATCGTGCAACTGGCCACTCCGGACGAGATGCGCGGACGCGTAAGCGCTGTGAACATGCTGTTTGTGGGAGCCGCCAACGAGTTTGGACAATTTGAGAGTGGAATCACGGCGCAGTGGATGGGAGCGGTACCTGCCGTGGTTGCAGGAGGCATCGGAACCATCGTTGTAGTTGCCCTGTGGAGTTGGTTCTTCCCTGCCCTGAGAAAGGTCGACCAGCTAACTCCAGAGTCGCTGGCGATTGCCGCTGAATTGGACCTGACGGACTCGCAGTGACAGAACGTGAGTCAGCAGGCTGCAGGAGTGGCGCCCTTTTAGAAAGAGTAGGAAGGCAAGAACAATTCCACGTGCAGAAGCAACACCATAGCGGGGTTGGGTTCATTGGCATCCCACATTAGCCAAAAGAAGGCTAATATGGGTCACCGCGAATTTGACTTAAGCACTTACGCTCAGCTGGGCTTCTTCCCACCAGATATCAGCATCGATGGGAACCAGGCGCTTCTGGAAGCTGCCACCATGCTTCACAACACGTTCAAGTATCTTCTCGACCGTTAACGGAATTGCGTTCCGCACGGAATCGCTGAGTGGAGCACCGACATCGAGTTGTTCGCCGGTGACTCCGATGAGGTAAACCTCTTCGGGACTGTCCCCCGCGAGTTCGGCAATGAAGATGGATTCGGTAATGCAGGGTGAATGGGGATCGAGTCGAACAGCGGGCCGCTGGCGGGTGATTTCTGCCTTGTCATAGACAGTCACCGTGCCAGCGGGCTCGCGATTCTCGACCGAGTCAATCAAGATCAGAACGTCGATACCGGTCATGTACGCGATCAAATCGAGACCGGGGGTGCCGAGATCTTCGACCTCGACACCTTCACCGAACTCATAATTGGCCGCGATCCAACGCGCCGTGTAGGGCCCCACCGCATCATCGCCGAGCAGGACACTACCGACACCGCAGACCTTGATCCTCTTCATATAGTTACAGCACCTTAATTGTTGCGAGTGCCTTGCCTTCAGGATCGAAGGTGTGGCAGGCGCAAGCCATGCACGGATCGAACGAGTGGATGGTACGGATGGCTTCCAGCGGACGAACCGGATCAGCAATGGGGTTCTTGAGCAGTGAAGCCTCATAAGGACCATGCTGTCCCTTTGCGTCGCGCGGGGAACCATTCCACGTGGAGGGCACGACCGCCTGATAGTTCATGATCTTGCCGTTGCTGGCACCTTTTCCATCCACGACAACCCAATGAGACAGCAGTCCGCGCGGAGCCTCGTGCACGCCTACGCCTTCAGCCGTGCCGTTAAACTCCGGATTGTTGTGGATGGCGACGTCGCCCTTCGCGATGTTGTCAACCAGCAACTGCCAGTGCTTTTCACCCAGTTCAGCCAGCATCGAAGCGCGGATGGCGCGAGCAACGTGGCGTCCCATGGTGGACTGCAGCTTTTCGACGCCAATCTTGTGACCGGCAACGGTCGAGATCAGGTCTAGTGCCTTGTCCGTGTGCTTTTTGGTGAGAGGGTCGCCGGAGGCATAGCCGACCAGGATCTGGGCCAGCGGTCCAACCTGCATCGGACGTCCCTGGAAACGAGGCGCCTTGACCCAGGAGTACTTGCCTTCAGCCTGCCAGTCGGTATACTGCGGATCGGTTTCACCCTTCCACGGGTGCAGCGGTGCATCGCCCTTGTACCAGGAATGCTTATTTTCTTCCGTAACGCCGTCGGTGAACACCTTGTCGCGGAATCCGCTGAAGCGCTTAACGCTCGAGAGATTGCCGTCCATGATGTAGCCGCCGACGAGATCGAACTTGGTGTTCTTGCTGTCGGTTGGCAGATCTGGAGATGCCAGGTAATTGGTAACACCTGCGCCGTAGTTGAACCAATCGGCGTACATTCCGGCGATGGCGCAAACATCCGGCAGATAAACCTGATCGATGAACGGTTTCACTTCGTCCATCAACTTCTTGATCATCACGAGGCGATCCATGTTGAGGGTCGCAAGGCTGTCAAGATTGATGGCGTTGGAGACGCCGCCGACGGTGAGGTTCTGGATGTGCGGGCTCTTGGAGCCGAGGATGGCAACGGCCTGAACCGACTTGCGTTGGTATTCGAGGGCCTGCACGTAGTGCGTAAACGCGAGCAGGTTGACCTCGGGGCTCAGCCTCATGGCTGGATGTCCCCAGTAACCGTTGGTGAAGATGCCGAGCTGTCCGCTGGCGGCCACGCCCTTAACCTGGTTCTGGGCCGCAAGGAACGCTTTTTTGGAGTTGCCGGGCCAGTTGGTCAGGCTTTCTGCAAGAGCGCTGGTCTTGGCCGGATCGGCTCCGGGAATCTTCATGATGTCGACGAAATCCAGGGCCGACAGGTGATAGAAATGCACGATGTGATCGTGCAGTCCATGATTGATAAGAATCAGATTGCGGATGTATTGAGCGTTGAGTGGAATTTCCATCTTAAGTGCGTCTTCCACTGAACGGACGCTAGCCATAGCGTGCACCGTAGTGCACACGCCGCAGAAGCGCTGGGTATAGAGCCAGGCTTCCCGAGGGTCGCGGCCCTTGAGAATGTTTTCAATGCCGCGCCACATTGTGCAGGAGGCCCAGGAGTTCGATACCGAGCCGTTTTCCACTTCCACGTCAACGCGGAGATGGCCTTCAATCCTGCTGATGGGGTCTATCGTTATGCGTTTCGCCATTTTTGAAACCTTCTAGTCGATGTCGTGGATCAATGTTTCGCTGGTGCGTAACCAGTCAACTGGATGCCGGGTTTAACCTGCTCTTCGTATTTCGCCATCTTGAGCCAGTCGGCGTTGGAACCTGGCAGGATCGCCAGTTTCTTAACGGCAACAAGGTAACCCAATACTGCGAGCGCCATGAATCCGATGCTTACGGTGAGCTCGATGGCAGTGGGGAAATAGAACGCCCCGTTCCTGGGCCGGAAGGCCAGAGTCGTTGGACTGAAGCGATAGATCATGCCGCCGAGCGCGCAGAGTGCGTGCGCCAGGAACATGGTCTGTAGATTCTTACCTTTCTCCGAGTATAGGACATAGGCCGATCCTGTGATCAGGATGATCTCAGTCCAGAACAGCCCGGAGTAGTACGAGGGAATCAGGGCCAGCATAATCTTTCCGCGAACCAGAATGTCGAGGAAGCGGAAAGCTGTCCAGGCGAAGACGACCCAGCAGGTAAGTTTGTTCAGTTCGGCCAGAACCTCGGGATCGATATCACGTTTCCACGTGACTTTAGCCAGAAGCAGGCAGAGGACGACACAGTTATATCCAAGGAACGCTGCAGCCCAAACGTAGATCAGCGGCAGGAATGGCGTTTGCCAGAGCGCGTTCACACGATCGCCTCCAAGCAGCATCAGTGCGCCCAGTGAGGACTGGTGCATGATGGGCAGGATGTAGGCGAGGCCGACGACAAAGGGATAAACCTTGGTCAAGGCTTTTTCGCAGGACTCCGCAAAACCGCGCCATTTGGGTGATTCGTAAATCAGATACTCAAACAGCGGCGGCAGGTTTTCCAGGAGCAACGGAACGGTAGCATAAAACGAAATGCAAACCGCAACTTCCAGCAATGGGGACGCAAGGTTCCAATGCCAGGGCATAATGACCCAGTAGAAGTTCCAGGGACGGCCCACATCGATACCAAGCATGATCAGACCAGTAGAGTAGGCGAGGAAGCTGGTAAGTAGCGCGACGCGCATCACCTGGTGCAGTTTGGTGCGGTTAAAGATCCAGGCGGCGATACCGACGGCGAAACCGCCGGAGCCAAGCCCGGTCAGAACCATCACGTTAAAGTTTTTCCAGAGGCCCCATGCGAATGGGTCGGACATGCCGGAAACACCGCTTCCCAAGCCGACCACCTCGCGGAACCCGGCAAGCAGGAAGCCAACGACGACAACGATCAGCAACCCCCAGAATCCGCGATTGAGCACGGGAACACCATAGACAGGAACACTTCTCTCCCACCTTGTCATAGTTGTGGCCTCAATCCGGTCTTCTTCTGATCCTCGACCAAGTGATGTGCGTGCTCTTTAAAGTTTTTACCGGCGAAGGCGACCATGCCGGCATAAAGCGCGATGGGCAGAGCCAGCCATTTGTAAGCCGTGTGCTGGAACTTCAATCGCTCAGGAATTGATTCTTCGCCAAGCGCGGGTAACCCGAGTTTGTCAAAGGCAACGCGTGAGAGATAAAGAACCTGCGTGCCACCACCATCAACCTCTCCGTACACTTTGTTTTCAAAGTAACGGCCAGGGCTTGCGGAAATGCGGCGCTTTGCTTCCTTCAGCAGATCTTCACGGCGTCCGTAGATTACGGCCTGGGTCGGACAAACTGTGGTGCAGCCAGGCTGTAAACCTTTCGCAAGACGTTCGCGGCAAAGTTCGCACTTGGTGATTTTGGGATTGAAGCCGTCCCAGGTGAAAGCTGGAATATGGAAGGGGCAGGCGATCTCGCAGTAGCGGCAACCAACGCACATTGAGCCTTTCCACCAGACAATTCCAGTTTCCTTGTCCTTGCGAAGGCCACCAAACATACAAGCTGCCATGCAGGCCGGATCAGCGCAGTGCATGCACTGCTGTTTGAAGTACGAGTGATCTGATCCGTCAGCCGTGCGATAGAGCTTAATGATGTTTTTGGTGAAGGAGTTGACAGCGTCAGGAGCCTGGTGGAGTCCATCGGTGCGAGTGTCGGGTGCCAGGTCATTCGCCTGATTACACGCCACCATACACGATTTACATCCAACGCACTTGGTCGCGTCATACAGCAGACCTAGTGCCCCTTTCGGCATCGGAACTTCTTCAGCGTGGGCAACCTCAGGCAGGACAGTGGACACGCAACCTGCCGCGAGAAGCGGCAGACTGCCCTTGGCGAGATTCTTGAATGCCTCGCGGCGTGTCATTGTCATGGCTACTTCCCTCCGGCAGTCGTCTTCCGGGCCTCGTCAGCAATTGCTTCTTCGCTGCTCTTGAGCTTTTGCGAAGTCGCCCATGCCGCGCCACCCAGAGCACCCGCTGCGATACCAACCAGTCCCGCTGCAGCGGCGCCAAAGGTGCCAACCGAACCGGAGATGGGAGCGTACGTATCAGGCGGAGTCGCCAGGTGAACATCAACACGGTCAAATGCGGCCATGCGGAAGCCCACTGATTTCTCTGTACAACCGAAACAGGGGGCACCAATACCGATAGGCCAGGCATCCACCATTTCGTTGAAGTGACGCGTAGAGCATCCGGCATGAGTCACCGGACCTTTGCAGCCCAACTTGAACAGGCAATAGCCTTGATTGTGGCCTGCATCACCAAACTGTCCAGCGAAGCGTCCTGCATCGAAATGCGCGCGACGTGGGCAGTGGTCATGAATCAGGCGATCATAGGCGAACTTGGGGCGCTTCAGATCGTCGAGCTTCGGCAATTTGCCCATGACGGCATATTCCAGCACTACGCCCAGAAGCGTGTACGGATTTGGTGGGCAGCCCGGAATGTTGACGATCGGCTTGTCCTTGATAATTGAATCCACACCGACAGCGCCGGTTGGATTCGGATCAGCGGAAGGCACTCCGCCCCAGGATGCGCATGAGCCCATGGCGATGATCGCCGCAGCCTTGGAGCCTATATCTTTCAGGACGTCAATCGCCGGACGTCCGCCAAGTTTCATGTAGATTCCCTGCTCCTTCGTCGGGATCGAACCTTCAACGACGAGCACGAATTTTCCAGCGTTTTCGGAGACAGCAGAATTCAGGGCGTCTTCAGCCTGTTGGCCGCAGGCGACCATCAGAGTTTCGTGATAATCGAGGGAAATGATATTGAGGATAAGGTCAGCAACATCGGGCTTGGACGTGCGCAGGAGCGTTTCAGAGCATCCGGTGCAGTCTTGGAAGTGAAGCCATACGACGGAAGGTTTCTTTGCCTTGGCGACGGCCTTGGCGACGGCAGCCGGGTTAGCCTTCTCAGTAAGGGCCAATCCCATGGGAGCAGTTGCCACGATGGTCGTACAGAGCTGTAAGAAATCTCGACGCGAGTAGCCCGCATTTTTCAAGCTCTGGGCTATTGTTTCTTTTTCAATTTTTGCCATGTCGTATCCTGTGCGGTGACATTTGCCTGCATCAGTACTTCCGGCCGAACGATTCTGAACTGGGACGGTCTGGTTCAGGTCGTCGGGAAGGCCCGGCGTGACACACAACACCTAACTGCTGTGCGGAGCATCAGCGTTCTGTTTATCTGTCATTACATCCCACCCGGCAGTGATTCGAATCACTAGAATCTGTGATACCCTACACAGCCGCCCTGAGCAACTGCTTGAAGTCACGTATCGTTGTGACCTGAATCACACAAGATATCCCGACAGCTTCCTGCCAGCCAGCGCCAGCGCCTTTCCAAGCCGCCATTCAAGCCCCTTTGCTAATAGGAGGCGCACAGACACCGCTCGGTGGCACTGGCCGGATCGGCGTCGCCCAAAACGGGTACGAGACTCACTGCCCCAAAAGACAACCCCGCCGGGGATCAGGCCCGGCGGGGCTGTTTCTATACACAATCCGCGCTAATCTTCGCAGGTAAATCCCTGCTTGACAGCGACTGGCTTCACCTTTGGGAAGTACACTTCGCCATACGATGCGGCCGTGTTCTGGGACCAGGAGGCACCGTCTACCCGCGCGATCTCCTTGAAATATTTAACGAGGCTGAGGTCGTAGGCGTCGATGGCAGGCCTTACGTTTTCCGGATGATAATGCTCTTCATGGCGGTAGCTTTCGATGGGCAGGCGTGGCTTCTGGGTCGTGGGCCGGTCGACGTAGCCTATCGCTAAACCTACAACCGGAAACGTGTACTGCGGCAGTCCGAGCAGTTCAACCATGGCTTCGGGATTGCGCCGGATGCCGCCAATGGGAATGATGCCGAGGCCATAAGAACGCGCCGCTATCATCAGCGTCCCGAGCGCGATTCCGACATCTGTGACGGAGACCACCAGACCTTCAAAGCTGTGCTGCACCTGCTGCTTGACTCCGGCTTTCTCCAGCCCAACGGATGTTTTATAAAGGTCGGCGACCACGGCGAGAAACACCGGAGCCTTGGCGACCCATGCTTGCCCGCCGGCGATTTCCGAAATGCGCTTGCGACGCTCCGCATCTCGTACGACTACGATGGAAACTTGCTGGCCGTTCTTCGAGGTCGGCGCGAGGTGCGCTGACTCAATGATGTCGTCAAGGATGTCGTCTGGAATGGGATCGGACTTAAAACTGCGATCGCTGTGGTGAGACTGGATGAGGCGCACTGTGTCGTTCATAGGTTCTCCCTGCACGAACTTGATGTTCCGCGCATGCAAAATTGGTTGGGACTACTGAATGAATTCAGTGTAGAACAGGAAGAACCACACGGGCGAGTGCTGGTTGCTTCTGCAGTGATGTCAGCTTCTTATTCACCCGAAGGAGCAACAAGCATTTACAATCCTTCATCATGCGCCTCATCGTACGCTCCTCCGCAATCCATGCCGCCGGTGTATTCACCCTGGAACGCATCTCGAAAGGTGCGCTCATTGTCGAGTACACAGGCACCCGCATGAAACATGATGACGCCGACACTCTTTACAAAGAACGGCCCTATACCTACCTCTTCGGGGTCGGCGACGGCACCTATGTCGTCGATGGCTACGGCATGGCGATGTATATCAACCACTCCTGCGCGCCCAACTGCGAGACCGAGGAAGATGAAGACGAGCGCGTCTGGATTCGCGCAACCCGCGACATTGAAGCCGGAGAGGAACTGGTCTATGACTACTTTCTCTACGACGGCGAGGGAGACGCGCCTTGCACATGCGGCGCGGAGAAGTGCAGGGGAACCATGTATTCGCCAAAGGAATTAAGAAAGCGCAAGCGGGCTGCCAGGGAGAAAGCCGCCAAGAGAGCCACGAAAAAGACTCCACGCCACGCGAGCCGAAACTAAAGACCCCATCTGCCAGCTGTTGCGCCCCAAAAATTGCACTCTGCGAATTTCAACGCATCGCGGTGATGGAACCTTATATGGCGGTTATTCAGACATAACCTATCTCCGGTCAAGAAAAGATCGTCCGCAGACCTCCTTGCGCGAATATTGTGACGTGCGTCACAATATTCTATGATACGTTGACCAGTACACCTCAGCCTGCCTACCCAGGCACGAAGGTGGTAAGTCCGCCTACCCATCGGGGAAAGGTTCAATTCAGGCATGCAAGCAACTGAACAGCACGGCTCCGGGCATAGCTACCAACCCGACTCCCACGGCGGCGGCATCCCGAAAGGTTTTGGCAGGGACAACATATTCGTCTGCTTCGGTGTGGCACTGCTGGCTACCTTGATAGCGACGGGCCTTTCCGCGGTATTTTCGGCAATCGACCGGCCTTACTATTTCTTCGTGGCGGCGATTGCGCTATCCACTTGGTTTGGGGGGTGGAAACCGGGGGCGCTCTCAGGTGTTCTGAGTGCGGTGCTTGCGATTTTCGTAGTTTTCCACTATCGAGCATCCTCTGGCGAGCCCCTGAATGTCGCGGCCTATCTGGGCTTCCTGCTTACCTCGGCTTTGGTATTCGCGCTGTCGGCCTCGTTGCAGCGCACGGTATCGCAACTGCAGACATCGCATCTGCTTTTTGGCGGAGTGGTACAGATATCCGAAGACGCAATTATGACCATCGATGAAAAGCAGAACATCACGCTTTTCAATTCTGGCGCAGAAAAAATCTTCGGTTATTCCGCGGCCGACGTGCTCGGCAAATCGGTCAACCTGCTTCTACCTGAGAGCTTCCGGAAGATGCATTCAACCCATCTGGAAGCATTTGCCAACTCTCCCGACGTGCTGCGCCCCATGAGCCGGCGCGGAGGCATTTATGGCCTTCGCAAGGACGGTAACCAGTTTCCCGCTGAAGCCTCCATCTCCAAGTTCGAAGCAGGTGGAAAGAAGATCATGACCGTCCGCCTGCGCGACATCACCGATCGCGTGGCGTCGGAGCACACGTTGCGCCAAATGGCCGCCATTGTCGAGTCGTCGCAAGATGCCATTATCGGCGAAGATCTGGACGGTATCATCCAAACCTGGAACCCCGGCGCGCAAGCGATGTATGGCTACACGGCGGACGAAGTCCTTGGGAAATCCGCAAAGATGCTGCTGCCGCCAGATTCCGAAGACGAGGTGACTGCCAATGTGCAGCGCGCGCGCGAGGGAATCAGCACTAATTACGACACCGTGCGTATGCGGAAAGACGGAAAGTTGATAAAAGTCGCGCTGACCGTCTCGCCCATTCGCGACAGCCATAGCACAGTCGTGGGAGCTTCCACCATCGTCCGCGACATTACTGAGCGGGACCGCCTGGAGCAGCGTTTGCAACAATCCCAGAAGATGGAAGCGGTTGGGCTTCTAGCTGGCGGTGTGGCGCACGACTTCAATAACCTTCTCGGCGTGATTATCGGATACGCATATCTCGTCCACACCAGCGGAGCCAGTGATGAAGACGTCCGCAGCGCCGGAAAACAGATCATCAGCGCCGCCGAAAAAGGTAGTGCCCTGACCCGGCAGTTGCTCACATTCAGCCGTCGCCAGATCATGATCCCGAAGGTCATCGACTTGAACGAGATCACAGATGGTCTTGGGAAGATGATTCCGCGACTGCTAGGTGAAGATATTGACGTGCGCATTGTGCATGGCGAGCGCCTGAAGCACGTAAAGGCCGACCCCAGCCAGTTTGAGCAGGTCATCATGAATCTCGCCGTGAATGCCAGGGATGCAATGCCGGAAGGCGGAAAGCTCATCATCGAAACATCAAACGTCTACTTCGATGAAGTTGATGCGCGCCACAACAATGTGAAGCCCGGGGATTACGTCCGGCTTGCCGTTACTGATACTGGCCAGGGCATGAGTAAGGAGACTCGCGAGCATATCTTCGAGCCTTTCTTCACTACCAAGGAAGTCGGCAAAGGCACGGGCCTTGGTTTGGCAACTGTCTATGGAATCGTCACCCAGAGCCAAGGCTATATCTGGGTCTACAGCGAACTCGGCCATGGAACGACTTTCAAGATCTATCTCCCTGCGACAACCGCGCTGCCAGCCGCGGCGGCGCTGGCAGAGTCTCGGCCACAACTCACCGTTTGCGGCACCGAAACCGTGTTGCTGGTGGAGGATCAGTCGGACCTTCGCGAGCTGTTCACCCACGTATTGCGCGACAAGGGCTACAGAGTGCTGAGCGCGAGTAGCGGCCCCGACGCGCTGCAGCAAATGGCAAAGCATAGAAGTCCCGTCCACCTGCTCCTCACCGATGTCATCATGCCCGAGATGCGTGGAAACAAAGTAGCCGAAGAGTTGGCTGAACGCTATCCAAACATGAAGGTGATTTATATGTCCGGCTATACCGACAGCGCCCTCATCCACAGCGGCTCACTGCCGGAAGACATCACCTTCCTTCAAAAGCCTTTCACCCCCGACGCAATGCTGCGCCTGATCCGCCAGGTGCTTGACCAAGCCGCCGCCAGCAGCGGCAGAATCGAAAGGCGTAACGCCGGATAGCTCGACGAAGATCTTAAGTTTTCTCCTATGCAGCGGTTGCTTTGTCTGCGTTCTTCTCGCCAACCGCTTTGTTTTCCGGATAAGGCAGCACATCCGCGATCTGGTAGCCCTTCAGCTCCGAACCATCCAGGTTAAGATTCGCTGGCTTGTAATCCGCGACATTCCGTAATCTCAGCTGAACGCTGTTTGAGATCGTTGAGTTCGGCGGCAAGGTCCGGTGTTTCGGAATTCCCCACGGAATCAGCTTCCACTCATCATGCGCATGGCCCGCTGCGTTTGAAATGTCCGGATGCAGATACTGCGCCTCTGCGACCGCATCGAACAGCAGCCCGCATTCTTTCGCTTTGTGCATCATCCAGCTCAATGCGATGTCTGAGAGTTGCGACTCCTCATAGCTGCCGCCCACGTCGCAATGTACGCCGGAAAACCAAACCTGCTGCATCTGGCTGTCATTGGGACGCGGCGTCCCGTCCGGATTCGTCCACAAGGTAGGCATGAATTGAGCCCGGCGTTCGTCAATCGAGACTGCATGAAACGCATTCTTCACGTTAGGATGGAGCGCTGTATCCAGAAAGCCATACCGCTGCTGATCGAAGATGCTGAACAGCAGACCCGGAATGCCCAGCGATCCAACTGTGTCCCATACTCCGACCATCGTGATGGTTGCGTCCGTCAGTGCATATTGATTGTGCAGATCTGCTTTGAGCTTGGCGCGCTCATCATGATCGGTTTCGCGATACGCATCAAAGATGCGCCGTACCGTCATGTTGTCCATGTTCTTTGTGGGGACCCCAAATCCGGCGATCATTCCTCCCAGGCTGCGTGCCGTAAAGGCTCCGCGGCTAAACCCGAACAGATAAATGTTGTCGCCTGGGTCATAAACATACGAGAGAAATTCGTATCCATCTTGTACCTTCTGAAACAGTCCTTCTCCCATAGCTCCGCCGCTCAGGTGGTCGATCGGCGTTCCATTTGTTCCCACACCGCTATCGTAGTAACGCAACTGGCTCGGAATATCTGCCAGCGCGCAATAGATTTTGCGGACATTGGTGTCATTCACCACCGCTCCAACTCCATGCGGCGTGTTCCAGGTTCCGTCAGCGCACAGGATGATGCTCTTGCTCATTTTGTCCTCCAAGGCAGTTCTGCTGCCGTAATAGGATGGGTGAGGCAGTGTGTCAGGTAGTATCCGTCAAAAAGCTCAGTGTTGCTTTCCCTCTCTCAACTTTTATTGACAAGCGCCTCCTGATTCGATACCTTATTTAGGCGAACAAAAGGCGAAAATGACAAGCGCAACGGAACTTCGGACACAGATCGAATCGGTGTTAGCTGGACGCATTCCCGCAGCCCTATCCTTTCGCCCTCCTGTCGCCCCGGAACTGCTTTCCTGTGGCCTTCCCGAGGTGGATACAGTGCTTGGCGGCGGACTGCCTCTGGGCGCAATTTCTGAGCTGTCAGGGGCTCATTCTTCAGGACGTACGACCTTGGCGCTGTCCGCTTTGGCCGAGGTGACGCGGCAGGGCGAAAGCTGTGCGTACGTGGATGTCTCCGACGCTCTGAACCCTCTCTCGGCCTCAGCACTGGGTGTTGATTTGCGACGCCTGTTATGGGTTCGGACAGGAGCGCCTTGCACCCATCCGGGAAGCGAGGGCAAAGCCGCTGCTCTCTTCCCTTCTGCGGCACCGGTCCAGTCTCCGGCAGACAAAAAGCTGGGCCGCGGTGGGGGATGGTGCCATCCGCGAAACGAAACCGTTGGTCTCGACCGCGCTGTCAGCGAATTGTTCCAGACGCCCCATCCGGAGCGCGTGGATTTTACTCCGCGCTGTTCGGAGTCGCTACGCCGCGAGCGCGTGCAACCGGTACGCTTCACTCCCGTACTCTTCGATCAGAAACAACCGCTGCAACGCCCCGGCAGTCCGCGCAGGGAAACCCTGTGGACGCGTCTCGACCATGCCCTGCGCGCAACCGATCTCCTGCTGAGCACCGGAGGCTTTCGCGCCATTGTTCTCGACATGGGAGACACGCCTCCCGAGCAGGCGCGCCGCGTGCCGCTGGCTACCTGGTATCGATTCCGCCTGCAGGTTGAGAAATCCCGCACGCTCTTCCTCCTGATGACCTGCGTGCCTTGTGCGAATAGTTGCGCCGCTGTCTCTCTGCACTGCCGGCAGGGGGCAATCAATTGGCAGCGAGCGGCAGAAAACAGTCCACCGCTGCTCGCCGGGTTGCGTTACCGCGTCAGCGTCGAGCGCAGTCGCGCCGTTGACCCCACTCGCAAAAAACCTGCGGCTTCCGCCGAAGCAATCTGGAACAGCACCACCACCTGGTCAAGATGAGTCATGCAATCCCCGCTGTATCTCTGTATGCATCTACACGATTTTGCCGCGCAGGCTCTCGCGCATGGGCTTCCCGGCGCTCAATCTGGAAAACCGTGCCAACTTGCTTTGGCGATCCTGAATGGTGATCCACCGCTTGAACGCGTCTTTGCCATAAACCAGCATGCACGTCTTCTGGGCATGGAACCTGGAATGAGCCGCGTGCAGGCAGAGTCTTTTCCGGCCACGCTGCTGCGTCGCGATCGTCGGCAGGAGGATGCATCGTTTACAGAGTTGATTGGTTGCGCACAGCAGTTCTCGCCGCGGATTGAGGTCATTGCCTCTCCCCAGGAAGAAACCTGCGGTGCCACTCTCGTGCTCGATGTTTCCGGCTCTGAGCGCTTGCTGGGCAATGCACTGCAGATCGCCACAACCCTGCGGCAGTCGGTAAATGCAATTGGATATGAGGCCAGCGTGGCGGCTGCACACAATGCTTACGCGGCAGTACTGGCGGCCCGAGGCATTCCGGGCGTAACCGCAATCGCCCCCGGATGCGAGGCGGAGACGTTGGCTCCGCTGCCGATTACCGTGTTGGAGACCGCCCAGGCGGAGACATTTGCAACCTGGGGCATACACACCCTTGGGCAATTGGCTGCCTTGCCCGCCCGCTCTCTGGTCGCGCGCGTAGGGCAGAGTGGCTTCCGTCTGCAGGCCGAAGCGCGTGGAGAGTACGAACACCTGCTCGTCCCTACCGAAGAACCGGCTGATGCGGTGCTCTGCGAAAGCATGGAGTTGGAGCATCCGGTGGAGTTGCTGGAGCCGCTGCTTTTTCTGCTGAGCCAGATGCTGGAGCTAGTTTTGCAACGCGCTACGCTGCGCGCTTTGGCCATCGCATCGGTTGAGACCTGCCTGATTTTCGAACGCAGCGCTCTGGAAGCCGACGACGCAGTGCCCATGGAACTTCGCCGCACCGTTCGCCCGGCACTCCCTGAGCGCGACCGCCTTACGCTGCTCAAACTCATACAACTTGATCTGGAGTTGCATCCACCACAAGCCGCAGTTGTCGCGCTACGCATCGAAGCCCGTCCGGCGCGTCCGCAAAACGCGCAGCAGGGATTGTTTGCAGCGCAGGCTCCTGAGGCGGGCAGGCTTGAGATATTGCTCGCTCGCTTGCGCAAACTGGTGGGCGAAGGACGCGTAGGTGCACCGGAACTGCTCGACAGTCACACACCCGAAGCGTTTCGCGTTACAAATTTCGAACTCGCGCAAGGTGCAAACCACGGTGCAGTTCGTGGTGTCCCACATCTGCCGCAGTCAGCAGATGTGGGGCTTCCCTCCTCAGCCCTCCGCATAGTACGTCCACCCCACGCCATCACCGTCGAACTCCACGGCAATACTCCCTCTGCAATTTATTACGAGGGACAGCGCCTTACGCTGCAAGCGACCTCCGGGCCATGGCGCACCAGCGGAGCCTGGTGGACACATCCTGCGTGGTGCCGCGAAGAGTGGGATGTGGTTTTGAGAGAAGAACAAGAGCAATCGCAGGGTTGGGATGTCCGGCACACCCGCGAACCCACATTTGCTGACTACGGCAAATACGGGGCACCCTCGGGACACACCTACGCTGAAAACGTCCCAAAGGAAAATGCCCTTAACCAGGAACCGCGGCGCTGCCTGCGACTCGCGCACGATCCCGCTGCAAGTTGCTGGTACGTGATTGGAACCTACGACTGAGTGGTGACGATGTACGTAGAATTTCATGCTCGTTCGGCGTTTAGCTTTTTGGAAGGCGCATCGCTGCCCGAGTTATTGATGGCCCGTTGTGCGCAGTTGGATTTGCCCGCGATGGCATTGCTCGATCGCAATGGTCTGTATGGTGCGCCTCGTTTTCACATTGCCGCCGACCGGGCTGGAACCCGCGCGCACATTGGAGCAGAGATCGCAGTGCGTGATGCCGGAGAGCGTGTGCGTCCGCCTGCCTGGCTGCCACACGGTGTGCCCGCGGAGCCGGTGCGCTTTGCGCTGCTGGCCGAGACACAGACTGGCTACCAGAACCTCTGCCGCCTGATCACCCGTTACAAATTGCGTGAGCCGCATAAAGCCGAAGGAGCAGCTTTACTGGCCGATGTCGCGGAGTATTCCGAGGGCATCGTCTGCCTTACCGGAGGCGATGAAGGGCCACTGGCCGCAGCCCTGGCGTGCGGTGGATATGATGCGGCCCTGCGCGAGGTTCAGCGACTGGTGCACGTCTTTGGCCCACGCAATGTATATGTAGAACTGCAGCGCCACTTTGATCGCGAGCAGGAGCATCGCAATCAAGCTGCAGTGCGGATCGCACGCGCATTGAACCTGCCATTGCTTGCAACCAACGGCGTCAACTACGCCACTGCCTACGAGCGTGAAGTGCTCGACGTGCTCACCACCATTCGCCACCACTGTACGCTTGAGACCGCTGGACGCCTGCTCGCACCTAACGCGGAGCGTTACCTGCGCTCCGCCCGCGAGATGCGTCAACTATTCCGCGATCTTCCCGAGGCCATTGACAACACGTTGGAGCTTTCTGCGCGGCTCACTTACACGATGAGCGATCTCGGTTACCGTTTTCCTGACTACCCTGTTCCCGATGGCGATTCGATGCAGTCGTTTCTTGAAAAGCGTACGGAAGAAGGTATTCGTCATCGCTACCTCCCCAAGCGCGATGACAAACTTTTCGTCCGCGCGCAGAAGCAGGCGCAGCGTGAACTCGCGCTCATCGCCAAGCTCGGACTTGCCGGATATTTTCTTATCGTGTGGGACATCGTGCAATTCTGCGGACGCGAAGGCATTCTCGTGCAAGGTCGTGGCTCGGCGGCAAACAGTGTGGTCTGCTACGCGCTTGGCCTCACCGCCATCGATCCGGTTGGCATGGATTTGCTCTTCGAGCGCTTTCTATCCGAGGAGCGTGGCGAATGGCCTGACATCGATCTCGACCTGCCCAGTGGAGACCAGCGCGAGCGTGCGATTCAATACGTCTATCAACGCTACGGCGAACTCGGCGCGGCCATGACAGCAAACGTCATATCCTATCGCGGACGCTCCGCCGCACGCGAAGCCGGCAAGGCACTTGGCTTCGATACCGAGACACTCAACCGTCTCACCAAACTCGTCAGCGCCTGGGAGTGGAAGGACAAAGATGATTCCCTTGGCCGTAACTTTCATGACGCAGGCTTTGACATTCAGCATCGCCGCATCGCCAAGTATGTCGAGCTATGCCAGCGAATGCAGGACCTCCCGCGCCATCTCGGGCAGCACTCCGGTGGCATGGTGATCTGTGGCGGACAACTCAATGCGGTCGTTCCCATCGAACCGGCTTCCATGCCCGGACGCACCGTCATTCAATGGGATAAGGAAGATTGCGCCGACATGAAAATCATCAAGGTCGATCTGCTTGGACTCGGCATGATGGCCGTACTCAAGGATTGCCTCGACCTTGTGCCTCGGCATTACAGCGAGCCACTCGATCTCGCGCAGCTTCCTCAAAACGATCCTCCGACTTATCGCGCGCTGCAAATCGCGGACACCGTCGGCATGTTCCAGGTAGAGAGCCGCGCCCAGATGGCTGCATTGCCGCGTAACAATCCAATCTGCTTTTACGATCTTGTCGTGCAGGTGGCCATCATCCGTCCCGGCCCTATCGTGGGCAACATGATGAACCCTTACATGAAGCGGCGTGGCGGCAAGGAACGGGTGACTTACTATCATCCGCTGCTGGAGCCGGTGCTGAAACGCACGCTCGGCATTCCCCTCTTTCAGGAGCAACTCATACGCATGGCAATGATCGTTGCCAACTTCACCGGAGGCGAAGCCGAGGAACTGCGACGCGCGGTGGGCATGCGCCGCTCCATGGCGCGCATGAAAGATCTGGATAGCAAACTGCGTCGCGGCATGACCGCAAATCACATTCCTGCCAAGGTGCAGGATGAGATCATTCAGTCCATCTCATCCTTTGCGCTCTATGGATTTCCCGAGTCGCACGCAGCCAGCTTCGCGCTCATCGCCTACGCCAGTGCGTTCATCAAGTGCAACTACCTTGCGGCCTTCACCGCCGCGTTGCTCAACAATCAGCCCATGGGATTTTACTCGCCTGCAACCATCGTGAAAGATGCGCAACGCCACGGCTTGCGTGTAAAGCCCGTGGACGTGCAGCACTCCGATTGGCACTGCACACTGGAACCCGCCGGAACCCATCCTGACGATGATCGCACCAGCACACTGACGGGTGCCCCATTTCTGCCATCTCTCGGCGGAAGTGGGATAGCAGACTGCCCGCATCCCGGCAATTCCACGCGCGCCCCTTTTGTCCTGCGCCTCGGCCTCTGTTATGCACGCGGATTGCGCCGCGAAACGGCCACGGCCCTGATCGCCGCAAGAGCACGGCGGGCATTCACCTCGATACAAGATTTCGCGCTATGCGTGCCCGAGCTACGCAAGAGCGATCTTGCATTGCTTGCAAAGATCGGCGCGCTCAACTCACTGGGCGAGGTTGCGCATCGCCGCGATGCGCTCTGGCAGGTGGAGTATGCAGGCCGCCCCGCAGGACCGCTGCTAAACGAACTTCCTGAGCAGGAATCCATCACCTCGCCTCTGCTACAGATGACGATAGAGGAGCGCCTAGTCGCGGATTTCTCCGGCACCGGAGTCACTGTAGGCAAGCATCCTATGGCTTTCCACCGCGCCGAACTCAGACAGATGGGCATACGCGCCGCCTGTGAACTCGCCACTCTTCACCACGGACAACAAACCCGCATCGCTGGATGTGTCATCGCCCGCCAGCGTCCCGGCACAGCTAAAGGATTCGTGTTTCTGAGCATGGAGGATGAAACGGGAATTGCCAATGCCATCATTACACCCGCTGTTTATGAGCAGTTCAAGCAGGCAGTCATTTACGAAAAGTTTTTACTGATTGAAGGCGAACTGCAAAACCAGGAGAACGTAATCTCCGTAAAAGCCAAGGTAATCCGCCCGCTGCAAATCAGCAAAGCAGAAGTCCGCTCCCACGACTTTCACTGAGTCGGAACTCGAAACTCGCGGACCACCTGTTGGTCTGTATACCCCACCCCTATATATCCCGATAAAAATCTGAATATAAAAGGGTTAAATGGGTTTCAATCCCACATTCGCCAAAAGAAGGCGGATGTGGGCCACCTGTAGATTATCAAGACGTTGTACCAGTCGGATCGGTTCGGCTGATGGGCGGCTTGTAGTTGAGGCTACCATGGGGCCGGTTGAAGTTGTAGTACTGCATCCAGGGCTGCAGGTAGTCATTGCGTTGGTCGGAGTTCTCCCAGTGACGGGCATAGGCCCATTCCCGCAAAGCGGTCTGGATGAAGCGTTCGGCCTTGCCATTGGTTCGTGGGGTGTAGGGACGAGTGAAGCGGTGCGGAATATCGAGTTTCGCGCAGGCCTGTCGAAACTGGCGGGAGCGATAGCAGGAGCCGTTATCGGTCAGCAGACTGCGAATGGGGATGCCGTGGAGCTGGTAAAAGGCGATGGCATCGTGGAGAAACTTGATCGTGGTTTCTGCCTTTTGATCGGGCAGCAGCCTTGAGTAAGCCAGGCGCGAGTGATCGTCGATGGCGATGTGCAGAGCCTGAGAGCCGATGCGGGAATGGCGCCTGAGACCGCGGCGCCGTCCGTCGGCACGCATCAACACCTGCTCGTAACGGGTCATGCTCTTGATATCCAGATGAAGCAGATCACCCGGATGAGGGTGTTCGTATCGTTGCACGGGTGGAGCTGGATGGAGATCCCGCCAACGATTCAACCGTACCCGTTGCAGGATGCGGCTCACCGTGGCAGGGCTGAGGCCGGTGGCATGGGCGATGTGATAAGCAGGGCGATGCTCGCGACGCAGTGCAATGACGTGATCTCTGAGAAAAGACGAAGTGGCGCGGGGACTGCACCGGGGGCGCGAGGATCGATCCAACAGCCCAAGGGGTCCTTCCTGCTGATGACGGCGAACCCACTTGGCAACGGTCTTAGGAGTTACTCGGAACAGTACTGCCGCGTGGGCAAAACACGTTCCGGCAGCAACGATATCAACTAAAGCCTCTCGACTACGCAAAGTAAGTCGTGCATTCTTGTGGATGTCCATTCGGTTGGCCTCGAAAGCTGGATTGCTCGTCACAATCAGCTTCCTCGGTTTCAATCGAATGGACAACCTCTTGAAGATCACAGCCACCCCACCTGCCTTAGCACAGTCCGGGACAGCCCGGCTACAATAGGTTTCTCGATGCCTGCACCCGCCACAAATGTGCTTTCGATTTCGAATCTGTGCAAGAGCTACGGTCAGATGGCTGCCGTAGACAATATTTCTTTCCGAGTGGAACCGAACGAAATCGTCGGACTGCTGGGGCCGAATGGCGCAGGCAAAACGACCACCATCAATATGATTCTTGGCGTTCTCGCGCCCACCTCAGGAGCCATTGCCATTGAGGGTGTGGACATTTCAAGACAACGCAGCCGTGCGCTGTCGAATACTAACTTCGCGGCTGTCTACGCGCCCTTGCCGGGGAACCTCACGGTGGAACAGAACCTGCGCGTCTTTGGCATGATCTATGCAGTTGCGAATCTGGCGCACAGACTCGAAGACCTGCTACGCCAATTCGATCTCGTCCGGTTTCGTCAAACAAAATGCGGTGTGCTTTCTTCGGGCGAACAAACACGTGTGTGTCTTGCAAAGGCTATGCTGAACCGTCCGCAGTTGCTGCTGCTCGATGAACCAACTGCCTCGCTCGATCCGGCGACTGCGCGTGAGATCCGAACCAGCATTCGCGAGTTCGTTGCTAGCGGAACTGGCGGCGTGCTCTGGACTTCGC
>Ga0316229_1001404_pt1 | contig 24733 bp, 25 predicted proteins | sample TBH18023metaG_FD_206011 | JGI IMG/M metagenome (GOLD analysis project Ga0316229, IMG submission 206011) | Freshwater microbial communities from Trout Bog Lake, Wisconsin, USA - TBH18023 | ecosystem: Environmental > Aquatic > Freshwater > Lake > Hypolimnion/Profundal zone | place: USA: Wisconsin... | reverse complement strand
CTGACGGGCCTTGCACCCGAATGGCCATAGTGGCTGTGGTCCGAATCCCGCGGGGGGATTAGCAATGCACCTTCGGCACTGCGCACCCGCTTTGAACCTGACGGCTCCGCCGAGTTTCACGGCAGAGAATGTCCCGCTCGCCCCTATTCCCTGAACGGCGAGTCCGTTATGGGATAGAATCTGGAGATTACTCTCTGTTGGTGCAGAGGATTACTTCCAAAAGCCCCCCTCGAACGTGGCGAGCCACTCTCATGGCACCACGCTCTACGAGACACGAGCTTGACGGATGGTAAGTCCCGTCTCCTTAGCCGGATGGTGAATCCGGTTTACTGGGCGCTCGTGCCCGTCTCAATGACGTCATCACGCGTTGGCGTAGCCCTGACGTTTCCCGACAGCCGCAGCCGTCCTGGAGACGGTGTTCTACCGCATTCTCAGGAAATTACAAATAGCGTTCTGGCAAGTTTCGCCGGTTCGGGAACGGGGCGCGCTTCCTCAGGCAAGCGGGCAGCCGCCGCGGTCGAGGATTAAGCATCCTGGCGGCGTGGTTTCATCGGCTTGAGCCCGGGTGCATAAATGACGCACAGGGCAGGCAGATGGACGGCATAACAGATCGTGTCGTCGGCCAACCGGTCCAGATTGATGGCGGCTCCGCCCGGGAGCATCAGGCCGTTGATGCCCCGATTTATTTGGTCCTGTTCAAACAAGATGCTCAGCCGGCGTAGCCGTGATTCCCACGGCCCTTTCCGGTCGGCCCCCAGAAGGTTGGCGGTTTGGACCAGCAGGCCCCTGGAAGCCACGACCAAAACCCCGGCTACGGGGCCTTTCATTCTGAGCCAGCGGCGGCGGAGGGAACCGAGATTCGTGGGGTCAATAACGATGGTCTTCATGTGCTTTTGCTCCTTTTGATCAATATCCCTGGGTTTGCAGCCATTGCTCCAGCGCCTGGGCGACGATTTCCTGCTGCGTGAACGGCGATTGCTGGTTGATCTTGCGATCGGTTGCGGCCCGCAAGAGGCGGATCGGCAGCCCCGCGGGGACGCGCACGGTGAGGGCGACGGATACCGCTCCCGTGGCCGAAATAGTTCTGCCCATAACCGCTGGCTTTTCTAGCCCCTTCGGCGTGGCCTGGACTTCATTGACGGAAGAAACGGCGGCTGGCGGTGCGGCTTTGGGGTGCTGGTCCTGGCCCGGCTGTGGCTCCGTGGGCCGGGTTTGACTTGGCGTGGCCGACTCGACGAGCGCCTCCTCCGGCGCAAGAGGTTCAAGTGCGCGGGACCCACTTCGCGGCTTCGGGCTGCCGGCCTGGATGAGCGCGATGGCTTCCGCCGGAAGATCAGTAGTTTGCAGTGCGACGCTCAGCGAGCGACGGGGTTCGGATTTCATCACGACAGGTCTCCTCAAATAAGGTTTTGATTTCGTTCGCGGCAGCCGCAGCCGAGGGCCCCAATTGACAGACCACTTTGCCTTGCCCAGCCGCCTCGGCATACGCCTGCCGCAAGCGCAAACCGCCGGCCGAGGGAATCCCCAATGAGCCAGTGGCCTGGACCAGTTCCTGGCTCAGGCGGAAGCGGACCTGGAGTTTATTCGGGACCAGGATCGCGCGCGGCGGGCCTTGGCGGATGACCTGTGCCTGCCGCACGACACGGATCGCCTCGGTCGCGGCACGCAGGTCCAGCATGGAAGGCCCACACGGCAACAACGTCAGATCGGCCACAAACAGGATCGCTCGGCTGACTTCCGACAATCCGGCCGGGCCGTCGATGACCACGTCGTCGAATTGATCCGGTAGACCGGGAACTTGTTCCAGAATGTCATCCGGCGTTTGCAGACGAAACACCCTGGTCGAGGCCGCCGCCTCCGCCATCCAGGCGGAGGACGAAGCTTGAACATCCGCATCCACGAATGCCACGCGCCGAGATTGCTCGGTCAGCCAGGCGGCCAGATGCACGGCCAGCGTGGTCTTGCCGACGCCGCCTTTGGAATTGGTAAACGCGAAAATCATCAAACCCTCCATGAAGCGTGCCCAGGATTCCGTGACCCCGAGGCTGCATGCTTGTTTCCTACCATGCAAACTTGCCGGTCAGCAAGATGTCCTGTTTGTTTTTTTGTCTGCTGGCCAGTTTGTCAGCATGTTTGCTGGTAAGCTTGCCAGCCAAGCGGGCCAGGCCATCGAGAAAAAGCCAGTGCCCGCGGGACCACGGGTGACAGGCTGGGGCGGCAAAATCGGAGGGGAGGATGCGCGACGTCGAGAACGAGTGGCCAGCGTAGCGGGAATTGAAGCAGGTTAATACTGGGAAGTGGGGCAGCTTTTTGCCGGGAAACGAGGCGGGAATCTACCGGGAAACCGGACAGGAATCTGCCGTGCGGTGATGGCTTGGCACTGGGAAACGGGGCGGGTTTTACTGGGATTTGAGGCGGAAAAATCCACGCAAGGGATTGAACCCAGTAGGCATTTCGTGATATAACATCTAATTATGTTCTTTATCTAACAACAGAAGGCCCGTGTGGTTGTTTCCCAGGGGTCGTGCTCGCTTTTCAGGGAGATTTGAAGCATGGACTTCACAGGGGCCTCCGAACCCGATCCGTTGCCGCCAAAGGTCGTGGATGGCAAAGATGAATTGAACCTGGCTGAATTCCCGCTCTCAGCTCTGGCCGACCGGCTACAGCCCGACCAACAAACGCTGGTCTTTGAGGACCGGGTCTTGGACGCGAATCGGGGTGAAATGATCACCCGTAGGCTTTCCATCGCCGCTTCGGCTGAATATGGGCTGCCGACTGCGCTGGACGACGAGGTCATTTTAGGATTGATCCAGCTTTCCAAGCTGCGGGGCTTTGCCGACCGCCGGGTCAGCTTCACTCGGTATCAATTGATTCAATTGCTGGGCTGGCGTAACGAGACCAAGAGCTATGAGCGGGTCGAGAAGTCCTTGAACCGCCTGGTCGGGGTGACGTTCTACTACAAGAACGCCTGGTGGGACCGAGAGCGACCGGGGTGGGTGGATGAGAAATTCCACATCCTGGACAACGTGACTCTGTTCCACCGGGACCAAGCGCCCCGGATCGTCAACGTGGCACATGAGGCGTCCCGTTCCCTGTCGAGTTTTGTCTGGAACGAGGTGTTGTTTCGCAGCTTCCGGGCCGGCAATCTCAAGAGCCTCGACTTCGATTTCTACAAATCCCTGAACGGGGCGATTGCCAAACGCCTGTATCGATTTCTCGACAAACGGTTCTTTCATCGGAAACGATGGGAATTCAACCTCAAAGAAGTGGCCTGGGAACACATCGGCCTGTCGCGGAATTACGACTGCGCCAGCCTCAAACGGAAGCTGCACCCGGCCGTCGACGAATTGGAGCGCCGCCGGTTCCTGAAACCAATGAACGAGGAGGCTCGTTTCCGCAAAGTTAGTTCCGGGGAGTGGCGCGTCCTGTTTGAGGCCGCTCCGGCACAAGTTTCGGTCCCGCAACCTGTCCAACATGACGGCTCAGCCGCGCTGAAGGCCGCCCTTATGGAGCGGGGTGTCAGCGCGACGGTCGCCCAGGACACCGTCACCCAATACTCGTTGGACCGGATTCGCAGCCAGTTGGAGGTGTTCGACTGGCTGACCGCGCAGCGCGACGCCAAGGTGTCGAAAAATCCGCCGGGCTTTCTGGTCGCCTCGATTCGCGGCGAGTATGCGCCGCCCAGGGGGTTCATTCCGCAGCGGCAACGCGAGCAGCACGCCCGGGAAGCGGCCGAGCGAGAACGACGGCTTGAGCAACGCCGCCAAAAGCAGGAAGCCGCGCGCCTCGCCAAGGCGCAGGCCCGTGACGAGGCGGTGAGTCAATTCTGGCTGGCACTGTCGGAGCCGGAGCGGCAGCGGTTGGAAACGGAGGCGTTGGAGCAAGCGAACCCGGTGCGGCGCAGGTTTCTGGCCCAGGGTGGGTCACTGGGCGAAGCCGCGCGAAAAACGATTCTGGACGCCTACGCGCTGAACCTGATGAAAACTGGCGCTTGAATCGGGATCTTCCGCGCGGGAACCTGCCATCAATGGCTGTGGCCCAAGTCCTGGTCCTGCCCCTGTTGAGACGATTGTTTTTTTTGCTGCTCGGCGGCTTTCTTCTGTTCCTCGCTCAATTGTTTGGCGTCGGCCTCCGCAAGGGATTTGTCCTGGTCCGCCTTGTGGGCCGGACCATGTTCCAACTCCCACTGCTGCCGCACGATTTCATGCACCTCCGCTCGTTCGTTGGGCATCACGGGATATAGCTTCGCCCACCCCCTGCGCACTCGTTCACCGAGTTGCTCCATCGCCTTCTCCGCATCGATGTCTTTCCTGGGCATATTCTTAAGCCGTCGCGGTTGCAAGCGACCGGGCTGTTTCCAGACAACGCCGTATTATCGTATGCACGGAGCCGTAATTCAAGTCGAAGGCCTCGGCGATCATCTGGTTGTCCCAGCCGAGCATGTAACGGTTCCACAAATAGTCGTAGCAGGGTGGCTTGGCTGCCCTGAGAAGGTCCATCGCGTGCTCCAGCAGATCCCTCTCGTCGGGTGAAATGGACGCGGTTTGAGAGGCTGCTCGTATCGCCTGCCAGACCTCATCCGGGTCCACCAAGTCCAAACGGTCTCTGCCCCGTTTGCGGAAGTGTTCAGCCAGTTGGTTGCTCGCGATCGCGTAACACCACCCCCAGGCCTTGCCGTTTGAATCTCCGCGAAATTTGTGAAGACCCTTGAACACCCCTTTGAGCGTCTCCTGACAGACATCGTCCAGCCAGGCTTTGCCCATCCTCCGGGTGATGTACAGCCGTAGCGGCGTGGCGACGGCGTCTATGATCTCATCCGACGCCCGAATCCTCTCCACGAGGCTGGGCGCTTCTTGGTATTGACGGATCAACTCGATCAACGCTGCCATCTCTGAGAACAATACCGTCCCTCCGAACCCGTGGGCAACCACTTTTCTTCCGATGAGGCCATGGGGCCATGGGGGCGGTGGGGTGGCGGTGAGGATCGGCGGCGAGATCTTTTTTTGCACGCATGTCCGTTTTTTGATCTGCCAAACGACTGCATCGGGTGGAAGGCGCTATCGGTTGGCAACCTGGCGGGTTGCGACCGCCACCACGACTTCCGAATGCGTATGAAAGACGACCAACTGAAGTTCTTGTCCTTGCTGGACCACCAGCCCGCCCGTTTTTCCGTTGAGCAGACGGCCTGGGCGCTCAACTTCCAGGACCACGACATCCCCATTTTGATCCTGGCGCGCCTGCTCAAACCGCTGGGAAATCCGCCCCCGAACGGAGTGAAGTATTTCGCCGCGGTGGAAATCGGCGAACTGGCTCGAGACCGCCAATGGCTGGCCAGGGCGACCAACGCCATCCACCAGCACTGGCACGCGAAGAACCGTCGCAAGACCGGCCCGATGCCGCGCTCGATGACCGGGGCGAACAACCCGCGGGCCGCCGGGCTCCGGAGCAACCCTCCCGCGAACGGCGAGGAATAGAGCGGGACGCGCTCGGGGCGAAGCGAGACTATTCCCCCAGAATACCCAAACAACTCATCACTCGCAGGCCACTACCCGTTCTCGGCGAACCGAATCGCTGATATTATTAACCATCAAATGGGCGCAAGCCCCGAATGCATGTTATGAAACGTCCCCGCCGCGACAACCAGGAAGGTCAGACCAAGCCGTCCGCTCCGCCATCGATCGGATTTCGATTGGACGTCGAGAGCCTGCGTCTGCTGACGGAGAAAGCGGCCCGCTCGAATGTTAGCGTCCACGAGTTGGCTCGCACTTACGTTCTCGAAATGCTCTACATGTCCCAACAAATCGATGGTGTAGGTTTTGCACTCACCGATGTCTTTGAGGGCTTGTACGAGCTGCGCGAAAACCTCGCCCTGTCAGTCCAGACGTTGCTCGTCTCGGCCGGGAAGATCACCCGGGCCGAAGCCGAGAAGTGGGTGGACAACAACATCAAACCCCAATGCTCTCAATCTCCGGACCAATGCGGGGCGCCGGCAGCGCCGACTACTACCTGACCCTGGCCCAGGACGACTACTATATCTCGGCCAGTGAATTTCCTGGCTACTGGCTGGGAAAGGGCGCCAGCCAACTCGGCCTGAAAGGCCAGGTTCATCGCGAGGTGTTCAGGAACCTGCTCGATGGAATGTCGCCTGACGGGTCCCGGCCTTTGGTGCAGAACGCGCAAAAGGAGGATCGGCAATCCGCCTGGGACCTAACCTTCAGCGCGCCCAAGAGCGTCTCGCTTTTATGGGCGCTGGGTCCCCCCGAAATCCGCGCCGAGATCGAGCGTTTGCACCAAGAGAGCGTCCTCTTTGCGCTGGGCTATCTCGAAGCGCGAGCGGGCTTGACGCGGCGAGGGAAAGGCGGCGCCATCCAGGAGACGGCTGCGCTGTCGTTTGCTGTTTTTCAACACGGCAGTTCACGCGCCCTCGACCCGCACCTGCATAGCCATAGTGTTCTTCTTAACGTTGGCGTTCGAGAGGACGGGTCTACCGGCGCCCTCGTCACTCGCGAGATCTTTCGCCGCAAAATGAAGGCAGGCTCCCGCTACCGGGAGCGATTTGCGTTAAGATTGACGCAGACCTTTGGCGTCACCATTCAATGGCAAAAGGTGGGGTTCCGCGTCGTGGGCGTCCCCGAAAGGTTGTGCCGGGTCTGTTCCAAACGCCGGCGCGCGATCCAGAAGAAAATGCAGGCCCAGGGACGTTCGGGGGCGATTGAGGCCAAGCTCGTCACGTTGGAGACGCGACCCGCTAAGATCGCGGTTCCCCGCGAGGAACTGCTCGCTCAATGGCAGGAAGTTGGCAAGTCGTTCGGTTGGAGTGCTGAGCAGGTCGAGGCTCTGCTGCATCGACAACCGGCGAAAACGCGCACCGAGCCACCTGGAGACGGCATCGTTCAGGACGGCTCCAAAACGGAGTCGGACACTCGATCAACCCCCAGGGAACAGCGGGATGAGGACCGGCCCCAGTCTGCCAAGACGATGGAGCCCATTGATCCCGGGCCGAGCGCGGTGCCGGAAGACACCCGGGCAGTTCCCCAGGACCCGGCCGAAAAGCAGGACCAGGCGCCATTGCCGCCGGGACAACTTCCGGACGCGCCATCCTCTTGCGCGCCGCAGGGCGCTGAGGTTGAGCCCGCGCAGGACCGAGTCCTGCCTACGGACCGGTCGGCCGCCGAGGAGAGCCACCCGAACGACGCCTCCCTTAAGGGTTCCGTTGACCTGCCCGTTTCGGAGGCACTGCCAAAACAGGGATCGGATCAGGAACTCCTGTCGGGAGTAAGTCAACAAGACGGCTTGCCCCCGGAACGGGAGGGGGCATCCATCGCGGTCGCATCCCAGGACCTCTCGACCTCAGCGCAACCTTTAATCAGCCCGGCGGCGGATCAACCGGGAACCGCGTCTGCCGGCAATTTGATGGCCAGCGTGGCCGCGTCCTTACCGGAGAACACTCCAGCAGCACAACCGCAACCCGGCGGATCGCCCCTCGACCAACCAGCGGACCAGCGTCCGAGCAGGGCGATCTTTGACCCACCAGTGGAGGTCGTCAAAGGCCACGCGCCCGCGCAGCAACTCGAAGAAGCGGCGCGGGCGAGTCAACCGGATAACTCGGGCCGGCAAATCCCCGCCGAATCTGCCGCCGGCGCCCAATTACTGCTCCCATTGTCGTCGCCGGCGGACCAAACCAATTTCGCGGGACTGCGGCCGGGAGAAAAGCCGACCAGGAATGTCAACGGGGCTCCTCCCGGCGATAAAGCCGCAGCGCCAACCGCGTCGCGGGAGCCAGATTCTCAAACGGCCCGGGAGCCCGTCGAGGCCCGTCACCAGGTTCCCCACGACCAGTCCTCGGCGCAGAAATCCCCCGACCAGGTGTTGCCGCATGATCCGAAATCAATTCCGCCGCCGGCGCTCTCTCAGGGTCAAGCCCAGATCCATGCGGAGCCCGATGTCCGCCAAGAGATCTCCTCAAACATGGGAGCGAAGGTCAAGGGTTTGCCGGAACCGGAACGGGATCAAAACACTTTGAATCCCCGGCCCGGCCCTGAGGCGTTGGGCAAGCAGCCAACGCCCAGATCCGGGCAGCGAGCGGGGAAAGAAGCCAGCCAGGGGGCCTCGCGCCGTGAGGAATCCGACACCACAACCCGGAAGCGGGCAAGCCGCCATCAGGCCCGGGGAGCACGCGACCAGAATCACCGGGCGTCCGAGGGCAACAGCCGCACCGGGGCGGAACGCGAGAACCGCCAAAAATCGCAACGCGATGGACGGCGAAAGGAAACGAACGACCGGGCCAAAAAACAAGCGTCGCCGCGGAGTCACCATAACAGCACCGAAAAGGGGCCGGATCGGGAGTCCGCCGCACCCCAAGGGCTTGGGATCGCCTGGCACCCACTCTTTCCCAAGGCGCCATTTTGGAGTTTGGCCAGCCTCATCAGGGTTCCCGGGATCACATTCCCCACGCCTCAATCGCGTTGGGACAACGTCCGCTGGGAAAAACAGTTCCGTTTCCTCAAGATCTCGGTTGAGGATCGGATCCTTTTCCCGGATGCGCCGAAATGGAGTCGGTTGCGGGGGGTCAAGCACCGCGCCGTCCACGTCACGATTCCCAAGGAGGTTCTGCCAGGGCCGCCGCCACCTCGCTGGTGGTCCATCACCTGGAAGCAAGGCCTGCCGGTGGGAGAATTGCGCGTCCAGCAGCGCAACCTTTTCCGGCGAGCCCCCAGGTGGAGCCCCTTCTACGGCATAAAACACAAAGCACTGCATTTGACGCCCAACAAATCAAAGTGGACCCAGGAGACGCATCAACATTGGCAGGCCCACAAGTATTGACGGACCGAGAAGGGAGGTTCAGCACGGTTCCGCGGCTGGGGCAGTCGTGACAACAAATCTTGCTTTTGAGGTCAACGAAGCCACAATAAACGCCAGCGATGCAGGAAGGCACTGGCAGAAATGTTTGCATTGACCAGGCGCGGTGAAGTTTTTCTGCCCAAAATGCAAACGCGGGGAATTGACGCTCGCGGATAGGGTCTGTCCCAATCCCGAGTGCGCGCTCCGTTTCACTCTTCGAGGGATAGCTCGCTTTTGGTGGCAGGGGTTTGCCTCCCGCTGGCGGAAAACCGCCCCCGTTATGCCTGTGCGGTGCCCCCATTGCCAACAAGCCGCCTCGTTGCTGGCCAAGGAATGCCCGAATTGCAAGAAGATCATCACCGTTGCCGACGCCGTCGCCGAGACCTCGACTTCGGTCCACGGGCTTTACCACCGGAAGTTTGACCGACCGGCACCCGAGTTCGTCAAACGGCTCCAATGGGGTTACTTCCTCCTGAGCGTCGCGCTGTTGTTCATCATGCTGTCCGTATCGGGGACGTCGAGTTGGCTCGAATGGGGGTGGTCGGCCGCTCTATCCGTCGTTTACTTGGCGGCCATCGTTATGCTGCTCGCCTGGTTGGTCCCGCGGAGCAAAAGGACCACGAAGCCTTTTGCCATCATCGTCAGGCTCGCCTTCGTCTTCAACGTGGTCAGCTTCGCGGTGTTGCTCCAATTGGTCATCCGGAGTTGGTGGTTGACCTTCGTCCGGTTGGCAGGGGTGCTGCTCATGATCGTCTGCGCCATGGTGCTGCTCTACCGATACCTCTGGCCCATGAAGGATGAGTTTCAAGAGGCCCTCAACAACCAACGCGCGTCCGGGGGTTCGTTCGACCACCTGAAACCGCAAGGCAGGAAAGGAGCGCGGGATTGAGTGACGGACCCTCTTTCCTGGGCTCCTTGAGAAACCTGCTCGCGCAGCAGGATCCGACCAAGCCCGAGACCGGCGTCGCTTCCTTCCGGGATTTCCTATGTGACCCGGGGGTTGCGAATGAACCGCCGACGGATCTGCCTCCGGTAGGGGAGGACGCGTTCGACGAGAACTCCTTTTTTTGGGCCATGCGAAATCTCCCCATCGCGGAGGCAACCAAACATTTCTTGATCTGCGGTTGCATCGGCAGCGGCAAGACCGTCACCATCCAACTTTTCCTCCAATCCATCGCCCGGCGCTTTCGACGGACCTGGAAAAAGCCCGAGCAGCTTATCCTCTTCGACGCCAAGAACGACGCGCTTGATTTGCTCAAGGCCATCGGGCTCGAGTCCGACTCGATGCAAACCAAGAAAGGCGCGGGGGCGGAAGTCGCCGAAGCGGCCAAGGAGAGCAAGCCTAATCCTAAGGCGGCCGATGTTTGGATTCTCAATCCCGCCGATCCCAATTCAGCTGTTTGGAATGTCGCCGAAGCGGTGCAAAGTCCGATGATGGCCCGCCATCTTGCCACGCTGATGGTGCCCGAGGAGCGCAACAGCAACAGCCCGTATTTCACCGATGGCGCGCGGGAACTGATCTATGCCGTGCTGCTGGGGTTGTGCTCGGTCGCTGGAGTTCGATGGACCTTCCGCGATCTCCTCTGCGCCCTTGAGTCGCAGGACCGCATCGTGGCAGTCGCGTCCCAAAACAAACGCGCGGGAACGCTGGCCGCCCGCTTGCTGGGCGACGAAAGACATACGCCGGGGATTCTGTCCACGCTTGGCACGAAGCTGGGCCGCTTTGAACAGGTGGCCGCCCTCTGGCACGCCCGTAGCGCCAAGGCTCCGCGGCTCTTTTCCATTCGCGAATTCCTGGCGCGACCGGGCGTGCTCATCCTCGGCAACGATCCCGTGCTGCGGGATAGTTTTTGGCCCATCAACGCCATGTTGCTGAAAGCGTTGACCCAGGAGATCCTGCGAGAACCTGATACACTCGAACCCCGCCACTGGTTTGTCCTCGATGAGTTCCGCGCCATGGAGAACGTGCAGTGTATTCACGATTTGCTCAATCGTGGACGGTCCAAAGGGGCGTCCGTGTTGATTGGCCTCCAGAGCATTGACGGGTTGATGGAAATTTACCGCGAGAACGGAGCCAACGATATTCTTTCCCAGTGCGCGTCCAAAACGTTCCTCCGCGCTGGCGGCCCGGTTACCGCGGAATGGGCGGCGAGGTTTTTCGGCCAGATTCGGTGCAAGGAAACCGTTGTCTCCGAGAGCACCCATGGCTTTGCCACTTCCATTTCTATACAACACAACATCACGGAACGGTCGCTTTTCGTCGCATCCTATTTCATGAACCTAGCCCTGCCGCACCCCGGCGGGGACTACGCGGCGGTGTGCGACGTGCCCTGCCTCGGTCACTTTTTCATCGTCAACCGTTCCTTTGATGAGGTGTTATCCTGGCGCAACCAGGGGAACAAGCCGCCGGACAAGCCAGTAGTCAAACCGGCGACTTCTCCCTGTGAAGAGGTATTCCCAAGTCCTTTGGATGAGACCCTCCAGCCTTGGACGGAGGTTGAAACAGCTTTTTTCTGCAAAGATCAAACAGCCGAGGCCGCTCCGAAAAAGGCAAGTCAGGCGCCTGCGCCCCCCCCAGAGAATAACGACGGTCCGGCGCCTTCGGCGTCCACGAATGCCGCAGAAGAGAATAGCCAATTACAAACGAAGGAGCGCTTCAACGCGCGCCGGAACCCCCCCAAAGATCCCTCTGGGCCTCAGACCTAACCCATCCAATACCCAGACCCTATGAATCAACCAGCACCAAACGGCGCAAGTAACAAACCAAAGGGCACCGAATCAAAAGGGATTTCCATGGCAGTGGCGCTGGCCGTGTTGGCCGGCGTCGCTCTGATTGCCGCCGCGATTTTGGGGTGCGTTCTCGTTCTCACCAATGGGAGCAAGGCCAGGCTGGAAAAACAAGTTCAACAGGACGCAGAGCGGCGAGACCGCGCCGAGAGGGAGAGACAGAAAGCCGCTGACGAAGCCAAACTCGCCTTGGCGCGCAATCATCAGGATGAGGTGCTGGCACACGCCCGCAACGCGGCCAACCTGATCGGTCGCTTGCAGGTAGACGCCAACCGGTTGGCGAGCGAGGCAGCGGCGCTCAAGACCAGCAACGGCGGCCGCCTGGTCGCACTCGACGCCGACCTGGTCGCGCAGGCCAGGAATTTCTATGAAGCCCAACTTCGGGAAGTGCCCTCAACCCTGGACATTACCAACAAACTGGAGAGCGCTCGGCGGATTGAACAACAGGTCCTGAAATCCCTTGGCACCGTCTACGAGCCCGAAGCCGACTTGAAAGTGACGGCGCAAAATGCCGCGCTCTGGGCCGAGCAGGCGGTTAGCAAGGTTTCTCAGACACAGACGCTCCTCGATGCGTTAGTTCGCGACGCCAAGGTTAAGAATCCAGCCGCCACGGTCCCCCCCAATTCCGTCACCCTCGAAGTCGCTATCGCAAACCTAAAGCAGGACGAGGCCGCCGAACGGCAGAGAGGCCGCGTCCGCCGTACCGACGACGCGACTAAGGTCGGAAACGCTACCGTGGCGGAGGCCGAGGCGCAGCGGATCATTGAAGAGGCCAAGCTGAAAGCCGCGCAGATCTTGAGCGACGCCAAGAAATCTAAAGAGGACTTCGACCGGCAACAGGCTTTGGATAACGCGCAAGGGCTCGTCGTCGCCGCCACCAACCAGGTCGCGATCAACCAAGCCCAACTGGAAGCCCGGAAGACTGTGTTGCGACAGAAGGCTTCCGATCCAAAGATCCAGGCAAAGCTGGCTCCGTTCACTACTCCCGGCATTTGGCAAATCAAAGGACCGGGGACGACGGACTTCAAACCGCTTTCCTTCGTCCAACTCCAAACTGCCGGGGCCCTGGAGCCATCCGGTTTGCAGAAGTTGGTGGGCATCGCACGCAACCACTACGACAAAGTGCGCCCCCGGTGGAATTTCCTCAGCCTGAACATCGAGCGATCCAAGCCCGACGAAGTCAAATTGGCCCGGGAAGTTCAGGACTTGCTGAACGAACTGGGGCCGGTGCTGGTGGAGATGGGGCAGCTTCAGCCCTGACCGTCGGGCAACGGACCTCGTGATGTGCGAGGGGAGGGTGGCCGGTCGTGAAGGAGTAAAAAGCGGCACCGGTCCCGAAGCCTTCCTCCGGCGGCCTGGTCAGGGAGGGTGAGGGTTGGCCCCGGGTCGGCCCCCATGCCGATTCCGACGGAGTGGCCATATCTGATTGTGCCGGCGGGAGGGCGGGGAGCAAGGCCGCGCAGACAGGCACGGGCCGAGCAATCGTAATTTGTCAATGGGCTTGACGTTGTGCCAGCGAACGGTTTTTTGCCAGCCAGTAGTAGACCGACTTGGTCGCCCGTTCGATGCCGTAGGTCTCCTTGAGCCACATGGCAACTTGTCCCGCCGATTGCCATCTCCCCGCCGCAAGTCCCGCGCGCAACTGCGTTTGAATGTCCGGCGCCGCTAGGGGACTGATCGATCCCGGCGGGGTATCTCGGTCGAGCAGTCCCGGAATGCCGCCCGCGTGGAGTTTCTTCAGCCAGTTTTGCATCGTGGCCCGCACCCGGCCCGTCAGCTCAGCAAGCTCCTCAAGGGTGTAGTCTCCGCTGGCCGCCCTCAGTGCGAACCGTAGCCGTTCTTTTTCGCGCGTATCCCGGGCGACGCGGAGCCGGCGGCGCAGTTCATCTAGTTGCGCGTTGCTCAAATTCACTCGTGTTCGTCGCCTGCCCATGTCCGCCAGCATCTCACCCGGAAAGGAAAAAGGCAACCACATATCTACCATTTATGATCAGGATGTGGCATGCTGTCGTTCGTTGCCCGACCGGAGGGACGAAGCTGCGAGGTTTGCTGTTGTGCCGTGAGGATTTTCAGGTTGTCAGCAGGCTCTGCCAGGTGCTCACGGTCGCCTTCAAGCGGTCTCCCATCGTGAGCGGACCGCCCGAGGCTTGGTCCAGTAGGTGCGCTGGGCGAGGGAACCGCCCGCATCGTCGGGCGTGAAGGACTTCTTACAGAACAAGCGAGGGGGGAACCATGGCGGGTTATTCTGGATTCTCAAAATCAAACAACGCTCTCCAGGCGGAACGCGAGGGGATATTCCCTGCCTCAGTCCTGGCCCGGCGGCTTGGGGTGAAACCTGGCGCGATCAGAGCGCTCTTGGTGCCTTGCGAATTTCATCACACGTCAAAGCACTTCAACCGTACCGACTATTACTCCCAGCCGGAGACCGAGGAGGCGCTCGACGAACTGCGCACTTGGAAGGAGTCGGCCAAGGAGGTCCAGGTGTTTGAAAACTGCTCGGGTGTTTTCTTGGAGTGGTCGGGCACCCGCAACTTTCCGCGAGCCACAGAGATCGCATTCAACGGTGCGCGGGTTATCAAAAAGGGCGAGTGGTTCACCATCGAGCTTTCCACCCGGACGCTGCGCAAAAACGGGCACACCAGGGGCTTTCAACTTTTGGATGCTGCGGGCAGGCGGTTGGTGTTCAATCCGTAGGAACATTCTCCAGCGCTGGGGGCTGTGATCCGCAGATGGAATCGACCTCGCACGGTTGCGCCAACACCTCGCGGACCGATCTCGCAGGCGTTGCGAAAGGTGTCGCTCCCTCGGATTCGGCGACTCAACTCCAATCCTCACAGCCGGGTTGGAGTTTATCCCGGAAGCGGTGACACTCCGAATTGGCTGAACAAATCACGCCACGACCGGCATCCCCGGCATCCACCACCACCGGTCTCGGGAACGGCGGCTTCAATCCCACCGCACCTCGGCAACCTCGCCTTTGCAACCCTCCCTCCTGATCCTGTGCGAGCGCGAGCAAGAACCTCCATCGGCGAGGGACAGGGGTCGCGGGTCTAAATGGTGAAAAAGTGTTCCGTCCTGCCAATGACCGTGCCCAGCGCGGGAGGTGGTGCCGCGCGGTGGTCCAGTTTCCGAGAGCGTGGAGGCTACGCCGGATCGCGGCACCTGGGCGCCACCTTCGCCCCGTACGGGTTCGGAACGGTCGAGATTATCGCAGCTCAAAGGGGAACATCCCCACCCTGTCCCAATGTTGCCCCAAGGAAAAATGTGAAGAAACATTAAAAATAATCAGATTATATATACCATTTATCATTAGGACATGCTATAACGATTCAAGTTGTTCGATTTCATTTCAAAGGAGGAAAATCATGAACACCCATCTATTTTCTCAGTCATTTGCGCTCGGGCAAACCGTGATCACACGGAATGCCCAGAGCCAATTGCACTTCCAGGACGTTTTCTTGTCGCTTGTCCGTCATGCCGCCCGGGACTGGGGCGACGTTTGCCCGGCCGACCGGGAGGAGAACGAGCTTTCACTACTGGAGGGCTTCCGGTTGCTCTCGTCATACGAAGATCGAAACGGAGTCAAGTTCTGGATCATCACCGAGGCCGACCGGTCGATCACCACGGTTTTGCTGCCAGAAGATTATTAGACAAAGGAGGACTTATGAGCGGAGATACTGCTACCGGTTTGGTGGATCATTTTGCGGGCAAGGTCACTTTTGTTCGAGAGGTGGCGCTCAAGTATCGAAAGCCCCGGCGGACTGCCAGCATTGACGCCATTCTCTCCGCCGATCAAGCGGCTGAGTTCATGCGTCGTATTCTGCCGGACAACGTCCGGGAACATTTCCTTGCGCTATTTCTCGACGGCCGCAACCAAGTTGTGAGCTACTTTATCGCCGCAACCGGAACGGCCAATAGCTGTCCGGTCGGGGCAAGGGAGGTTTTTCAAGCGGCTGTGATTGCGGGAGCCATTTCCCTTGTGGTGGGACATAACCACCCGTCCGGCCAGACCGTTGCCAGCCCCGAGGATAAGGACACCACAAGACGGCTTCGAGAGGCGGGGGAGTTGCTCGGGATTCCAGTCCTCGATCATCTCATTATAGGAGCGGAACAGTTTTTCTCGTTCCGCCAAAGCGGGCAATTCGGCGTCTGAATCTCTCCGCGGTTGGGTGGCGTTGACCGATGGTCGAAGGGAGCCGGCCCTTCGGACCGTCAGGATCCCCGCCCCGTGAGACCAATGACTTCCGAGACAGGAGGCGCAGAAGGTCGGAAGTTGCCCAAATCCGAATAACGGCGGGCGCGCCGGCTACAGGGCCAAACGGTGTTTGGAGCCGCCGCGTCAATCGCATGGCGTTTCCCGCTTTCATCGGTTCTAAGCAGACGTCCGTGCCGAGGCCCTTGGCATGCCACCCTGCGGTTCCGTTTCTCGCTCAAAGCGGAAAACGCCATCAGTTTTTCCAGCTTCGCAGGCGGTCGCCTGGACGGCGAACGCGCTCAGCCGACTGGGTCCTGAACGGACCCGGCATCCAAAACCAAATACGGGACGACAACGGCAGTGAACGACGAGTTATCCACAGGCGGCGCTCACTTCGCGGGGTCTGCAGAGGGACCCCCGTTCGCGCCGCCTATGGATAACTCTGGCCCAAACCCCTTCACCGCCGGAAATCGCCAACGGTGCGCGTGGTTCTGTTTCGTGGATTCAACTCCAATCCCCGTCAATGACTGCTACGCACGGCAAACTGGAAGCGCTGACCATCGCACTGACGCCAATACCCTGCACCCACCGCAAACCCGTGTTTGCAATAGTCGCCTCAATCGACCGGCGTTCCGCGCTTTGAACCGTTCCAAGCGGGTCGCTGTGCAGGGGAATTGTCGGCATCACTACCCGCGATCTCCAGTTTTCGGCTCAAAGCCCGAAACCCCGTTTATTTGTCCGGCTTCGCAAGCGGTCGCCTGGGGGTGACCACGCTCAGCCGGTCGGGTCCCGGATGGACCCGAAATAATAGGTGGCCTGGCATGGGTCGAATCCGTGGAACTAAGCGAGTGCCACCACCTGCCACGCCCGCGCCATTGGTGGAGAATCCCCGGATGGCTGGCGGTGGTGACGGTGCTTTTGGTCCGGCCTCGCCATTTTTCCGTTCTTGCTCTTGGATCGCGCCCAACAGGGCGCACGTCGAAGGAAGACGTTTCGGCTGATCCCTTAAAGCAGACGCAACAGACGTTCCCTTTTCACACCGCCTGACTTCGTCCTCTTCGGCGTCGAAAGCATCCGCGTCCTGGCGAACTTGCCTATACAACCCTCCCGCCTGATACGGTGCGAGCGCGATTAAGAACCTTCCTCGGCGAGGCATCAGCGTCGCGGGTCTAAATGGTGAAAAAGTCTTCTCTCCTGCCGGTGACTGTTCCCAGCACTGGAGAAGGTGCGGTGCGCTTGTCCGATTCCCGAAGGTGTCGAGGCTCCGCCGGATGGCGGAACCTGGCGCGCCAACTTCGACCCGAGGCGGCTCGGAACGGTCGAGACCCGCGCAGCCCCGCGGAGACCTTCCCGAGTTGATCCCGGTATTTCGCGATTGGAAAAAAGTGAAAAACATGAAAAAAAGTTGGAATATATATACCAATTATCATTAAGACATGCTATAAAGATCCAAGTTGTTCGATTGTCTAATTTCACAGGAGGAAAATCATGAAAACACATCCATTGTCTCTTTCGTTCACGCTCGGCCAAACCGTTATAACGCGCAATGCTCAGAGCCAATTGCACCCGGAGGACGTGTATTTGTCTCTCCGGCGCCATGCCGTCGGCGATTGGGGCGACGTGTGCCCGGCCGACAAAGCGGAAAACGAGCTTTCGCTGACGGAGGGCTTCCGGCTGTTGTCGTCCTACAAGGACCGAAACGGGATCAAGTTCTGGGTGATCACCGAGGCAGACCGGTCGGTGACCACAATTTTGCTACCGGAGGATTACTAACCAAACCGCCGTCGGAGAAAATCCGGCGGCACTAAACCCAACGAACAAGGAGAAGAAACCCATGACCATTTACGAAACCATCACCACCCGCATTTTGAACCAGCTCGCCGCCGGTCAAGTTCCATGGCGCAAAACCTGGAAGTCCGGCCTACCGAAGAGCCTCACGACGGGCAATTACTATCGCGGCATCAATATCCTCGCACTCGGCACCTCAGAAGCGACTTCGCGCTATTGGGTGACCTACCGCGAAGCGCAGCGCCTTGGCGGCCATGTGCGAAAAGGGGAGCGATCGACGCCAGTCGTCTACTGGAAATGGCGCACGCCCGAGGAATTGGCTGAACGCACCGCCCAGACGGGTAAAGAGCACCTTGCCCCCTGCGTGCCGTTTGTCAGCGCTGTGTTCAACCTCGACCAGGTCGAAGGAGTCGCCCGGCCGGAAGACGACGCCCAACTCCGGCATGAAGAGCGGTTGCAGGTCGCCGACAAGATACTCGATCTAATGCCGGACAAGCCGGAAATAGTTCATAGCGTGACAGCCCAGCCAGGTTACAGTGTCACCCTGGACCGTGTCACGTTACCCCATTTGAGCCAGTTCAGTAATGTGGATGAGTATTACGCGGCCCTGTTTCACGAGATTGTCCACGGAAGCGGACACCCCCGCCGGCTAAATCGCTTTGCCGAGGCCGAAGGCGACCGGGTCGAAAGATATTCTTTCGAGGAATTGACCGCTGAGTTCGGCGCCGCGTTTCTGTGCGGCTTCGCCGGTATCCAGAATGCCGACACGGCCGCTTTGCAGGCCAGTTACATTGAAGGGTGGGCTCGGGTGTTTCGGCAAGACGGCCGGATTTTGGCGCGCGCCGCTTCGGCCGCCCAGCGCGCCGCCGATTACATCCGCGGAACCGAAACCGTCGAACAATCAAACGCCGTTGCAGGCGAAGTGACCAGGTCGCAGGCGAACGGGTTTCAGGTTCTGGCCGCCCAACCCCAACTTTTAGATGAATAAGGAGGACCCAACAATGAACGATAACGATACCGGCACCGAACGCACCGAAAAAGGAAGAACGATCCGCTATAATCTTGGGACCTTTGAGGGGTTCAATCTCCGTTCCCAATCGGCGATCCCGCGTAACCTGACCGCCGCCGAGGTCGTCGCCTGGGAGCACGACAGGGAAGGGGAGGCGGAATTCTGGCCGGCAGGCGACCGGCCGGAAGTCCTGATTCTCTTCAGGAGCCGCAGCAGTATCACGGCAACCGACCTAATTGAATTGGATCGGTTGTTGGGCGAATTGGGCAGCGATGCGGTTGAAAACCTCCTACGCGTTCATTATGCCGTGAACGTTAGCGGAACCGACCTGAGCCTTTTGACCCGGGAGGCGGTGGAAGACAACTGCCTCGAGATATTCTTGGGGACCACCTTCACCGATTTGCGCCGCGAAGCGGCCTATCAGCTTTTTGAGCTTTTCTACCCCGAAGAATACCGCGCTTGGGAGAAAACCACCTGTGACGGGTTGATCTTCGACACCAACCGGTTCCTGGATTCGCCAGCGTTCGCCATAGAAGAGATCCAGCTTGGCGATCAAGTCGCGCTGCTTGTCGCCAGCCAATAACCCGCCCCGCTGCCGGGAAGAACCAGAGGCTAAGCCCGCCCCTTCCTTCCCGGCCTTTCCCCCGCCTGGCCGTGCTCTCGCCAATTCCAGACCGCTCGCCGCTTCCCATCAAACGCGCTCTACCTGCGCCGTCCTGACCCAGTCCCAAACCGGCACCCGACCGGCCCCCAAAGCCGGCCGCAGCCCCTTTTGAAGCCCGAGCCCCGGACGTGCCCGGACTACGGCACGAGCATCGGTGTACCCCGAAACCCGCCGGCCTGCGGAGGACGAGTTTTGCACAGGCGACGCTCGCTTTGCGCTCGCACCGCCCGTGTAAAACTCTCGCGCCGAAGCCACCCCACCTGCCCCGGCCTTTCCCCCGCCTGGCCGTGCTCTCGCCAATTCCAGATCGCTCGCCGCTTCCCATCAAACGCGCTCTACCTGCGCCGTCCTGACCCAGTCCCAAACCGGCACCCGACCGGCCCCCAAAGCCGGCCGCAGCCCCTTTTGAAGCCCGAGCCCCGGACGTGCCCGGACTACGGCACGAGCATCGGTATACCCCGAAACCCGCCGGCCTGCGGAGGACGAGTTTTGCACAGGCGACGCTCGCTTTGCGCTCGCACCGCCCGTGTAAAACTCTCGCGCCGAAGCCACCCCACTGCCCCTCAACTCCGTTTTCTGGCGACTGTACGGTTCCACACCGGATGCACCTAACGGTGCTAAACAGCCAGAAAACAGGGGATCTGGACTCGTAACATGCTGCTCTGCAATCGGCTGCGCGTGTTAACAAAACCGTTAACAAAGCCTCCATCCACCGAGAGCCAGAGTGCATGACACCGGCTCCGTCGCGGGGTGATCTCGTGTTGACTTAACCAAGCGGTGGCCGCTTGGCAACCAGCTTTTGTTCACGAAAAGGGATATCGACATCCGCGCCCGCCGCTACAGGTGCCACCACGGATGCCATGGATGCTCTCCCCCAAATAGCATTCCAAATAGACGCCCGCTTCGCAGTCAGGCAGGTTCCAAGCTGAAGACACGAACTTGACATGTTTGAACCTAACCAACCTCCGCCATCGTCCGGTGAACGGCCCGATCCCGCGAACCGCACCTTTCTTTGGGGCATGGAGCCGTTTCCTCTTTCCAACACGCCCACAAACTTTTTCGTTACCGGCGGGGTCGGGAGCGGAAAGACGATTACACTCCGATTACTCCTGGGGTCAGCTCTGGCCCACATTGGCTTTGGTCTCGACCACCGAGCCGTAATCCTCGACGCCGGAGGCACGGCTGGATCATGGCTTGGCGGTTCGGACCTTCGCTGCCCCCTCTACATTCTAAATCCTGCCGACCAGCGAGGAGTCGCGTGGGACATCGCCGTGGACATCGATTCTCCTTTGGCGGTGCGAGAGATGGCGAACGTTTTCATCCCGGCGGACACGTCCGCACAGCCATTCTTCGTCGATACTGCCCGCGAAATCCTCGTTGCCGTCAGCCTGACCTTCATCCAGATCTCCCCTGGCACACGGACGATACGCGATATCCTTAACGCCATGGAAAACCGCGAGCGGCTTCGCGCCCTCCTGGCACGGACCCCGCAAGGCGCCACAGCGACCAAGCTCCTCAACGACGACCGCCTCGCAGCCACCGTGATCTCAACCCTCGCAACTAAACTCGCACCCTTGGAGGTCGCCGCCGCCTGCTGGCATCACGCCACCAAGAAGCTCAGCCTTGAGGACTGGCTGCGCGGCGAAAGCGTGCTTGCGCTTGGGGATTCCCCCGCCTCTCACAACTCCGTTGCCCCCGTGCAGCACGCCATTTTCAATCGGCTTGCTGACCTAATCCTCCGCCAGGAAAACTCCACCAACCGGCGCACATGGTTCTTCTTGGACAATCTCTGCCAAGCCGGACCGCTCGACCGCCTCGCTCCGCTTTTCCGGCGAGCCCGATCCAAGGGGGCTTGCGTTGCTTTCAGCTTTCGCGACATCGCACAATTGAGACGCCTCTACGGTCAGCAAGCCGACGAACTCGCAGGCTCGTGCGTTTTCAAAACAGCCTTACGCACCGATAGCCAAGAAACGGCCGTCTGGGCTGAAAGACATTTCGGCTCGCCATTGCGCGCCGCCGACCTCATGGCACTCCCCCCGCCCGGTCCCGAACACGGATTCACAGCCTTCCACCAAACACCAAACGCCGGGACCCACGTCGCCAGCAAGTCTTGGTCGTGGGTGGTGGCCAATTCAAGCGCCCCGCAAAGGCATTCGCCCACGAACTGACGAGCATCTCCTCCGTCCGCCGGTTGCACCCGGAGCTTCCCAGGGTCGCCGCTTCGAGGAGGAAAAGCGCCCCCGCCCTCCACAACCCTGCGCTGCGGTGCCCCGTCGCCTTTCCGCCCAGAGGCCATCTCACTGCCACGCGCTTTTCAAGTCAGGGCTTCTGCGCTCCAGGGCCGCACGGCCCCACAGCGATTCCGTGCCCCCAATCTGGCCCCCCACGGAATCGCCATACCGGGCTCGACAAGTCACACATTCCACGGCGGGTGGCCTCCGGGGAGGGCGGCAGCACTGGCCGGTCTTCATGGCTTTTCGCTGGTCTTCTTGGACATCCCCCCTATACTGAGGCGCGATGTTGAAATTCCAAGCCCGGGCATTAGTTGGGCCGGGGAATGGCAATGCATTTATGAAGGAACGCTGGCTGTCCGTTGATGAAATTGCGGCCCATCTTGGGGTCAACCCGGATACCATTTACAAATGGATAACCCGGAAGAAAATGCCTGCTCACAAACTCGGCCGTCTGTGGAAATTCCTCGTGTCGGAGGTCGACCAGTGGGTCAAAGCCGGTGAGGCGGCCCAAAGAAAGGCAGGGGAATGAGTTGCCGTCATAATCTCGGGGAACGCCTCGCCGCTACTCAGGTGAAGTCTTTCCCCAGCCGTGGCCGTATGGGGTTGTCGCTTTTTCGCCCTTGTGCGGTCACGGGCGAAAGAAATGCCCCCCACTTTTTGCCGGCCACAACGACCGCGCCCGAACGGGAAGATCATGCCTGCCACTAGCCCCACGACGAGATACCGGTTTTCGGGTCATCAAACCTTTGCTTTCCGCTACGGTTGGCTCGAAAAGGGCGTAAACGCGGTTGCAAAAGACCCTGACGTCTTTTCTGCCCAAGACGCCATCGTCACGCTCGGGGTGGGCAAGAACATGGTCGAGAGCATCAAACACTGGTGCCTGCTGGCTCAATTGGTGGAGCCGGCCGAGGCCTCCGGAACCTCCGGCGGTTCCGGCTTCCAGCCCACTTGCATCGGACGGCGGTTGCTCCTTTCCTCACCATGGGACGCCTTCCTGGAGGACGACGCCTCGTTGTGGTTGATTCATTGGCTGATGGTCACGAATCCGACTATCACGACGACCTGGCAACTGGCTTTTGGGCATTTCAACCGCCCCGACTTTTCCAAGCTCGAACTTGTGGATTTTGTAAAAGGCTGCGCCGAAAAGCACACTCTACGGATCAAAGAAACCTCCCTGCTCCGGGATGTGGATTGCTTTTTCCGGACCTACCTCCCGATGCGGAACAGCGCACGGGTAGAGGTGGCGGAGGAGACGTTCGATTGCCCGCTGCAAGAACTGGGTTTGGTGCAAGCCTCCCCCGGGGGCGAGTTCTACCGGTTCGCCATTGGGGCCAAACCCTCTCTCCCGCCGGAGATTTTCGCCTATGCATTGGAGGATTACCTCAGCCATGCCAAGACCGGCCGGAATACCTTGTCCATCCAGGAGTGTCTCTACGGAGCCGAGAGCCCCGGGCAGGTCTTCCGCCTGGATGAAAACAGCGTGGTGGAATATGTGGAGACTTTGGAGCAGTTAACGGATGGCGCGATTGCTCTGGATGAGACGGCCGGCTTGAAGCAAATCTACCGTCGCAGGAAACTCGATCCGGAGCCGCTGTTGAATCGGTATTACCGGCGTCAGAACTCATGAAATCCGAACGTACTTTGCACCTTTCCGATTTCATCCAGGTTGGCGGTCGCTTTTTGCGGTCGGTGAATCTGGAGAAGGACTACGTCGCTGGCCAGCGCAATGGAGACTACATTCTCACCCCAACCGCGCGGCAGGTCCTGGGCCGTTTTACGGAAGGGCTCCAGGACGCTTCGCCCTACCGGGCCTGGACTATCACCGGGCCTTACGGAGTCGGAAAATCGGCGTTTGCCGTGTTCTTGACCCGGCTGCTCTGCGTGAACGGGGAGTCCACCGTCGCCGCCCGGCGGCAGCTTCAGAATGTCGACCCCGTTTTGGCCGAAACGCTGCTCGGCGCCGAGGTTTTCACCAACACCAAGAAGGGGCTCTTTCCTGTCCCCGTCACCGCGCGTCGAGCCGCGACCTCGCTCTGTCTCCTGCAAGGCCTCTACGCGGCCGTGAAGCGGGCCGAGGATCGCTGGCTGAAGGTCGCCGCCAGGACTCTGAATCAGTTGATCCGCCAGGCCGTCCGCGGCGTTCCCATCGACAGCGCCCGGGTGGTCGAGGCGCTGGACGATGTGAATTCGGCGGCCAAAGACTCAGGCTATGCGGGGGTGCTCATGCTCATCGACGAGCTAGGCAAACTGTTCGAGTATGCCGCTCGCACCCCGAGTGGCGCTGATGTGTTTCTCCTGCAACAACTCGCGGAATATGCCTCCCGAAGCGCCGACAAGCCCGTGCTTCTCCTGGGCCTCTTGCACCAGTCATTTGAGGATTACGGGCAGCACCTGGATAGCGTTTCCCGTAGAGAATGGGCCAAGATCCAGGGGCGTTTTGAGGACGTCGCGTTCCTAGAGCCGCCGGACCAAGTCATTCGCATGATTGCCTCCGCGATCGGCCGGAAAGTGGAATTGCCGGATGCCGGGTTTCGCAAGCGGCTGGCAAATTTGGCCGGGCTTGCCGCCGAGGGTCGCGTCATTCCTCCCGGCATGAAACGCGAGGAGTTCGTCGCTGCGGCCGTCGCAGCGTATCCTCTACACCCCACGACGCTGGTAGCTCTTCCGTTCGTTTTTCGGCGCTTCGCCCAAAACGAGCGCAGCCTGTTCTCCTACCTGAGCAGCCTGGAACCGTTTGGCTTTCAGTCGTTCCTCCAGCAGCACCCTTTCGATCCAGATCAACCTCCGTTCATTCGGTTGACAGATTTGTTTGACTATTTCACCCAGAACTTCGGGGCGGGACTTTTCCGGCAACCGCAAGCCAAGCGTTGGCTGGAGGCGGCGGATGTTTTGGACCGCAAATCCAATTTGCAGGCGCACCACATCAATCTGGTCAAGACCATAGGTGTGCTAAACGCCATCGGCGAGTTCAGCCCGCTCGCCGCCCGCAAAGAGGTGTTGGCTTACAGCCTAGCCGATGCGGTCGAGCCCGCGGGCGAGGTCTTGCGCGGCCTTCAGTTCTTGAAAGACGAGTCCATCCTGACCTATCGGCATTTCAACCACACCTACCGGATCTGGGAGGGCAGTGATGTCGATCTAGACGAAAAAATCGCCGAAGGCGCACAGAAAACCCGCGGCGTGTTGAGCCTCTCCGCGATGCTGGAGCGCTACCTCGA
>Ga0316229_1001402_pt1 | contig 24751 bp, 35 predicted proteins | sample TBH18023metaG_FD_206011 | JGI IMG/M metagenome (GOLD analysis project Ga0316229, IMG submission 206011) | Freshwater microbial communities from Trout Bog Lake, Wisconsin, USA - TBH18023 | ecosystem: Environmental > Aquatic > Freshwater > Lake > Hypolimnion/Profundal zone | place: USA: Wisconsin... | reverse complement strand
CTCCCTCCGGCGGCTTAAATGCCAAAGGTAGAGCCTCAGCAAAAAAGCAGGGCATGAATTTGAAACCACCTCAGCCAGAAGGCGGATCACGCAAGAAGTCATTCTGCGCCCGCATGGAAGGCCACAAGAAGAAAAATACCAGTGCAGAAACGGCTAATGATCCTAATAGTAGAATTAATAAAGCGTTGAGAAAATGGAAATGCTGATGGAAGGCTTGATGCAATTTTGGAATGCAATACTGACAATTATTGTTGCAATTATTGGCTATTTTGTTAAAGAAAAGTTTAATGAATTAGATCGTGTAACTATTTTGGTTAATAAGACTCGGGAAGAAATGGCTCGTGATTATATTACCAAACAAGAAGTTCGTAGCGATATGCAACAAATTATTGACCGATTTGATAAACTAGAAGCTAAGTTAGACCGCTTCATCGAAGGACACAAATAATGGGCGTACTACAAGATCTTAAGGATAACATCCTTGGTACTGAAAAACAGAACAGGGAAGCTCAAGCTAACTTGGATAAACAAGCTAGTCAGGGATCTGGTTTGGCTAAAGCATTAGGTGGAAAACCTGATATTGAATCAATAAGATCAGAAGCTGCCAAAAAAGCTCATGAAGAATATACAAATAATCGGGCAAACTGGCCTCTTAATCCTAAAGAAGATGCAATAAATTCTGCAAACGCTGCTGACAAAGCAGAGTCTATGGCAAAAGGTAAAGGCATGAAAAAAGGTGGAAAAGTTTCTTCAGCTTCTAAACGTGCTGATGGATGCATTACCAAAGGACATACCAAAGGACGCTTTGTATAATGCCAAGTGTCTCTAAAAAGCAACACAATTTGATGGAAGCAGTTGCGCATAATGCGAAATTTGCTAAGAAAGTAGGCATCCCTCGCTCTGTCGGTGAGGATTTTGTAAAGGCCGATAAGGGCAAATCTTTTAAAAAGGGTGGCGATATGAAAATGAAAGAAACAATGGGTCCACGCAATATGTCGAAAGACGTAGAAGCTGGTTCTAACAAGCATCGTAAATTTGGTCAATCTGATGTTCAAAAGCGCGGTTTAACCCGTGGCATGAACCTAGGTGACTCCGGCAAGACCGAGCCAATTGAGTCTGAAGGCAACATGAAGTCTTTTGAATCTTCAATGAAAAAAGGCGGCAAGGTTAAAAAAATGGCTGCTGGTGGAATGACTAAGTTCCCAGTAGAAAAAGGCGAAATGGCTCCTTCTAAAAAGGGTATCAAACCATTTGGTCAACATCCAGATCAAGAGCGCGGTATGACTCGTGGAACTAATGTAAAAATGGCTGGTAACGATATTGGTAATGGCGCTCCTGTTAATACCAAGAAAAAAGGTGGTATGGTCAAGAAGATGGCTTCTGGCGGTACTGCATCATCCCGTGCTGATGGTATTGCACAAAAGGGAAAAACCCGCGGTAAATATTGCTAATAAAGGAAATATTATGAAAATGGATCACCCACCAATCTCTAAAGATATGCAAGCTGAAGAGCATATGATTCACCCAGAGCATATTGAAAAGCATCATGGCGGCGACGGACACGTTCAACACCACGAGCATTTTAAGAAACACGCTGCTGGTCATAAGCTGCACCACGAACACGTTAAAGCAATGTGTGGCGGTGGCTATGCTAAGGGCAAAAAGTAATGATGGCGAGTCGCGGAATGGGCGCACTAAGCCCTTCCAAAATGCCTAAGAAAAAGGTTATCCATCGCACGGATAATCCGAATGATGTTGAACTTTTTGCTAAAGGCGGTGAAGTTTGGGATAAGCCACGTCCAAAAGGATTAGGCAAATCTAAAAAGCTATCACCAGCCAAAAAAGCTAGTGCCAAGGCTATGGCTAAAGCAGCTGGCAGACCATACCCTAATTTAGTTGATAACATGAGAGCAGCGAGGAAAAAATGAGTTTATTACAGCATTTAGAACAAGAAGCAGAACATCTTTTAGATATAATTAAGAAAGCTTTTAATAATGAAAAAAACGCTTTTGGCGCAGTCAATCCTAAAACTGAAGCAATCATTGCAAGCTTGGAATCCCATATTTCCAACGCTGCTCCCGCTCCAGTTGTTGCTCCTGTTGTTGATCCTGTGGTTGATACAGCACCTGCGCCCGCAGTTACCCCTGTAGAAGTTGCTCCAGAAGTCACTACACAAGCGAGTTAAAAATGGCTGAAAAATGGATTCAAAAGGCTATCAAAAAGCCCGGTGCATTAAAAAAAGAATTAGGCGTTAAGGAAGGCAAAACTATTCCTGCTAAGAAACTAGCTGCTGCTGCAAAGAAGCCCGGCAAGCTAGGGCAGAGAGCTAGATTGGCTGAAACCCTTAAAGGCATGAAGAAAAAATAATGGCATATACCAGTGGTAATTCAACATTTAACCTTGACCTCACTGAGCTTGTAGAAGAAGCCTTTGAGCGTTGTGGCTCGCAGTTACGCACTGGATATGATCTTCGCACCGCAAAAAGGTCTATTAACCTATTAACGATTGAATGGGCTAACCGCGGCATAAACTTTTGGACAGTAGAGGAAATTTCTATTCCATTGGTATATGGCCAAGCTATATATCCAGTTGGCGCTGATACGATTGACATCCTAGATTTGGTTACTCGCACTAATAACTCTAGCGCCGCCAATCAGCAGGATATCAACCTAAATCGTATTTCTGAGTCTACTTATTCTACGATCCCTAATAAGTTGACCTATGGTCGTCCAATTCAAGTTTGGTACAACCGTCAAACCGGTAATTCCAATATTTATGCTGGCGTAACATTGGCGGCTTCTTTGACCCCATCGGCTACCACAATTACCCTGAGTTCTACATTTAATATGCGGTCTACTGGATTTATCCAGATTGATAGCGAGATCATTGCTTATGTCAATATTTCAGGAAACCAGCTTTTAAACTGCTACCGCGGACAGTACAATACTACAGCGGCGTCACATAGCGTTGGAGCAGCGATTTACGACCAGCAATTACCCAGCTTGGCAGTATGGCCTACCCCCGATAATGGAACGCCGTATACGCTCGTTTATTGGCGTATGAGACGGGTTCAGGATTCAGGTACTGGTGTATATGTTCAGGATATCCCGTTCCGCTGGATTACTTGTTTAGTTGCTGGATTGGCATACTACTTGGCTATGAAGTTGCCGGGAATGGATATTCAACGTGCCGCTGGCTTAAAAGCAGAATATATGGAACAGTTGCAGCAGGCAATTGAAGAAGATAGAGAAGATGTATCAATTAGATTTGTACCTCGTAACTTGTTTTATTCGAGGTAAGTATGCCGACTAAGTATGCTAGTGGCAAACACAGTATTGCGGAATGTGACAGATGTGGTCAACGATATAAGTTAGTTGAATTAAAAAAGCTAACAATCAAGACCAAATTAGTCAGCATTAAGGTTTGTCCTGAGTGTTGGGATCCAGATCAGCCACAGCTACAGCTTGGCTTGTATCCAGTGAATGATCCTCAAGCAGTTAGGGAGCCAAGACCTGATATTAGTTATTACGCATCTGGTCCGAGTGGATTGCAGACGCAACAAGGCGGTGGTAACAGCCCTCAACAAGCTGGTTATCCTGAAGGCGGTAGTAGAGTTATACAGTGGGGCTGGTATCCTGTAGGGGGTTCTAGCGGTGTAGACAGAAACCTTACCCCCAATTATTTAGTAGGAAAAGGCAACATTAATTCAGTAACAATTACGACAACGTAGGAGTAAAAAATGGCAAAGATGGAATCAACAAAAGCAGATATGAAAATGGACAAAATGGTCGCTGATAAAGAGATCAAGAAAGCCATGAAAGAACACGATGCTCAAGAGCATCCCGGCAAACATACCAAGCTCAAGCTTAAAAAAGGCGGCATGGATGTTAAGAAAATGGCTAAGGGTGGTGTAACCCAGTCTAACTTACGCAGCATGGGCCGTAATATGGCTCGCGTTGCCAACCAGAAGTCTAGCTCAAGAGGTCGTTAATATGGCAACCGCAAAGAATGTAAAACCAACCAAGAAGAATAGCCCAGCTATTAAGACTGGTAAGGCTCCTTATGACCATCCAGCAAGCGATTATGCACGTCCACACACGATGGCTGGCAAAATCATTGATGGTAATGAAGTAATGGAAATGGGCGACTATGCAACCGAGAAGTCAGCAAAGACCGCTAATATCAAAGACCCACTACCAGCAAGCGCAGTAAGCTGGGGTAAAGGCACAACCAAAGAAGACGGACAAGAAACCCGTGGAAATGGTGCAGCTACTAAAGGCCGTATTGCTCGTGGACCAATGGCGTAATAAATGAACTACGAAACGTTATATAACAATATTCAGACCTATGCTCAGACGTCAGAAACGACGTTTGTGGCAAACATTCCATTTTTTGTGGAACAGGCTGAAACACGCATATATAACGCAGTTCAAATCCCATCCCTGCGTAAAAACGTAACCGGTAATCTGACATCTGGAAATCAGTATTTAACTTTGCCGTTTGACTGGTTGGCCACTTATTCTGTTGCTGTTATTGATAGCAGTGGAAACTATACTTATCTAATTAACAAAGATGTTAACTTTATCCGCGAAGCATACCCCAACAATGGCACAACAAGTTGGTCTTTACCTAAGTATTACGCTATTTTTGGCAGCTCTACTAATAATGTCAATGAACTAACCGCGATTGTCGGTCCGACTCCAGATTCAACCTATAGTGCCGAATTACATTATTTTTACTATCCTGTATCAATTGTTCAAGGCGTGATTAGTGTTTTAAATAGCACATTTGTTGCTGGATCATTGTATTCTCCCGGTTTATATCAAAATATTCCATTGACCGGTGGATCAGGATCTGGCGCTACTGCTGATATTTTAATTAACTCTAGCGGTAATGTAGCTAGTTGCACCATTCAAAATGGTGGTAGTTTTTATTCTGCAACGGATACTTTATCAATTTCATCATCCTCTGTGGGTGGAACAGGTTCAGGATTTTCTATTGGAATTGCTACGCTTAATAATCCAAATGGTCAAAGCTGGCTTGGAGACAATTATGATCCAGTCTTGTTCTATGGTTCTATGCGCGAAGCTATGCTATTCCAAAAGCAAGAAGCGGATATCATTAAGTATTACGAAGACAAGTTTCAAGAAGCACTTTCTGAAATCAAACGCCTTGGTGATGGTCTTGAGCGTGGCGATGCTTACCGTGATGGTCAAACTAAACTTATGGTTAAAACCTAATGCCTATTGTTCAAGGACAAACTACCTTATTTAAAGCCAATATTTTGTCTGGTTTGGAGAACTTTACCCTTACTTCTCCATATACCTACAAAATTGCGCTTTACAATGGTAATGCTAACCTAGACAATACGACCACAGCCTATACCTCAACCAATGAGGTTACAGCGATAGGTTATACAGCTGGTGGGCAGGCGCTAACCATATCTAATCCACCCACCCAAGATACGACCAATAATACGGCCTATATATCGTTTAATAATGTTACTTGGTCCGGAAGCCTTTCCGCAAATGGAGCCTTAGTTTATAATAGCACCACTGGAGCGGCGTGTTTTATTTTGAATTTTGGTAGCACAATTACCAGCTCAAATACGTTTACCGTTACGTTCCCAACGGCAACATCAACTACCGCAGTATTGACAATTAGTTAAGGAGTTTTACATGGAAAAAGCAAAATTTGGAGATATCAGCACTGCTGCGGTAATGCGTAACGCTGCATCTGACAACTCTGTTGGATTTGAAGGATACTACGATGTAGTATGCTACGATGCAAAAGGTAACATTAAATGGGAAGATAGAGCGCCTAACTTGGTTACTGCTGTAGGCAAAAATGCTCTTTTTGATTATTATTTTGGCGCAACTGGTACTAGCGGCGGAACTTCTTCTGGTGCTAACTATCTTGGATTAGTAGGAAGCGCATCAGCTACTGCTAATTATTTTCCATCAGATACCATTAGTTCCCACGCTGGTTGGCAAGAAGTTGGTGGTGCTAATGCTCCTGCATATTCTGGTAGCCGTCAATCTCCAAACTGGACAGCCGCTACAAACAATGGATCTGCTGCTGGTAGCAACATCACATCCAAGGCCGCTTCTGCATTGACATTTACATTTACAAGTGGTGGTACTGTATTTGGTTGCTTTATCAACTCTGGCGCATCTGCTTCTGCAACAGTTGGTTCTACTACTGGTGTTTTATATAGCGCTGGCACTTTCACAGCAGGAAGCAAAATAGTATCCAGTGGCGACTCATTGGCAGTTACTTACACCACTACCGCAACGTCTTAATTTAGGAGCCAATTATGGCTTTAGTATTAGCTGATAGAGTACAGGAAACAACGACCAGTACAGGGACAGGCTCAGTCATTTTGGCTGGAGCGGTTAATGGTTATCAATCATTTTCTGCTGGCGTTGGAAATGGTAATACTTGTTATTACACCATTTATGACAATACATCCTTTGCGTGGGAAGTAGGTATTGGCACATACACATCATCAGGAAATACTTTAGCTCGTAATACTATCCTATCATCAAGTAACTCTGGATCAGCTATTAATTTGGCTGGAAACACTGCAGCAGTATGGGTTGATTATCCATCTGAAAAAGCGATATATAAAGATGCTAGTAATCTTGTTGCTATTCCATATAATGGCGCTAGTTCTAACATTGGTTCTTTAAATGTGGGCGGTAGTACAGGCGCTTCTGATACTGGATATATTGCTACTTTTGTAGGAAATTCTGGTACTTACGCTTATACATTTACTCAAAATACCAATTCTGGAAATACCGCATATGCATCACATACTGTAGGTAACAATGCCTACGGCACTACTGGTGCATATATTGATATGGGTGTAAACAGTACAACCTATAACGCTACTGCCGCTGGTTATCCAATTAATAGTCTTTCATTACCAAATACGACCTTTATTGAATCCACCAATGGGGATATAGCAATTGGCTCATGGGGTGCTAATGCAATTCACTTTGTAGTTAATGGCACAACTACAACTGTAGATGCTATGACGATCAGTTCGTCTGGCGTTACTAGCTTATTAAATCCATTGGGATTATCTTCTGGTGGAACTAACTCAAACTTATCTGCGGTTGCTGGAGCTGTAGCTTATTCAAGCGGAACAGCTATTGCTTTATCTGCGGCAGGAACTTCTGGTCAAGTATTGGTATCAGGTGGATCTGGATCTCCTACATGGAATACTACGCTAACTAGCGTTTCTTTAGTAACTCCAGCCCTTGGAACTCCAGCCTCTGGTGTTTTAACAAATACTACTGGATATCCAGCCAGCACTTTAGCAGGAACAACTCTTGCATCTAACGTTACAGCTTCTAGCTTAACTTCTGTAGGAACTCTTGCAACCCTTGCCGTAACAGCAATTATTTCTGGATCTATTAATGGTAATGCAGCAAATATTACTGCATCTAGTAATACTTCTCTTACCTCGCTTGCAAACGTTACGACTCTTGGAACAATTACGGCATTTACTGCGACTGCTGCTAATATTACATCTTTAGGTGTTGGCACTCCATCGTCAGGAACTTCTGGAGAAATTAGAGCAACTAATAACGTAACAGCATATTATTCATCAGATAAAAAATTCAAAGAAAATATTCAACCAATTGAATCTGCTCTTGGTAAAGTTAGTTGTATTGGTGGAAAAACTTTTGATTGGACGCAAAATTATATTAATGATAAAGGCGGAGAAGATGATTACTTTATTAAAAAACATGATTTTGGTGTTATAGCTCAAGATGTTCAAGAGGTATTTCCATTGGCTGTAAGAACTAGAAAAGATGGATCTTTAGCTGTAGATTATTCAAAATTAGTTTCACTAGCATTCCAAGCAATCGTAGAACTAAAGGCGGAAGTAGACGCACTAAAAGGTAAATAATGTTTGGTCAAACAGTATTTGCTCAAGCCCCATTTAATGCTTTCCAATCTAACATTTATGGTGGAAGTGTTAGTGAATCCATTACTTCAGATACAGATATTGATGCTGTAATTGCAACATTTAATAGTGCTATATCAGAATCAATTGTAACAGTTGCAGACTCTGAAAGTTTTTTAATTACTTATGGTGCAAACATATCAGAGGCTATTAGTAGTTTTGCAGATTCAATCCCACAACCTGCACAAACTTATGCAGTTATTGCAAATGAGCAAATTACAACCGAATCAGACTCCGAAACAAGTATTTTTGTTTTTACAGTAAATATTAATGAAAATATTAGCGCTGAATCTGAAATAGATTCTGTAATTGCAAACTTTAGTAGCGTTATTTCAGAAAATATTACCGCCGCAGAATCTTCAACTGGATTAAAAACGCAGTATTCCGTAATTAGTGAAACATTTGCGGCTGCTGATAAAGAATCTGTAATTGCTGCTTTTGTTGGCACGGTGGCAGAAAATATTAATCCAGTCGATGTTCCATCAGTAATTGCAGCATTTAAATCATCTATTTCAGAAAATAGCAACATTACAGATATTTCAACATTTTCTGGATGGTTTAAAATTAATGATTCACAAACAATTGCTTGGGTTGTTATAAACGACTCTCAATAAGGATTAAATATGACAACCACTTATTCGCCATCGCTTAAATTAGCCCTTATCGGTACTGGAGATCAATCTGGAACATGGGGTCAAACGACCAACACCAATTTGGGAACTTTATTAGAACAAGCAATTACAGGAGTAACCGCAATTTCTTTGCAGGGAATAAGCGCATATACATTGACAAACTATAATGGCACATCAGACGATGCCCGTAATATGTGCTTAATTTTTACTGGAACCCCAAGCGGCGCGCCAACAATTACGGCTCCAGCACAAAATAAATTATATGTAATTGTAAATAATACTACTCAGCCATTAACTATGGTTGCTTCTGGTGGTGCTACATCTTTAATTATTCCAGCATTGTCTACTGGTCAAGCTTATTGCGATGCATCAAATGTGAGCGGCAATGGAATTGGCTTTTATTCAGCCCAAACTGCTGCGGCAGGAAACTGGAATGTGGGTGGAAATTTAACTGTTGTAGGTACCTCTTCGCATACTGGTTCAACCATTATGAGTACTTTAACAGCTACTAGCATTAGCGCAACATCAATATCTGGCACATTTTATGGCGCTGGAACAGGATTAACTGGGACTGCGGCAAGTCTTACGGCAGCAGTATCACAAAGTATTGCTAATGCAGGTGGCTGGAACATCACACCCAATGGCAATAAGTTATATTTTAATTATAATGGCACAAATGTTGCCAGCATAGACTCCACTGGTAATTTTATATCATTGTTAAATGTAACTGCTTATGGGACTCCTTAATGTTTGATTATTGGCTCTGGGATAGTGTTTTACCAAAATGGTTTTGCGAACAACAAATTGCTAATTTAAATTACGACGATAAGGTTGAAGGATCTGTAAAAGACAAAAATGATTTTGTTGTTGATAAAGAAGTAAGGGTAACTGATTTATTTTGGGTAGATGTTTCCAGCCCAATAGGCTGTGTTTGTCAAATGTATGTCAATATGGCAAATGAAAAGGCTGGTTGGAATTTTGATTTAACAAAATTAGAATCTTCTATTCAAATTGGTAAATATAGTAGCGAAAATAAAGGTTTTTATAATTGGCATAGAGATGAAAGTCATAGGCCAAAGGAAAACGGTTTATTAAGAAAATTATCAATTAGCGTTTTATTAAACGATAATTTTGAAGGCGGTTTATTTGAATTTAGAGGTTTTGAAAAACAACCAATAATGAAGCAAGGAAGTATTATTGTTTTTCCTTCTTTGTTAGAACATAGAGTTACACCAGTAACATCTGGTGATAGGTATTCAGCGGTAACATGGGTCAGTGGCCCTCCGTATAGATAGGATTAAATTATGACATTAAACTCATCAGGACCAATTAGTTTAGCGGGAACAACCGCTGGTCAGTCTATTGAAAAAGAAAATGGCGGAAATGGCACAACTCAAATTAGTTTAAATGATGGTGCAGTTCGCACGTTGGCTGGCGTAACAACTCCTAACTCAACAATTACAATGCCAACCAATTTTTATGGCAAATCTAATAGAGTTGTTGTTACTGTTACATTGGCATCTAGCACTGCATACTATACATGGAACAAGTGCAAAGTTCCCGGATACGTTGCTGGAAAAACTTGTGCTACACTAAAAATTAACAGCGGTGTTTATGTTTACTCTGGAAGCACCGGATCTCAAGCCATGACAATTAGCAATACTTGGACATCTGGTGATGTAGTTAAAGTAATTAACTGCGGATATATACTAGGTATGGGCGGAACCGGCGGTAATGGCGACACCTGTGGTGGAAATAATTATTCGGGCGGTGGCGGCGGCACAGCATTAGTAATTCAATATCCAGTAAGCATAACCAATAACAATACCATTGGCGGTGGTGGCGGCGGTGGCGGTGGTACAGATATTCATTTACCAGACTTTGGTTGCGGTCCCGACTACATTAACCTTGGTGGGGGAGGCGGTGGCGGCGGCAGAACTGGATTAACTCCATCGCCGGGAGGATATAATGGTGGTCCGGGATATTCTGGCGGCGCAGGTGGTGGTGGCGGTGGTGGAACTTATTTCTATGGAAATGCTGGTCCCGGTGGTTCTGGCGGTGGTTGGGGTTCTGGTGGCGGCTGTGGTTCTGGCGGTGGTCGCGCAGGCGGAGCTGGCGGTGGCGGCGGTGGAAATGCTACAGTAGGAAATAGTTATGTTACTTGGATTACTACAGGAAATCGTTACGGTCCATTAGGTTAAAAATTAGGAGAAAAAAGTGTCGTTTTCATACAAAATTGTTGGATTTAATGAACAATCTGGATCAGTAATTGTTAAATACCATTATGATGGAGATCATATTGCAACATACAATGTAGACATTCCTTTGGACGACAATGGTTTGTTTATTGTTGGAGAGCAATTAGATAGGCACATTTCTGGATTATTTCCAATTGGAGTTTTGGATCGTATGTCAAAACTTAAGGCCGGAATTTCAAATGCAGATCAGCTTCAAGCTTTAGTTGTAACACCTTTACCAACATCAACATTATCTGGATCTACAACTCCATCAGGAACAACAGCATAATAAAATGACAAATACAATAGCACTAGAAAATACACCAATATTTAGTTGTTCTGTTTACAAAAATAAAAGTGTTAATTTTTTATCAAGTGTAAGAGAAGTTGCAAACGAATTTTTGCACCAAAACACAAACGATTTAGATGACATATATCCAGTTAAAATGACTGGAAACATGCACCAAGATCCAAGGCTTGCAGATTTTTGTCATTTTATTGCCGATAGTTCTAGAGCCATTCTAGATGCTCAAGGTTATGCAATTGATTTGTTTAATATGTATTTCACTGGAATGTGGACACAAGAGCATCACAAAAATTCTGGAATGGAACAACATATTCATGGAAATAGAGATCAAATTGTTGGATTTTATTTTTTAGATGTGCCGGAAGAATCATCTAGAGTTTTATTTCACGATCCAAATGTTGGAAAAACAATTACTGGACTTCCTGAAAAAGATAGGTTTAATTTAACTCAAGCAAGCGAAATTGCAAATTTTTTACCCGAAGAAGGTAGCTTTATTTTTTGTAATGCTTGGTTGCCGCATTCGTTTACCAGAAACCGTTCTGATAAACCATTAAAATTTGTTCACTTTAATTTGAGCGTAGAGCCAATACCACAGCAACAATGTAGTGTAGAAATTGTGTAACTATTATGTCTTTTTGTTTAGAAACAAATGTTAATCCAGATGACAATTTTCAATCATTAATAGATGGCATAATTTACAACAAATATTTTCCTTGGTATTTTGGCTCAACTGCAAACAATGAATACCAAAACAAAATGTTTTTTCATGCGTTAATGTTAAGGGAAAATAATGATGAAAACACTAACATACCTGTGAGGGGTAAAGTTAATTCAGAATATTATTTATTTTTTGAAGATGTTTTTTTAAAAATTTGTGAAAGCAAAAAAATACCGGTAAATGTTATTTTGAGAGCTAATATTAATAACACTTACCATATGCCAGACAAACATTGCCCAATTCACCAAGACCATCCTTTTCCACACAAAATATTTCTTTGGTATTTGAATGAATTTACAGGCGCTCCAACTTATTTATTTGATGATGAAGATAATTTGATTAAAGAATTACAAGTAGGCAAAAATAAAGTTAATATTTTTGATGGACAAAAACACGCTCATGGATACTGCGCTCCGGGAGAATTTAGAATGGCTTTAATTTTTACTTTTATTTAATATGAACAAATACCGCATTCGTTTACCAAAAACCGTTCTGATAAACCATTTAAATTTGTTCACTTTAATATGAGTGTTGAGCCAATCCCACAAAACCAAAGCAATACAGAAATCATATAATAAAAATGGAACAGCTTAATGCACTTTTTCTTTTTTCCGCGCCGGTATATTTAGTTGAAAAACCAGAGTACTTGGAATCTGCTAGAAATGTTTCAAAAAAATTTATTGAAAAAAGAAAAACAGAAATAGAATTAAATCCAGCTTTTCCTGTGTATATGACAGAAAGCATTTATGCTGATCCAGAAATATTTGATCTTGCAAAATTTATATCTCAAACAGCATGGGATATATTAAAAAATCAGGGTTATGCTATGGATTATTTGCAAACATATTATACCGAAATGTGGTGTCAAGAACATCATAGCGGTTCTTTTGTAGAAAGACATATCCATAATAATGGAGCTATTATTAGTGGTTTTTATTTTGTTGATTGCCCAAAAGATTCTTGTAAATTACAGGTATTCGATCCAAGAGAATCAAAAGTAATAACTAGCTTGCCAGAAAAAGACCCAAATATTGCAACCCACGCCAGCAATTTAATTAGTTTTGATCCCAAGGAAGGACTGTTGATTTTTACAAATTCTTGGTTGCCACACTCTTTGACAAAAAACCTTTCAGCAGATCCTATGCGTTTTATTCATTTTAATATTGCCGTAGCACCATTTCAATCCAATAATTTAGTATGTAAACCTAGTGTAGAGGTTATATGAACAAATACCGTATACGATTTAATAGAAGCCGCGGAACTCTCGGCAGAGGTACGTTAGATCATATTTGGCGCGTTTTTGAAGGCGATAAAGAATATTTGGTTAAAAATTTTAAAATTGAAGTTCCATCTTTTAGCGAAAAAGAAGATAATAGCGATGATTGGAATGTAGTATGTTATGGAACACTAACATTAGATAGAGACACTTCTACAGCTATTATTAATGGAGACAAAGAATGAATTTTACATTTACATGGATTATGGACAAATTAGGCTATATGCCTAAGATTGATATGGAAATTGGCAAGGTTGCTCAACCTTGGTCTTTTCCTGCGCCCGCAGCCAAAAAGAAACCAACTGTTCAAAAAGCTACTACTCGTACTAAAAAAACAATGACTGTTGCCAAAAAAGCTAAAGCTAAAAAGGTATGATATGTCAGAAGTTAATGAAAAGGCTGTCTTTATTGAAAAGATAGCATTTGCTGTTTTACCTATTCTTTTAGCTTGCGTAGGCTATTTAATGTCTGCGCTTTCTAGTCTAAGTCAAGATGTTACTGTTTTAAATAGTAAGATGTCTTTAGTAGTTACCAGCGACAATAAACAAGCTACAAATACTGGATCTGAATTAGCTCGTGAAAAATTACGGCAAGATTTAGAAAAAGATATTCAATTAAATAGAGATCAGATTCAAGCCAATAAACAAGAAATTGCAATTATTGAGGAGCGTCTTAAAAATACTATTGGTTTTAGCAAAAAATAAAGGCGCACGATGAATTGGTTAATACATTTAGTAACAGGAAAAGATAATGAAACCCATGATGTAGCTCGTTGGTCTTGGGTAACTACAACTGTAGCTGTTATTGCTGGTGCTGTTTGGAATGCTATTCATGGCGGTGCTATGAATCTAATGGATTTTGCCCAAGCTGTTGGCATTATTTCTGGCGCACATGGTGCAGCAGTTATGATGAAAAAAGACACGGAGCCACAGTGATGCTATATGGAACATATGTCAAAGCTATATTACTTATTGCTCTTGTATGCGGGGTGTTTTTCGCTGGCTGGCATACTAGGGATAGGGATTTTACTATTTACAAAGATCAAGTCCGTATTGAGGCTGAAAAAGCTCAAGCACACACGGAATCGGTACAAAAACAACAGGCATTAATTACTAAAGGAATACAAGATGAATATGATGCGAAGCTTAGTCTTATACGCCAGTATTATGCTAACGGGGTGCGGAACAACAATGGTAGCAACCCAGTGTCCGGCATTTCCTCAACCTCCAAACTCTCTGATGCAATCGCCGCCTACAGCCAGCTTGCTGGAAATTGCGCAGCCACAACCCTCCAATTAACTGAACTCCAGAAATGGATTAACGAAGAGATAGGTATTAAATGAATCTAGAAGCACTAGGGATTGATCCAAAGTGGGCAGATCCACTACAGGCAGTATTTGATAAGTACAACATTAATACCGCGTTGCGCCAAGCATCTTTTATAGGACAGTGCCAGCATGAATCTAATAATTTTAGAGTATTGGAAGAAAACCTACATTACTCCGCTGATGGACTTATGCGTGTTTGGCCCAGCCGATTTAATAGTCGAGTGGTGGCTGAAGCTTATGCAAACCAGCCCGAAAAAATAGCTAACAAAGTTTATGCTGGTAGGATGGGAAATGGCACCGAAGAAACTGGTGATGGCTGGGCATACCACGGCAGAGGCTTAATTCAGCTCACAGGACGCGATAATTACAAGAACTGTGGGGATGCCCTAGGTTTAGCTTTAATTACGAATCCTGAGCTTCTAGCGATGCCTAAAGGGGCTTGTTTATCTGCTGGTTGGTTTTGGAATAAACATGGATTAAATGAGTTGGCAGATGCTAAGGATTTTGAGACAATGACCAAGCGCATCAATGGTGGAACATTGGGCTTAGATGACCGCATTGCAAAAATCAACAAGGCCCTAGAGGTATTAGGGTAAACCCTTATGCCATTACAAAAGCTTAATTTTGTCCCCGGATTAAACAGAGAAGGTACGGCCTACTCTGTTGAAGGCCAATGGTACGATGGAGATAAGATTCGCTTTCGTTCTGGTAAACCTGAAAAAATTGGTGGATGGACACAAGTAAATCCTAATCAATATTTAGGCATTTGTCGTTCTTTGTGGACTTGGGTTGATTTGTCATCTAACGTTTTTATTGGCGTTGGGACAACTTCTAAATACTATATTTATTCTGGTGGTACATACAATGATATTACCCCCATTACTTATACCAGCACACTTAGTACAAACCCAATATCTACTACCGCAAGTTCTACTTCCGTAACGATTACTGATACTGCTTATAACCCATCAATTGGTGATTATTTGTTATTTTCTGGTTCAGCAACCATAGGCGGTATTGTACTTAGTGGCGAATATATTGTAACCAGCGTTATTTCTAGCACTCAATATACTATCAAAGCCGCTTCTGCAGCATCCTCTACTACCACTGGCGGAACTGGCACAGTCATTCAATATGAACTTCCTACTGGCGCCGCAACATATTTTTCTAGTAATGGTTGGGGTACTGGTCCGTGGGGAGGAGTAACGCCTGCATTAACTGCAACATTGGGTACAAATCCATTTTCTACTACATCTGGTAGTGGTGTAGTAATTGTTTCCCAATCTGCTACTCCATATACATTAACTGGGCAATATGTTTATTTTTCTGGCGCTTCTAGCATAACTGGAACAGGCATATCAGCTTCAATGTTAGCTAATACCTTTAGCGTAACTCCAGTTAGCGCTAGCTCTTATAGCATCAGTATGCCAAGTGGATTTACCGCAACTGCAACAGCTACTGGCGGAGGAACAACAGTAGTTGCCACAGAGCAATCAGGAACTCGCGGATGGGGTACTGCATTTACAGGAACTGGTGCGGGTACGCAATTAAGGCTTTGGAGCAACGATAACTTTGGTCAAGATTTGGTATTTGCACCACGCGGCGGTAATATTTATTATTGGGTAGATGCAAATGGCGTAGCAACAAGAGGGGTAAGTCTTGCATCTTTAGCTAACTCTACGGCCAGCACTATTACTTCATTAAGTTTTGCTAGCGGATCAACAACTGCAATAGCATCAGCTCCTACTGGGATTTATCCATATTCTTATATTACTGGAACCGGCATTCCTTCTGGTACTTATGTAACATCAAGTTATGTTATTGGTTCTACTTCGGTTCCGCTTTCTATAGCTTCCACTGCAGCCAGTAGCGGAAATTACACTATTTCTTATGCAGGTTCATATGTTCCTACACAAACTCTTCAGGTTATTACATCAGCAGTGCAAGAATTTGTTATTGCGTTTGGTTCAAATTCCTATAATGGCGGTTCTTTATCAAATGATCCGTTTAACCCGATGCTTGTCAGATGGTCAGATCAAGCAAATGCTTATCAATGGGTTCCGCAGGTTACGAACCAGTCTGGCGAGTTTCCATTAAGTAATGGCTCATTCATTGTTGGTGCAAGAGCTACCCGTCAAGAGATATTAATTTGGACTAATACTGCTTTATATTCCATGCAGTATGTAGGATATCCATATGTATGGTCATTTAATATATTGATGGATAACATATCTACAATGTCACCAAATTGCATGGCAACCATTAATAATATTACTTATTGGATGGGTACCAGCAAATTCTACAAATATGATGGCACGGTTCATACGCTTCCATCCACATTACGCCAATATGTATTTGATGATTTAAATATTAATCAATCATTCCAAGTTTTTTGTGGCGCAAATGAAGGTTTTAATGAAGTTTGGTGGTTTTATGTTAGTAACGAAAACATTAATAATTCAATTGATAAATATGTTATTTATAATTATGTAGATAATGCTTGGTCATATGGCACTTTTGAAACTGTGCAAGTTACCGCTGGAAACTTTGTAGTAGGTCAACAATATGTTATTGCAACGCAAGGTACCACTAATTTTACTCAAGCAGGCGCAGCAAATAATAATATTGGTACATATTTTGTGGCTACAACCACAGGATCTGGTACGGGGACAGCTTGGGCATTAAATGGCCGAAGCGCTTGGTTGCAAGACAATATTCAATCCAATCCAGTAGCCGCAGACTATAACAGCCGACTTTTGTACCATGAAAGCGGTGTGGATGACGCAGCAACATCAAATGTACAACCTATTTATGCATACATTCAATCTTCTGACTTTGGAATTATGGCTTCAGACCAAAATAATTCTGGTCAGCATTTTGGTTTTGTATGGCGCATATTGCCGGACGTAAACTTTAACGGATCTAATCAAGCTAACCCGCAGGTTACGATGGCTATTTATCCGCGTCAAAACTCTGGCACGGCTTATGGAAGCACCGACTTAAATCAAGTAACAAGTAGCCAAACTTATGCAACTCCAACCCCAAATGAATATACAGTGCAACAGTTTACTGGTGAAGTTTATACTCGTTTGCGTGGTCGTCAAATGGCATTTAAGTGTTATTCCAATACAATTGGAACCCAGTGGCAATTAGGTACGCCTAGATTTGATGTGAAACAGGATGGAAGAAGATGATTGAACCAGCTATTGTTCCTACAAAAGCGCCCAATTTACCGGTTGCTGGGCCTAATTATGACCAATCTTACTTCAACCAAATTCTGAATACTTTGCGCTTATATTTTGTGCAAATTGACAACTTTAGTAGAATAACATCTACTGTAAGATATGGAACAACTGCGCAAAGACCAGCGGTAGGGCAAACAACTGGACAAATGTACTTTGATACCACCTTGGGATACCCCATTTTTTACAATGGAACCAAATGGGTGAATAGTAGCGGAGCGGCAGTTTAAAAGGTAAAATGAGCAAAATTCTTTAAAGGAATCATTATGGGCGGTGGTGGCGGAGGCGGAAGCGGATTATTAAATATGGGGCTAATGGTAGCCGCAGGTATTGCTGCTCCCGAATTAGCAGCTGAAATCGCTCCAGAAATTATGGCTGCTGGAGGGGTTGAAGGCGCTGCTGTTGGTGCTGCTACAGGAGCTGGATTAAGCGGTTTAACCGCTGCTGCAATTGGTCAAGACCCAACTCGTGCTGCTCTTGTGGGCGGTCTTGGCGGAGCTGTCAGTGGAGCGATGCCTGATACGATTGGGGCAGGAACCCAAGGAACGGCTTCTACACCACCTCCAACCAATATCAATAGTTCTCTTGTAAACCCACCCGGTACTTTGCCACCGGCACAAGATTTTGGATTAACACCTCCTCCTGTAAATCCTACGCCCGGCACTTCTAGTATAGGTTTAAACGCTAATACCGTACCTTCTGGCATTACACCACCTAGCGGTTCAGCAATACCACCTCCCGGTAGTGCGGCTCCAACCAATTTCCTTGGTATGAATGGCCCAACCAATGCGCAGCTATACACATCTGCTGGCATCAATGCTTTAGGATATCAAGCTCCACGTCCCGGTGCTTATACTCCGCCTAATGCTATTGATACTGGTGGTTCTTTATCTAAATTTCACTACGATCCTAACAACTATAGTCCTGATGTTGTGGTTCCACCGCGCCCTCCATATCAAGCAAATTATTCTGGTATGGCCGGCGCAGCTGAGGGTGGATTGATGTCGTTGGCTTCAGGTGGCTATGCCAGCGGTGGTAAAACATACAATTTAGGTAGCTATTCTGATGGTGGACGACTGCTTAAAGGTCCCGGCGATGGTATGTCAGATGACATTCCTGCAACCATTGGTGGCAAACAAGAAGCGCGCTTGGCTGATGGCGAGTTTGTAGTACCTGCAGATGTAGTATCTGGACTAGGAAATGGTTCTACCGATGCAGGAGCAAAGCATTTGTATAAAATGATGGATAAAGTACGTCATGCAAGAACAGGGCGTAAATCCCAAGCTAAACAAATTAAAGGTGAAAAGTTCGTACCAGCATGATAATTAAAACCGTAGGGCAACAATTTGTTGCTCAAACTTGGCATTTAATTGAAAAATTTATTGCTAAGTCGCATCAAGGTGGTGGCGGACAAGATTACAGCATAGATCAAATTAAAGTTTATTTAGCTAATGGTCAATGGTTATTAGTAGTTGCGGTAGATGAAAATAATGTAATACATGGAGCAATGACATTATCGTTTGTTAATTATCCCAACGATAGAATTGCTTTTGTAACAACAACAGGCGGTAAAGGCATTATTAGTAAAGATAGTTTGAAACAGCTGAAAGATATTGTTAAACAATATGGAGCAACAAAAGTACAAGCTGCGGTAAGACCGTCAATGGAAAGGTTACTTAATCAGGCTGATTTTTATACAAAGTACAAGATTGTAGAAAGCAAAATATGAGTTTTTTAAAAAGTAAACATTCTGGATGGACTTGGGATTTAAAACGCACCCCATTTTGTGGCGGTGGTTCTGCCCCTGCACCAGCTCCTGCCGCTCCTACACAAACTACTGTACAAAATACCAACATTCCTTGCTATGCCAAGCCATATGTTCAAACCATGCTTGGAGCAACTACTCAACAGTTATTTAATACATCTGGTAGCGGTTGCTGTATTCAGATTACTGGTGTCAAACCATATGTTCCATATAGCACAAATCCACAAGACTATGTAGCTGGTTTTAGCCCATTACAGCAACAAGCTCAACAAGGTGCTGCTAATTTAAATCAACCCGGTCAATATGGCGCTGCAACAGGTTCTGCAGCTATGGGAGCTACACAAGCTTTAAGCGCTGGCCAAGGGTTACAAAATACTTTAACAAGCGCTCAAGGCATTGGTCAATACATGAATCCTTATATTCAAAATGTATTGAATCCTGCATTAGCATTGTCTAATCAGCAATATGGTATCAATCAAGCACAAGAACAAGGTCAAGCCACTGGAGCTGGTGCTTTTGGTGGTAGCCGTGAGGCATTGATGTCTGGATTAAATCAACAGAATCAAATGTTGGCTAATAACCAATTGATCGGAAACGCATACAACACAGCGTATAACAATGCTCAAGGTGCTGCTACAAATGTAGCAAATATGAATTTGCAAGGCGGTCAAGCTGGTATTCAAGGCGGAACAGCATTATCCAATATTGGCGGACAATGTTTAGCTGCTCAAATGAATATTTTAAATGCTCAGAGTCAAGCTGGCTCACAACAGCAACAAAATCAACAGCAAATTATTAATCAAGCGGTACAGAATTATGCTGTGGCACAACAATATCCAGAACAACAATTAGCATTTATGAATGCTCAGTTGCGTGGATTGCCATTACAGTCTTCTACAGTTCAACAATATAATGCTGCCCCAAGTGCTGTTTCCCAAGCGGCAGGTATTGGCACTGCTGGTATTGCAGGACTAGGTTTATACAATGCGATGAGCGGATCAGGAACATCATCCGATATTCGCGTTAAAGAAAATATTGAATTTGTGGATATTCTCATGGATGGAATCAACATCTATGAGTTTGACTACAAACCAGAGTTTAAAGATAAAGCCGGTCATGGACGCTATCGTGGAGTTATGGCTGATGAAGTTGAGCAAATCATGCCGCAAGCTGTTGTTACTGATAGCAATGGCTACAAGTATGTTCATTACGATATGCTTGGCATTCAGATGGAGCAAGTATGATTAATAGCCTAATGAGCCGTATGAATGCGGCTGATAATTTGTCCGTTCAACAGCTTCATCAGGCCGTAGCAGATGGAACCTTGCCAGCATATGTTGGAGTTCCCATGATTCAAGACAAGATGAAACAACAGCAACAAGCTATGGCTATGCAACAACCACAGCAACAGCCACCTATTGCTGACCAAATTATGGCTGCTTCTGCACCACGACGTATGCCACGCAGAGCGCCAGCACCGCAAGAAGAACAAGTAGCTTCTGAAGTAGAGCAAGCTCCAGCTCCTGAAAATACTCAAGGAATTGAAGCGGCACAAAGCAATTTACCAACACAAATGGCCCAAGGCGGAATATTAAATTTTGCCGGCGGAGGAATGGATGATGAAACAGAAGACGATGAACTGGAACAGCTTTATGGATCCGGATCAGATAATGACCTTATACAAGCAATCGCTGCTCGCGGTAGAGGATCTGACGTACATCCCTCTGCTGCTATCCAAATGCGACCTGAATCCGAAGGCATTGGATTTGGAAAAGGACACAAGTACCACGACGCTGTAGCAAAAGAAGCAGAACGTCAAGGATTAGATCCTGCTATTGCGCTTCATGCTTTATATCGTGAAACTGGTGGATTAAAAGATCCAGAAAAAGCTCGTTCTAAAGCAGGCGCTATTGGTGTTATGCAACTGATGCCAGCTACCGCAAAATCTTTAGGCGTAGATCCAACTGACCCATACCAAAATATTCAAGGTGGCGTTACTTATTTAAAGCAAATGCAAGATAAGTATCAAAATCCTCAATTAACTTTAATGGCTTATAACGCTGGTCCCGGACGCGTAGACAAGGCTTTACGTTCACCACAAGGTTTGGCTTCTTTGCCATCAGAAACCCGTAATTATAATGAAGGTGGTATTGCTCATTTTGCAAACGAAGGGTTGGTAGAGGCAATGCAAGCTTCGGATCCTATGCAAGCACCAGATATGACTGGTGATAATGCATTAGCATCTAACTCAACTATTTTAAATAATTTGCGTCAAGAATTAAGACCACAGCCAAAGGCTTTGGTTACACCTGATGCCAAGCCAGCACCTGTTGCAGCTCCGGCTACAGATGTTGCCCCTGCGGCAACTCCAACTCCTGCTCCAGCCCCAGCTCCGGTTCCTGCTCCTGTACCTGCTCCACCAGAGCCAGCGCCTGCTGGAATATCAGCATTTCAATATCCTATGGTAGCAAAGATGTTAGCCAATATTGCAGAGAGTAGGGCTGAGGCTAAGAAAGACAGAGAAACAAATAAATATCTTGCTTTGATGCAAGCTGGTTTTGGCATGATGGGCGGCACATCTCCATACGCTGCAGTTAATATCGGTCAGGGCGCAGAAAAAGGTATTGGTGCCTATGCGTCCCTTAATCAAGCATCAAGCAAAGAAGCTAATGATTTACAGAATCAAGAGCTTGCATTATACAAGTATGGTTCTGCTGCAGATGCTGCTGCCGAACGCAATAGAATTTATGGTCAAATTGCTAACACTAAACCTACAGAAGAAGATAGATTAGTAACTCAATATAACACTGCTCTTTCTAGAAATCCACAGATTTTAGAGCAAAGACAATTAATGGAAAAAGAGCAGGCTGCTGGCACTTTGACTCCTGAAAGATATCAACAATATCAAAATAATATTAATAAAGTAACTGCAGCTTTAGCAAAACAGTATAAGCAAAATCCAGACGTTACTGTACAATTAGATCCGGTTGTAGATCCTAAAAAAGTAGAAAAACCCGGATTTTTTAGTCGTATATTTAATTCCTCTACCCCAGCGCCAACAACTACAGGATTACCTAGCGCAGATGCAATAGCGGCAGAAAAGAAAAGAAGAGCAGAAGCACAAAACCAAGGACAATAAATGGATTTAAGCCAATTTTCGGATGCAGATCTTGATGCACTAGAAAAAGGCGACCTAACCAAACTGTCAGACAAAGGTTTGGATTTATTGGAAGCCGCACACAAAAGTGCAAAAGAAGCGCAACCAGACTCTCTAGGAAGATATGTAGCTGGCCAATCTGAGCCAGAAACAAGTGGGTTTGCTACTGCTGCTCACTCTATGCTGCGTGAAGCTATTCCTACTGCTGCCGGTTTTGTAGGAGCTGGTGCTGGTTCTGTATTGGGTGCTGGAGCTGGTCCTATTGGCGCACTTGGGTTAGGTTTAACTGGAGCAATTGGTGCTTCATCAGCCGCTGCTGCAGCGCAAGAAAAGGTATTAGAACACTATCCAGCTGTTGCTAGATTCCTAGGATTAGATCCAGAGACCCAAGCTAAAGAAGCAAAAGAACATCCAGAGATTGCAGAACTTGCTGGTTACGTTCCATCTCTAATTGGTTTACGCCCATCTACTGCATTGTTTAAAAGCACCAAAGGATTATCAGAAGATGCCGCTAAAGCTCTACGGGCTGAGAAAGCTGCTGCTGCCGCTAACGCAACCATAGGAGCCGGTATTGGTGCTGGTACAGAGTTAGGCGCTCAAGCTATTGGTGAAGAGCCTATGGACTACAGCAAAGTTGGCACATCCGCTTTGTTAGGTTTACTTGGCCAAAAAGAAACCGCTGTTGGTAGAAAGTTGTCCGGTATTGGAGAAAGCGTAGGAACCGCTGCTCAACGTGCTGCAGTAAATGCATTACGCCGTCCAACCGCAGTCGAAGCACCCGCTGCACAACCAAAGCCTACGCCTGAAGAAACCATACAGCAATTTACCCCTCCTTCTGAATCGCGTGACACCGAAGCTATGTTGCGTGAAATGGAGCCGGGTTATGAACATCCAGAAACAGTAACACCGCAGCCAGAGTCTCCTCTTGCTAGAGAAGAAGAGATTGCCGCCACGCCAATTAAACCTCCTATTGGTGAGCATCAAACCACGCTACCTATTCAAGAAGTACCAACCAATAATCTAAAGCTTTCTTCTGACGTTCCACAGTTTAAAAAGAACGCTAACGAAAAGGGCGTAGTAGAACCATTGCAAGGTGCATTTGATCGCCGCGGCATGGGACCATTACAAGTATGGGAAAGATTAAACGGAGACCAAGAAGTTATTTCTGGTCGCCATCGTTTTGATTTAGCGCAACGCACAAAGCAAGAGACAGTACCGGTTCAGATCTATAAAGAAGCTGAAGGGTTTGATGCCCGTCATGCTGCTATGTTAGATGCAGAACTGAATATTAGAGACAATCAAGGAAAGGTTCCAGACTATGTACAATACTTTAGAGGAACAAACTACACCCCAGAAGAAGCAGAGTCACGCGGACTTTTGGCAAGAGCAACAGGCCGCCGGGGTTACACCATTGCAACTAATGGCTCTGAGGACCTCGTTGCCGCCCATAGTGCCGGTAAACTCTCAGACGAAGCCGCAGACAGAATAGCAAACACCGCTCCCCAAGATCCTGCATTACAGGCTTTGGGTATGAAGCAATTACAAAACGGCAAGAACATTACTGATGCTGTGAACTTTATCCACGCAGTTAAGACCGAAGGTGGTCCAGTAGCAGAGAATGGCGATTTGTTTGGCTACGATGATAGCGCTATTAAAAAGTTTGAGGAAATGGCAGATATTGCCAAGTCTAAACAGAATGAATTATCTAGCCGTATCTCAGCTATCTCTGGCGCAGCCAAGAATCCAAAGGTGGCCAAAGCAGAAGGTATTGATGTTAAAGATCCTGATGCCATCCTAAAGCGCATAGATGAACTAAAACAACAGCGCGCTGCATGGGAAAATTGGTCAACCAATCCAGAGTTAACTAGCGAAGTTAGAAGAGCTGCAGGATTAGAAGTTGCTCCTGAGCCAGTAGAAACATCTCCAGAAGATTATTTTTCTGGTGAGCATCCAAGCAATGGACAAGACAACATTCCTTTCTTTAGCATGGAACGCCCCAATGAGCGACCATATACAAGACAGGTTGCTAATGCTGAACGTGTATTAGAAGAAAAAATTGATGAATTAAAAAAAGTTAATACATCAAGAACAGCCATTAAAAATAGATTTGAA
>Ga0316229_1001397_pt1 | contig 24848 bp, 26 predicted proteins | sample TBH18023metaG_FD_206011 | JGI IMG/M metagenome (GOLD analysis project Ga0316229, IMG submission 206011) | Freshwater microbial communities from Trout Bog Lake, Wisconsin, USA - TBH18023 | ecosystem: Environmental > Aquatic > Freshwater > Lake > Hypolimnion/Profundal zone | place: USA: Wisconsin... | reverse complement strand
ATCGATACCATAGCGCGTCGCATCGGCACGGATCAGGCGCATGGCGCGCTGCGCATCCTGCAAAGGCGCATCGGCACGATTGCGCCAGCCTTCGCCCGGCAGGCGATAGCGCAGCACAAAGCAGGTGATGCCGCCCCGGGCAAAACGCTGCGCCACTTCGCGGCCACCCCGATCCATGCCTTCGGAGGAATAGCCTCCCCCCGGGATCACCAGCAGCGACAGCCCATTGGGCCGCGCCGGGCGATAGACAAAAAAACCGGGCCGCTGAATCTGGCTGACCGCACGGACATGATAGCCGTCGGGCTGCACCGCGTCGGTGAATTTCAGCGTCAGGGTGATGCCTTCGCCACCCGGAGCCGCGGCTGGCCACAACGGCACGAATTCGGTGGAATCGCCGGGCAGGAAACCGTCGGGGCCCATCGCCTGCGCCTGCGCAGCTGTGACCAGCACCGCTGCGCCCGCAAGGCCAAAACCTATCGCTTCGCGCCGGTCCATCGCGCCCTCTTATTTTATGCGGAAGCTTACGCTGCACTTGAAGGAAGACAAGCCGCGCCCACGCCGTGCTAAGCTAAGGCCATGACCAGCAACCGATTGCCTGACGAATTCCTCGGCTCACTGCCCGCGCTGCAGCCGGGCTGGGTATGGCTGGTCGGCGGCGGCCCGGGCGATCCGGGCCTGATCACGGCGCTGGGCCTGAAGGCACTGTGCGATGCCGACATCATCCTGCACGACGCCCTGATCGACGAGCGCCTGCTGGCGCTGGCGCCCCCCGATGCGACACGCATCTATGCCGGCAAGCGCGCGGGCGTGCGCAGCTGCAAGCAGGACGAGATCAGCGATCTGCTGGTCTCGCTGGCGAAGGAGGGCAAGCGCGTCTTGCGGCTGAAGGGCGGCGACCCCTTCGTTTTCGGCCGCGGCGGCGAGGAAGCGCAGGCGTTAGCCCGCGCGGGCGTGCCGTTCCGCATCGTGCCCGGCATCACTGCCGGCATCGGCGGCCTGGCCTATGCCGGCATCCCGGTGACGCACCGCGACACCAACCACGCCGTCACTTTTATCACCGGCCATGGCAGCGACGGCAAGCTGCCGCATCTGGACTGGGGCCGCGTCGCCAAGAGCGCGCCGACTTTGGTCTTCTACATGGGCCGCAAATTCGCGAGCGAGATCGCCGAAGTGCTGATCGCGGGTGGACGGGCACGCGGCGAACCTGCCGCCATTGTCGCCAACGCGGCGCGGCCCGAGCAACAGGTCTTCATCACCACTCTGGGCGGGCTTGGCGAAGCGGCGGAAAAAAGCCCGGCCCTGGCGATCATCGTCATCGGTGAAAATGTGAAGCTGGCGCAGGAACTCAGCTGGCTTGCGGCGGCATCGGCTTGAGCCGCCCCGGCAGCGTTTCCATCACCGCGCGCTGCCGTTCCTCGCTAAGCGCCGGCCAGTTCTCGATCTCTTCCAGCGTGCGGCCGCAACCGGCGCATAGGTCGGCCGCGGAATCGTAAACGCAGATTTTGCGGCAGGGGCTGGGCATCTGGGCCCTGAATATGCCCGGTTCCATCAAACCTGCAACACTGTCTTAACTGCGGTTTAACGGCGTCCGGCCCACACTCTTGGCGGAATACCAGGATTTTTCGCGCGCATGGCCAAGGCACAGTTCCACAAGAACCAGCGGGTTTACGTCAAGCCGGTAGGCACCTGGGCACTGGTGGAGCATGTCGTGCCGCACTGGGCCAAGGGTTTGGAGGAGCCGATCCGCGTTCATTATGATGTCGGACTGGGCCGCGAATTCACCGCCGAGGAGCTGGTGAGCGAAGAGCCCATGAGCGACCGCGCCGCAGGCGACGCCGCGCCCTGGCGCGTGGTCCGCGCCCGCAACAAGTGGCAGGCGGCGGAAGATTGCTCGCGCCATCCGGTGCCGGGCACCTATCCCGTCATCATCACCGGCAAGGAGGATTGGGGCGGCTGGCGCGTGCCGGGCGCCGAGTATGATCTGGATCCCGGCAAGGTCGAGGAACAGGCCCGCCTGATCGCCAGCGCACCGCAACTGGCCGCCTTCGCCAGTGGGCTGGTCGACTGGGTCCGCAAGTCGGGCGAGGAAATGCCCGACGCCCTGGCCAGCCTGGCGCATCAGGCGCAGGACATTCTCGCGCACGTAAAAGGCCAAGGATGAGGGTGGGCTGACGAAAGCGCCAGCGGAGCTTTCGCCAGTCCGAATGATTCCTGGCGGCAGTGTAGGCGCGCGGCCAGGCGCGACCCGGGCCGGGCAGCACTTTTGCAGGTGCAGCAAGGAATTTCGTCTCCTGTCCCACGTCCCGCTTTGCTGACATGATCGCCGCATAGCAAAGGGGTGGGGACCTCCATGGATCATTTTTCGACCGGGGTGTCTGTGGCACCCTCTGCGCCTGTTCGCCACGAGATGCGCTTTGAAGGCACCGGCGGCGAATATTTCAGGATCTGGATCGTCAACCTGGCGCTGACCATCGTGACGCTGGGCATTTTCAGCGCCTGGGCCAAGGTGCGCAACCGCCGTTATTTCTACGGCAACACCTTTCTCGACGGCCACAGCTTCGACTATCACGGCGACCCCAAGCGCATCCTGCTGGGGCGCCTGATCGCATTGGGCATCCTGCTGGCCTATTACCTGACCGCCGCGCTGACGCCTCTGGCCGGGCTGTTGTGGGTGCCGGTTTTCCTCTTCGCCGCGCCCTGGCTTATCCGTTCCAGCTTCCGCTTCAACGCCCGCAACACGAGCTATCGAAACATCCGCTTCGACTTCCATGGCGGCTATGGCGGGGCCTTCAAGGCCTTCATCCTCTGGCCGATCGGCGCAGTCTTCTCGCTGGGCATACTTGCGCCAATCTCGCGCCGCGCCCGCGATTACTACCACATCAACAACCACAGCTTCGGCGGCAAATGGTTCAACGCCGTCATTCCGGCGGGCCGCCTCTACCTGATCTACCTGCTGGCGCTGGCCATCGTGGCGGTGGGCGTGGTGTTCGCCTTCCTGGTCTTCAGTCATTCCGGCATCGATTTCACGCATCTGCCCGGAAAGGGCGAGGCGCCGACGCCCGCCATGATCGGCCTCTTCTTCCTGCTCTCGATCATCTATCTGATGACGTTCCTCTTCCTCGCCACCTTCGTCGGCACCCTGGTCTTCAACCTGGCGGTCAGCTGCACCAGGCTGGACGAAGACCTGCACCTGGAATCTCGGCTATCGCCATTCGCCATGGCCTGGATCCTATTCAGCAACCTGTTGCTGGTGCTGGTCACGCTAGGATTCTTTACCCCCTGGGCAAAAGTGCGCGCCACGCGCTATCTCGCCAGCCGTCTGTCGATGACTGGTCCCGCCACGATGGAGGGCTTCGTCGCCAGCGCCGCGGCGCCCGGCAGCGCCATCGGTGAAGAAGTGGCGGGCTTCTTCGACTTCGATTTCGGGCTCTAGTGGCGGCACAAGGGCGATATTTCCTGCCGCGGTCCGCCCTTTTCGTCGCCGCGGCGCTGGATGTATCGCAAGACGGCGAGACGCTGCTGGTGCAGGGCGCGGACGGCCTGCTGGCGCAGGTGCCACGGCGCGCGGTGACGGCGACATCGCGGCTGGGCAACCTGCGGCGCAAGCTGGAATTCCCGGATGGCGGCGGCTTCGAGACCGAGGACAATGACGCCATCGACGCGCTGCTGCGCCCACGCGACGGCATCCTGCATCGGCTGGAGAAATCCTGGCGCATGGTGCTGGCGGCAGTGTTGCTGTCCGCCGCCGCCGCGGCGCTGTTCGCCCTGTATGGTGTTCCGGCCACGGCGGGTTGGCTGGCCCGGCGCACGCCCGCCTCGGTCGCCGGCTTCGTCAGCCGCCAGACGCTGGAGGCGATCGATGGCCGGCTGCTGAAGCCGACCGGCCTGGCGGCGGCAGAGCAGCAGCGGATGGCGCGGCTTTTCCGCGTCATGGCGGCATCAGCGCCGCGCGGCGAAATCGGCTACCGCTTGCTGCCGCGCGATGCGCCCCTGATCGGGCCCAACGCCTTCGCCCTGCCGGGCGGGGAGATCGTGGTTACCGACCAGCTGGTGCGGCTGGCACAGAATGACGAGGAGCTGGAAGGCGTCATCGCCCACGAAATGGCGCATGTCGACCGCGCCCATGGGCTGCAGCGAATCTACCAGGCTTCGCTGGTGCCCGCCGCCATCGCCTTCATCACCGGTGACGCTTCGCAGATGGGTCACATCGCCACCATCCTGCCCGGCGTGCTGCTACAATCGGCCTATTCGCGTGAATTTGAGCAACAGGCCGACGACGACGCAACAGCGCAGATGCGGCGGATCGGCAAGAACCCGGCACGGCTGGGCGACCTGCTGGAGCGGATCGAAGCGAAGATGTGCGGCGTCAAAGGCTGCCTGCCCAGCTGGCTGGGCTCGCATCCCGCCACGGCGGCACGGGCGGCACGGCTGCGCAGGCGCTAGCGGCGCTTTGTCCATGACACGCAAGCGCCGTTCCGGCTAGTCTTCGGCCGCTTTCCCGGAATAGCCGTCATGCGTATCGAAGAACCCCGCGCCATTCATCTCGCCGACTATCGCGCACCTGATTTCCGCATCGAGACGGTGCATCTGGATTTCGTGCTGGAGCCCAACGCCACGCGGGTGACGTCGAAACTGGTGATCGTGCGCCAGGGTGACGCTACCGCGCCGCTGCGGCTGGACGGCGAAGAGCAGAAACTGCTGTCGGTGACGCTGGACGGGCGCGGTCTCACCACCGCCGGCTATGTTCTGGATGCCAAGTCGCTCACCATTGCCTCCGTGCCCGACCGCTTCATCCTGGAAATCGCCAGCGAGATCGCACCCGCCGCCAACACGGCGCTGGAAGGGTTGTACCAGTCGGGCGGCATGTTCTGCACTCAATGCGAGCCGGAAGGCTTCCGCCGCATCACCTATTTCCTCGACCGGCCCGACAATCTGTCCGTCTTCACCGTACGGCTGGAAGCCGACAGGCAGCAATATCCGGTGCTGCTGTCCAACGGCAACCGCGTCCAGGCCGGACCTCTTGCGGGCGGGCGGCACTTCGCCGTCTGGAATGACCCCTTCCCCAAACCTTGCTACCTCTTCGCCTTGGTGGCGGGTGATCTGGGCGCCATCCATGACAGTTTCACCACCATGACGGGCCGCGCCATCGCGCTCGACATCTTTGTTGAGCATGGCAACGAACCGCGCGCCCATTACGCCATGGGGGCGCTGAAGCGCGCGATGAAATGGGATGAAGAGGCTTATGGCCGCGAATACGATCTCGACATCTTCATGATCGTGGCGGTCAGCGCCTTCAACATGGGCGCGATGGAGAACAAGGGCCTCAACATCTTCAACGACAAGGTGCTGCTGGCCTCACCCGAAACCGCAACCGACGACGATTACGCCCGCATCGAAAGCGTGGTGGCGCACGAGTATTTCCACAACTGGACCGGCAACCGCATCACCTGCCGCGACTGGTTCCAGCTCTCCCTGAAGGAAGGCCTCACCGTTTTCCGTGACCAGAGCTTCTCTGGCGACGTCCGCAGCCACGGCGTGCAGCGCATCCAGGATGTGCGGGCCCTGCGCGCGCGCCAGTTCCCGGAAGACGCCGGGCCGCTGGCGCATCCGGTGCAGCCGGCCAGCTATATCGAGATCAACAATTTCTACACCTCGACCATCTATGAAAAGGGCTCCGAGGTCATCGGCATGCTGAAGACACTGGTGGGATCGCAGGGCTACCGCAAGGCGACCGACCTTTACTTTGAACGCCATGACGGTGAAGCCACCACCATCGAGAACTGGGTGAAGTGCTTCGAGGATGCCTGTGGCCGCGACCTCACCCAGTTCCGCCGCTGGTACCATCAGGCCGGCACGCCGCTCGTGGAAGCACGCGGGACTTATGATGCCGCCGCCCAGACCTACAGGCTCGACCTCACCCAGACGCTGGCGCCGACGCCCGGCCACGCCGGGGAGCTGCCACTGCACATTCCGGTGCGCATGGGCCTGGTGGGCCAGAAGGGCGCGCACCTGCCCTTGACACTGGACGGCGAGAACGACACCGGCCCCGAAACCCGCGTGCTGGAACTGACTGAGGCGCACCAACGCTTCACCTTTACTGGCATCGCGGAAGAACCGCTGCTGTCGCTGGGGCGCGGCTTCTCCGCTCCCGCCCTGTTCCGCACGGCGCACAGCCGCCAGGACCGCGCCGTGCTGATGGGCTGCGACAGCGACGCTTTCAACCGCTGGGAAGCGGGCCAGGTCCTGGCGGCCGAGATCATGCTCGATGTCGCGGGTCCTGGCGACAGCACCGCCTATGTCGCCGCCATCGGCGCGGTGCTGAACACGGCTATGGACGACCCCGCCTTCGCCGCCCAGATGCTGATGCCGCCGACCGAGAACGAACTGGCGGCGCGACGCGCACCCGTCGATCCCGACGCCATCCATGGCGCGCGCATGGCGCTGGTGCGCGCGGTCGCCGCCGCGCATAGCCGCCGCTTCGCCGATCTTTACGAAGCGGCCCAGAGCGAAGCGGGGCAATACAGCCCCGAGGCGCAACCGGCGGGCCGCCGCGCCCTGCGCAATGCCTGCCTGCGCTACCTCACCGCCGCCGACGACGACGCAGCTGCGGGACTCGCCGACGCGCACTACCGCACCGCTACCAACATGACCGACATGATGGTGGGGCTGGCGGCGCTGACGCGAATGGAATCCTCGCGCCGCGACATCGCCTTCACCCATTTTCACGACCGCTTCAAAAACGATCCACTGGTGATGGACAAGTGGATGAGCCTGCAGGCGGGCGCGATCCTGCCCGAGACGGTGCTGTCGGTGCGCAGTCTCATGAAGCATCCCGCCTTCGACATCCGCAATCCCAACCGGGTGCGCGCCTTGATCGGCGCGTTCTCGGTGAATCATCTGCGTTTCCATGGTATCGATGGCAGCGGCTATGCGCTGGTGGGCGAAGTCATCCGGACCCTCGACCCCATCAACCCGCAGGTCTCGGCGCGGCTGGCCGGCAGCTTCGAAAGCTGGAAACGCTACGACCCGACGCGCCAGGCGCTGATGCGGACAGAGCTGGAAGCGATCAAGGCGCTGCCCGGCATCTCGCCCAACTTGTTCGAGATTGTCAGCAAGATGTTGACTTAAGGTGCTTCCGCCGCCGCCTTCAGCCGCGTCATCTGTGTCGACAGGACCGCATCGACTTCGGGCGCCAGCGGCGCCAGATCCACTGGCACAAAACCACCAACCTGATAGGACAGGGTGACGACAGCGCCGCCTCCCTCCGGCACGATGGCGATACCCATCACACCCGTCACCGCCAGCGTACCCAGCGGCCCCAGCGCGCCGCGCATCCGCAGCGTCTTGCCCGGCTCGACGAAATCCACCGCCATATGCTGTGCCGAACCGCCCTTGGGCAGTGTCTCGCACCAGCAGCCGCCGGCCTTGGCATCCAGTGTCAGGTTGGCGGGATTGGCCGACCAGGTATGCTCGGCATCCCACCAGCGTGCGGGCGTCACCAGCACAGCCCACAGCTTTTCCGGCGAGGCGCCGGTGTGGAAGCTTTCCATCACCGTGAAGCCGCCCGGCCCTGCCACCGTGACCTCGGCCCGGGCTGACGCCATGAGGGCCATGACAACCACGAACACCAGGACAGGGCGCATGATCATTTCTCCGTTTTGCCACCCTAGCACGGGCGGGGTTTCCCCGCTGACACCCCAAGGCTCACAATCCCCTAAACGAATCAGGGCATTGCCGCCGCTCCGGTGGTATGCGCCGGATGAGGTGGGCGTAAAAGCATGAAGAGTCGGGGGAGTTTCGCAGGAACGGCGCTGGCCGGCGCCCTGCTCTGCTTCGCCTCCGCCGCCAGCGGCCAGAACGGCCCTGCCCCCGGCTTTGAAATCACCAACAACGGTGCTGGGCTGGAAGTGCGCTTCCATGGCGTGCCCCTGAAAAGCGTGCGCGCCGACGACAACCAGAACGCCCTGGCGCTGGATTTCAACCAGCCGATCGATCCCGCCATCTTCGACCGCCTGAACGGCGCGCTGCCCGGCTGGATCGCCATGGCCTATTCCAACTATGACAATGGCGTCATCCGCGCCGCCCGCCCCGTCACCTTCCTGACCCGGCCCGAGGTCGACGGCTTCTCGCTGCGGATGGAACCGCGCGGTCCCGTCGCACCCGCGCAGCAGCCCGCGCCATTCCAGCAGGCCACGCCGTATCCGCAGCAGCAACCCTATCCGCCGCAAGGCGGGCCCTACCCGCAACAACAGCCCTATCCGCCGCAAGGCAATCCGCCACCGGGACCGCAAGGCCAGGCGCAACCGCCCATTCCCTTCGCGCCCTATGAAACCTATGCCGCGGCCCGCAACTATTACGGCCTGGAGCAGGCAGTGCGCCGCGCCGACCCCACCTGGACCACCGCCTATGCCCGCGCCGCCATGCGCAGCGATTCCGATGCTGGGCTGGGGGTGGAATATCACGACTTCCACAATGGCGACCATGTCCTGACGGGCCACGGCTCCTTCAAGGTGACGCTGGGCGCGGGCGTGGCGCTGCTGGGCAGCATCTACGACACCAGCGCCAAGGGCGTCAGCGTCCGCACCCCCACCGGCACCTTCGTCGCCAATAGCACCACCAACCAGATCAGCGGTGCGGCCGGCATCGGTCTGGAACTGGGCGGCGACAGCCAGCTCACCCTGGAAGGGCTGGTCGGCAACGGCACAGCCGGCGGCAAGATCGGCGTCTGGCAAGGCAGCCCGGACGGCTTCTTCTCCGCCAGCCTGATCTATCATGGCGCCGACCTCACCACGCCCGAAGCGCTGCTCAACAAGGGCATCAAGGACGAGGCCTCGTTCACTGCAGCGCGGCGGCTGGGCTGGGGCTTGTGGGGCAGCCTGGGCGCCCATTTCGACAATTACAGCCTGTCAGGCCACAGCAACGCGGTGCAGACGGCCGGCTGGGACGGCAACCTGCGCTGGGACGCCGAACTTGTGACCGGCCTCTTCGCCGGCATCGCCTATGACGGAAAAGGCGAATACCGCCTGAAATACGACAGCCTCACGGGCACGGCGCCGACGCCCTATGTGCCGCTGTCGATCCGAAACCTGGAAGACCATGCCGCCACCGCCTCGCTGTCCGCCTCGCTCTGGGACCAGGTCTGGCTCGATGCCTTTGGCGGCTATGTCTATGACCGCTACGCCAAGAGCGGCGGCGGTCTTTATGGCGGCAGCATCCGGATCACGCCCGCGGCGGGCTTCGAGATCGAGATGGGCGCCCGCCACAGCAACATCTCGTTGCTGCAGGGCGAACTGGGCGGCGAGACCACTGCCGGCATCAGCCTGAATATCGGCTTCGGCGGCAGCCCACGCGCCACCCCCTTCTCGCTCTGGTGATCTGAACCCTTGCTCGCGCCGCGTCGATGCCGCTAGCCTTTCATACGGGCTTAGGCGGGGACGCACGATGCACAAATCTCTTCTGCTGCTGAGTGTGGCGGCGCTGGCGCTGGCCGGTTGCGGCCAGGGCAGGAAGGTCGGGCCGCCGACCCTGTTCCAGTGGGAAGACTATGTCGACGCGCCCTTCTTGGCGGAATATGTGAAGACCTATAACGAAAAGCCCAACACCGTCATCTTCGCCGACGAGGACGAAGCCTTCGCCAAGATGAAGGGTGGCTTCAAGCCCGATGTGATGGGCCCCTGCTACTACGAATTTCCCCGCTGGAAGGAAGCGGGCCTGATCCAGCCCATCGACACGGCCAGGCTGAAGAACTGGAACAAGCTGTCGGAAACGCTGCGCCACCTGCCCGGCATTGATGCCGGCAACGGCAAGGTCTGGTTCGTGCCGCATTACTGGGGCAACACCTCGATCACCATCCGCACCGACCTGGCGCCGGAATACGCCCAGTCGCAAAGCTGGGACATCCTGTTCGATCCCAAATACAAGGGCCGCGTCTCGGTGCTGGACGGGGTGGACGACACCATTCCCTTTATCGCGAAAATGACCGGTGTCGACGCCTACAATATGTCCGCTGCCGACTGGGACAAGGTGCAGGCGAAGCTGCGGGCGCTGATGCCGCAACTGCGCTTCGTTTCGTCGGACGACACGGCGCTGGCGCAGGGCCTGGCCTCGGGCGAACTGGTGGCGGCGATGAGCTGGCGCACCACCTTCGCCAGCCTCAACCGCGAAGGCAGGAAAGTCGCCTATCTGGAGCCGAAAGGCGGCATGTTCACCTATGTCTGCGGCCTGGTCATGCACAGGGATCCCGCCGACGAAGCCAAGGCGCTGGCGCTGATCGATTCGTCCATCGGCGACGAAGCGGCGCGCTACACCATCGAGAAGATCAGCGACGAACCGGCCAACACCCAGGCTCTGGCTCAGGTGCCGGACACCGTGTTCCAGAATCTGCATCTGGGCCGCGATGTCGAAAGCTTCCTCAAGAGCGGCACATTCCAATTGCGCCTGAAGAACAAAGAAAAGATCGTCGAAGCCTGGACCGAAATGCGCGCCGGCGTCGCCCCGGCGCCGGCCGCGCCGAAGAAATGATGTGCTTGCGCAAATTTCGGCTGGCCGCGCCGTTAGTTATTCTGCATCAGCCTGCGCAGCAGTGATCGCCGCGGCTGCTGGCGATTCTCGATCACCTTCTGCCGCTCTTGCGGCGTCAGCGCCGCCACCAGGTCTTTGGCCTGCGCCACCGCCTCGTCTTCCAGGGCGCCGTCAGCGGCGCTCACCCGCTCCAGCGCGGCGTTGAAGGCAGCGCTGTCGAATTGCGGCGCCGAAAAAATGCGAAAACTCTCCTGCCGCGCCTGCCGCGCCGCCTGCCGCAGCTGCACCAAGGCGGGCCGGTGCTGACGCATCAGCGCCTGCAACGCCTGCCGCCGCTCGGGGGACAGGCTGCGCAGCACCTGGCCGGGCGCCAGCGACCCGGCGGGCTGGGCGATGAAGGGCGCACGAGCCGCCGTCACCATCCGCACCGCGCCCACCGCCAGGATTGCCACCAGCGCGACATTGAAGCAGAGCGAGAGCACCAGCAGGACGTTGCGCCATGAATTGGGCCGGACGGCGCCATCGGTAAAACTCATCAGCGTTCCTCCACCAGCAGGCTTTCGAGAGTGGCGCTGGGCGGATCTGCCAGCGAGAAGGCCATGCGCTCGGTCGTCGGAGCGGGCAGCGCCGCACCAACACCGACGCCCAGCAGCAGCGACGCTGCCAACGCCACACCCGGCGCCCAGGCTGGCATGCCGGGCCACAACAGCTCCGCCAGCCGCGCCAGCCGTCCGCCCCGCAGCAACGCCGCGTCATAGGCGGCCAGCAGGCGAACGGCCATTCCGGCAGGCGGCAGGGCGGCATCCAGCCGGGCCATGGCCCGGCTGGCAAAATCCCGCTCGTCCATCTGGTTCATTCATCCTCTCCCAACAGGCCTCGGAAGGGTGCCAGCCGCGCCCGAAGGTTGCGGCGCCCTCGCGACAGCAAGGATTCCACAGCTTCAACGCTCAAGCCCAGAATCTCCGCCGCTTCAATGTTGCCGCGCTCCTCATGATGGCAGAGCAGGATGGCGGCCCGCTGCCGCTCCGGCAATTCCGCCAGCGCCGCCGCCACCGCTGCCGACAAAGCGGGCGCGTCCAGTCCTTGGTCAGGACCGGGGGCGGCGTCGGGCAGTTCCAGCGCCTCGTCCAGCGGCACAGGCCGCTTCTTGCGCAGCCGGTCGTAGCAGGCATTCAGCGCCACGCGATGAAGCCAGGTTTCGATCTTCGCCGCGCCGGGCTGCCAGCGCGCCGCATGAGTCCACAGCTTGAGGAAGGTGTCCTGCACGACATCCTCGGCTTCGGCGTCCCGGCCCAACATCCGCCGCGCCAGGGCAAAGATGCGGGCGCTGTGGCGCGATACCAGCATGGCGGCAGCGGCGCGGTCGCCGTGACCGGCCCGCGCCACAAGCTCGGTATCTGGATTGTGCATAAGCTGCCTGTTCAACGGCGGCAGCGTCAGGTTCCGTCGCGCCGTTGTCTATTGCAATGCACGTGCGGCAAAATAGGCGGCGAAGCGCCCGGCCCGGCCGGAAACACTTGGCACCGGCTCAGCCTCCTCGCCACAGAGATACAGCCCGTCCACCCGCGTGGTGGCGCGGGTCAGCGCCGGCGCCAGCAGTTGCACCAGCCCGGCGCGGGCCAGCGCCTTGGGCGGCGTTACCGTTACGCCCGTCAGGGCGGCTGGGAGGCCCGGCAGGTGGCGACGCAGACCATGCACGGCGGCGGCGGCGAATGGCGCCTGCAAGGCCGCCCAGCCTTCTTGCGGCGCCACCGGCGCCAGCGGCGCCGTCAGCACCAGGCGGCGCGGCCCCTCCGCCACCAGCGACAATGGCAGCGGCGACGGCAGCCGCCCGGCGCGGGCCGCTTCATGTGCGTCGGCGTAATCTTCCGGCGCCAGCGCCAGCACGGCGCGCGCGCCATCCAGCACGGGCGGCAGCACGAAATCCTCGGACAATGTCAGCACGATCTGCGCTTCGCCCACCGCGCGCGTGGGCGCCGGACGCTCAAGGCCCGCCAGCTTTTCCGTCTGCACCCGCGTCAGGCTGGAGATCACGGCGCGCGCTGCGATCGTGTCGCCATCCGCCAGCCGCACACCGGCGGCGCCGCGCGATATCATGATCTCCGTTACCGTGGCGCCGAAGCGCAGTTCGGCGTCGCAAGCGGCCTTCAGTGCCATGCCGACGCTGCCATGCTGGGCCAGCATGACGGCGCCCTGCTGGCCCGCCATCTCCTGCGCCGCGCGCCAGATCAGCGCCAACGCCGAACCAGGCTCCGACGGCGCCAGACCGCCGCCCAGGGCGTCGTGCAGCAGCGCCGCCACCAGGCGCGGCGTTTCCAGTTCCCGGGCCAGGAAGGCGTCGGCGCCCATCAGGCATTCGCGCGCGAACCGCCCGCGCGCGACGGGGTTCGCCAGCACCGCCGCGGCGTCGCCGCCGGAATGGGGATGAAACCACCAGCGCCGTAGCGCCCGCGCCTGGGCGAACAGGCCGGCCTGGAATGGTCCCCAGGCGTGCGCGTCGGCGCGGGAGATTCGCGCCAGCGCCCGCGCCGTGGCGCGCGGCTCGTCGCGCGACAGGAGCAGCGGTTCGTCCTCCTCGTCCCAGCTTACCAGCTTGAGGTCGCGGCGGCGGAAGCCAAGGCCGTACTGCTCCAGCTGCAACGCCTTCACCAGCAAGGGATCGAGCGCGAAGAGCGGACCGGACGGTTCCGGCGGCGCCAGCAACTCTTCCAGCAGCAGCACCCGCGCGCCACGTTTGGCCAGCAGCGAGGCAGCGGCGAGACCGCCAACGCTGGCGCCGATGACGAGGACGTCATAGCGGGCGCTCATCGCACGCGCTCTATTGATGGTTGCGCGGAGAGGTCCGTCATCAGCGCCAGCGCGGCAGCGAGGCCGGCGACACCCAGGCCCAGGGGACCAGCGGCGCTGGACGGGCCCGCCAGATACAGCCCAGGCACGTTGGTGCGCGCGCCCGGCCGGAAACCCAGCATCTGGTCGGGCGCCAATTCGCCACCATCCAGGTCCCCGCCGGTAAGGCCCAGCGCGTCTTCCATGTCGGGCGGCACGATGGTGGCGGCGGCCCGCAGCGGCGGCAGGTTCAGGCAGGACAGCCGCGCCAGCGCCCGCGCCAGCAAGGCTTCCCGCTTTTCCTGTGTCCAGTCACCGTCGAACAGCCGCATGGGAATCGCGGACAGCGTCAGCGTCACCACGGCCTTGCCGGCCGGCGCCAGCGACGGATCGCGCACCGATACCGGATCGGCCAGCAGCGGCGGCTGGTCGGGCAAGACGCCGTGACGGAATTGCCTGCGGGCATCCTCGCCGCCCGGCACAAAGAATGGCTTGGTGAAAGACGGCGGCGCCTCCAGCGCCAGCAGCAGCCGCGCCCGCCCCCCGCCCATGCGCCAGGCCCCGGCAGCGCGCAGCATCGCGGGCGGCAGATCGCTCCAGCGGAACAGGCCCAGAAAGGTGCGCTTGAGATCGAGCGTGGAGATCACCGCTCCCGCCTCCAGCCGCGTGCCGTCACCCAGCGCCAAGCCACAGGCACCGCCCCGCGCCAGCAGTATCTCAGCGACCTCCTGCCCGAAGCGCAGTTCGGCCCCGGCGCGCAGCGCCCGCGCCTGCAGCGCCGCGCCGACCGTGCCCAGCCCCCCGCGCGACACGCGGCTCTGCGGTGCGGCGAACAGCGTCAGGGCACTGCCCGACAGGTCCGGATCGGTGGCGCGCCCCGCCAGCGCCGTGCGCCAGTCATTCTGTCCGGCATGGGCGCGCAAGCCGGCGATCGACTGGTCGGCCCAATCGGCCCCGGGCCAGGGACGCGCATCGCCGGCCAGCAGCTGGGCCTTCAGGCGCTGCCACAGCCCGCGCGGCGCCGGGGCCAGCGCGGCTTCCAGCACCCGCGCCAGGGCTCGGCCGCGACGGCGGGCGATGTCGGCGCCCACCGGCGCGAAATCTTCGATGAGGCCGGAAAGCCCCAGCAGCGGCAGCAGCGAGGGTGGAGGCGTGGCCAGTGTGTCGGCGTAAGGACTGGCAAGGAAACCGGGAGAAAATTCACTGGTGACACAGCGGCCGCCGGCATGAGGGGCGCGTTCCAGCACCACCACCCTGCGCCCGGCACGCGCCAGCAGCATCGCGGCGGCAAGGCCGTCCGCGCCCGCGCCGATGATCGCCACGTCGTATTGCACGCTTAAACTATCCCGCCGGTCCTTCGGGTAGAATACGCGCAGCAAAAAGGGCGGAAACAATATTTCCGCCCTTTTGCTTAACAGGTTAAGGAATTCGGCTCAGACGACACCGCGCTTGTGCTCGCCGACCACGACCCGCCCAGGGTTGAAGGCGCGCTTGAAGACTTCCAGCGCCTTGCGGGGCTCGGCGTCGCCGCACATGAAGACATCGAAGGCCGCGAAGCCCTTTTCCGGCCAAGTGTGGACGCTGATATGGCTTTCCGCCAGCACCGCGACGCCCGAAATGCCGCCGCCTTCCTCGAAGGTGTGGAGGTGGATGTGCAGCAGGGTGGCACCGGCTTCGTTGACGGCGTCGATCAGGGCGGCCTCGATGCGGTCGCGATCATCCAGGCCGGTGGCTTCCCACAGGTCGATGATGACGTGGCTGCCCGCATAGGACAGGCCGTTCTTGTTGATGAAGTGATCCTTCATATCGTCGTTTGAAGGAGTCACCACAACCGGGCGCGGCGCCTTGGCGACGCGGGGTTTGATCTCTTTTTGCGGATTCGCCGCTACCAGATTCAGTCGAGCCATTTCAAGCACCTACCCGTCTTGGAGTTGACACCTGCGCCTTGGCCTTGTGGACTTCCGGACGCGCCTTAAAGAAGAAAGCGGCAGACGGGGGTCACCCGTATACCGCTTCGTCCCGCTTTTTTCCTCGCGGGGTCGAACCGGAGATAGGGCCTGCTGCCCCCCCATGCAAGAAAAAAATTCCCCCGCGGGCGATTTTTTTGGCCACCGTGGCGCATCCAACGCCTTTCGTGGTGGATAAGCCGCCGCCGCGCCATGGCGCGGCGTGCGAGAAAGCCCTGTCCTGCAGGGCTTTCTCGCACGCGACACCGTCGCGTGGTAGACAGAAGGCGGCGCTGGCCGTATGAGGCGCTTTGCTCCACAGGCAGCCCCTCCAGCGCTGTCACATTCGCTAAGGAAACGTTATGGCCCGTCCCCAGCCCCAGCCGAAGAAGAAGAAAGCCGCTCACAAGGCCGCCGACGACAATCTGGTGGAACGCCTGCACCAGGGCTACGCCCAGTCCATGCAGATCACCAAGGTGCTGGCCGACGAGGAGAGTCAGTTCCAGCACATCCGCATCTTCGACACGCTGGCCAACGGCCGAGTGATGACGCTGGACGACATCGTCCAGATCACCAGCCGCGACGAGAGCGCCTATGCCGACATGCTCACCCACCTGCCCATGCTGGAGCATGGCAAGGTCGAGCGGGTGATGATCGTGGGCGGCGGCGACCTCTCCATCGCCGACGAGGCCCTCAAGCACAAGAATGTCAAAGAGGTGGTGCTAGTCGATATCGACGGCCGGGTGATCGAACTGTGCCAGCGGCATTTCGGCGAGATCAACGCCAAGGCCTTCAAGGACAGGCGCATGGTGATCGAGGCCGCCGACGCCTTCGAATATCTGGGACGCAAGTCTTCGAAGAACCGCTTTGACCTGATCATCGCCGACCGTCCCGATCCGGTCGGCCCCGGCAAGGCGCTGTTCGGCGAAACCTTCTATGACCGCGTCAAGGGCGCCCTGCGTCCCGGCGGCTATGCCACTTTCCAGACGGGCGTGCCCTTCTACCAGCCCTGGGAGATCACCGAGGCGCTGCAGGAACTGTCCCGCTTCTTCCCCAAATGCGGCCTCTATCTCACCGTGGTCCCGACCTATATCGGCGGCTTCATGGCGCTGTCCTGGGCGACCAAGGGCGGCAAGGCGCTGGGCACCCCGGCGGGCCTCAAGAAAGCGACCGCCGCCTACAAGCGCTCCAAGCTGAAGTGCGACTACTACAATCCGCAGATCCATGCGGCGGCCTTCGCGCTGCCGAACTGGATCGCCAGGCTGGTGCCCTGACCGCCTTGGCCGAAGAGGCGGCCCCCAACGTCCGGCCGCTGGGCCCGCGCATCCTGCGCGGGCGCTTCGTCGCGCTGGAACCGCTGCAGCCCGAACACGAAGGCGGACTGCGCGACGCTGCCGGGCCGCAGACCTTCCGCTATTTCGTCCAGCCCGACTTCGACAGCTGGCATGCCCGGGCGCAAGCGCCGGACGCGCACCGCCTGGGCTTTGCCGTGCGGCGTCTTTGCGATGGCGCCTTGCTGGGCTCGACCTCCTATTTCGACATGACCGTGGCGGATGGACGGGTGGAGATCGGTTCGACCTGGTATGCGCAAGAAGCCCGCGGCACCGCCGCCAACCCGGAAGCCAAGCTGCTGCTGCTCGCCAACGCCTTCGCGGCCGGGTATCACTGTGTCGTGCTGCGCACCTGCTCCCGCAATGCCCGTTCCCGTGCCGCCATCCTGAAGCTGGGGGCGAAGCAGGACGGCATCCTGCGCGCGGCGGTATGGATGCCGCCATCGGCGGAGCGTGACGGCTATTTCCGCGATTCGGTCTTCTATTCCATCTTGGCCAGCGAAGGGCCCCGCATACGGGCAGGGCTGGAATCCCGGCTGGCGGCGTTCCCCGCGTGACCGAAAAACGCCTTCTCCAGATCGCCATCGCCATCGCGGGCCTGGTGCCGCTGACGGCGGGGGCACTGGGCGTGCTTGATCCCGCCATGCTGGGGCTCTATGGCGACCGCAGCGCCGTCGGCCATGCCGCCTATCTCAGCGGCTTGCTGCTTGGCATCGGCTTGGCCTACTGGTCGCTGATCCCCGACATCGAGCGGCGCGCGGGCGCCTTCACCCTGCTCACCGCCATCGTCCAGGCCGGCGGCCTGGCGCGGCTCTACACCGCTTTCCGGCTGGGCACCCTGTCGTCCGGCATCGCCATGCCGTTGGTGATGGAACTGATGGTGACGCCGCTGCTGTGGCTCTGGCAGCAGCGTATCGCACAGCGCGCAGGCGCGAGCCGCGGCACCGGCAAATAAGCATGAAAAAGCCCCGCGCTCGCGCGCGGGGCTTCATCAGGTCGGGTTCGTCTTACAGATGGAACGACACGCCGGCGCCGATGACGCGCGGATCGCTGACAAAGCCGGTCAGGTTGTTGAAGTCGATGCCGCCCTGCAGGTTGGCCTTGTCCGTGATGTTCTGGACATAGGCATACACATCATAGCGCTTGCTGGGCGAGGTCCAGCCGATCTTCAGGTCGCCCTCGTAATTGCCGTTGGTGTGGAATTCCGCCGACTTGTAGAGGAAGAAGTTGGTGTAACCCTGCACCCACCAGTTGGTGTAGGCGAACAGCGACGAGCCGTCGGCCAGCGGATAGGTGTATTTCGCCGAGGCCGAGATCAGGAAGTCCGGCGCCTGCGGGAACGGGTTGTTGTTGATGCGGGCGCCGCCTGTTACCAGATCGATGGGGTTGGTCACGGTGCACTGGGCGCAGACGCCGGCCTCCAGGCCGGCATCGCGGATCGCAGTGTGGGTCCAGCTGGCACCCAGGGTGAAGTCCCAGAAATCGTCCGGCACCCATTCGGCATCGGCTTCCACGCCATAGGCGTTGCCGCCCTTGGCATTGAGCAGCACCACCGAGTTACTCCCGCCGCCGATGGCCGACAGCTGCATGTTGTGGACGTAGTACTGGAAAGCGTCGGCGTTGAGGCGCAGCGTGTGGTCGAACAGCGTGCTCTTCACGCCTGCCTCGTAGGACATGACGTTTTCCGAACGCGCGGTGGAATAGCCGCTGCCGAAGGCCAGGTTGCGGCCTTGGATTGATGGGGCGCGGAAGCCGGTGGCGGCGCGGGTATAGAGATTAACGTCCTCCGCCAGCGCATAGGCCAGGCTGGCGTCCCAGCTGAGGAAATTGCCGCGGGTCTTGACCTGGTTGGCCTGGGTGATCGGCGCGGTCAGCGGGCCGTTGGCGGTCAGGCCCTTGACGTCGCTGGTCCAGCGCAAGCCGCCGGTGAGGGTGAAGGCGTCCAGCTTGTAGCTGGTCTGGCCGAACAGGGCGACGGAGCTGTTGGACTGGCGCACCGCGGTGGCGGGGACGAAGAAGGGATTGGTGACGTCGACATAATCGGTGTCGAAATAGAAGGCGCCGACCTGCCAGAAGAGCGGGCTGGCGGCATCGCTGCTGGCCAGGCGCACTTCCTGGGTGAACTGGTGCAGCGGCTGCAGGCCGTCCTGGGTGTCGGATTGGAAAGGAATGAACCCCGGACCTGTGGGATTGCCGCCGTCAATGTCGCCGCGGCTGTAGCCATGGGTGGTCTCGTAGCCGGTGATCGAGGTCGCCGTCATGCCCGGCAGGTCGTAGATCAGGGTCAGGGCAGCGCCCAGGCCGTCATACTTTTGCGGGTTGTTGGCGCCGCCGTCGAAGAAGACCGTGTTGGGGATATAGTTGGCGTTGAGCTGGTTGCTGCCCTTGGTGAGGATGTTGGCGCGGAAGACCGCCGCCGTGCCGTTCAACGAGCGACCATGCAGGTTGAGCAGAGCGCTGAAATCGTCGCTGGGCTGCCAGAGGAATTGCAGGCGTCCGGCGCGGTCGTCATAGCCGCCCAGGGCCGATTTCTGGCCGGTTAAGGCGTTGTTGATATAGTCGTCGCGGTGCTGCCACAGCGCCCGAGGCGCGGAAGGACAGCGTGTCGGTGAGGCCGACGCCATAAGCGCCCTGGACGTTGGCGGTGGAATAGGCGCCGACATTGGCGTCGAGATAACCGCTCTCTTCCTGGGTCGGGCGGGCGCTGGTGAACTTGATGACACCGGCGGTGGTGTTGCGGCCGAACAGCGTGCCCTGCGGGCCGCGGTCGATTTCGACATTCTGAATATCGTAGATCGGCGAGCTCTTCAGCACGACATTCTCCATCACCACGTCATCCATGATGATCGAGACCGGCTGGGACGCGGCGAGGTCGAAATCGGAATTGCCCAGGCCGCGGATATAGAAGCGCGGCGCGGCGCGGCCGTTGGAGGATTCGGCATAGAGGCTGGGGGTGTGGGCGGCGATGGCCTTGATGTCCTCGCCCGACTGGAAGATCGAATCTAGATTGTCACCCGAGAGCGTCGAGGTCGAAACCGGCACATCCTGCTGGTTCTCGGAGCGATGCTCGACCGTCACCATCACGGTCTCGACGCCGGTCTGCGCCTGGGCGCCTTGCGCCAGCGCCAGCAGGGACGCGCAGCCCATCAGGACCACAAGGCTCTTGGAAAAGATTGTCGGCTGCATCGCGAGGACCCCGTAGATAACATGTGGCGACGGCGGAATGCCGTCGCGGGAACCGTCCTGGTGCTTCCCTTTGGGGCGCAGCGCGGCGAACCCTTTTGTTGTGGCGCGATGCTGTTCAGATGATGATTTTGTGTCAACGCGCGATTGCTGCAGCGCAGCACTTTCCTCCCGGCTGTTGTTAAAAGATGACGGTAAAGAAGGGCTGGGCTTTTCTTTCCGCCCCTGAGCGCCCATCTTTGGGCGGAAACACAGCAAAAACACGGATATCATGGCACTGATCGGTCCCGGCGGACGCCCCGTCACCTCCCAGCCTGCCCAGAACGCCGCCGCCGATGGCGCGGCCAGCCCACACATCAAGGATTCAGGGCTGGAGACCTTCGCCGCCGATGTGCTGGAGGCCAGCCGCGAGGTGCCGGTGATCGTGGATTTCTGGGCGCCCTGGTGCGGCCCCTGCAAACAGCTGGGCCCGGCGCTGGAAGCGGCGGTTGTCGCCGCAGATGGCGCGGTGAAGCTGGTGAAGGTCAATATCGACGAGAATCCGGAGATCGCACAGCAGCTGCGCATCCAGTCGATTCCCACCGTCTATGCCTTCAGCAACGGCCAGCCCATCGATGGCTTCCAAGGCGCCCTGCCCGAAAGCCAGGTGAAGCAGTTCGTCGCCGGACTTCTGGGCGGCAGCGGTCACGGCCATGGCGGACCCGAACACACCGTCGAAGTGCTGGCGATGGCCGCCGAAGCCGTGGCGGCGGGAGACATGGCCACCGCGGCGCATGCCTATGGCCATGTGCTGCAGGACGAGCCCGGCCATCCCGGCGCGGTGGCGGGACTGGCGCGCTGCTATCTCGCCAGCGGCGATCTGGAACGGGCGAAGGCCACACTGCAGCTGGTGCGCCCCGATGGCGCCAATGACGAAGCCATCCGCGCCGTCGAAGCCGAACTGAAACTGCGCGAAACCGCCGCCGCCGCGCCGCCGCCCGGCGCCCATGCCGAACTGGAAGCCAAACTGGCCGCCGATCCGGCCGACCACCAGGCCCGTTTCGACCTGGCGATGGCGGTTGACGCCGCCGGCGACCGTGACCGCGCCATCGCCGAATTGCTGGAGCTGGTGAAGCGGGGCCGCAAATGGAACGAGGAAGCGGGGCGCAAGCAGCTTGTCACCTTGTTCGAGGCCATGGGCCCCACGGACCCGCGCACCGTCGAAGCACGGCGCAAATTGTCGTCCCTGCTCTTTTCATGAGGGAAATTGCGCATGGTTGAAGCGGTCCGCCTTGGCGCCGCCGCACTGGCGCTGCTGCTGGCCACCGGCGCCGCCAAGCCGCCGCCTCTGCCGCCTTCACCGGTGAACCAGCTGCTGGCGGCGGACCGCGCCTATTCCCAACTCTCGGTGGACAAGGGGATGCCCTATGCCTTCTTCGCCACCACCGCCATGGACGGGCGGCACTATGGCAATGGCAGCGAAACGCCGGTCTATGGCAAGGCGCAGGCGTTTCGCCGCCTCACCCGCCGCGATCCCGGCGTCCTGCGCTGGCAGCCGGAAACCGCACGCGTCTCCGGCGACGGCCATATGGGCTGGACGGCGGGAAGCTGGGTTTTCATTGCCCATGGCAGCAAACAGAAATCCACCGGCAATTATCTCACCATCTGGGTGAAAGACCACCGCAATGTCTGGAAAGTGCAGGCCGACATGGGCACTTCCGATCCGCCCCCGAAAAAGTGATAGACTGGACCAATGCAGAATTTTCACAGCTACACCGACCTGCCGACGCAACTGCCGCTTTTCCCCCTCAGCGGGGTGGTGCTGCTGCCGCGCGGCGCCATTCCGCTCAACGTCTTCGAGCCGCGTTACCTCAAGATGGTGGATGACGCGCTGAAGGGCGACCGGCTGATCGGCCTGATCCAGCCGTCGGAGAATCCCGACACGGTGCTGAAGCCCAAATTGTCGGCGGTGGGCGCGGCGGGCCGCATCATCTCGTTCCGCGAAACCGACGACAACCGCTATCTGATCACGCTCTCCGGGCTTTGCCGCTTCCGGCTCAAGGGCGAATTGACCGGCGAAGTCGCAGCCGAACTGCCCTATCGCATCGGGCTGTGCGACTTCTCGCCCTTTGCCAGCGACATGGCGGACGGCGACGACGAAAGCGATTTTCCCCGCGAGCGCCTGCTGGCGGCGCTGAAGGGCTATCTCAGCCACCGCGACATGAAGGCCGACTGGAAAAGCGTTACCAGCGCGCCGCCGGAAGCGCTGGTCAACGCCCTGTCGATGATGTGCCCCTTCGAACCGGCGGAGAAACAGGCGCTGTTGGAAGCGCCCAGCTTCGGCGAGCGCGCCTCCACCCTGGTGGCGATCCTGGAAATGGCGGGCGCCAGGTCCGGCCCGCATTCGCTGAACTAGGCTGATGACCGCCGATCCCAAGCTGCTGGAAATCCTGGTCTGCCCGCTGACGCGGACGCGGCTGCATTATGACCGCGAGAGGCAGGAGCTGGTGTCGAAGGCTGCCGGCCTGGCCTATCCCATCCGCGACGGCGTGCCGATCATGCTGGCGGCACAAGCGCGGCAACTGACAGACGCCGAACGCCTATGACCTGGCCCACCGAGCTGCGCCTCAATGCGGCGCGCAACAGCCTCACCGTCACCTTCGACACTGGCGAAACCTTCACCTTGGCAGCGGAATATCTGCGGGTTGAAAGTCCCAGCGCCGAAGTACGCGGCCATGGCGGCGGCCCCAGGCTGATCGTGCGCGGCAAGGAACATGTGACGATCAAGGCGCTGGAACCGGTGGGCAACTACGCCGTGCGCATCGTCTTCGATGACGGCCATGACAGCGGCCTCTACAGCTGGGATTTCCTGCTCAAGCTTGGCCGCGAGCGTGACGAAATCTGGGCGGCCCATCTTGAAGCATTGCGTCTTGCCGCCCGGGGTTAGGCGTCGATCCCCACCGCTTCCGCCACGCTTTCATAGCCGTCGCGTGTCAGGCATTCCGCCAATTCGCTCTTGATGCGCGTCACCAGCCCCGGGCCTTCATAGACCAACGCCGTGTAAAGCTGCACCAAGCTCGCGCCGGCGCGGATCTTGGCATAGGCGTCGGCGCCGCTGGCAATGCCGCCGGCGCCGATCAGCACCAGCCGGTTGCCGACCCGCCGGCGCATGCCGCGCAGGATGGCGGTGGAAGGGCCGAACAGCGGCGCGCCGGACAGGCCGCCGGCTTCGCGGTAATGCGCGCTTTGCAGCGGCGGCCGGGCGATGGTGGTGTTGGAGACGATCAGCCCGTCAATGCCGGTCATCAGCGCGACGCCCGCGATCTCGTCCAGCGCGGTCTCGTCCAGGTCGGGGGCGATCTTCACCAGCACCGGCGTCCTGGCGGGCCCACGCGCTTCCAGCACGGTGCCGATCAGCCGGCCCAGTTCGTCCTTGTTCTGCAGGCCACGCAGGCCCGGCGTGTTCGGCGAGGAGATGTTGACCGTCACATAGTCGGCCAGCGGCGCCAGCCGGACGAAGGCGGTGCGGTAGTCGGCGATGCGGTCAACACTGTCCTTGTTGGCGCCGATATTGATACCGGTGATGCCTCCTATTCCATTTGAAGAATTGCCCCGCCGCGCCAGATTGGCCGCCGCTTTTTCCATGCCGCCATTGTTGAAGCCCATGCGGTTGATGACGGCGCGATCCTGGCGCAACCGGAACAGGCGCGGTTTCGGATTGCCGCCTTGCGCGCGGGGGGTGACGGTGCCGCATTCGACAAAGCCGAAGCCCAGCCGCGCCATCGCGGCGGGCACGGCGGCGTTCTTGTCGAAGCCCGCTGCCAGGCCGACGGGGTTGGGGAAGGACAGGCCCAGCGCCTGCACCCGCAGGGATGGCGGGTCGCCCAGCCTTCTGGGCAGCAGCGGCCCGGCCCGGCCCAGCAGGGCCAGGGTCAGGTCATGTGCGGTTTCCGCCGGCAGGCGCGCCAGCAGGGAGGCTCCGAAATCCAGAAAACTTCTCATCTTGACCCAACCTGGAGGTTACCATCCCCCGGATTACCCTCTAGACGGGTATCGGCCCTTGTCCTATAAGGCAAAATATAGGAATAATAACCGAAATCCGGACTGATTTCTTAATAGTTAACGCGGTGGGATGCTGACACATCTTCAAATCTGGCGCGCCCTCGACGCGCTTGCCGTGCGGCATAACATGTCGCCCTCCGGCCTTGCCAAGCTGGCCGGTCTCGACCCCACCACATTTAACAAGTCCAAGCGCGGCACCAGCAGTGGAAAGCTGCGCTGGCCCTCCACCGAAAGCATCGCCAAGGTGCTGGCCGCCACCGGCGCCAGCCTGGAGGACTTCGTCGCCCTGGTCGGCGAATCCGGCAGCGCCCGGCGCATCCGCATGGTGCCGCTGATGGGCATGGCCCAGGCGGGAGCCGCCGGCTATTTCGACGATGCCGGTTTTCCCGCCGGCAGCGGCTGGGAAGAGATCGCCTTCCCCGGCCTGGCCGACGAGCATTGCTATGCCCTGGAGATCACCGGCGATTCCATGCTGCCGGTCTATCGCGACGGCGACCGCATCATCGTTGCGCCATCGTCGGACAATCTGCGCCGCGGCGACCGCGTCGTGGTCAAGACCCATGCCGGCGAAGTGATGGCCAAGCTGCTGGGCCGCATGACGGCGCAGCGCATCGAACTGAAGAGCTTCAATCCCCAGTTCGAGGACCGCAGCTTCGCCTTGAACGAGGTCGCGTTCGTGCACCGGATCATCTGGGCGAGTCAGTAGGCCTTCGGGCGCCGCCTGCCGGTCTTCGCGGCGCTGCCGGTCCGACCGTTCAAAAAAAGCGCACCCGATCAACCTGCAATCGCTTGCCGCAGCCGCAACGTGACGCGCGCGGCACGTTGCCGGCATGACATTGTTAAGATGCAACCTGTAGTTTTTCGCCAACAAGAATAACCACCCAGGAAGCTGCCATGTTATTTGCCGAATTCGCGGCGAGCATCGTCTCACCCGATCTCAGGCGCGTCGCCATGCACTGGCATGAGGCGCGCGGCAGCCGCGCCCTGCCAGCCTGGCGCG
>Ga0316229_1001390_pt1 | contig 24949 bp, 20 predicted proteins | sample TBH18023metaG_FD_206011 | JGI IMG/M metagenome (GOLD analysis project Ga0316229, IMG submission 206011) | Freshwater microbial communities from Trout Bog Lake, Wisconsin, USA - TBH18023 | ecosystem: Environmental > Aquatic > Freshwater > Lake > Hypolimnion/Profundal zone | place: USA: Wisconsin... | reverse complement strand
CCATCGTTGCGTGAGGGCGTATCCTGATTCAAACAACCCGCTCCCAAGGCCGGCAACATTGGCTAAGGGGTCCTTCAAAGGCTCGAATCCTCACTTAGTGCCTGCGACAGAAAACCGGGGCGGATCAAAACCTAAGGACATGATTCCGAATTCTGGAGTATTCAGTGAGAGAACAATTCCTTTCTTTTTCCCCCCCAAGCATTGGCGATGCTGAGAGAAATGAAGTTCTGAATACACTGAATTCTGACTGGATTACTACAGGCCCAAAGACAAAGGCCTTCGAGACAAAGCTTGAACAATATCTCGATGCTCCAAGTATTGTGGCATTAAATTCCTGCACGGCGGGGTTGCATGTGGGGTTGGTGGCTTTGGGCATTGGGCCAGGGGACGAGGTACTTGTGCCCGCCATGACCTTTTGTGCCACGGCCAATGTCGTGGAACATGTGGGTGCCCGCCCTGTGCTTGTAGATGTCTGCGACGATACGCTCAACATGGATCCGGATGCTGCCGCCCGGGCCATCACCCTGCGAACTAAGGCCATTATTCCCGTCCACTATGCCGGCCACCCGGTTGACCTTGATCCCATCTTTGAACTAGCCCGCAAGCATGGTTTGGCGGTCATGGAGGATGCTGCCCACGCATTACCCGCGAAGTATAAGGGGGTGATGGTTGGATCAAGGGAGAACCTTGCTGCTTTTAGTTTCTATGCCACCAAGAACCTGACTACCATCGAAGGGGGTTGCCTGACAGGTGATCCGGTTTTGGTCGACAAAGCCCGGATCATCGGTCATCACGGCATGAATCGGGACGCCTGGAAGCGCTTCGACAAGTCCGGTTCCTGGTACTACGAGGTAGTGCTCCCCGGGTTCAAGTACAACATGACCGACGTGCAGGCAGCCATCGGACTCCATCAGTTAGACCGTCTCGCTGGATTCCAGACTCGTCGCCGCGAAGTGGTGGCCGCATATGAGAAGGGACTCGGAGACCTGGCAGAACTGCAACTCCCAGTCGAGCGCCCTGAAGTCGAGTCTGCCTGGCACCTCTATGTGATCCGCCTGAATTTGGGTGCCCTTAGCATTGACCGGAATGCCTTCATTGAAGCCCTAAAAGTAAGAAATATCGGGACTTCGGTCCACTATCTGCCGGTCCATATGCACCCCTACTATCGGGACAAGTATGGCTACAAGCCAGAGGATTGTCCGGTGGCAGCAGACGCCTTCACACGAATGCTCACCCTACCGCTTCATCCTGGCCTCAGTGATGAGGATGTTCAGGATGTGGTTGATGCGGTGAAAGACATCATTTCAGCCCATAGGGCTTGAGCCTTGGTGAAGCGCACGTTTGACCTATTTTGGGCCACGGTTGGGCTGTTGTTGCTCTGGCCCGTGTTTCTGATGGTTGGGTTGCTGATCAAGTTAGAGGATCGAGGTCCAATCTTCTTCCGCCAGCGGCGAATTGGCTGGCATGGACATCCCTTCCGCATGTGGAAATTCCGTACGATGGTCATCGATGCTGAGCTCAAGGGTTCCACTCTGACCGTGGGGCGGGATCCAAGGATCACACGCGTTGGCCACTGGCTACGGGCCACCAAGATCGATGAACTCCCACAGCTCCTGAATGTGTGGTCAGGGGAGATGAGCCTTGTCGGCCCTAGGCCCGAGGTTCAGAAATACGTGGACCTCTACTCGGTGGACCAGCGCCAAGTGCTGGGCCTGAGGCCCGGCATCACTGATCTGGCTTCCGTAAAATATCGTAGAGAAAGCGAGCTGTTGGCGACTTCCAGTGATCCTGACCGAACATATATTGAAGAGATCATGCCCGAAAAGATCAGGATCAATTTGGAATACGCAGCCCAGGCAAGTGCCTGGAACGATCTTCGGGTGATTCTCCTTACATTGGGGCTTTGGCCCGGCCGGAACGCTTGAGAGGTGGTTTGCCCGCACAAAAAGAAGAGGCCCAGTGAGGGCCTCTTCTCTTTGTGGAGAATGATTTAGGATCGACGGGGAGGCCGGGGCCGACGGGGCCGATCGTCGTGGCTGGGAGCCTCGCCCTCCGGTTCGGCATCCGCACCCTCAGGCTTAGGAATGAGCGCCTTGCGGCTGAGCTTGATTTTGCCGCTCTTCTCGTCGATGCCGATGCATTTGACCATGACTTCCTGGCCCTCACTGACTTCATCGGCGGGGTTGGCAACGCGGTGGTGGGCCAACTCGCTGACGTGCAGGAGGCCGTCGAGACCGGGGAGGATGGTCACGAAGGCGCCGAACTCGACCACTTTGGCCACGCGGCCGAGGTAGGTCTTGCCGACTTCAGCGGTCTGGATGAGGTCGCCGATCATCTTGAGGGCCACCTGCAGCTTTTCCTGAGTGGGGCCGGCGACCTGGCAGAGGCCGTCGTCGTCGATGTTCACTTCGCAGCCGCTCACCTCGATGATGTTGCGGATGGTGGCGCCGCCCTTGCCGATGACGTCGCGGATCTTCTCCTTGGGGAGCTGGATGCTGTGCATCTGGGGGGCATTGCTGGCGAACTCGGTGCGGGGGGCGGCGAGCACCTGACCCATGAGGTCCAGCAGGTGCAGTCGGCCGGCCTTGGCCTGGTCGAGGGCCTTGGTGAGGATCTCGGTGGTGATGCCACCGATCTTGATGTCCATCTGCAGGGCGGTGATGCCCTTTTCGGTGCCGGCGACCTTGAAGTCCATGTCGCCGTAGTGATCTTCCTGGCCGGCGATGTCGGACAGGACGACGAATTTGTCGCCGTCGCTCACGAGACCCATGGCCACGCCCGCCACCGGGGACTGGAGCTTGATGCCGGCGTCCATGAGGGCGAGGGTGCCGCCGCAGATGGTGGCCATCGACGAGGAACCATTGCTCTCGGTGATGTCGGAGACGACACGCACCGTGTAGGGGTTCTCTTCGGGCTTGGGGAACACGGCGAAGATGGAGCGCTCCGCCAGCATGCCGTGGCCGATCTCGCGGCGGCCGGGCCCGCGGTTGGGTTTGCACTCGCCCACGCTGTAGCCGGGGAAGTTGTAGTGGAGGTAGAACTTCTTCTTGTACTCCTCTTCCAGGCCGTCGATGATCTGGGTGTTCTGGATGGTGCCGAGGGTGGCGGTGACCAGGGCCTGAGTCTCGCCGCGGGTGAAGAGGCAGCTGCCGTGGGCCGCGGGCAGGACGCCGATCTCGATGTTCAGGGGGCGGATCTGGTCGAATTTGCGACCGTCCAGACGCACACCCTGCTTGAGGATGGCGTTGCGGAAGAGGGTCTCCTTCAGCTCGTCGAAGCAGGCCACCAGCTCCTTCTTCAGTTCAGGCTTCTCAGCGCAGAACTGGGCGACGGCCTCTTTCTTGAGGAGGTCGATGGTCTTGTAGCTCTCGATCTTCACCTTCATGGTCAGGGCGGCGAAGAGCTTCTCGGCGAAGCTGGCGGCGACCTGCTTGTAGAGCTCCTCGTTGCGAACAGCCTTGACGGCCTGGACCTTGGTCTTGCCGACCTTGGCCTGCAGGTCCTGCTGCAGCTTCACGAGAACCTTGATCTGCTCGTGGCCGAAGGCCAGGGCCTTGACCATGTCGGCTTCCAGCACTTCCTTAGCGCCGCACTCCACCATCACCAGGGCGTCGGAGGTGCCGGCCACCAGGAGGTCAATGTCGCTGTCGGCCCGCTGCTCGACGGTGGGGTTCACCACGAGTTCGCCGTTGACGCGGCCCACACGGACACCGCCAATGGGGTTCACGAAGGGGATTTCGCTGATGATCAGGGCCGCAGACGCACCCACCATGGCGAGCACTTCGGGGGCGTGCTGGCCGTCGTAGCTCAGCACCTGGGCAGTGACCATGGTGTCGCCGTTGTAGCCTTCCTCGAAGAGGGGGCGCAGGGGACGGTCGATGAGGCGGCTGGTGAGGGTTTCCTTGGTGGTGGGACGGCCCTCGCGCTTGAACCAGCCACCGGGGATCTTGCCGGCGGCCAGCACGGGCTCGCGGTAGTCCACGGTGAGGGGGAAGAAGTCGATGCCTTCCCGGGGGGTGCCGTAGCAGACGGCCACGAGGACCATCGTGTCGCCCTGGCGGACGATCACGGCGCCGTGGGCCTGCTTGGCGATGCGGCCGGTCTCAATGGAGATGGGCGCGTCGCCCAGGTCCACCGAAACGGTGGTGGGGTGGAATTTCAATGCATTCATGAACGCTCCGGGGCCCTCAGGCCCTCGTGGCTCCCCCAGATCCCGGGCACGGCCCGGATCTCCCGCGATCGCTCCATGAAACCCTTCCGCCGAGTCCTGGATCAGGAGGGGGAGGTGGGCTTCCTGCAGAGGTCGCCGCCGAAGGGAAGCAGGTAAAATCGGCAGGATTCAGAATAACACGATGAAGAAGGTCTCAGGCCTATTGGGTAGGAGACACATAGATTGGGTGCGCACCGGAGACACGGCGATCTTTTGGTTCCGCTGAATGCCGGCCGAGGCCCGTCTGGGAAGGAGCATAGGAGGGCACCAGCTTTTGAAGCCAATGGAGGATCTGGGTCTGGCGGACCCCTTCCCGCTGTATGGCAGCCAGGCACAGGGCGCCAACCCCTTCTTTGATCAAATCTTCGTCTATGTCTTCGGGGTCGGCATTGAACACCTTAGGATGCACCTCTGAGGACTGATCTTCATTCATGGAGAACAGTTCCTCGAAGAGCTTTTCTCCTGGGCGTATGCCCGTGAACACCAGGTCGATGTCCCGGCCAATCACGAGACCATTGAGTCGAGCCATGTCGGTGGCGAGGTCTACGATTCGGACTGGATTACCCATGTCCAGGACATACACCTTGGCTGTATCTCCCAGAATGCCCGCCTGAAGCACGAGTTGGCTGGCCTCGGGGATGGTCATGAAATAGCGGGTCATGTCGGGGTGGGTGACGGTGAGCGGTCCTCCCGTGCGGATCTGCTCCTGGAAGATCGGGATGACGCTGCCCCGGCTGCCAAGGACGTTTCCGAACCTTACGCTGACGAACCTGCTGCCTTCAGGGGCTTGGCGGGCGGTCTGCAGCACCAGGTATTCCGCGATTCGCTTCGTGGCCCCTAGCACGTTGGTGGGATTGACCGCCTTGTCTGTGGAAATGTTCACGAAGGAGTGCGTATCCACCGCCCGGGCGGCTCGGAGTACATTCATGGTGCCCACAATGTTGTTTTCCACCGCTTCTTCGGGATGGGCCTCGAGGTAAGGCACATGTTTGTGTGCGGCGGCATGCAGGACCACCTGGGGGCGCCACCGGTCGAACACCTGCTGGAGCCGCGAGGTGTTGCGGATATCGCATAGTTCCAGGGAGAGTCCCTGATTGGGGAATTCGGATCTCAGGTTGCGCTCGACGGTCCAGAGGCTGTTTTCTCCGCGCCCCAGCAGCACGATCCTTGCGGGGCGGAACGCTGCCACCTGGCGAGCCAACTCGCCGCCGATGGAACCACCAGCGCCTGTGATCAGGACCACGGAATCCTCGAGGACCAGGCTGAGAGAAGTCTGATCAAGGTGCACGGGCTCGCGGCGCAGCAGATCGTCGATGGAGATGTCTTTCAATTCCGGTTTCCACGCCCGACTACCGAGCAGGTTGAACAGGCCCGGTACGGTCTTTACCTCGGCCTCGGCAGAACGGGCCACATCCGCCAACTGGCGGATCACGGAGCCCGGGGCGCTGGGGATGGCCAGCACTACCTGGGTGACCGCCTGGTCCTTGATGATGTCCCGAAGCATCCTGGACGGGCCCAGCACTCGGATGCCCTGGAGGCGGATGCCTTGCTTATCGAGGGCATCATCAATGAACCCGACGATGCGGATGCCCAGTTCCGGATGCCGTCTCAGTTCCTGGGCGATCATCAGGCCTGCCCGCCCCGCCCCGACGATGAGGGTCCGGTGGAAGACGGTGCCATCAGGGGGATCTCGAGTGTCTAGGAGGCTGAAACCAAGGATCTGTTCGTGGCGGGCTCTGAGGACGGCCCGAAGGGACAGCCACAGGCCCCCGGTGGTTAGCGCCGAGGCGGCAGCCAAGCCCAGGTCGGGAAGCAGGTGAAGCTCATGGATGACGACATGTAGGAAGATGCTCAGACACAACAGCGTGACGGTCGCCATGGCGATGCGAAGGGCGTCCCGGAAGCCGATGAGGCGGTAGTGCTGGAATGTGAGCTGGAATGCCAGATTCACGCCCAGGGCCAGGAATGTCCACTTCAGGGCACCCAGGGGTGTGGCCTGCGTGCCCCTGAAGAAAAATTGGCACGCAACCCATGCCCCCGTCGCCAGACACCCATCCAGGACGAGCTTCACGCCCTGCCGAAGCCAAGGCTGGTCTAGCGCAGTTGGTGGTGGAAGTGCAGGGCGGTAGGAAGACAGGGGGCTCATGGGGAATGGCTTTCACGCTTAGGGGTAATTCGACAATGAAAAGCTACAACTGAGGGAAGATCTCATTGGGTAGCTGAAATGGCAATGACGACCATGTTACTCTTATTCTTTGTTTATATTGTTTTATCCCTGAATTAATTGGAGATGTCATGCGATTATACCCCGCAGGCGCTGCTTTCTTGATGACCGCGGCCCTGTTCGCCCAACTCCCCCAGGGCCTGGATCTGCAGGCACTGAAGCAGGCCGCCACCCAGGGTGGGACGGGGACGACGGATGTGATCCCCACGCGCGGCGCGATGCTCCCTGCCACGGTGGCGGAGGATACGGCGCACCAGCGCACTGAGGAAGAGAAGCTGGACGAGGAGATCCGGGCGTTGAAGCGCCGGGAAAAGGGGCCCCGGCGATTCGCGGCGGACCTGTTCCTAGTGCGGCAGCGGGGCTCGGCGGCCACCGAGGGGGGCATTGCCGAGGATTATGTGTTGGGCACCGGCGACCGGCTGAACCTCAATGTGTTCGGCAGCGCCACCTTCGACCTGCCCGTGCAGGTGGATGGCCGCGGCGAGATCGTCATTCCCAAGGTGGGCACGGCCAAGGTGGGCGGCCTGACCCTGGGCACGGCCAAGGCGGCGGTGCAGGGTCTGGTGAACCGCAACTTCTCCCACTCCACTGTGGATCTGCAGGTGATCAAGCTCCGGGAGGTGCGGGTCTTCGTCCTGGGCGAGGTCTACAAGCCTGGCAGCTACCTGGTGTCGAGCCTCAGCTCCCTTGTGAACGTTCTGGGCCTGGCGGGCGGCCCCACGGCCGTGGGCAGCTACCGAGACATCCGTGTGATGCGCGGCGGCCAGAAGGTTGCTGGCCTGGATCTCTACCCCCTGCGGGCCGAGGGCCTGGGCAATCCTAATGTGGCGCTCCAAAACGGAGACACGGTCTTCGTGCCCCTGGCCCAGAACCAAGTGATCCTCGAGGGCGCGTTCCAGCGGGTGGTGAACCAGCTGCCTCCGCCGCCCAAGGCGGGCGAGGCTGCGGAGGCCGAAGACCTAGATCTGGACCCTCTGAAGGGTCAGCGAGAGCGCGTCCAGCGGGAGGTCAAGGCCATCGAAGCCCAGCTGACACCACCCACGGCGCCCGCCACAGCTGGCACAGCGGCATTGGCAACGGGCCGGGACGAGACGGTTAATTCACCTGTTCCTGTTCCAGCCCTGGCTCCGCTGACACCCACCGAACGGACCGCCCTGGAAGACCGCCTCGCCTTCCTCAAGCACCAACTGCTGGCCTTCAAGGAGGCTCCCTCGGGCGATCACCGGGTGCGGATCAACCCAGAAACCAAGGAACCGGTGGTCTTTACCGAATCCGAAGCGCATAAGCCCGAATGGCTACGGCGCTGGGATCTGATGGGTATCTCCCCCTCTATGCAGTTCGAGCTGCGAGTTGGTGAGACTGCCGCCGATGCCCTGCACTTCGCGGGGGGGTTCGCGCCGGAGGCGGGGCCGGGTTCCCTGGAACTGCGCCGCCGCGAGGCCTCGGGCGTCCTGGTGGGCCAGGACGTGCCCCTGGCTGCGGCGGAACGAACGCCCCTGCAACGGGGCGACACCCTGTCCAGCCTGCCCCAGCGGGAGCGGACGGGACCGGTGGTCCAGATATCCGGCTGGGCCCGGGTGCCGGGGTTCTTCGCCCGGACTGAGGGGCTACGCATTGGCGACCTCCTGAAACGGGATGCCCAGGTGCTGCCCGATACCTACCACGCCCGAGGCGAGGTGGTGCGCACTGCATTGGACGGCACCACCCGCTTCTTGGCCTTCGACCCGGACCGGGCCCTGGCTGGGGATGCCACCCAGAACCTGCTGCTGGAGGACCGGGATCGCATCGAGCTCTTCCGGACCGAAGACCTGCGCCTGCCGGAATTCGTGACCGTGCTGGGCCCCGTGGCCCGCCCGGGGACCTATGCCTTCCACAAGGGCATGCGGGCCTCGGACCTGCTCTTCCGCGCCGGGCTGCCCGAGAAGTCCGCCGACCGCATGGTGGCCGAGTTGGCGCGCAGCCGCCAGGGCAAGCCCAGCGAGATCATCCGGCTCGACCTCCTCAAGCTGCTGTCCACCCAGGCGGAAAGCCCCGTGGCCCTGCTGGACGACCAGGTGAACCCCCTCATTCTTGCCGACGACCAGCTTTCTCTTTTCGAAAAACCCGATTTTAAGGTGCATCGCACGGTCAAGATCATGGGCTACGTGGCAAGGCCCGGTTCCTACACGTTGGATTCGGATCAGCCCCGCCTTTCCGACCTGATCAAGCGGGCTGGGGGGCTCGTTCCTGAGGCCATGCCGAAGGCCGGCATCTTCCTCCGGCAGACGAGTACCCTGGATGCCTCCATCGCCCGGGCCTCAGAGGAATCCGGCCTGACCGGCAAGGACCCCACTGCCAAGGGCATCAACGAGATCCTGGAACGGCTCAGCGAGACCCGGCGCCAGCCGACAACAGGCCTGCTGCAGAAGAATCCACTCATGCACGGGCTGCTCACCGGCAGCCTGAACCGCATGGTCGTGGACTTCCACGGCGCCCTGAAGGGTGATGCCCAGGCCGATGTGGAACTGCAGGATGGGGACCAGATCATCATCCCCAGGGCCATGGGCTCGGCCTACGTGGTGGGTGAGACCGCCAGCCCCTTCGCCACCTACAAGGTCCGGAACGGCATGAAGGTGTCGGACCTGCTCAAGCTGGCCGGCGGTCCCACTCGGAATGCCGATACATGGAACATCCGCCTGCTGAAGGCCGATGGCCACATCGTGGACAGCTGGGTGAACAGCAAGGTCGTGGAACCCGGCGACACACTGCTGGTGCCCCAGCGCTTCAAGCGCGACACCAGCTGGCAGGAGAACCTGGTGGCTCTGACGCCCGTGGCCCTGGTGATCAGCTCCCTGGCCGCCGCAGGTCACCTGTAGGGGGCCTTTCCCTCCTTGGGTTAAACTGAAGGGCCCCGTCCATGCGGGGCCATTCGTTTGTGAGTGCCATGATCCTGCGCAAAGAGTACTGGTTCGAAGCGGCCCATTTCATATACAACCACCCGGGCAAGTGCCGGAACCTGCACGGCCACAGTTACAAGCTCTTCGTGCTGCTGGAGGGGGCTGTGAACCCTGAGACCGGCATGATCATCGACTTCGACGACCTGTCCAATGTGGTGGTGGAGCAGGTCATCTCGAAGCTGGATCACCGGTTCCTCAACGATCTGATCCCCCTCTCCACGGCCGAGAACATCGCGGTGTGGATCTGGGAGCAGCTAAAGCCCGCGTTGCCGCAGCTCTGCCAGATCGAGGTCTACGAGACCACCGACAACTGCGTGATCTACCGGGGCGCCTGATGCGCCGAGCCTGGACCCTGCCGCTGCTGGTGCCTCTGGTGGGATGCCAGTCCTTCAATCCGGCCCTGCGCTACCAGGAGGCGGCCCGCCAGTTGCGCTTCACGCTGGACCGGGTGGATGCCAAGCTGGACCTGGCCTTTCCGCCGGAGCGGTCCCATCTGCGCCTTCTGCTTGATGTGGGCGTGGACAACCCCTCGGACCAGCGGTTGCAGACGCGGCGTGTGAGCGGGGACCTGCACCTGAGGGTCCAAGGAGGCGACTACCCGCTTGGGACCGTGAGCTTTCCCGAAGGCGCCGACATTGCGCCGGGGGCCCGCAGCGCCCTCAGGGTCGAAGTGGCCCTGGGCTACCGCGAGCTACTGGCCGCCTGGGGCCCGCTGTCGGGCGCCGTGCAGCGCCACGAACCCGCCACCTGGACCCTGGCCGGCGAGGCCCGTTTCTCGGTGCTTGGCATCGAATTCGGCGTGCCCTTCCATACGCAGAAAGAGAGCGAGCGATGAGCGGCGCCTCCTGATGATCCGCGCGGTCGTCTTCGACCTCTGGAACACGCTGGTCTTCAGCCCGGCGGGCAGTCCGTTCCAGCGGCTGAAGGATCTCCTCGGTCCAGAGCAGGCGCACCTGTTTCCGGCGCTGGTACGAGACGGTATGGAGCGGCCCTACGCCTCCGTGCACGCCTTTCTCGGGGCCTGGAAGGATTCCGCTCAGCTGGACGAGGCCCAAGTGGAGGCCATGGCCCGGGCCTTTCTGGAGGCCGGCGAGCAGGCGGAATGCTTCCCCGGCACACCCGAGGCCGTGGGCGCCGTGAGGGACCTGGCCCGGGTGGCCCTGCTCTCCAACACCCAGACCTTCGGACTGGAGTTGCTGGAACGGCTGGGCATCAGCAGGCGCATCCGAACACGGATCCTGAGCGCCGAGATCGGGGCACTGAAGCCCGAGCCCGCGGCCTTCGAGGCGGTGCAGCGCAGGCTCGGCCTCTTCCCCGGAAATCTCGCCATGGTGGGGGACAGCTGGACCGACGACGTGCTGGGCGCCCTGGAGGCGGGCTGGACTGCCATCTGGGTGAACCGGGACGCGAAACCCCGCCCTGCCCTTCCGGCCGAAGCCATGGTCTACGAAGTGCGCAGTCTCAAACACGTGCCTGAGCTCATCCAGGGCCTGCAGGAGGGGCTGCGCTGCCCGACCTGCCTAGGCTGACCGATTGGACCGCACACTCTTCCAAATTAATGGGTTGAGCCACATGTTTCTCGATTCCGTTTACAGGTGTGGGCTCACCCTTTCTTCCCATTGTCATTCGCAATTTGTTATTTAATTTTACTTAAAATTTGAATTTATTGTAAGTTTTATAGACAGTTTGACCCAAAATTATTAATTATTTTATAATCAGCATTATCGCTATAGGTGTCGATTTTATTGTCGTTAATTAAATTACCAAGTGATATTAAAATTTGATCATATATACAATGTTTAAAGTCACGCTTTTTTCTGGTCCTAATTCGATGACCCCTTTTTATTATGCTTATTGGTTTTTCGTGAAGATGGGTAGGGATTAAAAAATTTCCATCAGAAATTTGATTTCCCCCTGAAGCAAGCCATAATTCATCATAATTGCCTAGATGATCATGACTATTATTATTTCGACCAATGGAGACTTGATTGTTTGCACTAATACCTATAATTTTTATTATCCCCATGCTTGTTGCGATTGCTTTAAGACATGTGATAAGGATGGTTTGAGGAGATATATCAAAATTTTCTTTTGTAGTACATCGAATCAAATGAAAACAATTTTTCGAACCTTGGTTTCCTCCAATAAAAACAATATTTTCATCGTTAAATCCAAACATATGTCCTGGAATAATTGAAAAAGTAAGGAAATAAAGATGTTGATTGTTATAAGTATAATAAAGAACCAATTCTCCTTCATACATGGTTGTGGTTGCAATTCTTAGTTGAATGGCAACCTGTTGTTTTGGGGGGCCCCATGTACATAATACCAGACTATTATGAATAATGGTTGGCGCCATTTTATTTTTGAAACATGAACCCACAAATTCATAGTGATGTCTTAATGCAGTATATCTAGAACTAAGCCCCATGGAGTATGACAGATGTTTTCCGAGGTATTTGTATGGTATTTTAGAAAAATCCTTGTTTATGAATGTAAATCCACTAGCATTGATTGCATTATAAAGTTTAAAATGGTGCGGGATGTAAGGAATTAATTTAAGAATCCGCCACCCCCACACCGGAAGTTGGCTTAACGGAAAATGATTCCATGCCCATTTTGTGATTAAATGGATGTACATGCCCAGTCTTTCTTGAAATAAACAGCAGTTATGAACTGCACTGCAATCTGATGTAGCCTTGGGTTGTGGATCAAAATCCCTTCCAGGGTGATTGGCAAATGTTTTCACCCTTGGGAGGGGATTATGCTTAGGAGTATATACCCTAATGTAAGATTATTGAATTTTACACCAGATCGCTCCTCTGGGGCTGGCCTTCTGATGTGGGCGATTAACTGTACGCCACCAGATTGGGGTGGCGTCTTTTCGCGAACCGTGGATTCGCTTCCAAGGGTTCTAGACAGAATTCAGATGCCGTTTCCTAAATAATATTCGGGCTGTTTCCAAAATCAGAGCCATGTACGCAGGCAGGGAATGGCGACCATGACACTGTAAGTTCGCATGGTTTTGTCAGACCGGGTCGCTAGACTGCGGCATTGCTTGAGATTTGCGAAGAGGGTTTCGATGGCGTCTTTGGCCTTTTAGAGACGGCGGCTGTAGCTCGCCGGATTCCACGGCGTGGATGTGGAGGAATCGCGGCCTCCGCCCCCATCTCGGTAATAGTCCCCCGGAGTTGAGAACTGGCATAGACACGTTTTCCAAGCACGCATCCGGCCTCCACTCCCATCAGGAGACCGATAGCGAAAAAACACTCGTGGGATTGCCCGGGGGGTGACCAGGAAGTCCACTGGGTTGCCATGGGCATCGGCGATCAGGTGGATTTTCATCGAAAACCCGCCTCGCGAGCTTCCAAGTACCTGCGTGTGGGTCCCACTTTTGCCCCTGCAGCATCCTGGTGGGTGAGGATGACGATTCCATCGAAAATCACTCATTCGGAATCGGCCTCGCCGCTGAGAACTTCCAGAACGGCCTGCCATACTCCGGCGCGGCTCCAACGTTTGAACCGCGTGAATACCGATATCCAAGGACCGAAGGATTCCGGCAGATCCCGCCAGGGTGCTCCAGCCCGATGCTTCCAGAGAATGGCTTCGACGAAGGGACGATTGGGAAGGCTTGGCCTGCCGTGCGCCCTTCCTCTGGAGGCAGCAGGGGCGCGAGTATTATCCACAATCGATCGCTGATCTGGCTTCGCGGCATTCAGTCCCCACGGATATTTATCCTGGGAACAACACTTCAAACAAAAGTACAAGCCCTACCATTAATTACCATCGCGAATTTGAGAACACGCCCTAACGCATAATCAATTGGGAACGTCCATTACTTTTGGCGGGGAACTTCTGGTCAACCAAAGCAGCTAGTGGAGTATGGATCGGTAAAGTTCACGCGCTGGCGCTATCCTGGCCCGGGAACTGGAGGTCCATGACCACTGCGTGGCGCGGCGTGTCGGCGCGCTCGATCCAGACGACCCGCGCGCCCAGGAGTCGGGCCAGCTGCATGAGGCCCTCCCGGGATTCCTGGTTGAGCGAGGCGGCCAGCTCCGGGTGCAGGGTCAGGCGCACGTCCGCGCCCCGCAACCGCTCGCCCAGCCGCACCAGCTCGCGGTAGGCCCGGAGCAGGCAGGTCTCGGGGCTCTGGGTGCGGCCCGCGCCGTTGCAGGTGGGGCAGGGCTGGGTGAGCAGCCGCTCCAGGGAGGGGCCCGTGCGCTTCCGGGTGAGTTCCACCAGGCCGAACTCGGAGATGCCCCCGGCCCGGGCGTGGTTGCGGTCCCGCCTCAGCTCCTCCTGGAAGCGCGCCAGGACTTCGTCGCGGTGGGCCGCATCCACCATGTCGATGAAGTCGATGACCACGATGCCGCCAAGGTTGCGGAGCCGCAGTTGCCGCACGATCTCTGGGATGGCCTCGAGGTTGGTGAGGTAGACGGTCTCCTCCAGATCCTTCTTGCCCACGAACTTGCCGGTGTTCACGTCCACGCTGACCAGGGCCTCGGTCTGGTTCAGCACAATGGAGCCGCCGTGCTTGAGGAAGACCTTGGGTTGGCGGGCGGAATCGATCTCGGCCTCGATGCCGAAGGCCTCGAAGATGGGCAGGTCCGAGGTGAAGCGCTTCACGCGGTTCGCCCACTCCGGGTGGAGGTTCTCCACGAAGGACATGACCTCCCGGTGGGCGGCGTCGTTGTCCACCCAGAAGCTCGAGACCTCCTCCCGGAAGATGTCCCGCATGATCTTCTGGAGGAGACGCAGGTCCTGCCAGACCATCCCGGGCGCGGGCACAGTGTCGGCCTTGGCCTGGATGCCCTCCCAGAGCCGGCGTAGGAAGACCACGTCCCCCACCAGATCCTCGTCCTTCTCGCCGATGGCGGCGGTGCGGACAATGTAGCCCTCGCCGGGCTGGGCGTGGCTGCGGATCAGCTCGCGCAGCCGGTCCCGCTCGGCCGGATCGGTGATCTTGCGGGAGATGCCGACGTGCTCGATGCCTGGCATGAAGACCAGGAAGCGTCCGGGGAAGCTGAGGTGCCGCGACAGCCTGGGCCCCTTGGAACCGATGGGATCCTTGACTACCTGCACCAGTGTTTCCTCGCCCTCTTTCAGGGGCGGAAGGGGCGGGGGTGGGGGCGGCAGATCCTCGATGACGGCCTCTTCGCCCTCATCCTCGGAGCTCAGTTCCGAGCCCAGGCGCGGCGCGGCGGGGTCGTCCAGGTAGAGGAACCCGTCCTTGATGCCGCCGATGTTCACGAAGGCACTCTGCATGCCCGGCAGCAGCTTGGCCACCCGGCCCTTGTAGACATCCCCCACTTGGCTCTTGTTCAGCGTCCGCTCGAGGAACAGCTCGCAGAGCTGACCGTTCTCAAGCAGGGCGATGCGCGTCTCCAGGGGGGTCGCATTGACCACCAGGGACTTGCGGACTTCCATGGAACCAACCTTTCAGAACTTTGCGGCCGGGCGCCATGCCCCCACCGCGGGCCCCTGGGTCGTGCCGGACCGAAGGGTGACTCTTTTCTACCATGACCCTTGGATGCCGCGTCAACGGACTAAGGTTCCGCGATTGAGAATTGATCTTTACTTGGCGTGAAGTCGAGGGTCCGGCAGCCTCCTTCCCTCCACTGATGCGTCCCTGGGGCCCAGTCAGGCTGGCTTCCGGAGGATGAAAATCAAGTCATGGAACGACTTGGAAGTCTGGCTACAGCCCAACAGTCAGGGAGCAGGCAACGCCCCACCGCCCCTAGGGGGGCTCACAGCCGAGCAGAGCTTCTTCAGTCGGTGAAGGCCGCCAGGCAGAGTGGTGTCCGTTCCTGGGTCCGGCGTTCGGTGATCCGGTTGCGCCCATCCACGAAGACGACCTTAGGGGCCAGGGCCTCAGCCTCCTCGGCGGTCATCCAGCCGTAGGCGGCGATGATGACCAGGTCGCCCTGCCGGACCAAGTGGGCCGCAGCGCCGTTGATGCCGACTTCGCCGGAACCGGGCACCCCCGGGATCACGTAGGTGGCGAGGCGGGAGCCGCTGGTCACATCGTAGATGTCGACCTTCTCGTTCTCCATGAACCCCGCCGCCTCCATGAGCAGCGGATCCAGGGTGATGGACCCCACGTAGTCCAGGTCTGCTCTCGTGACGGTGGCGCGGTGAATCTTTCCGAGCAGGAAATGGCGCAGCATGCATCCTCCGGTCCAGGCTCCTGTCGGGAGTCCCGGCCAACGCCTAAGAATGAACCCGGGGCCCGCCGGGGTCCAGCCTCGTTTTTTTCTGCACAGGGGACCGTTTGCCGGTTCAGGCGATCGGGTGGTTCCCGTTCAGGACCATCCCCGCATCCGCGGCCGAGGGGGCCAGCAGGACGTTGTCGATGAGCCGGGTGCTGCCCACGTAGGCGGCGGCACAGAGGGCGGCGGAGCGGTCCACCTGGCCCTGGATGGGCTCCAGATTCTGGGTGTCCACCAGCTCCAGGTACTGGATCGAATCGACCCCGGCCAGGAGGTCACGGGCGATCTCGAGGAGCCGGGCGGCCCCGTGCTCGCCGCCGTCGAAGGCGGCCTTGGCGGCCAGCAGGCCCTGGCTGATGCAGAGGGCCCGCCGTCGGGCCCCCTCGTCGAGGTAGGCGTTGCGGCTGCTGAGGGCCAGGCCGTCAGCTTCGCGGATCGTGGGCACCACCACGATGTCGACCGGCATGTTCAGGTCCCGGGCCATGCGCCGGACCACCACGGTCTGCTGGAAGTCCTTCTGGCCGAAGAAGGCCAGGTCCGGCTGCACCATGTTGAAGAGCTTGGCCACCACGGTGACCACCCCCCGGAAGTGGCCGGGGCGGAAGCGCCCGCAGAGGGGCTCGGCCAGACGGCCCGGCTCTACGTGGGTCTGGAAGCCGGTCGGGTAGATCTCGGCGGCCTCGGGGAGGAAGAGTACCCCGGCCCCGGCCTCCAGGCACAGGCTCTGGTCCTTCTCCAGGTCGCGGGGGTAGCTGGCCAGGTCCTCGCCAGGCCCGAATTGGGTGGGGTTCACGAAGATCGAGACGACGGTGGCATCACAGCGGGCGGCGCTCTGGCGGATCAGGGTGCCGTGGCCTTCGTGCAGGAAACCCATGGTGGGGACGAAGCCGATCCGTTTGCCTTCGGCCCTCAAGGGCCGGAGGAGGGCGCGCAGATCAGCGATGGTACGGACGATTCGCATGGACAAAAACGGGATCCTTCAAGAGTTGCCTGCCAGCTTACCAAGGGTGGCTTCAGGGATGCCACTGGGTCAGAGCCGGACGGACGGCTTCTGGAAGGGTATAGGATTCCCGCTCATCGGGGAACCCTCCCCCCCGGACATCCTCGGCCCAGGCGGCCAGAGCCTTGCGCAGATCCTCGAATCCTTCGGCATAGCGCCGCACGAATTTGGGCGGGGTGCCGAGCAGCAGGCCCAGCACATCGTGGAAGACCAGCACCTGGCCCGCACAGTGGGGCCCGGCACCGATGCCGATGGTGGGGATCTCGACGGTCTCCGTCACCTTGGCGGCCAGGTCGGCGGGAATGCCCTCCAGGAGCAGGCCGAAACACCCGGCATCCTGAAGCTTCTGGGCGTCCTCCAGCAGGCGCAGGGCATCCCCCTTCTGCTTGCCCTGGACCTTGAAGCCGCCCATGGGATTGACGCTCTGCGGGGTGAGGCCCAGGTGCCCCATCACGGGGATCTCCGCATCGATGAGCGCATGGATCACGGGCAGGCGCTTGGCCCCCCCCTCGAGCTTGATGGCCTGGGCGCCGCGCTGGAGGAAGCCGCCGGCGTTGCGCACGGTGTCCTCCAGGCCAAGGTGGAAGCTCAGGTAGGGCATGTCGGCCATGAGGAAGGCCCTGGGGTGGGTGCGGGCCACGGCCTCCAGGTGGTGGTTCATCATGGCCATGCTGACGGGCAGGGTGTTCTCGAAGCCCAGGCAGACATTCCCCACGCTGTCGCCCACCAGGATCATGTCGACCCCGGCGGCATCGGCGATGCGGGCGGAGACGGCATCGTAGGCCGTGGTCATCACCAGCTTCCGTCCCGCGCGGTGCCAGGCATGGAGCTGGGGCAGGGCGACGCGGGCGTGAATTTCGATGGGCAGGTGGCTCATGAGGTCTCCGCTGGAAGGTCGAAGCCGTGGCCCTCCATGAAACCACCGAACGCCGGACCCGTCATTCGGGATCGGAATAGGCGGGCAGGTCCACCTGGGTGGGGGACCAGTCCATGAGGGGATCGGTCGGCTCGGGCTCGACATACTGAAGCCCAACGGCCTCGACCGTCTGACGGAAATGGTCCATGTCCTCGCGCCCCAGGAAGCCGCCCTGCTTGGCATCCGGAAGCCGTGTCCACAGTTGCCGGAAACTCGGGAAGGCATCCAGCATCCGGGCCCTGGCCCCCAGTTTCTCCCCCCGCTGCAGCAGAAGCTGGGCGCCCTCGGCGCTGGCTTCCAGGATCTGGGCATGGAACTGCATCTCCCGGGCCGCCGCCTGGGCCTTGCTCCAGGCCTCCAGGCTTTCCTGGACCACCACCTCCGTGGCGGGCACCGTGGACAGCAGCAGCGCATGGGCCCGGTGCCACTCCAGATCCAGCCAACGGGAATCGGACCCATCCACGGGCCCCTTCAGGCTCTCCAGGAGGGCCCAGCCGTCTTCGGGCGCCTCGAGGCGCGCCTGGCGGGCCTCCCGGGCCAGGGCCTGGCAGCAGCGGAGCTGGGCCAGATGCTGGCGCCAGACCAGACCGAGGGCTCCATAGCAGTCGGCGGCGGCCTGGCAGAGCCGGGCGGAATCCCGCCAGGCAACCCGGAAACGGGCCACCTCACCCTGAAGCAGGAGTTGGTCCCCCTGCTCTTCGGGGGACAGGACCGGCGGCCGGGAGGCCAGGGCCTCGAACTGGGCGTGGTCCGCGGCCACCGTGTGGCCCAGGGCGGCGTAGGTGCGCGCCATCCAGCCCTGGATGGAGGAGACCAGGGCGGCATCCCCCAGCCGCTCGGCCCGGCTGAGGGCCCGGTCCAGGTGGGAGAGGGCCGGGCCCAGGAACTGCTGGAGGCTGCGCACCATGCCCAGGGCCAGGTGGGCCTGGGCCTGGAGGGCCGGGTCGCCCTGCATCCGGGCCGTCTGCAGGGCCTCCCTGAGGAGGAGGATGCAGGGCTCAGACTGGCCCTGGGCGAGGCGCACCTGGGCCAGGGCGATCTGCACCGGGACCAGGTGGCGGAAGGCCTGGGCGGGTTCGAGCAGGCGCTGGGCTGACTGGAGGCTGGAGGCGGCCTGCTGGAAGTGTGATTGTCCGGCCAGGGCCTTGCCCAGTTCCAGCAGGAGGGCCGCCTGGTCCTGGGGCAGGGGCCTGGCGCCGCCCTGGAGTTGCAGCCCCTCTTCCAGGGCGCGCAGGCCCCTGGGGAGGTGTCCCTGGAGCAGGTGGAGCTGGCCCAGGACCAGTCGCAGGCGGGGTTGTTCGGGATGCAGGGGGTGGTCCGCCAGCCGCTCCGCGGCGGCCTGGAGCGCCTTCTGGGCCTCGGCGGGTTGTCGAAGCTGCAGGTGCAGGCTGGCGCGCTTGCGGAAGAGGCGGGCCTCCCTGAGTCGGATTTCCTCCCCCGGAGGCACCCGGGACAGGGCCTCCTGAGCCCGCTCCAGGGAGAGCATGGCCTGTTCGCTGGGCGGTGGCTCCCCCTCGACCTGGGCCTGGGTGCCTGCGGTCCAGGCGTCGGCGAGATGTTCCTGGAGCCTTGCTTCATCCAGGGGGGAGGGCTTCAACTGGAGGGCCTGGCCCACGATCCGGCGCGTGTCCCTGGGCAAGTCCTGGGACCCCTGGTCGAGGGCGGTCAGGGCCGCCGCCAGCGCCGTGGCATCGCCCAGCGCCAGGGCCTGGAGGGGCAGGGGGCTTTCCCAACCCTGTTCCCGGAAGGCCACGGCCAGGGCCAGAGCCAGGTGTTTGAGCTCCAGCCGAGGCGTCATGGCGAGAACCAGCTCTCGCCAGCGGGCCTCGGGAATGAGGGTCTCTTCGCGCTGAGTCTGGGCCAGGCAGGAGCCCACCGCCTCCTGGAGGGCGTCGCCGAAGGCGTCGGCCTCCAGGCCGAGCAGCCGCCCCAGGAGGCTGGAGGGCAGGGGCCGCTCGGCCAGGGCCAGCAGCCGCACCAGGGTGGCCGAAGGGGCCCCGAGCCGTTGCAGCCGCCCGAGGAAGATCTGGCGCACCAGGTCCTCCTCGGCTTTCAATACAGCGGGCCGCCCCGGCGAGAGGAGCCAACGGTTCTCTTCCCAGTGAAGGGCGCCGGACTGTAGGGCTAGTTCCAGGAAATTCCGCAGCAGACCGGGGTTGCCCAGGCTCCGGGCGATCAGGTCCGCACAGAAGGATTCGGGCAGTTCGTGGGGACCCAGCAGGTCCCCCAGGACCAGCCGGAGATCCCCGTCTTCCAGGCGGTTCAGGCCCACGACCGCCGCGGCGGGTTCCCCGCGCAGCTTGCCGATCAGGGACTTGAGTCCGGCCCCCTGGGCGCCTGTGGTGAGGGACAGGAGCCACGGGATGGACGATGCGTGCACCAGCTCGCGGATCAAGGACAGCACGCCCGGGGTGGCGCGGTCCAGTCCGGACAGATGGATGAGGCGCGGGTGGAGCGATCCGGCGAATTCCAGGGCTTCCAGGCTCGCCTTGACCTCCTCGGGCTCAGGTCCGGTTTCCTGGCCATTTAGGTGGCGTCCCCCGGTGAGGAAGGCGAAGGCCTGAATGCGGAGGGAGAGGCTCTTGGCGGCCCAGGGGCGCTCCGCGTAGAAATCCACTTCGTTCCCCAGGAGCATCATTTCGAGCAGCCGGCTGAGGAACCGCCCCGGGGACTCATCCGCGGAGGTCCCGAGATGATGGACCCAGATGCCTTCGCCCTCGGCGACGGCGCAGGCCCAGGCGGCCAGATGCTCCTTGCCGACCCCTTCCTCGCCCTGGAGCAGCACGATCCGCTCCATGGGGGACGGGGCGTTGAAGCCCAGCATCAGGGATTTGAGGTAGGGGATCTCCATGCTCCGCCCGCGCAGGGGGCGGGAGATGGGCTCGGACAGTCCCCGGGCCTGGTGCCAGGGCAGGTCTCCACTCGGGGCTGGGGCCGGGGCCGTCTTCGGGAGCAACTCGGACAGTGTGTCCGGGCCCCAGGGATACCTGCCGATCACCCGGGGGAGCTGGGTGAGGCCCGGCCTGAAGGTGATGACCTCGGGGTGCAGGAGCCGGGGGTGGAGGTTTGTCTGGAGTTGATCGGAGAGGTGCTTGAGGACGGCCTCCCGCTGCCCCGCGTCCCATCCGCCCCACAGGCGAGCCAGGGGAATGCCCTGGATGGCCTGCAGGTACCAGGCCTGGTCCGCGTCGAAACCGATGTGGCTGATGACGGGGTCGAGGGGCGAGGCGTCCAGGAAGCGGGAGAGAAAGGTGTCCCGAATCTGGTCCAGGTCCCGGTCACCGGGGCGGGGGGACCAGATCTGGGCCAGAAACCGGGTGCCGTCCTGCTCCCGGCGCAGGATCTGCCACTCGCAACCCCTGACCCGCCCCAGTGCCATGAGGCTGGCATAGCGATGGGTCCCGAGCAGGCGGGTCTCGTCCACGGGGGGATCCTCGGGAATGCCTGGATCGGCATGACCGGAAGTTTAGCGCCGCTGGCGGGGATTTTGCTCTTTCTCCATTCCCAGCAAGGTTTGCCCAGGAGTTCCCGTGAGCCTCACCCCCGTCCCTTCGAACCAGGCCCAGGCCATCGGCAGCGCGCTCCTTCAGCAGCTGGCGGCGGGCCTCTCCACGTCCCAGAGTTCCAGTGGTGAGTCCGGCCTTCTCGGGGACCTGCTAACCCTGTCCCCCACGGCCCAGAAGCTTACGCAGGCACCGGCTGCCGTGACCCAGGCCATGGGCGACCTGCTGTCGGGCCACAAGGATGTCCAGGGGGATCTCGCCCAGTTGCAAAGTTATTTCCAGCAGAACCCCCAGAACCTGACCAGCCTGCTGAGCGACCTCCAGGGAGGCGCAGGCACCTACGGTGCTTCGAGTTCCAAGGACTCCGCCAGCACCCTGCTGACGGCACTCCTGAATGGCCAGAGCAATGCCTCGGATCCCAGCGCCCTCCTGGGGCTCCTCTCGGGAACCCAGGGACAGAACACGCTGTTCGACTACCTGGGGAACTCCGGCGCTGGCTCGGCCAGCAACTCCGTCTCGCTCTTCGGCTGATCGACCCACCGCCCACCGAAAGCCCACCCCCGGTGCGAGCACCGGGCTCATTTGGAGAACACCGATGATCAGCGTCAATCAGCTGCAGAGCCCTTCGGCCCTGTCCCAGCTTCTGGGACTCCAGCCGTCCATGCAGAGTTCCACGTCCGCTACCACCCAGGCGAATGCCTCCCAGGCCGCTGGGCTGGACAGCCTGTCCATCTCCAGCGCGGCCCTGCAGGCCCTGCAGGGCCTTGGGCTGGATGCCTCCCAGACGCAACCCGACCCGGCCAGCGCCACCTACACGGCCCATGGCCATCACCACCACCACCACGGTAGCGCCCTGGCTCAGCAGGGAACCACTGCCCAGGTGGGGAGCAGCAGTACGTCCACCCAGGTGCCCCTGGTCGGTCAGACCGACGGGACCACCGCAGGGAGTTAACTGCTGAGTCTGCCGGGTTCCTAAAGCTGCTTCAAAATCTTCGCGAATTTCTTTCATCCAGCGCTCATGAATAACCCCGACCTGCCGATATCAGGGCCAGATCAGAAGATGCAGGGACGGAGCCCTGTTGCCCGGTTCTCAAGGAGGAGAAATGTCAGACCTTAGTGTCTCTTCTGCCACCAGTTCGGTAGGTTCGACCCCGCAGGCCCAGTGGGCCCAGACGAAGAATCTCTGGGACCAGCTTGGCCAGGCCCTGCAAAGCGGCGACCTCGCGGGCGCCCAGAAGGCCTTTGCCGCCCTCCAGGCCAATGCACCCCAGGGCCCCGCCTCCCAGGTCCAGGGAGCCGCCACCTCCAACGGGCAGGGGAGTGCCACCCAAAACCCCATGAGTGCCCTCGCCTCCGCCCTGCAGAGCGGCAACCTCGCGGCTGCCCAGCAGGCCTTCTCCCAGATCCAGCAGACCCAGGGGCACCATCATCACCACCATCACCACCATCACCATCACGGCTCCCAGTCGAGCAGCAGCACGCCTGCGACGGCTTCGACGACCTCGACAAGCTCGACGACCCCGACCAGCTCGACGCCTCCGGCCGATGCGACGACCTCCGGCGCCAGCTCGACCAACATCACCATCAACATCAGCGGCGGCAACAACCTCATCGTCTGATCCGAGACCCCTCTCCGCCGGGCCCAGGCTGACGCCTGGGCCCGGCTTTTGTTACCGGGAGCAGACGGTAAATCCGGCCGAGGGGCTTATGGATTCCAGCCGTCCTGCCGATGCAAGGATCAGAGGTGGTTTCCGTGGACATTGGATCGGCCAGCGCCTTGGCCCTCTACAATTACCAGACGGTCCTGAACAGCTACAACCAGGGGGCCTCCTCCTCCGTCAGCACGAGCACTGCGGCGACCAGTTCGGGCAGCACGGCCTCCAGTTCGAGCAGTTCCACGTCCAGCGCGAGCGATGCCCAGGATTCAGCGGTCCTGCAGACCCTTGCCAGCACCTATACCAGTCTGACCTCCAATTCCTACGGGATCCTGCCCGCACCGGACACCCTCTCCGCCCTGGCTGGCAGCGGTAGCGCCCTCGGCGCCCTCGTGAGCGGGATGGTTTCGGAAGCCGCCGCCAGCGGCCAGACCTCCCTGAACCTGTCGAGTCTCTCGTCCTCGGCGGCCTCGATGGGGGGAGTGAATGCCAGCACCGCCTCCATCCTGTTCTCCGCGAGCGCCAGCAACGGGTCGGACAACATCTCCTCCTCCGCCATCAACCTGAACGCCACCCTGGCCCTGGCGTCCTATTCCAACCACCTGAACAACGTCCCGAACACCACGGCCACGGCCGCCGCGGTGACGGCGGGAACCGGAACGGTTTCAACGCAACCTTCGGATGCCCTGAGTGCCGTCCAGTCCGCCCAGTCGGCCTCCCTCAGCAGCACCCTGAACCTGCTCGGCTAGCGGCCAGGTCAGGGACCTCCTGCGGACCAGGCCAGGGCCGGTCCGCCTGGAGCGTCGGCAACGGGAAACTCCCCTCCGGCGATGCCAGTCAGGGTTCCGCAGTTGACGCGGGCCTTCCGGGTCTCGATATTGGAGCAGAAGCCGAAACTGGTGTGCCATGTCCGTTGGTCTGAGTCCCCTCCTCCCCATGAACCAGGTTCAACCGAACCCCGAGGCCCGGTTCCAGCGGTTTGGCAAGAATGATTCCCAGCTCTACGGCAGTCCGATGGTGGATCTGACCGCCCCCAAGGCTCAGGCGCCGAAGGCGGTCCTTGCCCACGCGGCCACCGCCCAGGTCGCCGGGCAGCAGAGCCTGAGCGGGAACGGGGCCCCTGAGGCCGCCAAGCTGGCGGTGTCCTCGGAACCGTCCCCGACCTACTCCGCGAGGGCGGGAAGCGCGTCGTCGGGACGGGTTCCCCAGCCCAGCTCCCACCTGGACACCCAAGCCTGAGACCACCGAAGTGGTGACAACCCACCGGGGATGGCCGCCCTGGGTAAAGGTGCTGCTTCGCCAGGTTCCTGCCACCCCCGGCCGCCCGCTAGCCCCGGGCGAGCGCCACCAGGTAGACCCGGTCGTCCACGCGGTGTTCTTGAACCTCGATGGTCCAACCCTGGGCGAGGCCTTCGCTGCCGCAAAGACGCCGCAGGGCAAGGCCCTCCTGGCCATCCGGCCTCAGTTCGACCTGGTCCAGGCCATGGCTGAAGCCCTGGCCCAGGGCCTTGAGCACCGCCTCCTTGGCGGTCCAGAGCGCGAGGAACCTCCTCCAGCGGAGCCCGGGGGCTGCGCTTCGGGCCCAGTCCCGCTCGGTCGGGAGAAACAGGTCCGAGGCCGCCTCCAGGGCCCTGGAGGGCCGCATGGGTTCCAGGTCCACACCGATCCTCCCCTCCCGGGCGACGGCCAGGACCCGGGCCCCGGGGGTCCGGGCCCGGCTGATGGCCAGGCAGTGGCCCTGGGCGTCAAGGGCCCGGGGGCGGCCCTGGATGTCCGGTTCCAGAAACACCAGTCCCGGATCCGTCGCGGCGGGAACGGCCAGGGGCCCCGTGTCCGGTTCCAGGATCAGGTGCACCTCACCCAGGTGGAGGCGTCGAGGCAGCCCGGGCTCGAGGCCTGGCAGGGGTAGCGGCTGCGAGGGACGGGCCGGGGAGCCTTCCCACCGGGTGCCTGCCGGAAGCATCTCCCCCTTCATGAGCAGCGACAGGTCCCCCAGGACGGATCCGGGTTCCATGCGCGATCCGTAGAGCACCACCGAATCCGTGCCCACCGCGCAGCCCGGGCCGATGTTGATGCGGTCCATCTTCATTACCCGGTCCTCGAAGAGGTGGGTCTGGAGGGTGCAGTCGGCGTTCAGGCAGACCTCGTCCCCGAGCTCCACCAGGTCGAACTCCGTCAGCCAGGTGCTCTCCATGCAGACCCGCCGGCCGATCCGGGCGCCCAGCAGCCGGAAGTAGACCGGGACGAAGGGGGTGCCCAGCAGCAGCCGCAGCAGCCAGGAATCGGCGAGGTTCTC